>Ga0209724_1000473_pt1 | contig 38927 bp, 38 predicted proteins | sample grotaG_FD_184143 | JGI IMG/M metagenome (GOLD analysis project Ga0209724, IMG submission 184143) | Glacier valley bacterial and archeal communities from Borup Fiord, Nunavut, Canada, to study Microbial Dark Matter (Phase II) -... | ecosystem: Environmental > Aquatic > Freshwater > Ice > Glacier ... | reverse complement strand
GTAGTCCATTCTGTAGATTCTTCAGTCAAAGCAATTGATTTGACCAATGAGAATGTGAAGCTTAATTTTCCTGATGATACCCGTCACGAAGCCTTTGTAGCCGATTGCTTTGACTATATGGATAAGAATCAAGGGAAATATGACTTAATTATTCTTGATCCTCCTGCTTTTGCCAAACATCGTGGTGCATTACCTCAAGCACTCAAAGGATACAAAAGGCTCAACCTTAAAGCCTTTCAACAAATTGCCCCAGGTGGAATTGTATTTACCTTTAGCTGTTCCCAAGTAGTAACCAAAGATAAATTCCGTGAAGCTGTATTCTCTGCAGCAGCTATTTCAGGTCGTAAAGTGAGAATATTAAACCAACTAGTCCAGCCAGCAGATCATCCTGTTGATATTTACCATCCCGAAGGTGAATATTTAAAAGGACTGGTGTTGTATGTGGAATAGGAGAGAGGTTACAAGTTTCAAATTTTAAAGTTCACCCCGAGGACTTCGGGGTAAAGTTGCGCTTCGATTGAGAGATAAATTGAATCGCATTATTGTAAATTTATGAATATCAGACTATTCAATTCAGTAATAAATAATTTGCCTTTGAAATAAGGGGCTTAATATATATAATAAGAGGAAATTTAACTTATGATAATATAAGCCCTTCCGAAACTCTTAATAATCATTTTCTGTAGTTATATCCATAAAATCCAGATGATTAATGGATGTATTTCCTATAATTATTTCCATAAAAAGGCATGATCATAAGACCCTTATACCTTCCAGGGTACTCAAAATAAGTGTTCATTTGTCTATTGAGTTATCTAAAACAATTTTATAGGGGAATCTATTTAAAAGAGACTTTTAGAACTGCCGCTATGGAAATAATTTATTCCATTTTTAGTTTAACTACTTACTAATTCAATACCAATTCAATACCAACTCAATACCAACTCAATACCAACTCAATACTAACTCAATACCCAATGGGTACATTACGGGTACATTATGGGTACATAATGGGTACATAATGGGTTCATGAACCCGTAATAAACCCATAATATACCCATTTACATCCCATTCGGTATTGAGTTAGTATTGAGTTAGTATTGAATTGGTATTGAATTAGTATTGAATTAGTATTAAGTTAGCAATACGGGTTGATCATGCGTACCTGGGATCCTTTGGGAAATAGTCAGGATAATGGGTTTTTTATTCTTATATCCATAAAAATCAGATGATTAATGGATGTGTTTCCTGTAGTTATTTCCATAAAAATGATTGATTATAAGTCCATATTTTTAGTAAGACCAAGATAATAGTGTACTATATTTAAAAAAAAATTCAAAGTGGAACTTGCATAATGGGTATTGGATATTTTTCTAAATTCATCAATAGAAGTATATAATTTTATACTGTTTTTTGTATAAGTTGAAAAATTATTTATGAATCTCCAATTTCCCATAGAAAAGAATTTAACCCAATTCTATCCTAAATTAAATATAATTTAAACAAAGACTGTATTTTTGCGCAAATCGTTGCGTCTGTTTGTTTCCTATTGCGTCACCTTATCGGTAATCAATTTTTTATAGATGGTTTTTTTTAATAATGGTAGTTTAAATTATAAGTCTGTTATCGGTACCTATCCGATACTTAAACAGCTGATATGGCTTGCTTTGCCTGTTATTGGCTCTTCGTTTATGACGATGGCTTATAATTTTATAAATATGATTTTTGTGGGGAACCTGGGGAGCAATGCTGTTGCGGCAGTTGGTTCTGCCAGTTTTTTCATGCACCTAAGTTGGGGCCTATCGTCATTGATTACAGTAGGCGCCGGTATAAGGGTATCTCATGCTATTGGAAACGGTAATCCACAACTTGCCAGAAACTACGTGCGTAGCGGAATATTGGCCATCATTGGATTGGCATTGATATATTATATCTTTTTGTTTTTTATGAGAAATGACCTGATCGGTCTGATTCGTCTCAACAATGTTGAAATTGAAAATGCAGCTTCAGGCTTTTTACTCATCGTTGGAATGACCATTCCCTTTTCCTTTCAAAATCTCTTTTTCACCAGTGTTTTTATTGGTTCAGGCGATAGCAAATCGCCCTTTCGAATTAATGCTACAGCATTCGCTCTTAATATTATACTCGATTATCTGTTTATTTTTCAAGTAGGAATGGGAATTAACGGAGCTGCTGTTGCCACCGTTATTTCGCAGGCCATTGGAACACTTTTATTTTACATTAAACTAAATAGTTCGGCGAGCCTTAGGCCTGTTGGTACTGCTTTTGAAAGTTCACTTTTGAAAGATTTAATTCAATTGGGAATAAGTCCGGCCATTCAACGGGTTTCCTTCACCATCGTTGCCATCTTCATGGCCAGGATTATAAGCGACTGGGGACCTACAGCCATTGCAGTACAAAAGGTTGGAATTCAGATTGAAGCCATTTCGTATATGACAGCTGCAGGCTTTTTGGCTGCCTTGTCTACCATTTCCGGAAAGGCTTTTGGTGCTGGTGATTATCGGAAACAATGGCAGGCTTTTCGTTCTGGTATGCTTCTTGCATTTATCATTGGAACCGTTACTTCAGTAGTATTGATAGCATTTGCAAAGCCGCTCTTCTCTATTTTTCTGAGCGATCCGAAAAGTATAGCAATGGGGAGTGAATACCTTGTCATTCTTGGCTTTTCGCAATTGTTCATGGTTATGGAATTGATGGCTACAGGAGCTTTTTTTGGCTGGGGAAAAACCAATATACCGGCTATCACTGGAATTGGGCTTACCGTAATGAGAATTCCAATGGCATTTGCATTTATCGGTTTTTGGCACAATGCACTTTCATCGGTCTGGTGGAGCATCAGCATCAGCAGTATGGCAAAAGGAACCTTATTGGTTGTGCTCTATATTGTAATGTTTAAATCATTTATGAGAAATCAAAACGTATAATAAAGGTATGAAACGTGATTTTTTTCAATTAGCATCCAATTCTTTGAAAGGAAATAGTTGGCTTGATGGTTTGTTTGGAATCGAAAAGGAAAATATTCGGGTAGACAAACGTGGAAATATGGCCCAAACTCCTCACCCTAAGGTATTTGGCAATAAAGCAAAACACCCATATATCACTACCGACTTTTCAGAAAGCCAGATCGAAATGATTACTCCTCCATTGCCCGATATCAAACAGGCTATAGGCTTTCTGGAAACCATTCACGATATCGTTAGTCTTGAATTGAAAGATGAATTCTTGTGGCCGCAAAGCATTCCACCAATATTACCAGATGAAAATCAAATACCCATTTCTCAATATGATGATGAGGGAAAAGAGAACCAAAAATACAGGGAATTTCTGGCACAAAAGTATGGTGCCAAAAACCTGATGTTCTCAGGGATTCACTTTAACATTTCCTTCAGTGAAAAGTTGTTACAAATGCTATATCGCAAAATAAATCCCCCTTTAACGTATGAAGAATTCAAGGATGAAGCTTATCTTAAAACTGTACGGCAGATGTTGCGGTTGCGATGGCTCTATATTTTGCTCTATGGAAATAGCCCCGTGGTGGACTCTTCAATGGAACTGGAATGTAAGCTTGCTCCTTTTACTATCGATAGTAACCTAATAGCTCTTTCCATTCGTAACAGTTGCTTTGGCTACCAGAATATCGGGGAATTGTATCCAGATTACAGTTCGGTTCGTAACCTAAAGAACAGTATTGATCAAATGGTGAAAGAACAATTGTTATCAGCTCCAAAAGAACTCTATTCCCCGGTCAGGCCAAAGTTTTTAAAGGACCCCGATCATATTACTTATATTGAACTTCGGTTTATTGATAATAACCCACTATCCAAAGTCGGAATTACAAAAGAGGCGCTTCATTTTTTACATGCTCTTACCTTGTATGGATTACTGAGTGAAGAACCCGATAATTTCGATGCCAAAGATCAGAAAGAAGCCAACAAATATCATGGTAGTGTTGCTTTGTATGCATTAAATTCAACACCTTCACTGGAAGATAAAAATGGTCAACCTATTAATATATGGCTTAAGGCAACCACGATTATTCAGGAAATAATAGAATTGTTTAAAAAGCTGGAAATCAAAGATGAGGAGTATGAAAATTCGTTAATACTTGCAAAGAGTTTGGCTGAACATCCAAAACAACGCGATGTTTTTGTCGTACTTATGGGAATTCTTAAAATGGGATATATTCCTTATCATATTGAAAAAGCCAACCATTACCTTAATGAAAGCCTTCAAAAGGATTATAATTTTATCGGTTTGGAAGATATGGAACTTTCAACCCAACTTCTATTGCGGGAGACTGTTAAGCGGGGTGTTTCCCTGGAAATAATGGACAGAAAAGAAAATTTCATAAGGTTGGAAAAGGCTGGAAATATCCAATACATTAAACAGGCAACTAAAACATCTCTCGATAATTATGCCAGCATATTAGCGATGGAAAATAAACTGGTAACAAAAAAGATACTTTTGGAGCATGGTTTACGGGTTCCTAAAGGAACCGAATATACCAACGCGGAAACTGCCAAACGAGATTTTGAGCTACTCCATGGTCAACCTGTGGTAATTAAACCCAACCAGACCAATTTCGGGATCGGAATCACCATTTTAAAAGAAAATACCGATGAGCCTACCTTTAAAAGAGCTGTTGATAAGGCGTTTGAACATGATTCAACGATTCTGATTGAAGAATATATACCAGGTAAAGAGTTTCGGTTTTTTATAATTGGTCATGAAGTTGTGGGTATTCTACATCGCGTGCCTGCCAATGTTACAGGCGACGGATTGAAGTCAATACGCGAATTGGTACAAATTAAAAATCAGGATCCCTTGCGGGGAAAAGGCTATCGTACCCCATTGGAAAAAATTCAGTTGGGTGAAGCAGAATACGTATTTTTAAATATGCAACACAAGAACTTTGATACTATTCCTGAATCTGGAGAGACTGTTTATTTGCGCGAAAATTCAAATATAAGTACCGGTGGTGACAGTATCGACTTTACAGATGATATTCCTGAATCCTATAAAACAATTGCTATCGAAGCTGCAAAAGCCCTTAATGTTAAGATTACCGGTCTTGATATGATTATTCCTAATCATAACCAAGAAGCCAAGGATAATAATTATGCAATCATTGAATTGAATTTTAACCCGGCTATTCATATTCATTGTCATCCATTTAAAGGTAAAAACCGAAAATTAAATGAGAAATTAATGGATGCGTTGGGATATAAGTTATAGAACTAATATATTAAGTTGGCGTAATGATTTGAGTTGATGGGTTACCACCTTCTCATTTTCTCCTTTTCTCTTATCGCACAGACTGATATCCATTAATTACCCCATTTTTAGAGAGTACTATTTGCCAAAGCTGGTTCTTTCTGGCCCGGAAAGCTCCGGCACAGGAAAGTAAATAATATTTCCACATTCTATAGAATCGATCGTCGTAATCTGATTTCAGTTCATCCCATGAGATGTCGAAATTTTCAAACCATGCCATTAGCGTTGTATCGTAATAATCTCCAAAACTATGCCAGTCTTCCATCACGAATAAATGCTCAATTGCGGCGCCGATTTGTGTAACTGAAGGTAACATGGCATTTGGGAAGATGTATTTATTAGTCCAAGGATCGGTGGCAACGAGCGATTTATTTGCCCCAATAGTATGCAGTAAAAACAATCCATCATCTGACAATAACCGATGAATGATATTCATAAATATTCCGTAATTTTTAACTCCCACATGTTCAAACATTCCAACTGATACAACCCTATCGAAAGGAGTAATGGTAACCAAACTTCTATAATCCTGCAGCTTAATTTGCACATTCAAACCTTTACAAAGGTTCTTTGCCAATTCAGCTTGCTCCTTAGAAATGGTAATTCCAACTACTTCCACACCATAATTTTCAGCCGCATATTTACAGAATCCTCCCCAGCCACAGCCAACATCAAGCACTTTCATACCTGGTTTGAAATTTAGCTTTCTGCATATTAAATCAAGTTTGGCTTCCTGTGCTTCATCCAGATTTTTAGCATCTTTCCAATAGCCGCATGAATAGATCATTCTTTTATCCAGCATTATTTGGAATAGAGTGTTTCCAATATCATAATGCTTTTTCCCGACTTCAAAAGCCTTAGATTCCTTTCCAGCATTAAATAATTTGGCTTTTAAAATGTGGGGAACAATTTTCCATGTCTTTACCTTTTCTTGAAGTGAAGCATTTATCAATCTAAAGAATAAATCGTCCGGTTTTTTAACATCCCACCAGCCATCCATATAAGATTCACCCATTCCAAGAATTCCTTCGCTAAGCACACGTGAGTAAAATTCAGGATTAATTACCTGAAGATCAGAATCGCCAGAGCCATTTAATGTAATCTTCGCTTCAGAAAGAAGGGATTGAATTACCTCTTTGTCTTTTGGCATAAGAATAGTATTTGTAGGTATGTCAACAGTGAAATAATCAATATTGACATATAAAACACCAGAAGTAGGTAAAAGGTTGATATAGTTTCAGAATAATATTTATCTAAAATATTACCGGAGAAACACAATACCACATTTTCCAAACAGAAGCAATAATCAGGATTCGATTATACGGTCATAACGATAGGTAGGATTTGGTCGTCCAGGACTTAAGCTGCGCAAAGCAACAATATTATACTTAATATTTCCTTTGGTATGGGCTTCGAGTGTCTGACGCACAATCTGTTCCAAATCTTCAGGACTCATTTGCACACGAGCGTTTAGGGTCAATCTGGCTTTTGTACTTGTACCTGCCGATCCACGGAAATTTAAAGTGTCGATATTGCCAGTCAGATTTCCCAATATGAAATTCTGGCCATTTTCAAGAATCAACTTGACATGTCCCACTGAGGCATTGCGGTTATCGAATTGTTGACTCAGATCTTGAAGAAGCTGACGGGTAAAAGCATTCCAATCTGTCGGTTCACCACTTAATTCGATCGAGCTGTTTAACCACCCGAGAACAGCTTCACCTTCGGCATATATGTCATAATCAACTTCTGCCAATCGTAGACCAGCATCGGTACGGTTCAATACTTCCTTTAGCCATTCTTCAATTCCTTCACCAGTAACTGCACTAACTGTCAATACATTGGCATCAGGGAAATTTAGTTTTAACTTTTCTTTCAGTAATGCTAAAACACTAGTTTTCAGCATGTCGGCTTTGCTAATCAGGATAATATCGCTTTCTTCCAATTGTTTACGGAAAATATAAGCTGCACTGGGATGTAATCCGGCAGTTCCACCATTAAGAATATCAGTGAGATGAGCCGGATCGGCCATAACCGAAAGGGGAGAGACCAATAGTTCACCCCCTAGATTTTTTTTGAGGGGCTGTACTATGGTGGCCGATAAATCAGTACAGCTTCCAACAGGTTCTGCAATAATTACATCGGCATTTGCCTCATTACGAACCAATTGCATGGCGTTGATCAATCCATTAAAATTGCAGCAAAAGCAACTGCCGTTTACTTCTGCAACTTTCACATCGTTACGCGAAAGGATGGCAGTATCTACAAGATCAGGAGCCTGATCATTTGTGATGAGTCCTACCCGTTTACCATTATCTATAATTCTTCTGGCAGCTTCCCAAAGTAAAGTTGTTTTTCCAGCTCCAAGAAATCCTCCTACCAATATAAGTCGTGTAGTATTCATATTTTAGTTTTTACTTTTTTGATGGTTGAATCATTTTTCGCAATCGCACTGAACTGATGATGAACGTTTCATGGCTGGTTCAAGCACAGATACAAAGAACAATGAGGCCAAAGTTCCACCCAACAGTGGACCAAAAATATAGACCAGGAAAAAACCTCCTGACTGATCAGGAAAAGATGCATCTCCCCATCCAGTTGCCCATGCTACCATTCTTGGGCCAAAATCCCTTGCAGGGTTCAGTCCTGCTTGTGTCAAAGGTGCAATAAGGCATATAATTGAGCTGACTGTTAGTCCAATAAACAAAGGAGCCATCGCATCGTGTGGACGACCTACATTACACCCCTCTGTAAGGGCAAAAATCATCAGTAACAATATGAAAGTACCAAAGGCCTCAGCACCAATGGCAAGCGGCAATGAAACGACTGCTGTACTTCCTGGAGCCGCATAATATTCACCAAACATTTTAGCTGTTTGTACTGATTCTGCAGTTCCCCGTATGATGTTGTGTGTACTTTCGAATGCAGAAATCGATGGTGAAAATAATAGGTAGATCGCAATTCCTGCAAGAGATGAACCTATGAATTGTGCGATTAGGTATACCGGTAATTTCCGTGCCGACATCCTTTTACTGATTACCATAGCAAGAGTTACGGCTGGATTGAGGTGAGCGCATGATAAATGACGGGTCAGGTAAATTGAAAGGGTAACCCCGATCCCCCAAGCCAGCGCAATCTGCATAATACCCTGATAGGCATTGAATAATATGGATACTGCTACTGATCCGCATCCAAACAATACGAGTAAAAATGTACCCAGTGCTTCTCCTATAAATTCTTTTGAGTGTCGCAATATTCTTAGTCTTCTTTAAATTATATGATAAATATATTAGTATTGTTATTTTGCAAATTATTCGTTATATCGGTTTAAAATATTACGATTAAAGAGAGTTTGAATGTGTTTAGTCGCAGCAAAAGTTTTTCGGCAGCTGAATTTCAGTTAGAAGTCCAGTTAGAATTTCTTCCATCTTCTTTAACTTCAGGTAATTTAGGCAGTAGACTATTTTGGCACCTTCAATATGTCCGCAGATCAGTTCAGCATCCTTCAGCTCTTTTACATGTTGATTAACAGTAGTTCTACTCAGTGGAAAATGGTCTGAAATATCACCTGTTATACATGATCCTGAATGTGCCAGAAACTGAAGAATTTGCAAACGTGCAGGGTGAGCGAGAACTTTAAATAGATTTGCTCTTTCCTGAAGTTCTTCGTTGAAAAGTTCTGTTTTAGATACTACCATTTGGGTTAATTTAATAATGACGTAAACATACATCAAAAATATTCAAAAGTGGTAATCTATTTTACTAACGATTGTTAACGTTGATGTATTTATTTATTATTCAATTACTTGTGGCTTAAATTCAGATATATTCTATAAGTATTTGATAAAGCAAATAGGTTCCGATATCGAGAATATACTTAAGTAACTTGAGTTCGATCTAAAGGTAATTCTAGGGAATACAATTTGAAACAGCTTTTAAGTCTGAACTGTCGGATTGTCGGAAATACAAAATAAGAAAATAGGACCACACAGACACATAGGACAAATAGACTTTAATCTATTTGAACTATGGGTCAATGGGATATTTTTCAATTTTTATGGTTTTGCAGTTACAATCCCTTTTATGGTTAACACGACAGGGTTATTAATTGCATTTGAATTTACTGTGATTGATTTAGTAAATGTGCCTACATTATTTGTGTTGTAGGTCACTTTAATACTACCTTTTTCTTTAGGTGCAACAGGAGTTCTGGTCCATTCAGGAACAGTACAACCACAGGAAGCTTTTACATCGTTCAACACTATAGGTGTTTTTCCTTTGTTGGTGAAACTAAATGTACAAGTCCCATCGGCACCTTGAACGATGGTACCATAGTCGTGTGTGATAGTTTCAAAAATAATAGAATCCGTTGGTGTAACCGGAGGAGTAACTGGTTTATCCTGTGCCTGAATACTTAATGAAGCAAGAAACACCACGATCATAATTACAAGAGATTTTTTCATTTCAATTTAATTAATAATGGAATTAAAATATGAATAATTATTTATTTTGAATTATATGCTATTGTACAACAATTGAACCACAATTATTTGGAATTTTCAAAATAACTCATCAAAGATATAAAGAAATAGCTTTGTCGTATATGGACAATTCCTGCTAATTATTATCTGTGATTTCTTATGGGCTAAAATATTCATTCTTTTTATGACGTAAATTTATTTTATATATTTACTTTTAAAGTACTTACTCTGTTTTTTTTTATAAAAATTAATATTCCAATAAAAGTATTGATGGTTTTTAATTCATTATTGGGTACCACAAAAATTAAAAAAAGAACGGGATAAATTTGTACACTGTCTAAGTAGGGTCTGCTGAAAAACTCAGTATCGACTTTTTAGATTCATTTGGTTAGAATTGAATATTGCTCATTCCCATTGACTTGTTAAAACTGTCATTGGAAGTGAAAGTGAAATAAAATTCTCCGAAAGATGTTGGTTATAGGTTATACTGCTGTAAATGTCTGAATGTGAATATTTAATATTAAAAAAGGGTATAACCTATAACCAGAGTATGATTGGTTGTTTTATTTTTGAATCTGCAAAAAATACCCAATTAATTGATTCTAAAACAAACAAGTGCTCCCGAGTACTCGGGATGAATTGTCAATTCATCCCGAGTACTCGGGAGCACTTGTTTTAATTTGCAGGTTGATATCTTCTTATAATACAGTCCCTCCCGAGTACTCGGGATCGGGATGAGTTTTTCAGCAGACCCTAATTAATGTTTAATTTAATAATTCAGGTATTCTTCTCACTTTCACGTTTTCACGTTTGCATGTTTGCACGCGTGCAAACATGCAAACGTGCAAAGATGCATACCCACAGAAAGCCGTAAACAAGTTTTGAATAACCGCTATGGGGTCAATCAATCTTCAGATTTGGAATAAGTGCCCTGCTGTTCCCGGAAAATCAATCCCTTTTCATACAAATCAGAATTGTATAAATTATCCCGTTTTTTTGTATAGGTATAAAAAGCCCCGATATAATTCGGGGCTTTTTTATATTACTTCAATTATAAATTGTGGAGTAGGTGGGAGAGTGAAGGATTACTTCTCTTCTTTTTGTTCATTTCCCATCATCTGACCCATTGACTTCATCATGGTCATTGGATCAACATCCGTATTCCATGTTTCAAGTTTTACTTTCATAGATCCATCTTTTTGTTTTTCCCAAATAGTAAGATACTTACCATGGTCATCCATCGGTTTATCCATTCCCGGCATCGACATACTGATCTTATAGGTACCAATTTCTGTTATCATATTGCCATTTGGAACAATCTTTAAGGTGGTAGGCTCAAATGAGTTGCATTTCCAACCCGATTTGGCCATCTTTTCCGTGGCTTCCCTGATAGCATCAATGCCCTCATGCATTGGTTCATAACTTGGCATCGAAATAGCATCCTCGGTATACATGCTAAGACTCTTTTCTGTATTGCCTTCCAGCATGTTTTTCGTCATTTCCTTGTTGATCTTTTCGATTTGACTCTTTAAGTCATCTGAACTTTGAGAAAATACAACACCTGCTGTAAATACAAAGACAAACAGCAATGAGGATGCTAATAATTTAGTAGTTTTCATAATCGTCTGTTTTTAAGGTTGATGAATACTTATTAATTGTCTAAAAACAGAAACAATGGCTACTTGTTTTGGTTTATTAGAATCTAAGAATTATTTCGATTAAAGGCCCTTTTTTCCGTAATATAAGTTAATGGTATTTGATTATTTCCGCAATCCGTTTACTTTTGGGATCGATCAATTTATATATTTGAGTTATTCGGATCTTTTTTCGTAACATCATCACTAATCCATTTGTATGCCCTTAAATGTATTCGGAAGAATTTAAATCAGGGTTTCACAATCCAACTTATTGAATGAAGGATGTCTTATAAAATCACTAAATATCTTCTACTCTGCTTATCGTGGTTCCTTTTGTTTTATTACAAAGAGTCCATTTCAGATTTTATAGTATATCAACTTTTCTCGCTACCCCTGGAGTCTGATTTTTCGGATACCCTATGGTTTTTTATTCATATTTTCCTGAAAATATCATTGTTGCTTGTGCTGATCATTTTTCTGGCAGGAATTGTCCGTTCATATTTCTCACCAGAAAAGACCAGTAAAGCTCTTGAAGGTAAAACGCTGCTTGCTGGGAATATTTTTGCATCTCTACTGGGAGTTGTTACTCCTTTTTGTTCGTGTTCAGCCATTCCACTGTTTCTAGGGTTTGTAGAAGCAGGAATACCAATTGGAGTTACATTTTCATTTCTTATAGCTGCACCTATGATCAATGAAGTGGCTGTAATCATGCTCTTCAGTTTGTTTGGCTGGAAAGTGGGTGTTATATATATGGTTGCCGGTTTGACTATTGCAATTTTATCGGGTTGGATCATCGGAAAACTAAAACTTGAAAGGTGGCTTCAGGATTGGGTGTTAAATGCAAAATTTGGCAATAGCGAAATAGATAGCCAATATATGAACATGCACTCTAGGATTTCTATTGGGGTGCAGGCTGTAAAAGATATTATATCAAAGATTTGGGTATATTTAATATTAGGTATTGCCATTGGAGCAATTGTTCATGGTTATGTTCCAGAAGATTACCTGGCCTCATTAATGAGCAAGTCGCATTGGTATTCAGTTCCGTTTTCAGTTTTGATTGGCGTGCCCCTATATTCATGTTCTGCAGGAGCCGTACCAATTGCAAGTGCGCTTATTGAAAAAGGTGTACCAGTTGGCACTGCACTTGCTTTTATGATGTCGGTCATTGCAATATCACTTCCTGAATTGATTATTCTGAAAAAAGTATTGAAACTGCCCTTTATTCTCACTTTTGTTGGTATTATTGCAATTGGAATTATGTTGGTTGGCTATTTGCTGAACTTCATTCTTTAAACAATTATAGAAACTAAATAATCTAAAACTTAATTGATGAATAATTTAAAAGTGCTTTTCGTTCTCTTTTACCTATCGGTAGCTCAAATCGGTCAAAGTCAAAATATTTCTCAATGGCGTGGAGCCAATCGCGATGGAATTTATCAGGAGAAGAATCTTCTGAAAATATGGCCTGAAGCAGGTCCAAAATTGCTATGGCTGACCGAAGAAATTGGTGATGGATATGGTTCTCCGGCAATTGCAGGCGATAAGTTAATTATTAATGGTACAATAGACAGTATAAGTCATGTATTTGCCTTTGATTTAAAAGGTAAACTGTTGTGGAAATCTCCAAATGGCCCCGAATTTATGGGTAAAGAGTTTTCAGCCAGTTTCCCCGGATCACGATCTGTACCAACTGTATATGATGGACTGGTTTATGCTTGTTCTGGAATGGGACGGATTGCCTGTTACGAAACTGCATCGGGGAAAGAAAAGTGGGGTGTCGAAATGATAGGTGATCTGAACGGAAAAATAAATATGTTCGGATACTCCGAATCACTGTTTGTCGATGAAAAATATGTGTATTGCTTTCCAGGAGGCGCTGAATCAAATATTGTTGCTCTTGACAAGGTATCAGGCAAAGTAATCTGGACTTCAAAGGCGATGGGTGATGGAGTTTCTTTTTGTTCTCCGATTGTTGTAAAATGTTCTGATCGAAATATTCTGGTTACCGTTTCACGTGAATATCTTATGGGACTCGATACCAGGAATGGTGAATTATTATGGTCGTACAAAGAAGATTCCGTTAAGCGTGAAGGAGAATATTGCAATTCACCTGTTTATGCTGATGGATTCATCTATGGACTATCAGGAGTCCCCAAAGGCCGTGGTGCTTATAAAATTGCTTTATCGCCTGATGGTAAAAGTATCAGTGAGATTTGGCAAAACAATAAAGTCAAGAATGCAATGGGTGGTTTTGTAAAATTGGATGACCACTTTTACAGTACTTCAGCAGATCATAAACTAAAAATGATAAATGCAAAAAGTGGAGCAGTGGTAGATTCCCTGCAGAATTTATCTGGAAGTGTAATATATGCCGATGATCATTTGTATTGTTATGCTGACAATGGCAATGTTAACCTGATCAAGTTGTCAGAACATAAGATGGAAGTAGTAAGTAAATTCAAAATCGTTAACGGAACCAAGGAACATTTTGCACATCTTGTTATTAGCAATGGTGTATTGTATATACGGCATGGAAATGCGCTGATGGCATATCAGATAAAGTAAGATTGTTAAGAATTTATGGGTTTATTGAATAAAATATGGCCGCAAAAGTTAATTAATTGTCTAATTTTGAACAACTGAACTTAACGAAATACAATGAATTTAAATGATTCAAATTCAAGACGCAATTTTTTAAAAAAAGCTGGTGGTTTAACTGTTGGAATGGCTGGATTATCAGCTATTTCAGCAAATATGCCTTCTGAGGTTCCTGAAAATAAACCATCAGGGAAGTTATTTGCCAGCGAAATTTCAGGAGTAAAGGATCGTATTGAGCGCGTCAAAATTGCAACTCTTGGAATGCAGCGTTACGATTGGGAACAGGGCACTGTTGCGCAAGCTTTTCTCGAAATGGGAGAAACCGACCTTGCCATTTCCTTTGCCAGAGGTGCTATACTGCGGCAAGAAAAAGGTAGGTTTTCGGTACTTAAAGGCAATGGACCAATTAACGATTGCGCCAGTATTGGCGAAGTGGTACTTTTTGCAGCCAAACAAACAGGTGATCCTATCTTTCAAAATGGGGCTGATGAAATGCTGAATGTGATCAAAACTACCAATCACAAGACTTCTGACGGAATTATTTACCATACTCAGGAACCGAATAAGGGTATTTGGTCTGATGCATCTTACATGTTGCCTCCATTTTTGGCGGCTGCAGGTGAATTTAAGGAAGCTGTCAAACAGATTGAGGGTTATAGGAAATATCTCTACCACGAAAAAGACCAGCTCTATTCTCATAAATGGAACGATGAAAAGAAACAGTTCGATCGTGAAGACTTTTGGGGTGTTGGCAATGGCTGGTCCGCTGCCGGCATGACAAGAGTAATTAAAATGTTGCCTGATTCGATGATGACTGAAAAGAAACAGCTGATTAGTTATACCCGCGATGTGATCGATGGATGTCTTAAATATCTCAGACCTGATGGAATGTTCCATGATGTTGTGAATCGTCCTGATACTTTTATTGAAGTCAATCTAAGCCAGATGCTTTGCTATTCAATTTTCAGGGGAGTAGGAGCAGGGTACCTTGACTCATCTTATCTTAAACCGACAATTATCATGCGAAAAGCGGCCAACGACAAGGTTGATAAGCTGGGCTACGTCCATGATGTTTGCGGTGTTCCCAGTTTCGATCGTCCCTATTTCGCTCCTGAAGGCCAGGCTTTTTATCTTTTTATGGAAACTGCTGCTGATTTGGAAAAGCAAAAAAAGTAAAGACATTAATTTATTCAATACATCAAGCCAAAAGTAAAAACTTGGATTCGATAAAAGCATACATTTTCATGAAACGAGCCATGAGAAAGTCTTCTCAGACAAAGGAATGTTTATTGGCGAGTTCCATCTGGCAATTAAAAAACAATTATAAACACATGAAACGAGCCATGAGAATATCTTCTTACACAGGGGAATGTTTATTGGCGAGTTCCATGTGGCAATTGAAAAACAATTATAAACACATTAAAAAGATTTTAATCAACGGCTATGACAATAACTTTCTTGATTTACCGCCAAACCGCCAAGACCGCCACTTGTCGTTTTTATAGTGCAATGACTCCTTCTGAAATCAAAACGACAAGTGGCGGTGTTGGCGGTCTTGGCGGTTTGGCGGTAATACGTGAGTGTAACTGTCCTTGTTTAGGATAAAAATCTTTTTCATGAATATACACGTTTGATTTGTTCTTGAATCGAACACACTTTATAAATGTGCCTATACTTTGCCGTCTGGTTTTAACCGACGGATGATTAAATCAAATTTAAATATTGAACCAATGAAATTAATTTTAACATTTTGTATCCTATTGCTCCTGAGTTTTCCAAGTTATTCCCAAACAGGAATTGTGAAAGAAAGTTTAAAATATGAAAGCAAATTGATGGGTGGTCCTGTTGATTATGCAATTTATTTACCTCCATGTTATGAAACCTCCAACCGTAGTTATCCCGTATTGTATTTACTGCATGGTTTATCAGATGATCATACAGGTTGGGTTCAGTTTGGAGAAGTAGCCAGTATTGCTGATAAAGGTATTGCCAATGGAGATTTTCCTCCGGTAATTATCGTCATGCCAAATGGCAAAGTAAGCTGGTATTGCAATGATTACAAGATGGCTAACCCTTGGGAAGATATGTTTGTTAAAGAGTTTATTCCTTCAATCGAAAAAACATACAGGATCAGATCGAAGAAAGAATTCCGTGCTATCTCTGGATTGTCGATGGGTGGCTATGGTTCATTGATGTTGGCCATGCGTAATCCTGACTTGTTTTCAAACTGCGTTGCATTCAGCTCAGGAACATTCACTGACGGCGAAATTGTCGCTATGCCAAATGACAGTTACAAGATGTTCTTTGGTGATATTTACGGGAAAAGTCTGACTGGAGAAAATCGTATTTCAGACAATTGGAAAGCTCACAGTCCTTTGCATCTCATTTATGATGTTCCAAAAGAAAAGCTGAAAACTATCCGCTTCTACATTGATTGTGGTGACGATGATTTCCTCTTCGAGGGAAATACGCAATTGCACATTCAAATGCGTAAGTTGGATATACCTCATGAATACCGCACCCGTCAAGGTGGACATGAATGGCCTTATTGGCGATCAGGCTTGGTTGATGGCCTCAAATTCATAGGAGATAGTTTCCATCGATAATTTACTTGGCCTATTAAACTTTTAAAATGAGTTCGATCTAAGCAAAGAAAAAACAATTTGAGAGCTTATATCACTATTGGTTTTTCATATTACGCATATTACGCATATTACATAGTGCACTGGTAAATGACTCAGCAGGAGAAAATTTCAATGAAAGAAAATCTATAGGAACAAATAATTTGAAAACTGTTTAGATCGAACTCACGTTTTTAGGTTTAATAGGCCATGTATCAATTATAACAGAAATCCAATTTCAGAAAGTTCACGACCAATTTGCTGAACGCCTTTAAGTATTTTCTGCGTCTGGGTGGGTGAAGGTTTTTTGTTCCCGTTAATGTATTGCGATAAAAGGCTTTGATTCATTCCTATACGTTCTGAAAGTGCTTTGGCATTGATAACCTTATAGAATTGAAAAAATTGAGGTAAATCTAATGTAATTTTCAAATCGTCTGTTGTGATCTTTTTTTGAGAGTCATCGAAATAGAGATTTAGGGCTTGAAGTATATTTAATTTCAATTCATCGAGGTTCTTCCCTACAGTATAAACAGGGTAACTCATTGAATAGGCAGAATATCCTGTTTCTGTCTTCTCTATAATTATAGTAATTTTTTTCATGTCTAATTATTAAAGATAAAGTCCTGCATCTTTAAGTATTTTTAATGCAAGCCCTTTGCCAACTTCCTGACTGCTGTGAAAAGGGCATATAATCTTTCCTTTTTTTACAGGATGTTCCATTATCATATGACTCCCGGTTTGCCTGACCATAAACCAACCATCTTTTTTTAATAATCTAACGAGTTCACTGCTTTTCACTCTACATGTGTTGGGTTTAATTTTATGGAATCAGGTTTTTATTCCTTCCAGGAATAGTAATTGCAAAAATATATCTATAAACTGAAAGAAATTCAAAAGTAATAAATATATTACTTCTTTCCAACTTAAAGATTAGATTTTATATAAATACCTCACCTTACACATGAACAAGGATATATAATAAAAAAAGAACACTGATCTAACTGATGTTGCAGATCTACACAGATAATAAGAAATAAGGAATAAGAAATATAAAATAATGACTATCAGAGTATTCCTTCCTTATTTCTTATTTCTCGTTTCTTATTTCTTATTATTTATTTTTTGTTTCTTATTTCTTATTATCAGTGTTCTTGTGTAAGGTCTTACACAATTCCCCTTTGCTTCTTAACCGTTTCCCAGGCTTCATTTACTTTCTGGAATTTTTCATCGGCAGCTTTCTGAATATCCTCACCAAGGTAGTGAACTTTGTCAGGGTGATATTTAATTGCCATCCTGCGGTATGCTTTTTTCATTTCATCATCAGTAGATGAAGGGTCAGCTTCAAGAATTTTATATGCAGCATCGGTATTGGCCACAAACATGGATTCAATCGACTGGTAATCTTTTTCGCTAATACCCAGTTGCTGTGCTATTTGGGCTATCAACTGATGTTCTGATGAGTCAACTTTTCCATCGGCTGAAGCTATTCCAAAGAGAAAATGCAACAATTGCAACCTTGACGGCTGATCCATATAGGTGCGGATTTGCATACAAACTTCATTTACCGGGATATCTTGTTTCAATAAATCACGCAACATTTTAAGAGTGTCAGCAGCTGCCTCAACTCCAAAGGAGCGTACAAAGAATTGCCTGGTGTAATCCAATTCCGACTTCAATACTTTCCCATCGACTTTCATCACAGCTGCAACAAGCACCAGCAGGCTCATCACATAGCCGCCCTGAGTTGTAGGCTGACCTGACTGAATTCCTTTTTGTCCCTTAATTATATCTGGATCGTCGATCAGCGATCCAATTAAAAATCCAAAGATACCGCCTATGGGTGGCATTATTGCCCATCCCAGACCTCCTAAAATCCATTTTGCAAACTTAGCCATGTACTCTTATTTTTTTGTCAATATTCAATATTTGTGGAATGATTAGTTCATTGTCATTGTTGTTGATTACAAAATCAGCCAATTTTATTCTTTGCTCATCTGTCCATTGGTTCCTAATTCGCTGTCTGACTAGTTCTTCCGAAGTCTTATCACGTTTCATCACCCTTTGAATTCGTTCTTGTTCATTAGTCGCCACAACAATGATCTTATCCATTAATTTGTAAAAGCCACTTTCAAAAAGAATAGCTGCTTCGTGCAGTATATAAGGTGATTGCTGGTTCTCGCACCAATCCTCAAAAGCATTTAATACTGCAGGATGAACAATGGAGTTTAAATTAGCCAGAAAGGTTGGGTTATTGAAAACAATTTCAGAAAGAAACTTTCGGTCAACAGTCTGATCAGGTAGGTAAACAGAGCTGCCGAAAAGTTCAATTAATTGAATCCGAACCTTTGCATCAGAATTCATAAGTTGCCTGGCAACTAAGTCAGCTTCAAAAACGGGGACGTCTAACACCTTGAAAACCTTGCAAACAGTACTTTTCCCGCTTCCTATACCTCCTGTAATTCCAATTTTAATCATGCGTTTAATTTTGAATCAGGTATTCAATTTCGTCAGGCGTTATTTTTATGTCGTACAAGTAATCAGGAATTGATTCAGTTGTAATTTTTAATCTTTGTCTGTTCTCACGGATATCAGAAAAGGCGACAGACAGTTTGAAATCTTCAGGACGTATTAGCTGATAACGACTTAATCCAACCTGAAATGTAACTTTAACTTTTTCAGGAAACAGTTTGATATTCACATCCGGCAAATGATCTTTAACCTCAATAGGTACCAAAAGTTGTGTTTCAGTATATTCTTCTACCGGAATAGTTAATTCAACTTCCTGAATATTAAAATAAACTTCATTTATTTTTGATAACGAAGCCTTTGTCCTGATTTCCTTATCAACAAAATTGAAGCTTTGTAAATTAGTCATCACAAAACGCATAGTGTCAAGAACGGATTGTGTACCGTTAACCAATACCGAATCTGGAGTTGTTTTAATTGCACCTGAAATCTGATATTGTTTTTTTAGATGCATATTTACTATTGGTTTCACCTTTACCCATTTTTGACTCAAATGGCCAAACTTGAAAAATAACGTGTCGGGGCTCATGCTTATAATATCCATTTCATTTGAAAGCTGGTTAGAGAGCTCACTAAGGAATTGCCGTGAAGGAAATGCAAAACTGCTCATTTTGCTATCTGTCATACGATCGTTCGTCATTTCCTTTACATTGAACTCAAAGGGCATGAATAAAAAACTAACTTCATGTCTGAGAATATTAAATCCGTGAGCCTTAATTGTTAATTCAAACTTATCAGGAAGGTGGTTCTCCAGTGTTTTATTATTGGGTAGATTGATGTAGCTCACTGGAACAATCAATTTAACTGTATAGGTTTTGTTCAAGGCATTAAGGAACCAAAAGCCCGTAGCAATGCCAACGCATATCAAATAAGCAACAACTCGCTTGTCGTTTTTGAAATATACTTTTTTAATATATTTTACAGTTTTATAGATCCAGTTTGTCTTCACGGGTTCAAATATAAAAAAAAGGGTCGACATAATGCCGGCCCTACTCTTTTTTGTCAATTACTGCAACTATTTTTGTGCAGGAACATCACTCATGTCTTTTACGATGGCAGCTTTGTCGACCCTGATTTTTACATTGTCGTCAACCTGAAGCAATACGGTATTGTCTTTAAGTTCAACAATCTTTCCATAAATTCCACCTGTAGTCACTACCTTATCACCTTTTGCAATGCTATTGCGAAAAGTAGCCAGTTCTTTCTGTTTTTTCATTTGTGGTCTGATCATAAAAAAATAGAAAACCACGATGATCAAAATCAAAGGAAGAAATGTCATGATCGGATTCGCTTCAGTACCTGATGCCGAGGGGGCCATTAATAAGTAATTCATCTGTATAATGTATTTAATTTAACTGTTAATTTCAATTATATCGTTATTCGTATTGGCTTTTATAAATAACTGTTTTTCAGGCTCATCTGCATTCGAAAATAAGGTTATAGTTTTCAATTGCTTACCTACTTCTCCTGCTGAATTATAGATCACTTCAATCTGTCCTTCTTGTCCAGGTTCAATGGTTTTATTCGTAATTTTCACTTCTATACAGCCACATCCCGAATCAACATTGGTAATTGTCAATGCCTTTGTTCCTTCGTTCCTGCAAATAAAGGTGAAAGATACGATTTCTCCAGCTTGTACAGGCCCAAAATCATGGATTTCTTCTGTAAATTTATATTTTGCCAATCCCGACTGATTAATGGGTTCATTGGAGACAGGCTTTTTTGGTCCAGAGTTACATGAATCAATCATTAATCCAAAGATACCGAATACGAATATTGCGAGGCACAACTGTAAACTTTTTACTGTTGACTGTAAACTTTTTACTGTTGACTGTAAACTTATTTTCATTCTCCTTCTTCTTCGCCAATCAAACCACGACCAGCCTTGAGAATTTTATTTTCTTTCTTCAAATCCTTCAATGCCTTATCCAGAATTCCGTTGATAAAATTGCGGCTCTTCTCAGTGCTGTAATATTTCGATAATTCAATGTATTCGTTCATAGTAACCTTGGTTGGTATCGATGGGAAATACAGAAATTCGCTTAATGCCAATTCAAGAATCAGGTTATCGATAAAGGCAATACGTTCAATGTCCCAATTCACAGTATGTTGCTTGATCAGTATTACATTATCTAAGTGATTCACAACCACTTTGCGATAAAGATCTTTGGCAAACTGATGGTCTTCCTCATCCTTGAACATAGGCAGCAAAGCTTGACGTTCATCACTTTCCTCTTTGAACTTTTTAAGCGTTTTCAGAATCATACTTACCGTGAAATCAAGATCATCGTTCCAATAAATGCTCTGTTCCTCAAGCAACGATTCAATATCTTCATTATCCAGTATAATGTATTTGAAAATATCCTCTATAAGCTTACGATCGTCAGTATAAGTTTGCTGAGGCGCTTGCATATATTCTTTGTAAAAGTCCTCATCAATCAGGCTTACATAGATTTTACGTATCAGATCTTCCTGATCATTCCATGTAAGTTTAGACGTTGTAAGATATTTATTTAATGGAATATTTATTTTGAGCTGACTGAGGAGTTGATTGGTGATAAACCGTGTATTGGGAGCAAGGTCTTCAGTTGTTGGACGATGCTTTTTCATTCCTAGATCGATGCGTTCTTCTGCAAACTTCTGAATTTCAATAACAAGTGCCAACAGATAGTGATAAAGATCATAAGTTTTCTGTAGACTGAAAAAAAGTTCCTTTTCAGTGTTATTGATTGATGTGTCAGGTGAAGTATAGAACGCATACAATATTTGCAATACCTTGATTCGAATTATTCTTCTGCTAATCATTGTTTTAGAACCTATTTAAATATGGGTTGGCAAAGGTAGAATTTTTTCTCATATCTATCCGTCAGGTGAATTATTTATTGAATTCTGATGTATAATTTTAACCCCTTAGACACATAGACCACTATGGAAAAGTAAAATTGTTGGTTCATCCCACTCTTGTCTTTCATTTACAATATGATCAAATAAATTTATTCCTTTAAAAGAATGAAAGACACCAAAAATATATGTAACTTTCATTTGCAAAGAAGTTTTACCAACAAAAGTAAAAAATTATCAAACGGTAGAGGCTTTGTAAGATTACACATTACAAAGTTTCGCGAAGTTTAATTATACTATTAAAGGAAGTTTAAATTTGCCATTCTAAAACAAATCAATTATGCAAAAATTATTATTGATACTGATTTTTAGTGTTTTATTGATTTTTTGCGGTACAAAAACCAATAGTCAGGTGATAGACAAAACCACTGTTAAAGCACTTGATTTGAAACGTTATTTGGGAACCTGGTACGAGATTGCCCGTTTCCCCCATTCATTCGAAAAGAATCTGGTAGGAGTGACTGCCAATTATACTCTTCGGGATGATGGTAAAATTGAAGTCCTGAATCAGGGTTATAAAAATACACTGGATGGAGAACGCTCCAAGGCAGTTGGGAAGGCTAAAATTCCCAATAAACTGGAACCTGGCAAGTTGAAGGTCTCCTTTTTTTTGTTCTTTTATGCCGATTACTTCGTGTTGGAACTCGATAAAAATTATCAGTATGTCATGATTGGAAGTTCCTCTGATAAGTACTTCTGGATTCTGAGCCGTACACCTCAAATGGATCCCTCTATTTATGAATCGCTATTGGCAAATGCACGCAAACGTGGATATAATCTGGATAAGTTATATAAAGTTCCTCAGCCCAAAAGTTAATGTTAACTTTGCTCAGCTGGTGACTCCAAGTCACCTTCTGAGTATTGCAAATTCAAATAGCGCCAAACATGAAATCAGGAATATTAATTGCTTTAATTATCAGTGTATTTGCTTTATTTACTGAAGCTTTTGCCCAGGATTCAGTCCAGACAAAAAAGGATTCAGTAAATACCCAGAAACTAGTTTACAAGTTTAATATAAAGGAAAATATTGCTCCTGCTATCTGGCGTCAAACCAAACAGGCTTTTGCTGAAGCAAATAGCCTGAATGCCGATTTGTTTCTAATACAAATGAATACTTATGGCGGTACTGTTGTCGATGCTGATTCAATTCGCACTCGCATTCTAAACAGCAAAATTCCGGTGGTGGTGTTTATCGATAACAATGCAGCATCAGCAGGTGCTTTAATTTCTATTGCCTGCGATCGCATTTATATGCGCAGTGGAGGCTCTATTGGAGCTGCAACTGTTGTAAATCAGACCGGAGAAAAGATGCCTGATAAATACCAGTCGTACATGCGCTCAACGATGAGAGCCACAGCTGAATCACATGGTAAAGATAACATAATCAATGGTCAGGATACCACTATCAAATGGAAACGCGACCCCCTGATTGCTGAAGGGATGGTTGACGAACGCGTTTATATTCCAGGCATCAAAGATACCGGTAAAATTCTAACCTTTACAGCCATGGAAGCGGTTAAATACGGCTACTGCGAAGGTATTTGTAACAATGTTAATGAGGTTCTAAAGTTGAACAATTTAGAGAATGCCAAGATTGTTGAATACATACCCACAGCTCTTGAACGTTTTATTGGCTTTATGGTGAATCCTATTGTGTCAGGAATATTGATCATGCTTATTTTAGGTGGAATTTATTTTGAAATGCAGGCACCGGGAATCGGATTTGCTTTATTGGTGGCAGTTGTAGCCTCCGTATTGTATTTCTCACCATTGTATCTCGAAGGCTTGGCGGCTCACTGGGAAATCTTACTGTTCGTGGTCGGATTAATCCTTGTTGCCCTGGAGGTTTTTGTAGTTCCAGGTTTCGGTATTACAGGTATTTCAGGAATTACGCTCGCCTTTACGGGATTGGTTTTAAGCTTGATAAAAAATGTCGATTTTTCATTCGATGAAGTGAATATGAATGATTTACTGATTGCATTGGTTACTGTATTTGTTGGATTCATCGGCGGTATCGGTCTGGCTATCTACCTGAGTCAGAAAATGTTTACCTCTCAAACAGGTCAATTTTCACATCTGTCACTTCATGAGGTAATGAGCCTAAAAGATGGGTACCTGGGTGTTGATCCTACATTGCTTGTTCTAAAAGGCAAAACTGGCATCGCCGTAACGAATTTACGTCCCTCAGGAAAAATCAACATTGATGGCAAAAACTATGATGCACTGGCAGAAGCTGGTATGATTGAAAAAGGTACTTACATTATAGTTACCAAAGTTGAAGCTGCTCAATTGTATGTTGAAATAGTTTGAGGAAATACAAATTTCAAATTCTCCGAATGCCCGTCATTGCGAGGCACGAAGCAATCTCATCAGAATAGGAGTTGAGATTGCGGTTAGATCGCTTAACTTAGTAATTGGACCAATCAGTACCTCGTAATGAGATATTGATGAGATGTTTATGCTATTTTGATGGGATTGCTTCGTGCCTCGCAATGACGCTCCGAAGATGAGATTGTAAGTACTTACATCATATCTCCGATCTCCGCAAACCCGTCATTGCGAGGCACGAAGCAATCTCACATAATTAATTGATTGACAGATTACTTTCCCGATTCTCGGGACAGGCAGTTCCTCGCAATGACGCTTCGATCATTAGACTGTAGGTACTTACATCATGGCTTTGCTCTCCGAATTCCCATTTCCCTGGTCATGCCACAAATAATCAGTCAATTGCTATTTAGAAAAGGATAGAGATTTCTTCACTTTATACTAACTTTATACTAACTCAATATTAACTCAATACCAATTCAATATTAACTCAATACCGAATGGGTTATAAATGGGTTGTAAATGGGTACATTACGGGTTATTGAACCCGTAATGTACCCATTTACAACCCATAATGTACCCATAATGTACCCATTCGGTATTGAGTTAATATTGAATTAGTATTGAGTTAATATTGAGTTGGTAATGAGCAAATATGGAATTCGTATTGAGTTAATAGTGGTCAAACGAAACTGGCTCAAAGTCTAGTGATCAACATTAATGCTGTTTACTGATGGGATGACTTGGAGTTATTATATCAGTCGTTTCTAGTTGTCCCTTTAGTAGGAACCAAATTCATAAGTTACTTATATTCATGGTGATGCGTAAATTTTGAAATGATATATACTCATTTAAAGTAATCAGGGAAGGATCTTCAGAGCGTAATTGCGAGAGGTAAGCTATTTTTTAAATAGGCGAAATGCTGCAATGATAGGTTTCACGTAGTGAATTAATATCCATAAAAAAGGCGAATACCTAAGTGACGGGTTTCACGTAGTGAATTGACATAAGGGAAGATTGTCTAAATTCGAGGGACAAATACACTGCTTTTTTCCCTTTATTGATATTGATTCACTACGTGAAATGGTCAGGTCAGGGGCTTTTAGTTTTTATGGATATTAATTCACTACGTGAAAATCAACTCACTTAAATTTTCAGCAGAACCCATATTCCATTTTTAACAGCTTACCCCGTGTACTCGGTATCATTGGTAGACATGAAGAATCTCACCATAGTTAATATAAATCTAAGTTATTCTATTTTATAGAATATTCGGCTGAGATGACTACCCTTACATTTTTATAGATATCAACAGTACTGGATGAATAGCCTCCTTCACCTGCTGATAATGAGGCTGTTCGATCGACAATGGTGAACAGTCCCTGATTCGCTTTTTTGAGATCATCAAGACTGGCATCGTTTTCAGTTGCGAATTTAAGAGCAGCTTCCCTGGCATTTTTGGTGGCTTCGCTGATCATTTCCGGCTTAATATCATTTAGCTTAGTAAAGTAAAATTGAATGGGATTACCATATTCATTGTTTGAAATAACGACCCCCACCTGGAGTAATTCTCCTGTCATTCGACTGACTTTCTGAATCAAATCAACATTGGTACTGCGGACCTGAATAGTTTGCGTAATCAAATAGCGTGGAGTATTAATCTGTTGATTATTACCGTATTGATTGGCCTGTTTATCGATCACTGATATTCCTTCGGTAATGATTTCTTCGCTCTTAAGTTGATTTTTGAGCAGAAATTGCACTACCTGGTTTTTCGATTCTTCAATTTTTTTGCTGCCTTCCAACAAGTTGTCATAAACAACCCTTGTCTGTATATTCCAAACAACCAAATCAGCCTTCACTTCTCTTTCTGAAAGACCTTTAACATTTACACTGCGGTCGTCCATTTTAAAGCGCTGTAAGGCCCTTCCAATGAACAATGCATTGATACCAAAACTTAGTACAAGGGCGATGGCGATAATCCAATAACGGTCTGTTTTCATGTGCTTATTCTTAAAAGTCAAATTCTGCCACTAAGTCTCAAAGGCTCATCCCGAGAACTCGGGACACTAAGGGTATATACATAACAATCATACCATTGTGTACCTTTGGGCCATAGTGACTTTGTGGCAATTCTTATTTTATTAAACTTGTTGATTGTAATTCAAAGTTAAGGTTAAATTCACTAACCTTCCTATGAATAGAGATATTTATTTTCCGAAGCGCTTTTCTGCATCTTCCATCATTGTAATTGTAGCAGTAGCTCCACAACGGCTACATCCAACTGCCTGAACAGCCAATAGTTGGTCGAGTGTACGTATTCCTCCCGCAGCTTTCACTTTTACATTAGGACCTATACTCTTTTTCATCAATTCCAATACAGTAATAGTGGCTCCCTTGTAGTTGTAATCGCCGTTTGCCTGTTTGACAAAGCCAAAACCGGAAGAGGTCTTCACATAGTCGGCACCAACTTCAGTACAAATCTGACAGAGTTTTACAATGTCAGCCTCTTTGGTCACAAAGTCAGTTTCGAAGATCACTTTTACAATTGATCCAAGGGCATGAGATGCATTGGTTACTGATTTGATTTCTTCTGTAATATAATCCCAATCACCTTGAAGGGCTTTGCCGATATTGATCACCATATCAATTTCAACGGCACCATCTTTGCAGGCATTTACGGCTTCGAATACCTTTACAGCAATGGCAGAATTTCCGGCAGGGAATCCAATTACACAGCCAACCAGGATATCACTGCCCTTAAGTAAATCAGCTGCTTGCTTTGCTGCATAAGGTTTTACACATACCGAAGCCACATTGTATTTTTTAGCCACAGCGCATTCCCTTTTCAAATCCTCATCCGTCATGGTTGGATGAAGTATGGAATGATCAATCATTTTTGCCAATTTATATACGATTTCGTTCATGGTATGTCTATTTTATTTTGTTGATTCATATAATTTGAATTGAGTTAATATATTGGAATATCAGTGCTCCTTGAATTTGGTTTGACAAGTATTCGGATGGCAACATCTTCCTGAAATTCAGGACATTTAAGCACGTTTGGGATAATAAAAGAAGTCAGGTAATCAGTCCTGAAGACCTCTCCAGTCAATAGATTTATCCATTCTACAGTATAATCTCCTTCAGGAATATTAAGCGTTAATTCGCTAAGGCTGCCATTTTCAAGATAGATGGCATATTGGTAACCAGAATTAGCAAGAACCTGAAATCCACCCACATTTCCTTTGGTTACCTTCAAAATAGAATTATCAGGGTTCATTGCTATAAAATTGAAGCTCTCTATAAATCCTTTCAGAACTTTCAATTGTTGACGGAATTTCGCGCCGCCCCAGCCGGGAGATACATTGTCGATTGCATGAGTACCATTTTCAGATCCAACGGTAAATGAATAGTCCAGGTTGTTGTACAAAGCACCTCCGGCCAACATGAATTTCCATGCCTGACTCCTATAATAAAAATCCGCATGGGGCATAAATCCTGTTTCATCCAAACCCATTGCCTTTTTTAAATTCAGATTTTGAGATGCTGCGATGGGGTAGGCGTAATGGAAATTAAAGATAGAAATATTCGGATCAGGGGTTTTAATTTTATTCCTTAAATTGCTTATATTCTGAGCAATAAGATGCTTATTGGGTAGGGTTTTTTCTTCATCAGTAATAATTTGAGCAATTCGTTTTTGCCATTCCAGCGAAGCTGTATTTCCTATTACAACCAACTTTTGCCAGTCATTAGGATGGGTTAAAGTATCAGTTTCAGCAATAGTTTCCACCAACTGCGGATTGTCAGACCAGGGCTCGTTCTGCACTTCGAAAAAGAAATTACCCAAGTCATTCAATTCCTGTATTACTTTACGTACATATTTTTCCTGAATATCCATCAACTGACCGTTGTTGAGCGTGTTAACATTTTTAAAGGAGAGTGTATCGAATCCCTGTATGTTGTTCTTTGGGTTGAAAGGACTAGTATTCCATTGACGATCAGTATAATAGGAAGTAAACAGGGTAACTTCTACAATAATGTCTTTTTCAGAAGCAGCTGTTATATAAGCTTTAAGTCGTTCAAAGAAAGCATCGTTCCATTGTGTGAGATCGTATTTTTGCGATTCGGCATCTTTTACCCAAGGTACCAGCCAGTTTTTCGGTTCTGGGTTCATGGTATTGTTACTGATGCTAAATATGTTATCACCAATTTCAGAATATGGACCTATAAATATACGGGTATAATTTAAGCCTGCATCTTTCAGAGTGACCAGGTATTTTGGGTAATCGAATGCGGTATTCATCACCGCCCCGTAATGTTCAGCAGAAGTAACCAGAATAGTTGGTTTACCTTTGTATTGAAAATAATTAGAATTTCCAGGATATAGACTAATTATATCTTGCATCTCTAACTTATTTGGTTGACAACCAATGAGAAGGACTGATAGAACTGCAAATAGAAAGTTGGTTAGATTATTCATTTAGTCAATTATTTTTGGTTTTAAAGATACTTAAAACATTTATATAAATGCAAAGGATTTTTAATAATTGTAGAAAGCCGGAATTGAATGAACAATAGCATGTGCAGCGCACCGTAATTGACAGATTGCTTCGTGCCTCGCAATGACGATATTCGGAGTGCAGAGCCATAAAATAAGTATCTCAAATCTCATCTTCGAAGCGTCACAGAAGTTGAGTCACAACATTAGTCCTTCAAAACTTTCCAAAAATCATCTGCCAATTCCTTTGCATCAATTTTTGTGTAGGCCTTTATTTTACGTTGTTTGTTTTCAGGTGGGGTAGTGGCAGTTTTTATTTGAGCCAAGGTAGGGTTCAGATAGGCTTCAACTAGGGCAAGATCCCACATTACGCGGGTTAAGTCCTGCGGATTTTGTTCCTTCCAGCGATCTTCGAGAATCTTCTCTACTTCAATTGATTCATCTAACTTCTGGTAAGTTTCATCCCGCTTAAACTGTAGTGGCTTAGCTGCTTGCAGGCACATCATGGTTAGATTAAGTCCTTCGAGGTTAAGCAGATAATCAAATGCATTGAGGTCATTTCGGATATTAAATTCATTCTTATTCCAGACCTTTGTTTTAGGGTCATATTGAGCGCCTAACGAGAAACAACGTATACGGGATTTAATTTCAGGAGCTATAATTAATGCCGAAGCCAGATTGCTCATGGCACCTATAGTCAGGATATCAAGTTTTTCACCATTAGGAAGGGATTTGACTGCGTTAATTATTGCTTGAGATGCATCTGAAGATCGAGCATCTTCTTGTCCCCAGGCACGTCCAATTTGACGATCTGCTCCATAAGGATGCGGAATGTCCAATCGCTTCAAGGCTTTCAGGATTTGCTCATTGAGCCTCTGGCTTTCTCCAACTGTATTCAATCCTTTGGTATCATAAGCATTCCACTTTTCGAAAACCAAGAGATCTGGGTTATTAAAATGGGCAGAACTCAGGCCAATCAATTCAATTGAAGGGTCTTTCACCAAACGCACGATGGCATACAAATCATCCATTTCATTTCCAGTATCGGCATCAAGCCATACTTTTTGCTTTTGGGCGAATGATGATAAAACGGAAAAGCAGGCAAGTAAAAGGAGGAACTGTTTCATGTTCAAATGTAGTTATAAAGTGGGAGTGTAATTTGATTATGATGTTTCAAGACCTTATGTCCGTTTCCTGCCATGAGTAAATTATTCAATAGTCAGGATTAATTGTTTTCCCAATCCAGCTTCAATAATCTTTCTAAATGTCGACATCTCTACATCAGTCTTGTTATTCTCAATCCGGGAAATATAAAATCTAGTCGTGCCACTTCTCATTGCCAGTTGATCCTGAGTCAATCCAGCCTTTAATCTTGCTGATTTAATGATATTGCCAAGTTTTGTTTCATTGGGATCAATCTGTTGGCTCATTTGAAATAAAACATCCGGGCCTATTTCATAAGGATGTTTATCAAACTGTCCTTTTTCATTTTTTATCTTCAATCCAATATTCGGCCACGACAACGTATAATTTTGCAATTCTACTTTTTTAAATTCTTTCAAATCAAGTAATTTATACTCAGGATCTTGCTCTGAAACATTCCAATCGTTGAATATTATTTTAAAATCCAATAATCTGCTTTCGCCATTATTGAACATACACTGGATTTTAAACCCATCGACTTTCTCAATTTTAATAATTCTGGGTAAATTAAGTCTTTGTCTCATAATCTTGGATTTAATTGTCCTGATTTCATCTCGTAATTTCTACTACGACCCCCTTTTAAACTTTTCACCAAAATTCCTTTTTCAATTAAGTCTTGAATATCACGCAAAGCAGTGTCTTGGGAGCATTTTCCTATCTTTGCCCATTTTGTAGTGTTTATTACTCCTTCAAAGTCGTCCATTAGCATGTTCAGAATTTTTCTTTGTCTGTCGTTCATGTTAACTCTTGAATGTTTTATCCAGAATGAATGCTTATAAATTATTTTCTCAAGAAGCTTCTCAGAATTCTCAATGGCGTGGAATAAACAATTCAAAAACCATTCGAGCCAGTTTGTAATGTCTAAAGCGCCTTGTTGAGTCTTTTCCAATAAGTCATAGTAGGAATTTCGTTCTTTCCGTATTTGTGTCGACAAACTATAAAATCTGTAGGATTGTTCGTCAGAACGAGCTAGTAACAGTCCCATTCAAAGATTGACCAATTTTTATGATTGTATAAATACATTTTTTTATTCTCCGCTAATTCTGCGTTAAAAATAGTACTTATTCTCCGCATGACAAATTATTCTCCGCATAAATTGCGCACATAAAGCTATTTATTCTCCGCAACCAAATTTTTTGTCCTTACGCTAATGGTTCGGGACTTTTATAATTTTTCAATTTCGTCTTTAGAAAGTTTAGTCGATTTCATTATTAATTCAATCGATGCTCCATTTTGTTTAAATTCTTTTGCTATCTGAATTGTGTTTTCCTTCTTTACTTTATCTTCAGCATCTACCTTCATTGTCCAAGCCATGCTTGCTCCATAGTGCAAATCCTCAATATGTCTAAGGTACTTTTTACGTTCGTCATCAGATAAACTATCAACCCTCCAAAGCTCTTTTGCCTTGGTTATCCCTTTGGCATTAAATGTATCCTGGATCTCATTATTCTTGAAGTAATAAATCCATTGGTCAAGCGAATCTTTTGCTATATCATTAAAGTTATTTACCTTAATCACATAATATTCAGGAAATATCTGAAATGGTTCTACTTTGCCTCCCAAAAATTCGGATTGCTTTGCAGAAAGCTTTAATTTATCACCGTTATGAAGTCCAAGGAAATCCGTCTTTCCATGATAAATATAATCTTCGCCTTGCCCTAAATCAAAATAAACAATGTTAATAGAATATACTTTCTTTAGGTTCTTATATGGTTCTCCGACTGAAATATATTCTGTCAGTACTTTTGAAGTAGCATAAGCCATCCGATGAAAATAATCATATTCATTTTCATTCTGTATCTCAATGATTACTAACTCATCTTTTGAGTTTTTAACGAGCATATCAACACGATTAAATTTGTCTGTGTCAATTCGTTGATTACTTTCACTTTCAAGAATGTTCTGAATGATTATTTCATCTTTCAATAATTCAGACAAAAATCCCTCAAGAACTGAGAAATCAGCTTTATTTCTAAGTAATCTCTTTATTGCCCAATCGAATCTTATTAAGTTTCTGCTATTCATCACATTTATTTTGTACAAATTTAATCATTTCTCCTGAATTTATTGATAATCTTGACGATATATCTTTTATAAGCCTTTCGGCTAATGTCCCGCAAATACTTGGAGGGTAGGTGTTCCCGATAAACTTCCTATGATGTATTGCTTGTTAGCGATAAATCGGCAACTACGACAAGAAAGACAAGAAAGACAAGAAAGACATTTGTCGTTTTAATGGATCTCTCCCTTCTTTGAAGATTAAAAACCACAAGTGTCTTTCTTGTCTTTCTTGTCTTTCTTGTCGTTGTTAACGGAAATACTGGGATATCCAATAGTCTCTTTGGAGACAAAACCTATCAACATGTTGGTAAGTCGTTTTCATTGGTCATTTTCTTCATATAATAGGAGTAGTCAATCCTGAATGTAAATCATTCAATAAATCGGTTTGCCTTTTTGCCCGGAAATTCTTTGCCTAAGGCAATAATGCCTGTGTAATCGAGCATATCGGTTAAATATCGTTTTCCGTCACTTGCTAAAAGTTTCAGTTGGGTAGTGGCACTAACCAACTCGTTTTTTTTCTTTTCTTAATTTGGCTTTAAGATATTTCCAATAGTTGCGGGTTTTGGTGTAGTCGTCCTGGTCGGCAAGCAAAGCTACAATATCCAACACACTAAACCACCACTTGGCGTTTTGCTCGTCCCAAACAGCCCGCACTTCGCGATCGTCAAAGAAATGGTTGGATATTTTTGTATTACTCATTTGAATGTTACCTAACCTGTCACTTTATAAATATCTGTTTAAAGGTATGAAATATTTATATCTTGTAGTTGCTATCTGCTGTGTCACGTTATAATGACCGCCAAAATAGGAAGCTACATGCAGGGGCGGATTGCGAAATTCTTTCCTGCCAAGCCGATAAGCTGTTTGAGAGGAAAGATACATACCGAAAACCATTTCTGCGGAATTTGCGGGTAGCTGATGTATAGCCGGTGGTTATTCGAATTTAAAGTTTACTAGTTCGTAGTTTGCATTTCGTCCTCCTTCGTCAGTTTGTTTCAAGATGCCTTTTTCTACCAAGTCTTTTATGTCCCGTAAGGCGGTGTCGGTAGAGGTTTTGACAATTTTAGCCCATTTTGAGGTTTGTAGTTTTCCTTCAAAATCGTCAAATAGTTTGTTAAGTATTATGCGTTGCCGTTCGTTGATGGGTGTATGTTCGTGTAGTTTCCAAAACTCAGCTTTACGTACTATTTTCTGTGTGGTGATTTCTGTGGAGAGCATCGCATTTTTGAGACAATGCAAAAACCAGTCTATCCATTCTGTAATATCGACTGAACTATGCTGCACTTTTTGCAATACTTCGTAATAGCGCTTACGTTCGGCTAATATTTGGCTCGACATACTGTAAAAACGTTCTCCACTGCCTTCGGCACAGGCAAGCAATAGTTCGGTGATGGCTCTTCCGATTCTGCCGTTTCCGTCATCAAAGGGGTGAATGATGATAAACCAAAAGTGTGCTATGGCAGCTTTTAAAACAGGGTCAAGACTGTTTTCGTTGTTGAACCAATTCAAAAACTTGTCCATTTCCGTTTTTACTAATTCGGGCTTTACGGCTTGGTAATGCACTTTTTCTTTGCCCATTGCCCCCGAAACTACTTGCATTTTACCAGTTCGGTATCGTCCCACTTCTATTAAGTAAGGTCCACTGTAGCCAGTAGGGAAAAGTGCTGCGTGCCAACCAAACAAACGTTTTTCGGTTAAAGGTAAGTTGTATCGTTGGGTAGCATCCAACATCATCTCTACAACGCCTTCAATGTTGTGGTTGCTCGATACAAGTCCTGCAGTATTTATGCCCAAACGCCTTGCTATAGACGAACGTACCTGGTCATAATTGAGTAATTCGCCTTCAATTTCTGATGATTTTACTACCTCTAAGGTTAAGGCCTTTAGGGTGGCTTCTTCTTTAGCAAAAAAGCCCAAAGCGTTCATTTGCCCTATTATTTTACCTTGCATAAGACGCACTTCACCAAATACGGCATTGATGTCTTTGTCCTGCCACGAAAAGTCTGTCCAGTTTTTGTACTCGTAAATGTATTTTGCCATTGCCTTAAAGTATTGTGCGGTAAATATATGAATTAATTACCGCAAATATGCGGCGATAAACTTACTCATTTATATTTCTCCATTAAGAATTCAGTATAGCTTACTGTGTAGTTAAAATCATTTTCCAGTTCTATTACACCACTTAAACTTTCAACCAAAGGAGTAATCTTACTATTCCTGTCTTTGTTGGCAACCAACGAAGAAAGATAAGATTCGATCAATCTGGGAAGGCTAATCTGATGAGTCTTCGCATATTCCTTGGCTTGTTCAATTACGTTTTTATCTACATTCAAAGTCAATTTTGTATCCATGTTTTTTAGGTATATACGTACAAATATAACCAATCATCACGTGAGGACAAAATATAGTACGTGTTAAAGTGTCAGTTATTCAAGGTTACACCCCATGCCCCAAAGCTACGCCTGTTTGGGGATTTAACTGATGAACTTCCAACGAAGTATCATTTCATTCAGATTACTCGGGATATTGTCAAAGAAGCACCGAAATCCGATTTGCGAGTAGTTTGCTGTTGGGCATAGTATCCTTTTTTACCACTCTGTTGAAGGAATATCATTAGCACTTTTAATCGTCTGTAATTGACAAATATTTCTTATTGTCCATTTTTCGTAGTCATTGTCAACAACGCTATTATACTCATTAATAAGTTCTATTAGTTTGTCAAAATGCTTATTGAAATTTTCTCTTTTTATGTCCTTAAATCCGTTATTAAAAGGCATAATCTTTTTTTCTGGCTGGTCACCATATTTATGTGTGAATTTTACTTCGCTTACAAATTTCATAACTTCAAAAACAGTAAAAAAATATGCTCGACCACCAAAGTGTTCAAGTAATTGAATATCTTTGTGTGAAAGTTTCGATGCATATTTTGAAAGAATACCTTGAAATCTATCTTTTATTTCTTGCATTTTTTCGCTATAGTATTGAGCATATGTTTTATTTTCACCGATTAATCTATTGAAATCAAAAGCATTAATTTGGTAATAAAACTCGTCTGATTTGAAAAAGCTACTAAAATCTGAGTGTTTCTGTAATACTGTTACTAATTCTTTTTTGTCAGATTCAAATATATAGAACCAATTCGCACAATATGTGTAGATTGGCATTCTACATACTTTTAGTGAAAGATTCCTATAAATTTCTTCATTTTTAGAGTTCATGTAGTTGTAAACTCGGTCAATAAGAAAAACAGTAATTGCAATTCCAATTACTTCTGTAGTCACATTTGATAAATAATCAGCTGAAATACCTAATCCTTTTCCTAGAAAAATTATTAATAAAATTCCTGTCAATAAAGTGTAAGTCAAGAAGTAGCGTGATTGATTTTCTATACTACTAGTTAATTTGTCCTTAAATTTCCAAAATATAAGTAAGGAAAATATCCACAGAATTAGTATGGAATAACTGTAAATAATTGTCAAAATACAAAGTGCAATCATATTATATTTTTTATGCTATGTTTGGTATCGTCCTAATATTACTATAACTAGTAACTAGCTGAAAGTTTATAATAATTTTCAAATAGCATAAACTTTCTAAATCTACTTATTCCCCATCTCAATAAGCAATAATTTTCCAATTAATTACTTTCTAAAACCGTTTTTCTCTCTAAAAAATCACTGGCTTTTTTACAAATTCTGTCTCATATTCTTAAAAAAGTTTGTCTGTATAAAAAGCGGTAACTAAACAATAGGCAAAAACTAAAAGAAATTAAAAATCCGCTTAGATATTCGACTCATCATGTCACACAGCTCGCCACAATTAGAGATATAACTTTCTGAATTTCTAATCTTTAATTATCTTATAACATATTCCGTTTACTAAAACCAAATACATGCCTGGAGTAAGAGAACCTATATTTACTAACTTATCATATTCCAATGACTGGGTAATTTCCAATTTCCCATTGTAGTTATAAATGGATACAGAACCTTTCTCTGCGTTTATAGTTAGCAAATCTTTAGCAGGGTTTGGCCAAACGGTAACCAAATCAGTTTTAATTTCTTTATCAGTTGAAGTAATAAGAGCTTCTATTTTTGTAAAATCTTTCCAAACATTTGCTGCTTTATACAAATCCATAGAACCAGCAGGTACATATAAAGCACAAGTATTTTTATCAACCCCAGAAAAAGTACTGCTGAAAGGTAAAACTGCAGGAATTGTTGAATAAGCATAGATAGAAGCTAATTTAGTACAATTTTGGAAAACCACATCTTCCAAAAAAAGAACTGAGGCAGGAATGTTAATCGATAACAAATTTTCACAACCGGCAAACGCTCCATTTCCAATGATAGAAATCGAATTAGGTATGGAAACCGATGTTAAACCAGGACAATTCTGAAACGCAGCTACTCCTATCTCAGTCAGCGAATTAGGTAATGAAACCGATTTTAAACCATAACAATCCGAAAAAGCGGAAATTTCAATCGTAGTTACCGAATTTGGAAGAATAACCGATGTCAAATTTTTACAATAGGAAAAAGCTTGTTCGTTAATAATTTTAACTGAAGAAGGAATAGTATATTTACCTGATTTTGAAATGGGACACTGAATTAAAGCAGTTTGGGTTTTATTAAACAATACACCCTCAATATTTGAATAATTGGAATTCTCCGAATCTACGGTAATATTAGCACTGCATCCTGAAAATGCAGAACTACCAATTTCGATTACTGAAGCAGGAATATAAATCGAAGTTAATAAACTACACATAAAAAAAGCACCAGCTTTAATATTAGTTACAGAAGAAGGAATATTAACAGAATACAAATTGGAACAACCATTAAGTGCTTCCTTTTCAATAGAAGTAATTGAATTAGGAAGAGTCACTGATGTTAAACTGATTTTGGAAAGAAAAGCGCGCTCAGGAATAAAATTTACCGGATAAGTCATATTCCAATGTGTTCCTTCTCCTCCAGTATATTCTGCAATATTAACTTGTGTTAAATCAATTACAGCCAATTGAAGCATATTATCCCTCATGGTTTTAAAATCGCGTGCATCGATTGTTCCCGAAAGTGTAAGGTTAGTTACTGTGTATAATTCCAAAGTAGACATTTTTGTGAATAATTCACCTGGAGTAAGGTCAGTGATGGTCTTGCTTATTTGTGCCTGAACTGCAACACTTATGCAGACAGCCATTAAAAATAAAAATAGGTTCTTCATTGGTTATATTTTAGGGTTAATGTTAATTATCAATTTTGTAATTTTAAAAAAAAGGATTAGTTGCTTTTGATCATCATGAAAAAATAAACTACAGATCTTCCCAATTTATTGGCTTATCCAGTCCATTGTTTCAAATAACTTGTTCGAAAAAACCTCGCCAAAAATAGTGAGAACTAACTTTCCGAATTTCAGTCAAACGATTCAGAACGCATTAAATTTGCTATAACTAGTAACTAGCAGAAAGTTTATACTCCTTTTTCAAATACCATAAACTTTCCAAATGTACTTATTCCCCAACTCAATAAACAATAAAATTCTAATTATTTTCCAGTTTCCTAAAATGTGAAATTATTGCTTTTTCATCCTTTGATACCCTATCTTAAATCCTGCTTGAGGTCCAATTGAAAAATGATTTCTTCTTTCATTATAAAAATCATAATGGGTTTCATAAACTAGTCCGTCATAAGTCCTAAACCATAAGCTCTTGTTTCTTAAACCAATCCCGGCGTAGAAGTCAATAATTAGTGAATTGCTATTTCCTTTTAAAATAAATGTACTATAGCCAACCAATAATTTCAATCCATAAACATTTTGTTCTTCTGTCCTTAAACCGTCAAATCTATAACCTTCATCATTATCATACTTTGCATATTTATTCTCAAACCACCAATTCCGGTAGAACAGACAAAAATCGCCAAAGAATCTGTTCTCTTTACCAAAATAATATTTTGAATTTAAACCTATTGTAACTGCGTCATACAAACCATTCCACATGTTTTGATCTTCATAATCACCAAATAATCCTGTGCCTCCAGATATTTCTCCACCACTTTTTGTGCTGGGTTTATAACCAAGTGTTAATCCTAAAGTATGTCTTCCTAAAAATTTCTCGGCAGAAATTGAATAATCATTAAAAATAAACTGGCTAGGTGTAATCATAACCCGATAATTCCTGTTCTGAATATCTTGTCCAAACAAATTATAACATAGAAAAATAAAGCCTAATATTGGAAGGATCTGTCTCATAATAAGTGTTGGTTTTATAAAATAAGTCTGTCTCAAAATAATTGCACACAACTAATAACTAGCGGAAACTTTATAATACTTTCCATATAGCATAAACTTTCCAAAGTTACTTATTCCCCAACTCAATAAACAATAAAATTCTAATTATTTTCCAGTTTCCCATAAATAAACAACAGGTTCACTTTACTTGAATTGATTCTCCAATGATTAGTGAAAATAATTTGGATGAATACAAACCATCTAAGTATTTACAATTAAATCCCGAGTCCTCGTTATCGGGAGGATATCTCATAGAATCAGCCTCTTGCAAGAAAGTTAATGAGACAATAGTTCTATTTGGGGTCTGTTGAAAAACTCAAATATCTATTTTAAAATGGTCTCTAACCTATTTATTCTTTTGATCTCAATCCTTTCCTGGGTTACATCGGGTGGGTAGATAAAACGGTCGAAGTTGTGCCACGCATTTCGGTGGAAGTTGTGCCAGTCATTTCGGTGGAAGTTGTGCCACTGGAATGTATTGTTT
>Ga0209724_1000472_pt1 | contig 38965 bp, 38 predicted proteins | sample grotaG_FD_184143 | JGI IMG/M metagenome (GOLD analysis project Ga0209724, IMG submission 184143) | Glacier valley bacterial and archeal communities from Borup Fiord, Nunavut, Canada, to study Microbial Dark Matter (Phase II) -... | ecosystem: Environmental > Aquatic > Freshwater > Ice > Glacier ... | reverse complement strand
GCCACTCTGCCCTGCAACATGTCCATCGCGAGATTGGTCAGTTCCAACCGCCGTTCTTTCACCTTGATCAATCCATTGATATTGCCGATGGGCATTTTATCATACACCGCCTTCTGGATGGCAGATTGGAAAGTTAAATCAAGTTTATCGGGTACCTGAAATGCAGCGACAGAATCAGCAGAAGCGGCAGGAGCGGCAGGAGCAGGTTTTGCCTGAGCTGTTTGTCCTGTAGGTTTTGAGGCCTGCTTCATGATGTTCGATAACTCAGTAAAATTCATGAAAGAAGATTTCAGGTTGAAATTTCCATTTAATACTCCGTTTTTGAAAATGTAAGCCAGATAATTGCTCACATCTCCCCGAAGCGAGAAATCACTCTCTCCTATTTTTCCATCAAATTTATCAACAGTAATCCTGGTAGTAGTAGCCTTTACTTGCCCCTGGATTATTTCAACAGGCTTGGTCAATTGATTGCTTTCAATCTTGAAATTCTGAATCGTTGCTTCACCATCTGATTTAAACTTTTCATATTCCTTTTTTTCGATTGATGACATGCGTCCTGCAATTTGCATCCGGGCCTTCATTATTCCGGTAATATCCAGGCTGTCAATTGGGATCGCTTGTTTCAAAGTTTTAAAATCAATGGTTCCGGCAAACGAAGCAGCTATATTTGGATCAGTCACCAGCTCACTAAGGTTCATGGTCAGGTCAACCGGATTATTTTTGATGGAAGCATGTGCCTTTTCGACATTCACTTTCAACAGGTTCATGTCGCCTTGGGGCTTGGTAATTTGTGCCTGCACCTGAATATCCTGCACACTTTCAGGAAGTGACGGATATTTAAAGCTGGCATTGGTTACGGCAAGCAACACATCAATGGCCGGATAAATTTCTTTGTAAAACAATCCTTTCACAGAGCCTTTAAACTCAGCAGCCCCACTGATAGTGGCTTTTTCGAGATACTTCTGATAATCGGCAGGAACCAAAGCCAATATGGTGGCAAAATCACTTTTTTCGCTTTTAAATGCCAGATCAAAAAGCATACTGTCATTGGGCATTGAAAACGAACCATTTACTTCAAGGGGAAGATTATTTATCATTAATTTACCCCGGTCGAATACAAAGTCCATCTTATCGTAATCAACCTTAAGCAAGGTTTCCGCTTTCAGTTTGGTGTTCGACAGGTACTTAACTGAATCATATTCAAAAATAAAGTCCCCGACTTCACTTTTCATATCAAAAGTTGTAATCGTTCCATCCACCTCACCTGAAGAACTGAGATTCGTATTTTTCACCCACAATTTCATGGGCATGGCCTTGTCATTAAATAACAAGTTCATATTTTTTACATGGATATCGTTCAACTTCATTTTAAAAGCCTGGTCAGTACCCGCAACCTTTGAAGAAGATGCTTGAGTCGCTTCTGCCGGCTTGGTAATATCCCAGTTTACCGCTCCTGAAGGGTTGACTAACAGGCTTATTCTGGGATTATCAATGGTCAGGCTTTTGAGTTCCAGATTTTTGCCACTGATCATTTCCATCAATGAAACAGCGGTCGATATTGAACTGGCTGATAGGATGGTATCGTTTGAGAACTCATTAATACCAATAACTGTCAGTTGCTGAATTTCCATTCCCACTTTCGGAAAGTGAGAAAAAACAGATAAATTGAAATCCTTAAAATCAACTTTAGCATTGATCTCCTTATTGATCGTGGCCTTTACTTTTACAAGTAGTTTGTCTTTATACAGAAACGGCAAAATTGCCATGATTCCTATGATCAAAACTACAATTCCAGCGATGATGAGCAATTTCCTTTTCATTTTATGGTTGAATTATCGTTTAGAATGAGTTTACGCAATAGATCTAACGCAGATTGTGTTGAGCGTATTATATTTCGTTCGCGATTATGTCGGAATATAAACTTTTCACTTTTTACTCCTGAAGGCCCTGCTACAGCAATCCAGACGGTTCCAATTGGCTTATCATTTGATCCTCCATCGGGACCGGCAATCCCGGTAGTTGCAATGCTGAAATCAGCATTTAAAGCATTTTGGGCTCCAACTGCCATAGATTCAGCTACTTGTTGGCTCACAGCACCGTAAGTTTCAATCATTACGGAAGGGACATTTAGCAGCTTGCTTTTAATTTCGTTGGAATAGGCAACCACGCCACCTTTAAAATATTCAGAACTTCCGGCATTCGAAGTAATAGAATGAGCAATATTTCCACCCGTACAACTTTCAGCAACAGCCAATGTATGACAGAATTTAACAAGCATCCGGCCAATGATAAGAGCCATATTATCATCATCAAAACCAAAAACATATTCAGGAATGATCTTTAGCAACTCTTGAACCTGCTGATCAATTTGAGCTGCAAGCATCGATTTATCAGTTCCGTAGGCACTCAGCCTTAGGCGAACGGTCAATGCACTCGGGAGATATGCCAGTTTGATATAATCGGGCAAAGCACTCTCCCACTTTTCTATCTTTTCCGCCAGCATTGATTCAGCCAATCCATAAGTCAGAATTGTTTTATGAACAATCGACTGCATGATTCCGCGTTTGATCAGCCGCGGAAAAACTTCTTCCGTCATGATGGCTTCCATCTCGAAAGGTACGCCTGGCATTGAGACAAATATAGTTCCGTTTTGTTCAAACCACATTCCTGAGGCTGTTCCTGCGGAATTTTGTAAAATGGTACAACTGGCAGGCATCAGTGCCTGATCGCGGTTCAACTGATTGATGGTCACATTTCGTGAAGTTAAGAGCGACTGTATATACTCAAAAACTTCAGGATAATAGACCAATTCAGTTCCGAAATATTCGCACAAACAATCTTTGGTAATATCGTCTTTCGTTGGGCCAAGTCCTCCGGTAATCAATACCAGATCAACATTTTTTTCAGCCTCGGCAAGTGCTTTTATAATATGAGCGTGGTTATCGTGTACCGACGTTACCTGATATACCTCAATGCCATTCAAATTAAGCTGCTGCCCCATCCAGGCCGAGTTGGTATCAACAATCTGCCCGATTAAAATTTCATCGCCTATGGTTATTATTTCTGTTTTCATGCCTTAAATTTCAAGTTCAAAAAAGATTGCACGGAAAAGGATTGCACGGATTTCCTCAACGACAATAGCCCACCGCAATATTCCTTATTCCTTATTCCTTATTTCTTATTCCTTATTTCTTATTTCTTATTCCTTATTCCTTATTTCTTATTCCTTATTAACTCTTATTTATCTAACTTTTCAGCGCCTTTAACCTTTGCAAAAGTGTTGGATGCGAATAATGGAAAAATACATACACCGGATGTGGACGAAGGTTACTCAGGTTTTTTACCGACAACTTCTTCAATGCCGAAGCCATTTCGTAGGAATCAAAATATTTAGCAGCAAACGCATCTGCCTGGTATTCATTCTTTCTGGAAAACAGATTCATTGCCAGTCCGGTCATCATTGAAATGGGAGAATACAATACGCCAAAAGCAATCAACCCGATATGAAAGCTGGGTTGTGCTACTCCCAAAGCTGCAGACAATTCAGGACTCCCTACAAAAAGTGAGAAAATAAATAAAACAATCCCTGTTTGTACTATTCCGAGCAGCAAGCTCCAGATGACATGGTTCTTTTTGTAATGTCCTATTTCGTGTGCCAAAACCGCCACCAACTCATTGGTTGTCAGGTCATTGATAAGGGTATCATACAATACGATCCTTTTTTTGGCACCCAAACCCGTAAAATAGGCATTTGCTTTTGTTGATCGTTTGGAGCCGTCAATCACATAAATATTATCGAGTTTAAAACCTACTTTGGCTGAAAAACTTTCAATGGCCGATTTCAGTTCTCCCTCCACAAGGGGCGTTTGCTTATTGAATAAAGGAACTATCAGGTTGGAATAAAACAATACCATAAAGATTGAAAAAATGGTCATGATCCCCCATGCAAATATCCAGAAATTGTTAGTTGTAAGTTGATAAATATAGATAATCAGCGCAAGTAACCCACCACCAATGATTGCGCCAAGCAACCATCCTTTTAACTTATCGAGAATAAATGTTTTGGGAGTAGTTTTATTAAAGCCAAACTTCTCTTCAATGACGAAGGTATCATAAATCGAAAAAGGAGTTGTAAGCACATCAGAAGCAAACATCAGAATTCCGAAAAACACAAGTGCTGCCAGTATTGAATTGGCTGATACAGTTAGGGCTATATTGTTCACCCATGCGAATCCGGCAAATAGGAACATGAGAAGCATCAATACAAAACTAAATGAAGAGCTGAACATCGAAAACCTGAAATTTGTCTTTTCATAAGCCTGTTGCCTGCGATATTTATCTTCATCATAAATACCTTTTACCTCTTCCGGCAAGCGATCGTTCCACTGGGTTGAATTCAGGTATTGCAGAAATCTGTCAAAAATGAAATCTCCAACCAATAGGCCTATAATGATATAAAACAAGATCTGTGACATATTTATCAAATTTAATCCAAAGTTAGTAAAAAGCTTCCCCTCTTTAACATGAATAGCACTTTCAGAGAAAAAAATTAAGGCTAAAAGTAGATAGATTGCTTTCCCAACCTTCATCGGGCCAAACTGTGCCTACCAACAACGGGCAGATCGAGAGGGTATGTTTCAATTATGCCAAAAGTAATCCAAGAGTAATAGATGAGTAATGAAATAATTAATAGATATAGAGTAATTAATTAGTAAATAATAAGTACAAATACTGTTAATCTATTTTATATCTTCTAATTATCTACTTATTATCTACTAATTATCTGATTTGTTATGGATTAATTCACGGTTACTATTCGATTGGTAATTATTCATATCCTAACATTGATACATATACTAATCAAAAATAATGCCAAATATCAGGTTAAATGAACAAAATAGATGTTCTATAACTTGGGTTACTTTATCAAATTTGTACGTCTAAATTACACTAGCAGAATTACATATAGCACCTTCTGAAATAACGGGATAACCGTACTATGTTAAGATTGCTTTTCGCTTATATGTTAATTTCAGTGTTTCTCTATTATTAAGCAGCTTGCCTGTAGCACCTAAAATGGAAACATCTCATCAACACGAGAAATAACAATAAAAGCTGCTACAGAAAAAAACCGGAAAAATCATTTTTATAAAATGCTTTTTTCCGGTTTCCTTTTATTGTTAAATCTATTCCCTAAAATATATTCTATGCCGAACACCCTCAAAATCTCTTTCAGAAGATCAGGTGACATTTGGCAATATTCAAGATATAATCATTAAATTCGAATAGTGACTGCTGCATTTCGGGGCAATGCCCTGAGAATAGCCTTTGCTTCATTTTCAGGGATACTGATCAGAATTTCAGGCGTATAAACAGGTTTCTTGAATTTAATAATTTGTTGAAACGAGTTGGTAATATTTTTTAAATCTCTTTTAAATTCAAAACCTTTACCCAGTTTGTATTTTGACTGAGATGCAGAAACCGAATCAATTCCTTGTATATTCAGTTCAAAATCACGGTCAAGCTTTACCGTCCAAAATACTTCATGGTGAATCGTATCTTTTATAGATCTGGCTGCCTCGGCCTCTGCTTCATTTTTTGGAGCCTGCACCACTTTAAATGGATTCTTTTCGATGGAAGATATATATTTTTGAATCGTTAGAGGACTTCCAAACATGGAGAAATATACATTTCCATCCATTCTTTTAAAGAATCCGGAGGCTGAATAGTCACGAATTTTTGTTGACATAACTACAACCCCTTTTAATTCAAGCTGAAGTAAATGATTTTCAAGATCAACGGATAAACCAATTGAATCATTGGAAGCCATTTTCAGCCTTGATTCAACCCACGCTTTATCTTTCATCAAACCAATTAAAGATGGGCTAACGGCTGTTGCACCTTCTGTTTGGGCTTGTGATAACTTCATTCGGTCGCGAACTGCACCAACTGACAAATAAGTATAAACGGAAATTAATGCCAGTAATATCAGACAAAAAAAGATTACAAAGGTCTTTAAACCCGTGTATTTTTTTTTAACGTATAGGCTATCAAAATCTTCAGCCGAATTTTCTTTCATACTAATAAATATAAACTTTTGACCCTATAGCCATTGTATTAAATACCACTTCTAAATCTTCATCTCCAAGCCGGACACAGCCATGAGTAACGCTCATACCCATAAAACGTTTGTAGATAGTTCCATGAATCATATAACCATCACCAAGAGTAAGTTTATAAGCCCCCAGGGTTCCTGATTCAAAACGTGAAGGATCACCAGGGGGTGGTATTGGAAGCCCATCTTCAATAAATGCCCAGTTAGGTTTTGCCCAAACCGGATTTTTCTGTTTAGTGAGAACTTTCAAGACTCCAAGGGGGGTATAGAAATCGTGTTTATAATTTCTTTCTGCTGATACCAATCGTTCATTCTTGCCGCTTGAGCACAATCCATCACGTATTAATTGCTTATTTTTAAATAAATAAAAATGGTTGTCATTTGTATTTATTACTATATATGCATCATTAGGTGTACATTTATCTAATTTGTTTTGAAGCTTACTAATTTCTTTTTCCAGTGACTCCCTGGTCGTTCCAGCTTCTTCAGCACCCGCTTGCGTGGCCATTTTAGGTAAAACGAAAGTAGATTCCTGCAATGCGGGAACACCAAATAGAATCATAGATCCAAAAAATAATACGCCCACTATCAATATTGCCAGATAAATTAAAAAAGTGCGAATCATAGATTTATAATTATATTACAGCTATTATTTCAGTTATTTAACAACAAATATACCAAATGATCTACGTAAAAAGATTTTAATATATTAGAAATCCACTCCTTGTGAAACTACAGCAAGAGATTGAATTGAACCAACAATTGTAACTCTGGTACCTGAACCGACCAATCGGTATAAATCATCTATATCTCTATCCTTCAATCCAATACACCCAATTGTCCAATCAAATCCTTTACCTCCGTTACCGTGTATTTCTATTAAATTGCCAATTCCGGCATTGCGTGAAATCAGCCCTTTCCTTTTTTTGGCAGCAAACCTGATACGATCTTCTGAATTTGGATAATCAAGAAGCATCGCCTTGTGATAAATGGTACTCCCATTGGCCTTCTTGCTTGTGATATGATAGTTGCCCTCCGGAGTGGCTCTATCGCCTGTACGTTCTTTATGAGCCATCCAGTTAGGGCCAAATTCAGCGCTATAACTACGGATTGCTTTTCCTGATTGGTAAACGTACAATATATGAGCAACTTTATCAACTAAAATCACTTTTTTTCCTCCATTGGAGGCAGATATTGCATTATTTGCCAAGCTAACCCAGGTGGGATGGTCCACAAAATAGTTACGTAACATCTTGCCCGCTGCCACGTTGGCATGGTTGACGTAAATTTCGGCTTTCTTAAATAAAATTTCAGCATCTTTCAACTTACCACTTTCGTGAGCAATTTTTGATTCGCTTAAAAACATTTTAGATTTGTTATGCGCATCAAAAACTGATTTGGCTAAGGGCAAATCTTTAAAAAGCTTATTGTACAATTCTATCTTTTTTGCCAAAATAACAAAACCAGCCTCCACATTGAGATTTAAATTAGCTGACTTTTTAACCGCTTCATCCCTGGCTTCTTCTGCTTTTTTTTTCGAACTTTTTGCAAAGGCAAGGATACGGCTATAATCACGGAACAAGATAAACCGGTCATTTTCTCTTTTCCAGTTTAGCATCGCCGAATCATACATCTGCAATGATTCTTTATAAATTTTCTCACAATATATATTCGCCTCAGCCTCTTTTGCAATCGTCAGTGCCTCTCTTGCAATCCTCAAATCTTCTGTTGGCAATACTTTTTGTGATACAATGACTACTGAGATGCTTATTGCAACAACTAAAACTGAAAATAAAATAATGAAAAACCACTTAATACTTGTCTGCTTATTTAAACCCATCATTTATGTATTAAAAAAATACCCGGGTGAAACCCCCGGGTATTGTAAACGATCAACTCCTAAGAGTTATTATTATTTACCACCTTTTTTTGCAATAGCATCTTCCAATTCTGTTTTAATGGAAGTTGCTTTGTCTTTGGCAGCTTTGATTTTGTCGTTAGAACCGATCAAATCACCATTGGCTAATAAAGCTTCAACTTCAGTAACTGTAGTTTCAGCTACAGCAACGTCGCTACTGATAGCTTCCAATGCAGCTCTTCCTTCTTTACCTCTGGGAGCTTTAGCAATCAAAGCTTTGTTTTCTTCAACCAATGCTTTAACTTCAACGATCATTGTTTCAACTTCAGTTTTCAACTCAACTTTACGAGCTTCTGCTTTAGATTTTGTGTCAACGGCCATTTGATTAACTACAGCTAATTGATTTTTAGCTTTTGAATAATTGGGGAACCATTTTGCTTTGGCAACTTCAACTTTTTCGTTTGCTGATTTCAATGAATCCTGTAAAGCATTGTAAGCTTCTGGTACATACAAATCAGCACCTGAATCTTTAACTTCCTGAACAGCAGCAGTTGCTGCATCAATTTCAGTCTGAGGAACTTTAGCACATGAACTAAATAACACTGCGACACCCATTGCTGCAATAGCAATAATTAATTTACTTTTCATACTCAATCTTAAATTTTGGTTTTCTCTAAAATTATTAACTTTAAAATATAACTAAAAACTTCGATTAATTTCTATTTTTACACCGAATTAAAAAAGAAATTCCAGTTAAATCACCATTGTGACGAAGGTTTTTGGAGAAGTAACACATCTTTATTTTTTTTATTTGCCCTTAATCATTACCAGTACCTAAGTAAATGGCATTAAAAACTAAATATCAGCAGAAGACGGATGAAGAAATAGTTCTTCTGATTTTGAATTCAGGAAATCAGGAATTGTTTGAAATGCTTTATTCCCGCTATTTTAATAAGGTAAAGGATAAATGTTTCAGCTTTTTGAAAGATACCAAACAGGCCGAAGAATTTGCAAATGACATTTTAACCAAGGCGTATGAAAAAATCTCCGGATTTAAAGGTAGGTCCTCCTTCTCTTCCTGGCTTTATTCAATAACCTATAACCATTGTATCGACTATTTGAGGGTCAAGAAAAAACTTCACTATCCAAATTGGAACGATAGCAATGAGATTCCTGAAATCATTGATGAGTCGGAAACAGATTTTGAGGAAGCCAACTATGAAAATCTGCTAACCATCCTGGAACTAATCCATCCGGAAGAAAAAGTGTTGCTTTTAATGAAATATCAAGACAACGTACCGATTATACAGATTGCAAAAACCTTACGTATTAGTGAAGATGCTGTAAAAATGAGGCTTAAGCGGGCACGGACCAGGGTAATATATATGTACCAGCAAAAATTTAACCAAAATAATTAACTGAAAAACAAAACCGTTACTATTTATTTACTCTTCGTCTATAATAAAAACAATACCGACTATTTATTCATGAGAAAATCTGATTAAATATTCACCACACGCAGAGGATAAATAATTAAGGTTCCATGAAACACATATTAAGCAAATTATTCAAGTTTACCACTGTCACTTTGCCTCTTCCGGTAAAAACTGCATTCGCAGAAAAGTTTGGAGAATCATTAAATGCAGAATGGCTTCAATCGGACGACTTTTATGAAGCAATTTTCTACCTTGAAGAAGTTGAACACATTGCACGTTTCGACTCCACGGGTAAAATTCTTAACCTGAAAAAGAATCTGTCCATCCATTCAATTCCCCTGCATATTAAAGAAAAAGCTGCAAAACATGGCGAATTGATGAATGCAATTGAAATATTTGAGGATGAAATTGTAGGATACGAGTTAATTGTACGTGACGAAACGCTGATCCGTTTTTCTCTTTTGCTGAATGAAAAGGGCGGACTGATTCATAAAAGCAAACTTTAATAAAAACTTATTTCAGAAAGATAAATAACTTACTGACCTGTAGGATTTTTATAACGAACCATCTCTCAAACAGATAGCCCACCTGCCAATACCCGTAAGAGATCTTTGCCAGTTCAGGATTTCATATTTAGCAAAAAAATATTCAATGAATTGATTAAAATTGCCCATTCACTGTTGCATAAGTAAAAATTTAAATACTATATTTGCAACCTCAAAACGAAAAATGGTGGTTGTAGCTCAGCTGGTTAGAGCACTGGATTGTGGTTCCAGGGGTCGTGGGTTCAAATCCCATCATCCACCCCCAAAATAAACCCAACTAATTGTTATACATTTAGTTGGGTTTCTTGTTTTTTACACCTTTAGCGGGTAGACACAAAAAAAAACCTGCTTATATAAACAGGTTTTTTAAAAACAGAATTGATAAAACTCATTTTAATATTTGTACACTCCGGTATATCCAAAATCATCGTCATTAAAATCTTTGGCAAGCACCCTGAAAGATACTGAATCTTTACCCGCCACTTTCAAAGAGCTCAGGTCGAAGGTCACCACTGCCGACAAACGGATCATACCTCTATCGCCATTGTCATTGTGCCTTAACTCTAAAATTACAGGTTCAGTGGCCGATGCATCTGGCTTTCGGACCAGGTTAATATAATGGATATTGTTGCCTCCGAGATATGACAACTCAAAGGTTAACATGTTATCCTTCAGCCAATGATCCTTCACATGAATGGGGTCATTGCCTATGCTATCTTCCAGGGCAGGGGTAATGTTAAATATACCTTTGTACAGAATATTGCGCAACGAGTAAATTTTCACAAAATATTCCGTAGTATTTTCTATATCCTCTTTGTCGCCAGTAATGGTATAATTGGCCAAGACCCTTTGATTGTCGCTTACCTGGCTATCCCAACCTGAATTTTCCTCAGGATAAAGAATTGACCCGTTGTCAAGTTCAATGGTAAATGCTCCGGAGGCACTATCTTTTTGGATCAAACCATAGCTTATCCAGGCATTATCCCTTGAATCTCCATCAGTAAAATCATCCAAAAAATTACAGCTCGCTAAAAAGCCGAACATGGATCCCACTAATAAATAGAATATTAACTTTTTCATTTCTCTGAATTTTAATTGTTAATGTTAATTTGTAAATCTTTATTAATCCAAACAAATTATTGCACTTTCAGATCAATGTATATTACATATATGAATGCCTATTTGTTTTCAATATAGATACAGATTGAATAAAAATGGTTGCGTGCATCCACTTTTATTTTGATCCAACAAGAGATTATATGAATAAATACTTCCAATATAGACAGATTGACATTACCATCGTTAGAAGGTTATTCGAAGGTTATTTGAAGGTTATTCGATGATTGTTAGAATGTGTTCTAACAATCATCAAATAACCGTCTAATAATCAATGTATAATTTTCCAATAACATTAAGCCCTTCCGGTTAGCCCAAACCTGCACCATATAGCCAGATGGCGGGTGTTATGTCATCCATATAACAACGCTTTAGACAACATTACCTTAGCAATATATCTCCCCATCTTTGGACGGGTTAGTGGATGGGGAAATTAAAGGTTACAAGAGAAATAACTTATATATGAAAAGTAAAACAACTATTAGAGAATCATCATAAGTTATATAAGCCTTTATATGAGACTATTACACATTCAATAAATATTCTTTTAAGATTAAAGTAAGATACTAAATTAGGCTCATCGCTTTCCGAAAAAGTAGCAGGAATTATATTTACACAGGTGAATGAAAAAAAAAGTAGTGGATAGCTTAACAATGGTTTGATTTTTTCTCAAAGTCATACAATTCAACTTACCCTCTCATGAGGTTCTGAAAATAAAACAAGTAGGGTGATAACACATTGTGGACTATTGAACGTAAACTTACGAAATATTTACCTGTTTTTGTAAATTTCAATGCTTATCTTTGAACTATAAAAGCTAAATTCTTATGCCACAACGCGACTACCTGATGCAACAAATGGAGGAGATGGGCTATTTTCTGGCCAGCTTAATCCGCCGTGTCCTTAAATTGAAAGACGATATGCAGGAAGATGAAATCACCGGCGTTCTTCATGATTTAATTCAGGAGAAATTATCATTCAGTATTGATGAAGCCATTTCGATTGAAAATGAAGGCTTTATGGAATTGATGAAAGAACAATTTACTACAGAAGGCCTGTTGGAGAAAATGGCTGAACTATTGATGCTTACAGGAAACTCAATACGGCCTTCTTTGAAATTAGAAAGGCTCAATTACCTTGAGAAATCCCTCTTGCTATATACTCACCTTCAGGAAACGAGTACGAACTATTCGTTTGAAAGGAGAGATAAGATCCTGGAAATCCAACGGTTACTGCGAAGTTAAACTAATTGATATAAAATTTATCACAAGACATTCAATATGATTCAGCAACTTAACATTACCCTGCCTTCCTTTAAACGCGGCTATCATCTGATCACTGATTTGATTGAACAACAGTTACCACCACTTCCGGATAAAGGGTTGGTACATATTTTGATCCAGCATACTTCGGCAGCCATCAGCCTGAATGAGAATGCGGATCCATCAGTGAGATACGATTTCGAGACTTTTATGAATAAACTGGTGCCTGAAAATGATGCTACATTTACACATGTTCTGGAAGGGAGCGATGATATGCCTGCGCACATAAAATCTTCATTAATAGGAGCTTGCCTGACTATCCCCATTACCAATCACCATTTGAACTTGGGAACCTGGCAGGGCATCTACTTGTGTGAATTCCGCAACTCAGGTGGCCGCCGCAAGCTGTTGGTCACCGTTATGAGTTGAAATTTTATATCTTCCCTATCATAAATATCGCAGGTCGTTTTTGAATATCCGGAATGTTTGTTTTCCAGAAGGAGATGGGTTTCGAGCAGATAAATTCGGTATCCAACGTGATGTCTACTGCAATGCAAAGCATGGTTTCCGGTTCGCAATGATTTAGTAATGAGTCTAGTAATTGGGCATTCCGGTAAGGCGCTTCAATAAAAATCTGAGTTTGCCCTTCGGCCTGCATACGGTTTTCCAACAGCTTAATTTGCTGCGATTTATCTGGATTTTTAATGGGCAGGTAACCATTGAAGGCAAAACTCTGACCACTCATTCCCGAAGCCATCAGGGCCAGCAAAATGGAAGAAGGGCCAACCAACGGCACTACCTGAATATTTTTTGTATGAGCAATTCGAACCACCTCAGCGCCAGGATCCGCAATTCCGGGACAGCCAGCCTCCGAAATAATGCCTATGTCAAGCCCCTGTTTATTGGGTTCCAAAAAACGGGTAATGTCTTTCCTATCAGTGTGTTGGTTAAGTTCAAAAAAAGTCAGATTATCAATCACGATAGCCGGATTTACTTTTTTCAGAAAACGCCTTGCTGTACGGACATTTTCAACAATAAATACGGAGAGCGACGAGATCAACTGTGTCAGGTCGGGAGGCAATACCCGTTCAATGGTTGAATCGCCCAAAGTAGTAGGAATCATGTAAAGCTTGGCCATGCGTAATTTTTTTTCAAAAATAGTCAAAAACATGTGGTAAGGCAAAGGGCAATCCTTATTTTTGCATAAAACAATACTCAAAGAGTGAAACTTACTTTTTTAGGAACAGGTACCTCGCAGGGAGTGCCGGTAGTTGCTTGCCAATGCCCTGTATGTTTATCGGACGATCCGAAGGATAAGCGCCTGCGGGCTTCGGTGATGATTGAAACAGAAACGCTATGTCTGGTGGTGGATGCAGGGCCTGATTTTCGACAGCAAATGCTCACACACCACGTTCGTCATTTAAATGGGATACTCCTCACCCACGAACACACAGATCATATTTTCGGGCTTGATGATATACGCGCCTTCAATTGGGTACAGAAACAGCCAACTGATATTTATGCCGAAGAGCGCGTACAGATTGCCATCCGTCGTATTTTTGATTATGTTTTTACCATTTATCAATATCCTGGAATCCCGCAAATGAATTTGCATCTTCTTGAAAATAAACCATTCACGATTGGAGATCTGGAGATCATACCCATTCGGGGGTTTCATTATAAACTACCTGTCTTTGGTTTTCGAGTAGGCAAATTAGCTTATGTAACAGATGTTAACCGTTTGGTTAATGATGAAATTGATAAGCTTCGCGGCTTGGATGTTTTGATTATAAATGCTTTACGAAAAGAGGAGCATATTTCACACTACAATCTTAAACAGGCACTTGAAATTATTGTTGAAGTTAAACCCTGGAAGGCTTATCTGACACATATCTCGCATCAAATGGGGTTTTATAACGAGGTGCAAAATGAACTTCCTGATAATGTCTTCCTGGCCTATGACGGTTTGCAATTGAACGTAGATTAATTCATACAGGTTAGTTTAAGTTGAAAAAATAATTGAATATGGTGTATGAAATTATTATATTTAAACATCAAATTTATTAATAATGAAAACAAAACTTACTATTCACTTAAAAAAAGAGGTGATTGAAAGAGCCAAGGATTACGCTCGGGTTCACAAGATTAGTCTTTCCCAAATGATTGAATCCTACCTTGAATCTATTACCGAGACTAAAAAAGACGATTTTCAAATTACTCCTTTGGTGGAAAGTTTAAGTGGTGTAATTCATCTATCATATGACTTTGATATAAAGAAAGAATGTTCTAACTATCTGACAGATAAATATATTACCGTAGAACACAAGGAAATTGTTCGTAATCGTTTTTAAAAGATGGAAGAAAATCCAGAAAATTGTTTGAGCTGGGAAGATATTGACCGCTAAATAAAACTTTGATCATGCACTTTAAAGTTATTTAGCATCAGAGTTTTGATCATTTCTTTTAAATATCTGTTTCACAGACACAACCGGCATCTCCTCAAAATCAATCATGGCATTGATCAATCCAATTTGCTGAAAGTTCTTAATATTTTCTTTCCTGATTTCTTTCTCAAAAATAATTCTTTGGTCAAGAAGCAATTGTCGTTTGGTTCCTTTTAACAAAGGAGTTGAGGGAGTGAACCATCTCCTGCCATCGAAAAACAGCAAGTTGGCTGCAAAAGAATCAGTTACAAAACCATTTTTTACAATAATAATATCATCGCAATTTGCCCGCTGTGCATACAAATCCTGAAGAATTTTGCGGTCGGTATATTTTAAATGGTATTCAATACTGTCGTGGGTTACCACTTTCAGACTTTGAATGGAACGATAATGGTAAGGCTTTATTTCAATTTTATCAATCGTCTGGCCATAAACAACCCGCACCTTAAAAATTCCTGATTTGCAATTCTCAGGAATAGAAATCACCTGCCTCAAATCAATTTTACCAGCAGTTGGGAATAATTCATCCATCGAACTATTCAGCCTGCTCTGATGGTAATTCATGTTCTGAATAGCCCCATCTTTCAATTTAAGTGATTCAACCAATGGGAACATAAATTTTCTGTATTAGTTCATTATATTCTAATTTACAATCACTTAAAAATGTAATTCCCCCTCCACTTTTAAAGGTCAGTTGATTGCCGTCTTGTTCCAAATACCTGATCAGGACACAACTATCAAGATTTTTCCCATCGAAAACTCCAAAGATACCGGTATAATAACCACGGGTATAAGGTTCAGCAGATTTGATGATTTCAATAGTTTTTGCTTTTGGGGCTCCGCAAATCGACCCTGCAGGAAGCAATTTACTCACAATTGAGCCAATTGATTGCAGATAATCATCCGGGAGCTTGCCTGAAATATGAGAACTCATCTGCAATAAATCGCCCGTGTTGGTATGAATGCGATCAATGTACATGAACCGTTCCACTTTTACATCGCTGGCTATCTTACTTAAATCATTGCGAATTAAATCAACAATGGTATGATGCTCAGCCAGTTCCTTTTCATCATTCAATAATTGATGTTCTGCATTTTCGATATTGGCATCAATGGTTCCCTTCATCGGGAACGAAGAAATAATTCCATCCTGAATACGGACAAAGATTTCAGGTGAGAAACATACAAATTGTTTCTTGAGCCAAATTTTATAAGGTGCATTGCTTAAATGGAACATTTCTTCCAGGCTCAGGTTTGTCTCCACCTTATCTGGCATGGTAAGGTTCAGCAAATACGTATCGCCATTGTGAATATGATCCTGAACCACATAGAATGCTTTTTCATACTCCTGAAATTCAATGGGATGGATAGTCCATTTAATTTCTACAGGAGGGTATATTTCAGGGAGGTAGTTATTCGCTTCAGGAGTCTTCCAAAGCAATTCAGCCCCGTCACTGAAATCAAAAATCAATGGCTTTTCAAAATCAAAGTCAATGATAAAGACAAAAGGCCTTCCCTCTGCCCCTAATTTATTCATTCGATCAATTGTATGTTTTTGGTTCTCATTCATAGTGGGTATCAAAGATACATAAAAATTTTGTTGCTTTGAATACAGATCAATGGCAACAGAGATGTAAATTACAACCTCTATCTGAATAGGTAATGGAAAAAATCTATAAAATGATTTCAAAAATGGATGATAAATTGCTTTTTATATGTTATTTTTGACTTATGAGTATCACTGACAATATAGACGGTATAAAAGCACATCTGCCGGAGCATGTTCGGTTGGTAGCTGTTTCTAAAACCAAGCCCAATGAACTTCTTCAGGAAGCTTATAACCACGGGCAGAGAGCCTTTGGCGAGAATAAGGTGCAGGAGATGGCTGGGAAATATGAAGAATTACCCAAAGACATCGAATGGCACTTTATTGGTCATTTACAATCCAACAAGATAAAATACATTGCCCCGTTTGTTCATTTGATACATGGCGTAGATTCGTTCAAACTGCTTAAAGCCATCAATTTGGAAGCAATGAAAGTGAATCGCATAATTCCCTGCCTGCTTCAATTTTACATTGCTGAAGAGGAAACAAAGTTTGGCCTTTCCATAGAAGAGGCTGCTGAAATGTTGAATTCTGATGAGTTTAAATCACTGAAGAATGTTCAAATTTCAGGGGTGATGGGTATGGCAACCTATACCAACGATGACAATCAGATCAGGAAAGAATTTGCTTGCTTAAAGACTTATTTTGACACGTTGAAGATGGATTATTTTGCCGGCAAACCTGAATTCAAAGAAATCTCAATGGGAATGTCTGGCGATTACCTTTTAGCATTGGCTGAAGGAAGTACCATGATCCGCATTGGAAGTAATATATTTGGGGAACGTAATTATCTTAAAAACAATTGATAGGACAAATATAGAAACTCCATTTAATTATACAAAACCAATGCAGAACAGATGATTTATAAACCTGCACAATTTATGAAGTGTTTTTTTCGTCAAATAATATAAGTTTTATCTAACAATTAATCAAGCGAATACTTTCATAAAATAGATCTTATAATCATAAGCAAGGCCACTAACTCTTTAATATTTACGCCAAAATGCCAAATGCCATTCTATTAATTTTGTCAATGATTGGAATATACTTTTGGCATTTTGCATTTGGTTGATATACTAAAAGGGTATTCAAAGAATTTCCCAACTATTAACCTACCTTCGAACTAAGGAACACTTTGAGGGAGTAGCCCCATTTCCCAAAAGTGGGTTTGGCAATTTAAACTTTTATATTTTCTCCAAAAAGTACCAGATCATCATCAATGAAATATGGTTTAAGATACTGAAACAAATTCAGCATTACACTACAATTTTATTAGGTGTCAAGATCACTAAATGCCTGCCCCATCAAAAAAATCGACTCCTTTGGCTTTAAACTGAATGATTTTTGAATTAGGGGGTAAACTATTGGTAACCCATACGTTACCTCCGATCACCGAATTTGCGCCAATACGGATTCGGCCCAGAATAGTAGCCTGGGCATAAATGATCACATGGTCTTCAACAATAGGATGCCGGGGAGTGCCTTTAATAGGATTGCCATCTTTATCAAGGGGGAAACTTTTGGCTCCAAGAGTAACTCCCTGGTAAAGTTTCACATTGTTCCCTATTATACAGGTAGATCCAATCACAACGCCCGTACCGTGATCAATGGTAAACGATTCACCAATCTCTGCTCCCGGATTGATATCGATACCAGTTTCAGAATGGCCCATTTCAGAAATGATACGTGGAATAAGCGGCACGCCCAGTTTCAGCAATTGATGAGCCACCCGGTGATTGATGATTGCCCTGATGGTAGGATAACAGAAAATCACTTCACTACGGTTATTGGCCGCAGGATCGCCCAAATAAGCAGCTTCAACATCGGTGATCAGTAAGCGCCTTATTTCTGGCAGGAATGATATAAAATCGGAAGCAAGCCCTTGTGCATATTGATGACGTTCCTGTATATCAACATCTTTAGGGTCCTCACAGGTAAAGCACAGTCCGGCAAGAATCTGTCCTGACAATAATTTAAATAACAAATCAATGTTTACACCCATATAATGTTTGATGGTATTTGACCTGAGACTTGTATTTCCAAAGAAACCTGGGAACAAAAGCTCACGTATCAACCCCACAATTTTCCCAAGTTTTTCAATCGAAGGTAAGGGTTCACCCATGCGGTGTTCGTGACAAACCAGGCTGTATAAATTTGGATTAGCCAGTTGTTCCACAGAACGGCTCATTTTGTGTTCAATATCCTTTTCGGTATACATTTCAATTAAATTTTATTTAACTACAAAAATCAAACATTTGACAATGATATCAAACTTAAATGCCGGAAATTTTCACAATTGTACTCTATTATTCATAGCATCAATGGCTGATTGTATCCGGGCTTCTCCTATCCCTCCAATTTCAACAAAATTAAAACCATAATGGTGCAGTTCGTTTCTATACTGGTCGAGAAGTTTAAATCGGTTTTCACCTCCATTTTCACGAACGGGATCTGGTTCCCATGGCAAATCAGGAAGACATAACAGGAATAAGTCGATGGGGCAAGCTAATATTTTATCTTCGAGCCAAGTGGGTGTCTTGCCAAATACCCAGTTGAACCATACCTTGGTAATAATTAGCCATGTGTCAAAGAAAAATAGCTGTCCGGAAGTGGATTTTGTAGCCAGGTATTGATCAACTTGAATTTTGGCAATTGCTTCCACATCATCATACGTATAATGGCGTGGTAACTTTTCAACATATTCACGTGCAAATTCTGGAATGTACTGTCCATTATACCATTCAGCCAATTGTATCGCCAAAGTAGTTTTACCCGTTGACTCCGGTCCTGTTACAGCAATACGTATTTGTTTTTTAGTTTGAAGCATACTTACAAAACTACTTGTGTAAATTAAGATTGCACGTATTAAAACAGATTACATGAAGGTACGAATTTCACGAATTTAAACGAATTACACGGATTGCCTCTACTAAAATATCACCGCACAATTTCTTATTCCTTATTTCTTATTTCTTATTCCTTATTTCTTTTACTTCCCATTTCCAACTTCCCACTTCCCACTTCTTACTGATCACTGCCAACTCCTTCTTCCATTCAATAAATCCGACAAAAGCCATAAGGGTGTAAACCACAAACAGAATGACGGTTGGATAAAGTCCTTTGTACCAAAACAGTGCGATAGAAAAGGCATCAACAAAGATCCAAACCAGCCAATGTTCCAGTATTTTACGTGCAAGCATCCAGGTGGCTACAATGCTAAGAGCAGTGGCCAATGAGTCGGCAAATGGAACAGGTGAATCCGTATAATTTTTCAGAATATACCACATCAGCATGAAAATTACAAAACTGGACAATGCGAGCACAAGGCCCAAATGCATGGTTATTCGACTGATTTTAAGCGCCTCGTGGCTATCGGAGGATGTGGATTTACCCCTTAGCCATTCATACCAACCATAAATACTGATTGCCACGTAATACATTTGCAAGCCCATGTCGGCGTAAAGTTTCGAATCAAAAAATACCCAGATATAAAGTGCCGATGTTAAAAGTCCAACAGGCCAGGTCAGTATATTTTGTCGAATAGAGAAAAAGACATAGGCAAAACCTAAAATGGCTCCCAGGAGTTCAATATAGTTTCCTAAAAGCCATTTGAGCATTATTTCCATAAAACGTTTAGAAAAGGTTCAAAGTTTCAGGTTCCAAGTTTCAAATTTCAAGTCGGGTGCTGCGATCGAACTTAAAACTTGAAACTTTGAACTATTTCCCACTCAATAATTTCTCGTAGGCCCCTTTTTGTGTGAGCACTTCAACCGCTTTTTTGATGGTTTCATCATCAGCATTCATTATCTGAAAATAGTGGCTCGTTGAGAATAAATCCCTGGAAACCAGGGCTTTTATTTGCCGTTTCATCAATGGACGGGCAAATGCAATGCTTTTTTCCTCTTTTTTAACCCCTTCCTTTTCACCTTCAGTTATTATTTTGTCAATCAACTCATCCGACACTTCAAACTTATCATCGAAAGTTTTAAAATCAGGATATTTCAAAACAAATTTCTTGCGATTTGCATCCATCATATCCAGTACTGTAGTGTAAACCACGTTCTTCCGAAGCAGGTTATTGTAATAGGTATAATATTTTGAAGTATCCAGTGGAATAAATACGTCAGGCATAATACCGCCACCAGCGTATACAGTTCGTTTACCAACTTTGGTAAAATACTTCAACGTGTCGGTTTGCTTAATACTGTCTTTGGAGAATAATTCACCTTTCTCAATACGATGCAGATAGTCTTTCTGATAAGCATCAATGCCTTCGGTATAAGGCTTTTGAATACATCGGCCACTTGGTGTGTAATAATGAGCCGTTGTAAGCCGAACCATCGAACCATCGGTTAAAGCGAATGGCTGCTGCACCAATCCTTTGCCAAACGAACGCCTACCTATCAGTACACCACGGTCCCAATCCTGAATAGCGCCTGCCACAATCTCGCTGGCAGAGGCAGAACCTTCATCAATCAGGAGAATCAATTTGTCCTGTTCCAAATCTCCATCACCCGTTGCTTCATATTCTTTTTTATCAGCATGGCTTCCCTGGGTGTAAACAATTTGTTTGAAAGCTGGCAAAAACTCATCGGCTAATTGGGTAGCGGCATTCAAATATCCACCTCCATTGTCGCGCAAGTCGAGCACGATGTTCTTTAACTTTGCACTTGCCTTTAATGCTTTAACAGCCTCTGAAAATTCGCTGATAGTAGTTGCCGAAAATTTATTTAATTTAATGTAACCTGTATTTTCATTGAGCATGTATGAAGCATCAAGGCTATTGATTGGGATTTTATCCCTGATAATTAGGAAGTCGAGCAGGTTAGGTTCACCTTTGCGCCGCACTTCCAAGTCTACCTTGGTTCCTTTTTTTCCACGCAGATAATCATACACTGCCGGGTTCTTCAAACCTATGCCTGCAATATTTTTAGTATCAACCGAAACAATCCGGTCTCCTGCCCTGAGGCCTACTTTTTCAGAAGGGCCTCCCGCAATGGTCGTAACAACCATCAAAGTATCGCGGTAAACATTGAACGAAATGCCTACTCCCTCAAAATTACCTTCGAGTGGTTCGTTCATCTTCTCCACTTCTGCCTTCGAAATATAAACTGAATGTGGATCTAAATTATGAAGGACTTCAACGATTGCCTTTTCCGTTAAATCCCCAACCTTGGTGGTATCTACATAATAACTATCAACTAAACGGAGCAAACGGCCAAATTTCATAGCGTTGCCCTGAACATCCAATGCGTCACTCTTTATCTCTTGCGCGTTCAATTTGCTTCCACCAAACAATAGCATGATGCCAAGCAAAATTAAAAATCCTTCTCTCGTGTATTTAAAACTCATAATAGTGTGTTAATTTTAAATTATTGACAATTCTTCTAAAAATTATAAGAAACAACCTTTTAAAAATTACAAGTGCACAAAAATAGTTTATATAAACGGTCAATTATTAATCCTTGTTCTTAATTAAAGTTAATATTTTGATCAAAAATTGCTGTTCATAAGACACTTAGGGTGAAGGAAAAGCAACGGATACTAATAAGCTCCTTTAAAATTCTCCTGATAAATAAGGTTTGAAACAGAAAAATTGATTTAGCTATTTGCAGAAAAGTCATTTGATTTGGTACAGCGAAAGTAATAAAATAAATCATAGTTTGAAACTATGTAAGCAAAAGATGCAGGGCAATTCAATTTTAAGCAAAGGGGTTGAAATGAAAGGAAGGTTTGGTTTACCTCCTTGGGACTAGTTATACATTAAACGGGATAAATTTGTACATTGAATGAACCAGATTGATGTATATTTCAACTTTGTGGGATGAGGGGATATTTATAATTAGGATCTCACGTTGCGCAAGGGGCTAGGTGAGCTCTACTAATAAAGAAAAAACAGCCGGGTACCTTTATTTTTACTTCAATTCACTACCAATTCATCGGGTAGCCCTTGTCATTAATTTGGTTTCTGTAAGTCTTTTGTAATATAACTGTAAGTTATCTGTATTAATTATTACAAATACCTTACAGTTATATTACAAAAGGCTTACAGAAACTAAATTAATGACAAGGGCTGCCTGATGAATTGATAGTAAATTGGATATTATTGAAATATTTCCGGTTATTTATTCACCTTGATTATGAACACTAATAAAAAAGAACACTGATTAAAAGGATTATACACATCTGCCCTGCTCTTTAAAAATCAAATTATTCGGCTCCTATAGCAAGTATAAAAGATCAGTGAAATTCGCCCCGAGCACTCGGATCCAGTATTCTTTTTCTTTTTTATTATATCCGTGTCCTTGCGTAAGGTGAGTTAAGGAGTTATAATAAAAAGTACATACGATTTGTATCAGATGAAATTGAGGATTAACAATTGAAGATTGAGGATTAACGATTGAAGATTGAAGATTGAAATATTTACGATAAAAGGCCATCTGATTTGCATCAGATGGCCTTCATCATTATATATAATTGAATAGGTTATGAAAGTCTATTTATCAGATTTTTTTACAAATGGCAGCCCAGCCGCCACCTTTGGCCATGTCAATTTTAAACTGGCTGGTTTTGGTAACTTGCTTAACAATTCGTTTATAGTCGATGGCGCTTTTGTTGGCATTGATGCCATCCTGCATAATTTCAATTTCATAGTTTCCTTCACCCAGAAACGAGCAATCCACATTGATGGAGCGGGCATCCCAGTCGGTCATTGCTCCCAAATACCAGTCGTTGCCTTTCTGACGGGCCATCAAAATATAGTCGCCTACCTTGGCATCAAGCACTTTGGTGTTGTCCCAAACGGTAGGCATCTTACTGATAAACGTTGTACTTTCCTGTTCTTTATAATAATTTGAAGGGCTATCGTTTAGCATTCCCAGCGGAGAATCATAGCAAACATACATCGCCAATTGGTGACAGCGGGTGCCCTGGCTCATCGGATTCGAATGGCTAATAGAATAGTCGATAGCCTGTGCATTGTGCATGGCTCCCGGAGTATAATCAATCGGCCCGGCGAGCATACGTGTAAAACACAGGGTGACATCATGTTCAGGAGTAATATCTTTGCTCCATTTGTTGTTTTCCATTCCTTTTACACCTTCATGACCAATAATATTTGGATAAGCCCTTGCCATTCCTGAAGGTTTAAAAGCTCCGTGGAAGTCGATCAACATTTTACGATCGGCACAAGCTTTAGCGGCACGTTCATAAAAGTTCACCATGTATTGTTCAGAGCGGGCCATAAAATCAACCTTGATACCTTTGGCGCCCAACTTGGAATAAATATCCAGAATGGCATCCATTTCAGCATCAATCGGATTCCACAAACACCAAAGAATAATACCCACATTTTTTGATTTTCCGTAAGCCATCAATTCATTAATATCTAAAGTAGGATTGGCTTCTTTAATGTTGGTAGTGCTTTTGGTCCAGCCTTCATCCAAAATAATATAAGGGATATTGTTTTTTGAGGCAAAGTCGATGTAATATTTGTAAGTCCTGGTATCAAGCCCTGCTTTAAAATCAACGCCGTAAAGGTTATTGTCATTCCACCAGTCCCAGGCAACCAAGCCCGGTTTGATCCAGCTGGTTTCCTTCAATATATTTTCTCTCGAAAGAAGAAAAACCATTTGATTCTCCACCAGGCGGGCATCTTCGGTACTGATCATGAACACTCTCCATGGAAAATTGCGGGTCCCTGAAGTCTTGGCAATGTAATCAGCTTCCTGAATGTTCTGGATTTCGCGGTCGCCTTTGGGATCCGACTTCAGGATTACCTTTGGGTATTTGCTTTTGAAGGCAGACTTTCCGGTAGCCTCCATAAACAAACATGGATAATCAAATAAATCAGCTTCAGTGATGCCTATCTTAATATTATTATCAGCTTTCACCAGTGTAGGAAGTGAAGCGAAACGGCCGGCATTCAGGGAACTGATTTTCTGATCAATATAAAGCCGTTCATAATGTGAATACAGAGTTTCTTCTTCTGGAAATAAAGTAGAATAATCGCCGCTGAAATTCAAACCAACTTCTTCATTTTTAACGATGATCTCACCTTTCATATTTGTTTCAAAACGGTAAGCGATGCCATTGTCGAACAAACGAAAACTAACCGTATAATTTGGTTTGAAGGCCAGGTTCAATTGGTTGTAATTATTGCTGATGGTTTTGGATTTAACAGCAACGATGGTTTGAACCACCTCTTTAACAGTAGATGTTTTAGCTGAAACCACTTTTGGCTGATCACCCAATACTGAATTGCCCAAATCAATGCTCAAAGTATTGTTGGTGAAGATGGGATGGTTGTCAACAGTGGCAGACCAATTAATTTGTGTCCCGACTGAAACCGTTACCTGGATTTTCCCGTCAGGCGATTTGATGGAATAGTCTTTTGCAAAACCACTTAGACTGATCGCAATGAATAAAATTAATAAGCTTCTTTTCATGTTTAATATATTTAAATTCAATAATAATTATTTCAGATAAAATGAATCAGCATCATTCAGAACAGGAAAGGCAGTTCTGAATTTCACCAGTTCTGCAAAAGATATTTCAGCAGACACAATCCCTTCCTCCCCTTCATTTGAATCAGTGATACGGTGGCCTTTGGGATCCAGTATTTGTGAATTGCCTGAATAGTGAATATTTTGCCCGTCTACACCTACCCTATTGACACCCACCACATAGCACTGGTTTTCGATTGCCCGTGCCTTGAGCAATGTATTCCAGACCTCATCACGGTTGCGGGGCCAATTGGCCACATAAACCAGCACATCATATTCATTGTTGTTCCGGCTCCAAATAGGGAAACGTATATCGTAACATATCAATGGGCATAAGCGCCACCCTTTGTAATAGACAATTAGCCGCTCAGTACCTTGTTGAAAATGGCTTTCTTCGTTTCCCATGGTGAACAAATGGCGCTTGTTGTAAAAGTGAACTTCTCCTGAAGGTTCAACAAATATCAGGCGGTTAAAATACTGATTTTTTTCCTTAATAATCAAACTTCCGCAAAGGGCAAACTGATATTGGGTGCAGCATTTCTTCATCCATTGCACTGTTTCACCATCCATCTGTTCGGCCAATTGAGAAACATTCATCGAAAAGCCGGTATTAAACATTTCAGGTAGAAAGACAATATCAGTTGTTTTACCAACTTTTTGAAACCACTGATCAATCAAGGCCCTGTTATCTGTAGGATTTTCCCAAACCAGATCGGGTTGAAAGAGGGCAATGTGAAATATTTCCTGAACCATAAAAATTAAAATTAAACATTAGTCTATGTTATATTCATTGATATGTGTTGCCTGACAATAGTCTATCAATAAACGAACCGCCATTTGTTTGGATGTTTCCAACTGATCGAATCTACCAAAGTCAATCAATATCATCAGAAATTTATTGGTATCACTGCCAACTTCGGTGCGTTTTGAATCACTGGTCGGAGTGCCAAAAGCGCCTGCCTGGTCACGGAATACAGGTAAGTTTTCAATGTTCAGTTCTCCCCTTCCAATACCTGTATAAGGTTCGTCAGCATGTCCAATTCCGAAACTTATATCTCCCTGAATCTTGTCAGCATCATAACCACCTATCGAAAAACCACTGGTCACAGAAACCAGGTTTAACTGGTCGACTACATTGTTAATCAGGTACAATCCTTTACCGGAGACAACCCTACGCAACAAAGCTTCAGCCGATAAACGATAGCGTGCCGGATCTTTTCCACAGGCTTTGTATGCTTTACGCGAAACTTCGATGGCAGAAATTTTACTGATGTCAACAATAAGCAAAGATTGCTGAATAAGTTTAAGGCGCTCCTTAATTTCTGACAACAGCCCCTGACCTGAACTGGCAACCACAACATTTGCCTCAATGCAGCCAAGCCTTAAGTTGGGACACAGGGTTTTAAGTTCGGCATTGATAGAAATTCCGGGCATACTGTACGTTCAGTGAATATAAATTCTTATATCATCGTGTAAGTCACAAAAATAAGAATTTAGCTTCCACATTGTATGTTTTGAACAAAAAAAATATGGATTGATTTGATTAAATTTATGAATTGGATTTCACGGAGCAAGAATGTGTATCTTATTAAGATGAGTTCTATTTAAGCGTAAATCAAACAAATACTTTCATAGTCACTACTGACGGGGTGACTTGGAGTAGCCCCGTCAGTAGTGATTACCATTGACTTTGCTTTCCCCACACCAATATCGTAAGATACATTAAGACCTGTTTTATGAAAATATTCGCTTCTCTCTTTGAAAGGATGAAATCCTTTAGGCATCCAACGACGCAAAACACGTATTGTGAAGGTAAAAACACGATTGCTTAGGATATTAACTTTAAAATCCTTATCTTTGGTGAAACCAAAGGATACAACATTTAGAACCTTTTCTTTCAAATGAAGTCAGAAGAATACTTCAGTCCTGATATTTTCAGGAGGAAGGTTGTAACCTTCAAGAACAGTAGTCACCTGATCAATCATTTCTGAATTTCCGCAGAGATAACATATCATATTCTTATCCACAGCAATTTGCTTAAAATAATCGGTTACCCGGCCAAAGAAATCTCCATCGTCAAGCCTTGATGTACAAACTACAGAACGATCGGGATGAAATGATTCGTGGCCATAAGCTTCATCTGCAAAGCGCACTCCATGCACTACAGCGTAATTTAGTTGAGGATACGATTTCGCAAACGAATGAAAGGGAGCAATACCAGTTCCGGTAGCTATCATCATAATGGGCGCACCTTGTTTGCTTCTGGTATCCAAAACAAAATACCCTTTCGGGCCTTCCACATCAATTTGGGAGCCCGGTGGCAGATGGCGCAGGAAACGTGAAAACTCACCATCGGGAATTTCCCTGATTAGAAATTCAAGATAAGTATCTGTTGTGGCGCTGAAAATAGAATACTCCCGTCCTCTTAGTTCATCCGGCATCCGTAAAATAACGTATTGCCCGGGTTCAAACTTAAAATCCTGCCTGTCAAGTCTTAGAATGAATGTTTCAGGAGTTAGTTTAATAATTTCTAAAACAGTATGCTTTGTTCGTTTCATGCTTAATATAATTCAATTTTCAACTTCCACATCCTGCTTTTGCTATCCCTTAACATGTTTTTCAGCATGATACGATGAACGGACCAGAGGGCTGCTTTCGACATAAGAGAACCCTCTTTGCATCCCTTCTGTATGGTATTTTTCAAAAACTTCTGGTGTAATATATTCCAGAACAGGTAATAAATTTGAAGCAGGCTGAAGATACTGCCCGATGGTCAAAACTTTACAACCGGCAGTGCGTAAATCATCCATGGTTTGCAAAACCTCCTCTTCCAACTCACCCAAACCAACCATGATACCTGATTTTGAAACAATTCCAGCCGCTGATATAATTGAAATAACCCTTAGGCTACGATCGTACCTTGCAGTACTGCGCACTTTCGGAGTTAACCTACGAACGGTTTCCATATTATGAGAGATAACGTCAGGAGCAGCATCGATAACCAGGTTGATGAGTTCAGGATGGGCATTAAAGTCAGGAATCAGCGTTTCGATGGTAGTATCGGGGTTCAGTTCCTTAATTTTTCTGATCGTCGCAGCCCAAAATCCTGCGCCGGCATCAGCCAGGTCATCGCGGGTTACAGAAGTAATCACGCAATGCTTCAACCCCAGGGTTTGAATTGTTTTCGCCAGCCGAAGAGGTTCCATCCAGTCAACCGCATCCGGAACATCATTCTGGACAAAGCAAAACCTGCAATTGCGGGTACATTTATCGCCCAGGATCATAAAACTGGCAGTTCCTGCATTCCAGCATTCACCCTTGTTGGGGCAATTGCCACTGGTACATATTGTATTTAACTGATGATCGGCAATTAAGCGCTTAACCTTTAAATAGCTTTCACCTTTGGGCATTTGCGATTTCATCCAACGTGGCAACGGCACTCTTTCAGTTTTTAATAAAGTCATCTTTCAAAATTGAGTTTAAGCATACAAACATACATCCTGAACCGAAGTTCAACGGATATAATTTTAGGGCATAAGTAATCATTTTTTCCAATTTCAGAAATACAATTTATTCAAAAGTAAAATAACTCTGTACTTTTCAGAAATTGCTTAACTTTAAAGTTGAAACAGGTTATGATATATCTACTGTTCCCCTACAAATCTACACAAAAAGAATTAATATAAGCTGATTAATATAAGGGAATAATGAGAAAAGTAGTTTATATTTGTTGGCACATAACTAGTCTTACATTAGTTGAACTGATTTTAAAATATAAAATAATAAAATATGAAAGCCAAATTTGATTACTTTACGCTTGATCGAATGGCCAAAGACCCAGGTAATTGGAGAGGCCCATTTTATGTTTGTAGAAAAGACCCTCGATTAATGGTACCAAAAATAGATACATCAATAGGTTGGGGCTGGACTTTAAATTGTGCTAATCCAACTACTTGGATGGTTATAATTGGTATTGTTTTGATTTCAATTGCCGCTAAGAATATACTTTGAAATATTTGTTATTTATACTAAAAACGGGATAAATTTGTACACTCTCTGGAAGGCTTAAAATAATAGTTTGAGGTAATAACAAAGCGTTTGGCTTTATTTTATTGAAGCCGTATTGGAACCCTGTTAAATCATTCTCCGAAAGATGTTGGTTGCAGGTTGCACGGCTGTAACAAGCAGAATATGAATAGTTAATAGTGAAAATGGGTGCAACCAGAGAGCTGAATAATTTTAATGTATTTACTATATATGGTTGCACCCAAAAATGATTCAAGTGACAGCTGCTTAAAATATTACAAGGGTGCAACCTGCAACTGTGTAGTTTATTTATTCTTGAATGTGCGTAATTTCGATTTAAAAAAAAACGAAAATATACTAATTTATCCCGTTTAATGTATAATATTGAGCCCACTCCAAAAAGTGGTTTTTATAATTTATTTATATTTAAGATAAAACGATAAATTTAAAAACATGAGCCAATTATTAATTATTACAATTTTCACTCTTATGATTGTTGGACTCTTCGGTGGATTATTATATCTTGGATATTTGCCTTTTAAAAAACAACTTCTAAAATCAGGAAGACTTACTAACAAACGAAGCAGACAAATTAATCTAACATATATTATTCTACTTGGATTATTTGTCGTTTTCTTGGTTTATAATCGGGATTATCGGACACCTAGTAAGGAGAGACTTGAAAAAAGTTCAAATATAATATTACCGATAGACTTCAAAGTTCTTAAAGATGAGTATCAAGATATGTGGCAGGACTACTGTATCATTTATGAAATTCAGTTGGAAAGGAAATCATCAATCGAAATAATTAAATACATAAAAAAGTCTGTCTTTTATAATCCAAATTCATTTCATAATGGAATTTGGAAAGAGGCAGACTTTGTTAAGGTTGACTCTGTGAGGGCTGTATGGTCTAAATCAGCTATCGGTTATGACTTCAGTCGACCTTACGACAGGACAACTTATTTTATTACTTTTGATACATTGACTAATAAACTTTTATACAATGAATGTGCGGACTAGAAATGATGCTCATAATATACAAGACTTCATGTAGTCGTACGACCCAGCATGAATCTCGGTTACATGACTTCTTCCATAGCTACTAAAGAATTATTAAAAAGCACTTGGAAGATGAACATACATACAACAATAAGCAAGTGCTTTCCAGATAGATGGGGCTTTGTAGAATAGTAGATAATTGTTAGGAGGAAGTTTAGAAGGTTAAATTCCTGAGAGTAGATGCGAACCGTTATGGGTTCATTGTAGTGAAATCCAAATTAGCATTTTTGACATAGATATTTAAAATTTATGAATAGAAGATGAAAGCAATAATATATACCCAATATGGACCACCTGAGGTTGTCAGGCTTACAGAAGTAGAAAAACCTGTTCCAAAAGACAATGAGGTACTGATAAAAGTTCGTGCAGCAACAGTAAATCGAACTGACTGCGGATTTAGAAGTGCGGAATATTTTATTGTCCGATTTTTTAGTGGGCTCTTCAGGCCTAATAATAAAATCCTTGGGAACGAGTTTGCGGGAGATATTGAAGCTATGGGCAAAGACGTAAAATCGTTTAGAATAGGTGATAAAGTGTTTGGATACAATGATACAAAGTTTGGTGCACATGCTGAGTATATGGTAATGGCAGAGGATGACTCTATTACAACGATGCCGGAGAACTTAACTTATGATGAAGCTGCCCCGATTACCGAAGGTGCTCATTATGCACTTTGCGATATTAGAGCTGCAAAAATTCACAGTGGCCAAAAAATTCTAATTAACGGTGCAACAGGCGCTATAGGTTCAGCTGCAGTGCAAATTGTAAAATATTTAGGTGCAGAAGTTACCGCAGTTTGCGACACTAAAAATGTAGAACTGGTGAAATCATTGGGTGCTGACGTTGTAATTGATTATACAAAAGAAGATTTTACAAACATTAACCATACATTTGACGTGGTGTTTGACGCTGTTGGCAAAAGTTCATTTAGAAAATGTAAACCACTACTCGAGAAAAGAGGAATATATATGTCAACTGAACTCGGCAACATGTCTCAAAACCCCTTTTTAGCAATAATCACGCCTCTGTTTGGAGATAAAAAGGTATTATTTCCACTTCCAACAATTAACAAGGAAGATGTTGTTTTTTTGAAAGAACTCGTCGAGACTGGAAACTATAAACCCGTAATTGATAGAAGCTATCCTTTAGAGCAAATAGTTGAGGCATATAGGTATGTTGAATCTGGTAAAAAAACAGGAAATGTGGTATTAAACGTAAAAATAGAATCAGGAAATACAATTCAAGAACAAAAACCTACCAGTTGATGATAATGCAAACAGGAGTTTTCCCAATCAATTGAGCTTCAAAGGAAACAGTATTCTGAGCAATGTACAGGAAGTTAAAGTTTAAAATCATGGGCGGATAGATTAGTTGCCGGATGTTTTAGGCATTTAAAAACAATGGCCACTTGGAATGGCATAATAATTAATAACATGGATTTGAAATTAAAAATTGGAGATAGTGTAATTGTGAATCAGGGAGTTAAAGAGCCTGATTTGGAAGAGTTTGAATTAAGTGGATGGCAAGGCAGAGTTGTTGAAATTGACACCAAATCAGACAAACCAAATGTTTTGATTACTATCAAGTGGGATTCCTTTACTTTGAATCAAATACCTGCAGATTATATTGTGCAAACAAATGCTGAAGGACTTGCCTGGAACATGATGACTTTATATGAATCGGAAATGCAAAAAACGATCCCAAGAGATACAAAAGAAAATGTTGAAAAAGCAGAAGATGAATTGTCAGATAAATATTACTGGGAATCAAATCGAGAAGAAGGATTAAGAATTTCAAAGATACTTATGGGGGTTAATCCAAAAAATGAAATGAAATGTTTAAAAAAATGGATTGATCATCTTGATAAAGAGTTGAATTTTCCTATCCAGGCAATTGTCTCAGATTCTGAAAATAGAGGGCCTATAAAGAATGGTGATAAAATTTTAATAAAATCATTGCATGATATTGTTGATATGTATGGAATAATAGCATCAATAATATTTAATAGGAAAAAATATATGTTTCCCCTTTGTGATTTGGAAGTGATTGAAAAAACTAAAGCAGATTTTCAATTAATTGAAGATTATAAAACTTGGTTTTCAAACCGATGATGTAAAAAAAAAACAGAAAGTATAACTAATGTTAGCCACAATAAATAGTCATGAAATAATTATTAATTTGAGTTATATATTTTACCTTACGCGTAAACATGTAAAAAAGGCAAAAGGAGGAGAGAAAACGAAGATATTTTATTGTTAAAATTGTGTCCGGTTCCGCTGCTTCCGCTGGTTCCGCTGTATTGGCATTTTGAATCAAATCGGAACAATCCGCAGGTTTTGCTGTGTAGTCCGGTTTAGCTTAATTCTCGAAGTTATCGGAAAAGGGAGTAATGATCAAGGGGCAAAATACCAAGGCAGCGGAACCAGCGGAACCGGATACAATTTGAACACTAAATATAAGATGTCTTTTTTCTTCTTTTTTCAGTCTTTATATGTAAGGTGAGTTAGATATAATAAACACAGTGGTATAAAGCGAGTTGTCCACAGTTAGATTATACAATCTACTTTATTTTTGACTTTTTAGAGTTTCTCACTTCCTACGGTACTATTTCAATTTTCTCAACTTCTCATTTTCTCAACTTCTCATTTTCACTACCCTCTTTCGAGTTGAACACGTGAAATGGAAGTTCTTTTCCTGATCAGTGCACCTATAATTGAAGCCATCATACATACCGACCATCCACTTACAACAGGGACCCACCATGGATCAATCCCAAAGGCGGTATTAAAAAAAGCCATCGCTAAAATAAATGCATTAATTACAAGTGGAACAAACAAAATACTTATTGGGTTATATTTAACAATGAAGAAGCAGCATACGGTATTTAATGCACTAACTATGAAAAAGCCTAAAGAACTATTCATTACTTCTGGCTTCACTAAATCTTTAACAATAAACCAACTAAACACTATAACTTCTGCAATAATTACTATAAATGCCAATCCTAAACTTTGCATTGAAGCTTTAGGTAAATTGTTTCCATTTGTTTTCATAGTTCAGTTATTTAAATTATTATTGATAAAAGTTACGAAATAATTTAATCAAAATCAAATTTATCTTTAAGATGTTAGTACATAGAACTTCTATTGTCTTAATAATCGTTGGAATATTCTGTTTTTCAATGATTCTTTCTGTTCATCAGCTTCAGGCTCGGAATAGTATTGTAAAAGCAGATTTAAGTCAAATCAATAAAAGAAGAGTATACAAAGCCATTGTTTTTGAAAGTGCTTATTATGCAGGCAGTATGCTTGTATTGCAAAATGCATGGTACCGCAACCGCAAAATGGTTCCCTTTCATTTTTTTAATGATAATAAGGCTTATTTACAAGTCGATAAATTTGGTCATTCTTTTGGTTCTTATGTTGAGAGTTACATCGGTTATCAATGGTTAAAAAACAGTGGAGTAGGAAAAACAAAGGCTCTGATATTTGGCGGAACCATGGGACTTATAATGCAAACTCCGATTGAAATAATGGACGGGATACATGAAGGATGGGGATTTTCATGGGGCGATATGGCTGCCAATGCTTTTGGTTCAGCACTTGTGATAGGACAGGAACTTTTATGGAATGAGCAACTGGTTAAATACAAGTTCAGTTATTGGGAATCAACTTATTCGCAAAGGGCCAATGGTTATCTTGGAAAAACAACTCTCGACAAGTTATTAAAGGATTACAATGGGCACACTTACTGGTTATCAATGCCGGTAAACAAAATTATTCAACACAAGAGAATCCCTTCGTGGCTTAATATCGCCGTAGGTTATGGAGCCAACGGACTGTTCGGAGAATTTGAAAATGTCAGTAATTATAACGGGGTACAAATTGAACCCACTAACCGTTACCGCCAATATCTTTTATCATTGGATATTGATTGGACAAAAATTAAGACCCACTCAAAGTTTATGAAAGTAATATTAACGGGCATGACCTTTATTAAGCTGCCTTTTCCAACATTTGAGATTAGTTCGGAAGGTAAGCTGAAAGGCTATTTATTGTATTATTAAAAAACCTTCGACCTTTGCATTTGTCAGGCTTGGTCTGAAAATTTATTTCAACCTTCCTTCCTGTCCTTTGGTTCCACCAAAGGTAACAAATTTTAAGTTATAATACTACATAAACGTGATTTATTACCTTTAATTATACATCAAACGTGATAAATTAGTTCATTATATGTGAACCAGATTGATAGTTAATGCAAATAAACTGAACATATATTAACACAAGCCCTACGCGATACGCTTAGTAAATATTCCCCTTAGTTATTTCGGTAAAAATGAATGATCGTAAGACCTTTTTCCCGTAGGGAATTTATACCTATAAAAAGCGCAGAACCTGGTGAAACCCTTTTCCCGTAGGGAATCAATATCCATTATGCGCTTAATTGATATGAATTTCCCACGGGAAAATGGGGTCTCAGCGTTTCCATGCTTTTTATAGATATACATTTTCTAAGGTATAATTGCGTCTCAGCGTTTTCAGTAAGCCCTTAATAATAAGGTGTATTACATAAAACAATTTCCAAGGTGAAACCTGCATAACAGATATTGAGTTTTTTATAAATGACCTAATGGAAGTGTATAAATTTATTCCGTTCTTAATATAGATGTGTATTTTGTATTCAAAAGATAAAAGGAACATTGATGACGCTGATCTTACGGATTTAAACTGATAAAAAGAAAAAGATTAGTGTTTATCTGTAATATCAGCATCACCAGTGTTCCTTTTATTTATTTTATACTGAACAACCTAATTTTCTGATTGTTATTAAGTAATTTATTTAATTAACACAACATGAATAAAACCAGGTTGGAAACCTTTAGTGATGGCGTTATAGCAATCATTATAACCATTATGGTATTGGAATTTAAAGTGCCCCATGGCGATAAAATAGATGACCTGAGGCCATTAATTCCACAATTCTTAAGCTATATTTTAAGTTTCATTTACCTGGCTATTTATTGGAACGACCACCACCACATGATGCATACTGTAAAACGAGTAACAGGCAGTATATTATGGGCCAATCTGCATCTGCTTTTTTGGTTATCGCTTGTATCTTTTACCACTGCCTGGAAGGGAGAAAATAATTTTAAACCAATACCAATGGCGCTCTATGGAGTCATACTTTTAATGTCAGCAATTGCTTATTATATTTTACAAAGTCAAATAATTAAAACCCACCTTCCTGATTCTTTATTAGCCAGAGTTATTGGAAAAGATTTTAAAGGTAAAATATCCCCCATTCTTTACACCTTAGCGATTGCCTCGTGTTGAATAAGTTAATGGATAGCAGCTTCCATTTATGTTTTAGTCACTTTAATATGGCCAATTCCAGACAGGAGGATAGAGGTAATTTTTAAAGAAGAGGAAATTAAAAAACAATGATCACTTATAAGCCACATAATCAACAAATTATATCTTTTAAACAATTCGCAAAATAATAAATTCCAAAGGATATTTTCTGTATAATAATGACTAAGTTAGTCAACGGAAAACAAAGGTGTAATTTTGGTTAAAATTAAAACTTCAATTATGAAAATTACTGATATGCACGAACCTCATTTAAGCATCGGCATCATGTATGAGGCAGAAATTATTTTCAAGCTAAATGAAACCTATTTATTGGAACCCAACGGTATTCCTTACGAAGGAATCCAGAAAGTAAATTACCGTGAGGGGAAAATATGGCTGAACGATGAAATGGAGGATGAAGATACGCTCTTTTTCCAACCCGTCAGGTACCGTGAAGCGTCATTCGAATTAAATGATGTGACATTTGGCATTCATTTTCATTGGGAACGAAAAGAAGATCAGCAATTTAAAGGTTCACTGAAAATTATTATTGAAGATGGAAAGCTAACTGCCATCAGTATTTTGCCCCTTGAAGATTATCTGATTAGTGTTATTTCTTCGGAAATGAATGCAACCAGCAACCTTGAACTGCTGAAAGCACATGCCATCACTTCACGCTCGTGGCTACTGGCACAATTAGAAAATGACAAAGAGCCACAGCGCGCCGCTAATGCCTTGCTTTCTAATTCAGAAACTCCTCAGGAATTGATCCGCTGGTTCGATCGCCAGGATCATCCGAATTTCGATGTTTGTGCCGGTGATCACTGTCAGCGCTATCAGGGTATTACCCGACAATCGACTTCCCAGGTTGAAAAGGCCATTAATGAAACACGCGGCATGTTGCTCATGGAGGGTGAGAATATCTGCGATGCCCGTTATTCGAAAAGCTGTGGGGGAATGACCGAAACATTTGAAAACGTTTGGGAACCCGAAGTTCATCCCTACCTGCAATCTATTGTAGACAATCCTTTTCTTCCTGATGGATATGATGCTGATCTGACCAATGAAGAAGCAGCAGAAAAATGGATATTGAATTCACCGGATGCCTTCTGCAATACCAATGAAAAGGAAGTGCTCTCGCAGGTGCTAAACGATTATGACCAGGAAACCAAAGATTTTTACCGTTGGAAAGTTACCTATCAGCAAACAAATTTAGCTGAATTGATTGCCCGCAAATCAGGAAAAGATTTTGGGGATATCATAGATCTTATTCCGGTTGAAAGAGGCAAATCAGGTCGCTTAAGTAAACTACAAATTGTGGGTTCCAAACTGACTTTAACCATTGGCAAAGAGTTGGAAATTCGTAAAACATTGTCCGAATCGCATTTATACAGTTCGGCTTTTGTAATCAACAAACAAAATATAGTGAATGGCATTCCAGGCGAATTTACACTGACTGGCGCAGGTTGGGGACATGGCGTAGGCCTTTGCCAGATTGGCGCTGCCATGATGAGCGCAAAAGGGTTTAAGTATGATGAAATTCTGATGCACTATTTTAGGGGAGCAAAGATTTCGAAGGAATATTGAAATGAAGGCAAAGGAATAGGAGAGAAATCAGAAAATGAGAATTAAACCCATCCCGGGGATTCGAAATCGGAGCAACATTCTGGAACTTGATACCTGAAACTTATAACTAACTTATGACTGATCCACCTAAATCCTCTCTTCCAAAGCAACGCAACCCCTGGGCCTGGATTCCTACCTTGTATTTTGCAGAAGGAATCCCTTATGTGGTTGCTATGACGGTTTCGGTGATCATGTTCAAACGAATGGGGATCTCAAATACCGACATTGCACTGTATACCAGTTGGTTGTATTTGCCATGGGTAATAAAACCGCTGTGGAGCCCAATTGTCGATCTGCTTAAAACAAAAAGGTGGTGGATTGTTATCATGCAGCTCTTTATCGGTGCCGCATTGGGGGGCGTGGCACTGGCTCTTCCTTTGCCGGGATACTTTCAAATTACGATGATCTTTCTATGGTTGCTGGCATTCAGCTCTGCCACACACGATATTTCTGCTGATGGCTTTTATATGCTGGGATTGGATGAGCATCAGCAAACCTATTTTGTAGGTATCCGCAGTACTTTTTACCGCATCGCCATGATCACAGGACAAGGACTATTAATCATTCTGGCAGGCTTCTTTGAAACAGCTACCGGTCTGCCCCCCATCGAGATCAACGTAACAGCGAAACCTACTATTACTCATCAGATTTCACTTCCGGAGGTTGTTCAATCTTCCCCACAATCAGGGAATTCTTACTTTGCAACTTTCCCAAAGACAGTTATAATTTCAACCCAAAACATTCAGCAACAACAACTTGATTCGATTCGACAACTGGTCAAAGATCATAATCTAACTCTTGGATTTATAAGCAATGGCAAACAATTGGCAGCTGCTCAAAAGGCAAACAAGGATTCATGGTGGACCAGCTACATTTCCAGTCCATTAAAACAGTTCCTTCAGAAACATTTTCAAAATAAAGAAATCATCCAGGCTGATAATACGACTGTTGGCAATGTGGCAGTGGTGGCGGTTAAACTGAACGGCCAGCCCGAAGCTGATAAGGAAATGATCCTGAACATGAAATGGCAAACGGGTGATAAAAGCCTGCAATTAATTGAAGGAGAGCGTTTGGCTTTCACCCTTCAAAATTGGGACCAACCAGCTTATATTCTGATTCAGGCCGATCCCAAATTAAACACATCAACAGAAAGTACCTTCAAAGGTACCTCGGGAAATATACACCTGGCATGGAGCATTACTTTTGTAATATTGGCGGCTATGTTTGTAATATTATCATTTTATCACAGGCTTATTCTCCCCTACCCTGCCTCCGACCTGAATCATAATGAGGGACATGAGAGCCTCTTCAAAGCCTTTTTTAAAACATTCTCTTCCTTCTTTCAGAAAAAGGAAATCTGGGTGATCCTTTCCTTTTTGATGTTCTACCGCTTGGGCGAGGCGCAATTGATCAAGATGGCCTCTCCTTTTATGCTCGACCCCCGTCAATTGGGAGGATTGGGACTTACCACTGGTGATGTAGGTTTAATTTACGGAACATTTGGAATAATTGCACTCATGGCAGGAGGAATACTGGGTGGATTGGCCGCCTCTAAAAAGGGATTCAGATATTGGCTGTGGTGGATGGTACTGGCGATTAACATTCCACATTTGGCTTATGTATACATGGCTTATGCCCAGCCCACCAATTATCTTGTAATATGTTTATGTGCTGCCATTGAGCAGTTTAGTTATGGCTTTGGCTTTACCGCCTACATGCTCTACATGATTTATATTTCTGAAGGAGAAAATAAGACGGCCCATTTTGCCATTGCTACCGGTTTCATGGCCTTGGGAATGATGATCCCCGGCATGTTCTCAGGCTGGCTGCAAGAAATTATTGGTTATAAATACTTCTTCGTATGGGTGATGCTTTGTATGATACCCGCCATGATACCTGTCTTCTTCGTGAAAGTAAAACCAGGATTTGGAATTAAGATAAAAGAGAAGTAAAATGCAGTAAATTAGTATTTTAATTCAATTTTAAGGTTGAAAATAAAAAGGTTTTTCCT
>Ga0209724_1000471_pt1 | contig 39006 bp, 39 predicted proteins | sample grotaG_FD_184143 | JGI IMG/M metagenome (GOLD analysis project Ga0209724, IMG submission 184143) | Glacier valley bacterial and archeal communities from Borup Fiord, Nunavut, Canada, to study Microbial Dark Matter (Phase II) -... | ecosystem: Environmental > Aquatic > Freshwater > Ice > Glacier ... | reverse complement strand
CGGCGAGCTGCTGACGATGACGCCGGCCTTGAAGGCATTGGTGGCGCAACGAGCGCCGCAAGCAGAGATCCAGGCCGAAGCCGCCACTGCCGGCTGGCGCGGCCTCGAGGCACAAGCCCGCGAAGCCGTGACGGCCGGATTGACCACTGCAGCCGAGGTCGACCGTGTGGCCGCTTGATCGCTTCGCCCGTTCCGGCTTCGCCAGTGCCGACGTGGTGCGCATCGGTGCGCACGCCGTCGAGCTTTGGCGCGGCGGCGCAGGGTCCATGGAGCAAGTTGCCAGCGAAGCACTTCCGAGTCGTGGCTCGCTCTTCGACGCCAGTGCGCTGGTGGAACCTCTGCGGGCGATCGCCGGCCGCGTGACGAGTCGCCGTGCCATCGCAGTGCTCGAGTCGGCCTATGCGCCAGTGCTGCTCGCCGACACCGGCGGCGTGCTCACGGGTGCTGCTCAAGTTGACGCGTTGCTCCGCCACCGGTTCGGACTCGCATACGGCATCCCCGGCCGCGATGCTGCCACCTGGCGGGTGCGCTGGACCCATCGCTACGGCGACCGGTACGCCATGGGATACGGCCTCGACCCCGCCGTGGAAGCAGCGTTGCTCGCTGGCGGCACATCGGCCGATGGGATCTTCACCGCCTGGGTGCCCGCACTCGACTGGAGCCTCTCGCGCTTCGGTCGGCGCCGACAGGCCGCTAGATGCCCGTGGTGGGTGTGGACCGAGCAGGACCGCTCGCTGGCCGTTCACCTGAGTGGCGGCCAGGTCGATGCGCTCGACCCTGCGCTGCTCGAGGCCGACAGCGTCACCGGCATCGAGGGCGCCATAGCTGCCGCGGCAGTTCGAGCGAGCCTGCACACCAGCGCTGCAAGTGAAGTCGCCTCGCCGACCGGGGTCGGCTGTTGGCGGGTGACCGAGCGGCCGAGCGGAAGCTCGGTACGTTTGCGCGAATTCGCCGTCGCCGGCGACAGCACCTCTTCGTCGAGCGTGGCTGCTCGCGCACAGCCATTGCGTGACGTTCCCGCATGAGCCGATCGATCGACTTCCTGCATCCGCCATCACCACCGCTCGTAGGCTGGGTACTGCTGGCGATCGGTGCCGCCGCACTTGCCGCAGCCTTGATCGTCGACCGGCACTACGTGGCCGCCATTGCGGAGCAAGAGGCCGTCACACAGACCCGCCTCGACGAAGCGCGTCGACGCGCCATGCCGGCGCTTGCTGTTGCGCCGACCTCCGCTGAACGGCGACTGCGACAAGCCAGCCTGGATGCCCACCAGCCTTGGCTGGCAACACTGCGCTCGATCGAGGCAACGACCCAAGACCCGGTGTTCTTGCGCTCGCTCGTCATCGAGCCGGTCGCCGGCGTGGTCAAGCTCGAAGCGGAAGCGTCGACCTTCGCCGACGTGCTCGCCTATGTCAAAGCGCTCGACGAAGCCGAGCTGCTGCGCCCCGCGTTCCTCAACAGTCACGAGCAGATCGTCGACGCGACCACCGGCAAGAGCGTGGTTCGATTCCAGGTGGCCACCCGATGGAACGCGCGCTGACCCTCTCCGCGCGGCCGCCATGGGTGCGCATCGCGTTCGCGCGGCTGCATCAGGCCATCGGCTGGGCGGGGCTGGCGGGAATTGCTTTGCTCGCGCTGGCTGCAGCGGCTGGCTACGCCACCTGGGAGCGCAAAACAGAACTGGAGGTCGCGATGGCGACGGCGCGTGCCATGCCGTCGCCTGCTGTGGCCAGGCCTGCCGCTGAAGCGACACCGGTCCTCCCCAGGCTGCCCTCGCGCACAGACATCCCGTTTCTGCTCACCCGCATCGAGCGCGCAGTGACGCAAAGCGGCTTGCCGTGGTCAGCGGGCGACTACCGCATTTCCGCCGCCACCGATCGGCAACCCGCCTCCCTCGAGGTGCGCTGCGCCTTCAAGGCGCCGTATCCCAAACTGCGCTCGATGCTGGTCGACCTGCTCGGCACGGTGCCGATGGCGACGTTTCGGGAGATGAGCTTCTCCCGGCAAGACATCCGGTCGCCCGACGTCGACGCCCGCTTCGCGATTGCCGTGTTCCTGGCGGACGAGCCACCGCCCGCCAAAGGCGCACCGTGAAGTCGAACCGGCTGGCCATCCTGCTCGTCGTCATGGCGGCGTTGATCGTTCTGCGACTGGTCATACCCAATTCGCCGACCAGCGTCGCGCTGGCCGAGCCGGTCGCGCGCGCGGCCAGGGCAAGCACTCCGGCCGCGCTCGCCAACGCTGCACGTGCGACGCCGGCATCGGTCCCCGCCGTCGACGCCGAAGACGATGTGCCCGGCAACGCCTTTGCCGTCCCGGTTGTCGCGCCGCCGCCGGCAGCTCCACCCCCTCCCGTGCCACCCATGGTTGCAGTCGCCGCACCGGCGTTGCTCGCTGCGCAGCCGGTGGTGGCTTCGCCTCCGCCCCCGCCGCCGTTCCAGGTCATCGGCAGCTTCGACGACGGGGGTCAGCCAGCGGTCTTCCTCGCCACGCCCAGCGGCACCGTGATGGCGCGCGCTGGCGGTCTGCCCATGCCCGACTGGAAAGTCACCTCCCTCACCGCGCAGTACGTGACGCTCAGCCAACTGTCGACCCAACGCAACGTGCAACTGCCGATGCCCGCCTCGCAATGACCCGAGCCCGCATCGCCTGTTGCATCGCCGGGACTCTGGTCGCACTCGCCGTGCTGGGCGGCTGTACGGCCTATCAGACCTTCCGCGAAGGTCAGAGCCGCATCGCCGAAGGCGACACCGAGGCCGGCCTGGCCAAGCTGCGCCAGGCGTCGACTCTGGATCCGGGCAACACGGACTTCCGCCGGGCCTATTTCACGCAGCTGGAGACAGCCCAGAACACGATCTTTCGGGATGCGGAGTTCGCGCTCGACGTCGGCGCCTTCGACACCGCCCGCGACGGCTTTGCGAAGGTGCTTCGACTGGATCTAGCCAACAAGCGGGCACGAGACGGCGTGGCCAGGGTCGACGTGGCCGAGCGCCACTGGAAGGCAATCGACGCCGCGGCTGGACTTGCCAGGGCCGGCGACCTCGATGGCGCGATCTCGAAGACGCAACAGGTGGTCTCGGAGAGTCCGAACAACCGGCGCGCCGTCGCGCAGCTCCGCCAGCTGCTGCGCCAGCAGGCCGACGCCTCGGGCAAGGAGCTGGGCATCTATCCCCGCCTCAAGGCGGCTTACCGGGTGCCGGTGACGTTGAGCTTCAACAACGCGACCTTGCTGCAGGTCTTCGAAGCCCTGAAGCTTGCCTCGGGTCTGAACTACCTCATCGAGCGCGACGTCAAACCCGACCTGAGGGTGACGATGTCGGTGACCAAGAAACCGGTCGAAGACATCCTGCGCCTGATCCTGGCCACCAACGGCCTGGACAAGCGTGTACTTGACGACGACACGCTGCTGATCTACCCGAACACGCCAGCCAAGGCCGCCGAGTACCGCGAGATGGTGGTGCGCTCGTTCTACCTGAACAACGCTGACGCGACCAAGGTCGCCGCGGTGCTGAAGACGATCGGCAAGGCCAAAGACGTGGTCGTCGACGAGAAGCTCAACATGATCATGGTCCGCGACTCGGCCGAGGTCATCCGCGTCGCAGAAAAGCTTATCGCCTCGCAAGACCTGGCCGAGCCGGAGGTCATGCTCGAGCTCGAGGTGCTGGAGGTCAGCGTGAGCCGGCTGCTGAGCCTGGGCATCCGCTGGCCGGACTCGGTGTCGGCCGGTGTCGTCGGCATCGATGGCATCGCGGGGCAGCTGCGCCTGAACGAGCTGCGCAACCGCACCTCGGACATGGTGCGCCTGCGCATCACGGACCCGGTGATCTCGGCGCAGCTGCGCAGCCAGAAAGGCGACGCCAACCTGCTGGCCAACCCACGCGTGCGGGTGCGCAACAAGCAGGCGGCCAAAGTGCTGATCGGCGAGCGGGTGCCAGTGATCACGACCATCTCGACCGCCAACGTCGGCAACTCGGAAACGGTGAGCTACCTCGACGTCGGGCTGAAGCTCGAGATCGAGCCCACCATCTCGCTCGACGACGAGGTCTCGATGAAGATCGCGCTCGAGGTGTCGAACATCCTCGAGACGATCGTTCGCACGAGCGGCACGCAGGTCTACCGGCTGGGGACGCGCAACACGTCGACCATCCTGCGCGTGCGCGACGGTGAGACCAACATCCTGGCGGGGCTGATCCAGCGCGACGAGCGACGCTCGAACACCGGCATCCCGGGGCTCAACGAGATCCCGGTGGCGAGCAAGCTGTTCGGCGCCTCGGAAGACAGCGACACCCGCACCGAGATCGTCCTGCTAATCACGCCGCACATCGTCAGAAACCTGGACATCCCCGGCGTCGGCCAGCAGGAGTTCCTCTCCGGCACGGACGGGGCGGTGGGCGCTTCGCCGATCCAGCTCGGCAGCTCGCCGCCAGCACAGCAGCCGTTCCCGGGAGCCGCCGGGAGACCAGGCGGGCAGCCCCAACCCCTGCCCTTACCCGGCACACAGCCGCCGGTTCAGCAGCGACCCATGGTCGTACCGGTGCCTGTGCCTGCACCCGGCGCCGCGCCGTCCCCCAGCACGCCGGCGACGCCACCTCCCAGTCCACCGCCGCTGACGCCGCCCTCACTGATCCCGACAACGCCCAGGTCGTGAGCCGCACCGCGTCGCCATTGCCCCGGACGCCGGCTCCCCGTGGCGCCACAGGTTTCACGCTGGTCGAGCTGCTCGTCGTCGTGGCCATCATGGCGATCCTGGCCAGCATCGGCATGCCGCTGGCCGAGCTCTCCCACCAACGCGGCCGAGAGGAGGAGCTGCGGCAAAGCCTGCGGGAGATCCGGGGTGCGCTCGATTCGTACAAGCGGCTGGTCGACGACGGCCGGATCGAGCGCGCGCTCGACGGCTCGGGCTACCCGCCGAACCTGCAGGTCCTGGTCGAGGGCGTCAAGGACGCGCGATCGCCGACCGGCGCCAAGCTCTACTTCCTCAGAAAGCTGCCGCGCGATCCGCTGCAGCCCGACCTGGGCGTCTCTGCCGCGGACACGTGGGCCTTGCGTAGCTACGCGAGCTCGCCCGACGATCCGCAGCCGGGCAAGGATGTCTTTGACGTGCACTCCAAGTCGCCGGCGACCGGTCTGGACGGCACGCCGTATCGCACGTGGTGAGCAACCCAGTGCACCCTTTCCAGCGGTCGATTCGACGGCATCAGGGCTTCACGCTGATCGAGTTGCTGGTGGTGATGGCCATCCTCGCCACCCTGCTGTCGATCGCAGCACCGCGCTACTTCGAATCGGTCGATCGAGCCAAGGAAGCAGCGCTCAAGACCGACCTGCGCGTGCTGCGGGATGCGATCGACAAGCATCGCGCGGACACGGGACGGCTGCCCGAATCGCTGCAGCGGCTGGCCGATGCGCGCTATCTGCGCGCGGTCCCGCTCGACCCGGTCACCGAGACCACTGGCGACTGGGTGCTGATGCCCCATCCGGACGGCGTCACGCCGGGCATCTATGACGTGCGCAGTGCCGCCAAGGGGACGGCGCGCGACGGGACGGCGTTCGAATCGTGGTGAATGACGGGCTGCATTCGCAACGCCTGGGGGCAGGCCGCAGGGTAAGCCAGGGGGGCTTCACGTACCTGTGGCTGCTCGTTGCAGTGGCGTTGATCGGCATCGGCCTCGCCGCCACAGCCGAGGTGGCAGCGACCGTCGCCAGGCGCGCCCGCATGGCTCAGGCCGACTGGGCAGGGACGCAGTACGCGCAGGCCATCGGCAGCTACTACGCTTTCTCACCAAGCGCGGCCAAGACCTACCCCAGCAGCGTCGCCGATCTCTTGGAAGATCGACGCGGCCCGGTCGTGCGAAGGCACTTGCGATCGCTGTACCGAAATCCGTTCGACAAGGACGGGCACTGGGAAATCGTTGTCGGAGGCGATGCGCGTGTGCACGGCGTCAAGCTGGTGTTGCCCGAGGGCGAAGACCGGCGCGAGCGGCTTTATGTCTACGCTCAGCAAGGTCTTCAGCTGACGAAGTGAGCGTCGGGATACGGGGTCTCGCTCCGTAAATCGGATGTCATGCTTTTAGATCCGCGCGTGCGGGGGTGCCATGCTCACATTGACCGGCCTCGATCCTTTTGGGGCGATTTCCTCTCCCGTTCGGCTTGCTCTCGCTGCTCTCGGTCTCGTTGTTCCAGCCGCCGGTGGTTCTGCACCCGCTGCGCAAGCGCTGGCTCAATCCGCTCGAGCCTTCTCAGGGCGTAGTAGTACGAGTGGGTTTTCGCATCACGAAGGTTTCTGTCGAGCCGCTCGGCGGCGTCCACCAGGATGCGGGCGGCGTAGTCCTTGTTGAGCCATCGGTCGTAGTCGCGCTGATACCCGCTTTGCTTCAAAGGGGCCAGCAGTCCCTTCGGCTTGGGTGGCCGCATTTGCCGCACCTGCTGAGCCTTGGCCTGCCGGCGCTGCAGCCGCTCCTGGCTCTTGGCGTTGATGCGCTCGAGGCGTGCCTTCTGCTGTACCTCGAGCTTGTCGAGCACGAGGTCGTAGAGCCGCGACTGGTCGGCCAAGGGCAGCTTGGCCACGTCCGCCTTGGTCAGCTTACCCGGAGCCGCGACCTTCACCTCTTCGCCGCGTGACGCCAGCGGGCGATCGCTCACAGGTGCTGCTACAGCGACGGCTTTCGGCGGCTGCAGCTCGCGTACCGGTGTCACCCTCTTGACCGCTTCGCGCGCCCAGCTGAGCAGCCGCTCTGGCTTGGCCAGCTCCTTTAGCCGCAGCACCAGCTCCCGGGCTTGCTCGACCAGCCGGCCGGCCAGCTCTCGTGCAGCGTTCCACGCGGCCACGGCCCTCGGGGTTCGCTCCCGCTCGAGGACCTTCTGCTTCTCCAGCGCACGTAGCGTGTTCAGCCTGCGCGTCTCGCGCTGCTGCGCCAGCTCCAGCACGCGCTGCACGCGTTCGTTGCGCTTGCGCTCGAGGCGGGCGACTTCTTCTAGCCGCTGAAGAACCCCCGCCCGCTGGTCTGCTGCTACTTGCCCTTGGCCGGCTTGACCTCTTTGGCGTTCTTCAGCGCCTCGATCACCGCCGGCCTGAGGTACTCGGCTACCGCCTTCGGATCCAGCGTTGTCTGCACGCTCGGCGGACTGAACCAGACCCAGAATCCGCTCACGAGCAGTGCGCTCAGCAGCCCCGTCGCGATCGCCAAGGCGAAGTGGCTCCAGTCGAGCCGGTTCGCGGCCTGGTTCAGTTCCTTGGTGGCTTGCTTGGTCGCCCGGATGACCAGCCCGAGGTTGTCGCTCGCCGCGCTGATCTGGCGCTGGTAGTCGACGCTCGCCGCCCGGGTCTTCTGCTCGATCTCGGCCAGGGTCTGGCTGGCTTCGCTGCTGAGCGTCGCCAGGGCCTTGGCCAACGGCTCGATCGCCGTCGCCAGCTCGTCGACGCTCCTGGCCTGGCTGAGGGCTTTGGGCTTCTCGTCCAGGCTCAGCGCCTCGAGCCGCTTCGCGTTCGCGGCTTCTGCGGATTGCTTCAGCATCTCGGTCTTGCTCATAGCTCACCCCTCGTTTGGCTAACCCCGCAGGGCTGTAGCCCTTGCCAAGGTCACTGCCTTTCATGATCGTGTCGTCGAGGCGGTACATCAGGCCGGAGAGCTTGGCGCCTCCCTGCTGCAGGATGGGGATGAGCTCGACCCCGGAGGCCTCGAGGCGGCGCTGGTACTCGGTGTAGGTCGTGGCCCCCTTGGCAGCACCGTCAGCGAGCTGCTGGAGCTGGATCCGGGTGGAGGCCTCGGCGGTGCGCAGGTGCTTTTCGATCTCGCCGCGGGTGGGGGCGCGGCGGTCGGACTCGATGCTGGGTCTGAGCTGTTGGAGGTGGAACTCGCGCTCGATCGAGCGCATGAGTAGCTCCTGGCGCTCGTAGTCCTTCGAATCACTGACGACCTCACCGGCATGGGTGATGCGGTTGGCGAGGATATGGATGTGCTCGTGCTCGGTGTCGGTGTGGCGGGTGACGAGGTATTGGTTGTCGAGGAACTCCATTCCCTCTAGGTAGCGCCGGCCAATGTCGGCCCATTGGGCGTCGGTGAGTTTCTCGCCAGGGGCGGCGGAAAGGGATACATGCAAAACGGCCCTCTCTAGGTTCGGACGCAGCTTGCGGATGGCTCCGAATTCGGCAGATAACTCGGGGACACTTTCTCCAGCCATGTTGGTGTCGAGAATGCGCCCCTGATCCTTCCCAAGGTCATAGGCAATCGCTCCGCGAAATCCCCGCCCTTTGACGGCTTTGGCAATCATGGATTCGACCTGCGGGGCTGCTATTTGGACGCAGGACGGCGGGTATCCCCGTCCAAACCCGCGCCAAGTAGCCCGAGCCGCAGCCGGCTAACTTCAGAGCTGAGCCGACCGAGTAACTCGGTCGCGATGGTCACGCGCTGGCCCTCATTGGCCAAGCGCGTGAGCTGATTCAGATTGGCCGCCAGACGGCCAAGCTCTGCATATTGCTCGCGGTTGATGGCGGCCACGGGCGGCGCCGGCAGCCGACGGGTCAGGGCGGCCTCGCGCAGCCACTGGGCAGGGGTCATGGCCATGACCTCGGCCTTGGCGCGCAAGAGGTCGTATTCGGCCGCGGAGACACGCACGCCGATGGTGGCGGTGCGGAGGTCGGCAACAAGGCTGCGTGGGCGGCCGCCGCGGCGCTTCAGCGCCGGCGGCTCAGGCTGGAGCGAGGCGTCGTCAGGCGACACGAGCGCTCAGCCAGGCCGGCAAAGCCGGGCTCGAGGACCGCAGGGACGAGGCATTCCGGCGGCCCCAGCCGCCGCTCCGCGAGAGCAAAGCGAGTGCGGAGGTCTTCCCTGCCGAGCAGAGCGAGCAGGGCAAGCCGGGCCAGCGAAGCGAAGCCCCGCAGGCAAGCGCAAGCGCAGCCGGCTGCGCGCAGCGCAGCGCCGAGCGGAGCAAAGGCCAAGCGTTTGAGCGAAGCGAAAACATGGCTTGCTTCGATCTGTGCTGTTGGGCGATTGCGGGGCTCTATGCTACCATTCGGTACGGCTTTGGAGCGCAGGTTTGCTCGGGTCCGCACCGCTGTCTATGGTCGAAGGCTCGATCGAATCTCTGGCGTTTCCTCGCTTCGGGCGCAATGTTTCGGGGCGGGATTTCGCCGTGGGCGATGTGCACGGGTGCTTCTCGGCACTGCAGCTCGGGTTGGACTCGATCGGGTTTGACGCTTCGGTCGATCGGCTGTTCTCGGTCGGGGATCTGGTGGATCGGGGACCGGAGTCGCATCTGGTGTTGCAGTGGCTGGCGCTGCCCTGGTTTCATGCGATCTGCGGCAACCACGATTTCATGATCTGGCGTTCAGCACTGGGCAATCCGTATCAGGATGTCGATCATCGAGCGCACGGGGGGACGTGGCTGGATGAGCTGGAGCCGTTGACTCGGGCTGAGATCGGCGAAGCACTGGCCGCCCTGCCCTTGGCGATGGAGATCGAAACCTCGGGCGGCCTCGTCGGACTGGTTCATGCAGATTGCCCGTTCGACGATTGGCGAGGTATGCAGGCGGTGCTTTGGCATACGGTGGATCCTGCGGACGCGCTGGGCGAGTGCTGTTTGTGGTCGATCGAGAGGTATTCCCGGCATTACTCGAAGCCGGTACGCAATGTCCGAGCGGTGGTGCATGGGCACATGGTGGTGAGACATCCAGTGGTGCTGGGCAATGTGCATTTCATCGATACCGGAGGGTGGAAGCCAGGAGGCTATTTCACGTTCCTGGAGCTGGAAACGATGAAGCCTTTGCTCGGACCCAAAGCTGCTAGCGCATCGCCCAATCTGCGCAACCGCTAGGTTATTACTGGGGTTGCACCCCAGCCCCCGGGAGCTTCGCTCCCCCCACAGGGCTCCCCCCTCAATTCTGTTTTGAATGAGGTGTGCCCCGTCCATACCGAACTGCCAAATGGTCAAGCGGTATTGTTTCTACAATAGCGTCCTGACTTCAATTCAAGGGATTTCGCCGCTATGCCTACTCTTCAGGAAATGATTGCCCAAAAGGAAGCACTCGAAAAACAGATCGAGGAGGCTACTTCGCATGGACGCAGTGAGGCAATCGCCAAGGTCAAAGCACTGATGGCCGAGCACGGGCTGAAAGCTTCGGATCTGGGGGGCAAGACTGGCAGCACACCGAAGTCGGCGGGTAAGGCAAAGACGGGGACGGGGGTCAAGGTGGCGGCGAAGTATCGGAACGGGGCGACGGGCGATACGTGGAGCGGGCGCGGGCTGCAGCCGCGGTGGCTGAAGGCAGCCATGGCGGGTGGGAAGAAGATCGAGGATTTCGCGGTCTAAGGGGTCGGAGTCTCAGGATGCTGAATCGTCGAATCGCGCTGGTCGCCATGTTGTCCTTGGCAGGCTGCACTCGACGCAGCAGCCTGGCCGCCAACGCTAAGCTCATCCAGCTCCGGATGACCGAAGCTCAGGTGGAGGCGATTCTCGGAGCGCCGTCAGGCAGCATGCTGGGCGGCTCGGACCAGGATGTGCACGACCTGACCTACGAATCGGGCGGCGATGCCGTCCACGTTCTTTTCATGAAAACCCCCGACTACTCGGGCGTCGCCGCCGTGAATCTCAACGGCAAGCAGATTCTGAGCAACAGCAGCAAGTAAGCCTTAGCACGACGGCCGGAAATGGCTACAAGGCCGTTCACGGTGCGCTGGGACGCCTGCGTCGAGCATATGTTGGGGATAAGGCGAGCGCCGAAGGGGGTGCTGCCTGCGGGCCCTTCTTAACACCCATCAATTGCCATTTACTTTCTGTAAAGCGACATTAAGGCGCCCGCTCGATCGTGTCTGTTTGCTGACGCGCACGGCCGAACCGATTTTGCAGACGGGCAATTTGCCATTCGTTTCCAGGTCTCCACCCTAAGCGAAACGCATCGAATCCCGCCCTGCACTTGCCGGCGTTCGATCCGCAGTCGTTTCGAGACTCATCATCTGGATAACCTGTAAGCAAGGTACTTCTCCACACTTCAACTCGTCTGGTTCACGCGCACGTCAAGTGCTTCGGCGGAAAGTCGATAGCCTGCAAGCGCTGGCCACATCTTCGAGTCCTGTTATGCCCCGGTTGATGCATTCTTCCGACTTCGTGCCCATGATGGTCATCGACCCTCGTTGTGACTCGTGCGGCGAAACGCAGGCGGCAGCGCTTCAGTTCAGCTACGCATATCAGCCGATTGTCGACGTGGTCCGCCGGCAAATCTGGGGTCACGAGGCGCTCGTCCGCGGTCCAGCGGGCGAGTCGGCCTACTCCGTCCTCTCACAGGTCAACGACGACAACCGCTACCGGTTCGATCAGGCCTGCCGCGTCAAGGCCATCAAGGGCGCGGCGCAGGTCGGCATCGAGGAGCGGCTGTCGATCAACTTCTTGCCCAACGCCATCTACAAGCCGGAAGTCTGCATCCGAACCACGTTGACAGCTGCGCGTGCCAATGGCTTTCCGATCTCACGAATCGTATTCGAGGCCACCGAGGGAGAGGCCGTCAACGATGGCCAACGCCTAGCCGAGATCCTTCGCGAGTACAAGCGGACAGGCTTCACGACAGCCATTGACGACTTCGGTGCTGGCTACGCCGGACTCAATCTGCTCGCAGATTTCCAGCCGGACATCATCAAACTGGACATGGCGCTGGTGCGCAATGTCGACAAGAGCAAAGCTCGCCAAGCCATTGCGAGAGGCATCCTGCGAATGTGCGGCGAACTCGACATCACCGTCTTGGCAGAAGGCGTAGAGACTCCGGGCGAGCGCGATTTCTATCTGGCAGAGGGCGTGGCGTTGATGCAAGGATTCCTGTTCAGCCGACCTGCATTTCAAGCACGCGGTGAGGTTGATCCAGCCGCGTGGCCCCGCGAGGAGTTGCACCCTCACGGGCGCCGTTTGGCGTAGTGGGGTCTAACGATTCAAAACATCGGGCCAGCAAAACGAGCCAGCGGCTCAGCAAGACCTGCCAGCATGCTGAGAATCAACTGAATGCGCGTTGTCGCCCCGCTTGGCCACCCGGCGCACCATCGAGCTCGAGCAACTCGGGCAGGTCGTGGCCAGCGGTGCTGCAAACGCAGTTGCTGCGAACGCCGTGACCGGCCGCGTGGGTACAGGCATCTCTGCCCTGCCTGCTCGAGCCGCCCTCGCCTGCTGAATCAACCCGAACAGCTTGGGTCCGTCGACCAGGCGCACGTTTCTGCCGCTCGCAAAGGCCACCGCCTCCTCGGTGAAGGATCCGGAGGTCACCACGAACCCTCCAGCAGCTCCGTGTGCCGCCATCACCCCGTAGAGCTCGCGCACGATCTGCACGCCGACCTTGAAGGCCTTCCAGTGCTTGCACTGGACCAGGAACTTCTCTTTGTCCTTCCTCAGTACCAGGTCGACCCCGCCGTCGGGCCCTGCCCCGCCGAGCTCGCTGACCTCGTAGCCCTGCAGTCTGAAAGCCTCGCCCACCAGGAGCTCGAACTCCTGCCAGCTCATGCCTTGGAGCGCGTCCGGCGCCGTGGCGTGGGTGACGCTGGCCACGCTGGCCAGGAGTGCCCCGCGCCGGTGGCGCTGGGTAGCGGAGACGCCGGCCGCGAACAAGCAGGCGATCGGCACGACGAACTGGCCGACCATGGCCAGGCCAGTGACCAGGCTGCGGGTGACGAGCTGCTCGAGGTGGTGCGGATCGATGCTGGCCGGCACCACCGGCTGAGCCAGGCCGTGCAGCACCAGGTAGCTCACCAGAGCTAAAGCCACGCACGCCCACCAGGGCATCAGCGCCACTAAAGCGACGAAGTCTTCGATCGGCGAGGTCTTGGCGCGGCGACGGGGCATGAAGGCTGGATGGACAGCAAAAGGCAAAACCGACCGCTGGCCGATCGGACCTAAGACTAGGTGCCCCGCAGGCCCGCAAACCACCTGCTGGCACCCAGACCCTCGCCGATGAGGATTTATGGCCATAAACGGCCGTTCTGAGCCCGCCCCGAGGCTTCCGAGGGGCAAAGTCGCCCCCGCTTTCTAGACTGAATGGGCGGGGGAGCCGAACCGCGCAAGCGGTTTGGGGGCCGCAGGTCCCGTAGGGGGTCGAGTCCGATGCGCAGGCTGTAAGCCGGAGCAGGACAGGGGGAAGCTGCAAGCTTCCCCGCGGACTGAAGTCTCGCCCGCATCCGCGGGCGCTGTGATTGATAGGGGCACGGGCGCGCAAGCGCCTGACATCCCCTTTAGGGGACTGTTTAAGGGGTGTCGGGGTTGAGGTGACGTTAGAAGTTATGCACAGGCGTAGCCGTGTTTTTGTTAAGAAAGATAGTTAATACAGTGTTAAGGGCGCAAAAACCGTTCTAAGTCCTTGTCGTGGCGAGGAAAAAAGCGAGGGGGTGTCAGCAGAACCACGAAAAACCGTCAGCAGAACCACGATCTTGCGTCAGCGAAACCACGAAACGTCCCGAAGCGTCAGCGAAACCACGAAAAACCTCTTGCGTCAACGAAACCACGATCCTATGCTTACGTCAACGAAACCACGTTTCTGAGGCGGCCGTCATCGAAACCACGAACTTCCGCGAGGTGGACCGCCCTGTTCTCCTCCCAGAGCGCCATCCCAACCATGACCTGTTCGTCTGCGATGTCCTCGATGCCATCCCGAAGGACGATCTGGCCAGCATGGAGCACCCGGTGTTTTCCCTGGCCACCAAGCCAGACACGCGAGTGCTTCGCTACGAGCACAAGCACATCAAGATCCAGATCACGCCCAGCGTCAAAGGCTTGGCCACGATCTTTGACAAGGATCTGTTGATCTACTGCGTCTCGCAGCTGATGGCCAGGAAGAACCAAGGGCAGCCGATCTCGCAGACCGTGCAGCTGCAAGCCCATAACCTGTTGGTCTGGACCAATCGCGAGACCAGTGGAGACGGCTACCGACGCATGGTCGAGGCATTTGAGCGCCTGGCAGGCACCCGGATCACGACCAACATCAAAGCCGATGGCGAAGAGATCACCAATGGTTTCGGGTTGATCGACAGCTTTCGGGTCGTGCGCTCTACCCCGACCGGCCGCATGTCCGAAGTCCAGGTTCGGCTTTCCGACTGGATGTTCAAAATCATCCAGGGGTCGGAAGTTCTGACCCTCAGCCGCGACTATTTCCGCCTCAGAAAACCGATCGAGCGTCGCATCTACGAGATCGCCCGCAAGCATTGCGGCGAGCAGGACGAGTGGCGAATCGCCGTCGACCTGTTGCAGAAAAAGACCGGCGCCAGCAGCCACGGCCGAGCATTCAAGGCGATGGTCCGAGAGCTCGTCGAGCATGACCACCTGCCCGATTACAGCGTTGCCCTCGACGGCGATCAAGTGGTCTTCCTCAACCGGGCGTCACTGGCCGAAAAGGTGCCTGAATCCGCTTTCCCCGAGCTGGCCGCAGAAACCTTCAACGACGCCCGGATCGTGGCTCCTGGCTACGACGTCTATTACCTCGAACAGGAGTGGCGCAACTTCTGGGTCGACAGCGGGATGCCCACCCTGCATCAGCCCGACAAAGCGTTCGTAGCGTTCTGCAAATCCCGCGCAAAACGGAGTCCTGTCGCTCAGTAAGAAAGAAGGAATTACAGCTTTCTGTAATTCTCTATTTCTGGAAACCCTGTTGTGCTTCCCAAGCCTCGAAAGCCGCAAACAAAAGCTCGTTCAGTTTCATGTCGGTTTCTGCCGCCCGTGACCGAAATCGCTTTCTGAAGCTCGGCGGAACCTTGAATGCCAGTGCTTCGAGATTGGCCGAGGGCACGTGTTCACCTCGACTCGCCCTGCCCTTCCCTGCCCGCGGCCTTGCCGCCAGGCCCGCACTGTCGGCCGGTGCCGAGCGTTGAACCGCCTCGACCATCGGCATGGCCTGTTCGCTTGTCAGCGACATGAGATCAACGGCAGGGCGCTTGGTACTCATCCGGCAGCTTTCTCTTTTTCGTGCATTCTCACTTTATCACTTTCTCGTTTTCAACAATTCTTTCTTTCACTGCCGTCCATAGAGTGGCCAGCTCACTTGAGGCAACCCCTTTAGGCTCGATGTCGAACGCCGTCTTCCCGTGCGCAAACGTCTCGGCATAGATCACGCGCTCGTGCATTCGCGTTGGCAACACCAATCCCAACGCGTCCAGCGCCATGGCCGTCCCATCGTTGTTGCGTAAATTGGGTCGCACTCGAGCCAGGATGAAGCTGAACGGTGTTCCCGATTGCCGGATCAGCGGCAGTCCTTTGACCAAAGCACGAAGGTCTGCAGGGGTGGGGTTCAATGGCACCAGGATCAGATCCGCGGCAGCGAACAGCTCCGCGTTGACCGCGCCAACCGAGGGCGCCGTGTCTACGAACAAATAGGCCGCGCCTGCAGCATCGAGCGCCTGCAGCTTGTCTTCGAGCTCGGACAAGGTGAGGGGGGCATAACGCGGAGTGTCGAAGCCGGCCTTCTTTCGCTGGTTGAACCAGTCGCCGGCAGTGCCCTGGGGGTCTGTGTCCGTGATGATGGCCGGACCGTCTCCTGCCGCCTCGGCCGCCGCCGCCAGGTGGACGGTGAGAGTCGACTTACCTGAGCCACCCTTCTGATTCGCAACCACAATTGTTTTCATGAAAGAAAGAATAGCTCTTTTCTCTCTTTCATGAAAGAGAGAATGAGCAATTCGGAGTAGGATTCAATCCTACGGAGTAACTATGCGCACTACCCAGCAACTCAGCATTACCTTGCCCAACGACATGGCGGAAGCTGTGAGATCCAAGGTCGCCGCCGGTGACTACGCTTCAGAAAGCGAAGTCATTCGAGACGGCTTGCGCGCTTTGATGGCGCGCGATCGCGCCGTCGACGCCTGGCTGCAGCAAAGCGTCGCACCGGCCTACGACGCGATCAAGGCCGATCCATCACGTGCCGTCACCGCAGACAACGTGAGAGTCCGGCTCGCCAGCGAGCACCAGAAAGCGAACGCCAAAGTCTGATGGAGGGCTACACGGTTGTTTTCGCGCCCGAGGCGGTGGAACAACTTGCCGAGCTCTATCGCTACATCGCCGGCCAAGGCGCGCCTCTGAACGCCTTGCGCTACACAGAGGCCATCGTGGCTTATTGCGAAGGATTGAGGACTGTTCCCCATCGAGGCACGCGACGAGACGACATCAGACCTGGGCTGCGCACGACGAACTACGAGGGCAGGGCGGTCATTGCCTTCGCCATCGACGACGTCGCCATGCTCGTCACGATCATCGGCGTCTATTACGGTGGCCAGGCCTACGAAAGCGTATTGAGCTAAGCCAAGGTGCGCCAGTCACGGCAGTAACGAACCGGGCGGCTCTGTTGACGACAACCATTGCCAACTCTTCCAAGATGGCCCCATGGCAGCAAGCACCATGAACATCGCTTTGCCCGAACCGCTGCGCGCATACGTCGCCGAGCGGGTAGGAGCAGGTCAGTACGGCAACACCAGCGAGTACGTGCGCGAGCTCATCCGAAAGGACCAGCTCGAGCAGCGTGTTTTGCGCCTTCGCGCCTTGGTGGAGGAGGGACTCTCGAGTGGCCCTCCGGTGGCAGACACTCCCGCTGACTGGGACGAGCTCAACGCGATCGCCCGCGGCGAGCTGGCTTGAAGCTCTGTGTTCTTCGACCTGCGGCTCGCGAGGACCGCCGCTACCAAGTGCGCTACAACCGCACCAAGGCAGGGGAGGGCGTCACGCCCCGCCTCGTCTCAGCATCCCAGACAGCAATCCTTCGGCTTTCCAGAGATCCGGGCATCGGCTTGCCGGCGATTCGGACAAATGCTCGAGGTTGAGGGACTGCGCAGTTGGCGGCCCAATGACTTTCCGCTCAGCCTCTGGCACTCCGAGCGTGAGCGCCACGTCGAAGTGGTGCGCCTGATCGGCCAGCGCATGGAGGCACTTTGGATCGACATTGAGCACCTGGAGAGCGACACGCCCTGACGCCCGGCGATTCGTTGAATCAGGACGCGACGCCTCCCGATGCAGGCTTCTTATCACCCCGATTCCGCACGGTTGATAACCCGAAATATCATCCCAACGAATCAGCGAGGAGCTTTCATGAGATTGACTTTCGCCCAGCTCCTCGCGACGCCTGACGTTGACTTCGACGCGATGAGTCCAGATCAGCTCGACGACGCCGGCGTCACCCTCCAGGAAGGTTCGGAATCCATTTGGAAGGCAGCCAAAGATCAGAACCGAGACCTCTCTGAGCGCGAGAGCCTTGAGATTAATCGTGCGAACCACCTGAAGGTCATCGCGCGCAACCTGGCCCTGCGCAAGCGGATGGGCCCCGGCGGCGGTGGACCTTCCAAGCAGGTCAAGCTGCTGCAACGGCGGTGAACCGCCGTCGTCGCGCCTCGGTTCATCATCCTGGAGCACTGCTCAAATTCCACGTGCCGTCGATAGAGTGTCATCGACTCACCGCGGCGAAGAGCACGTCGCCCAAGCGCTTCCCGGCCGACTGCAGCGGCCCGCTTGCGACGAGCGCAATCGCGACCAGGACGATCCGGATGTCGCGCGAAATCAGGGCGCGCAGGCGGCTTCGATCGTCCTTGAAACGGCAGTACGGCTCGGTGTCGCGTTGGAACGGTCGCATGGCGTCAGGCCTGGGCAGCAGGTCCGGTGGCCGGAGCGGCCGCGGGCACGGCGGTCGCGGCAGTCGCCTGCGCTTGGGCGAGCGCTGCAGCTGCCTCAGCGGCCGCTTTCTCCTGAGCCCACGCCGCCTCGATGACCTCGATCTCGCCGTACCCCCCGACTTCGGCGAGCCGGTCGACGAAGCGCCCCCAGAGGCCGTCTTGAATCAACCCGTCGCGGCGCATGTACCTCATGGCGACGTTCGGGTTCAACAGCAGCACGTAGTGGAAGTCGCCCGAGGGGCCCGGCTTCGCGTCGATGAAGTGCAGCTTGCGGAGCGTCTTCATTCGGCGCCGCCAGGTGTCGACGGTGCGCTCCCCATCGAAGCCGGCCTCACTGGCGAACGTCGCTGGGCTCTCGATGGTGACGAGAGGATGGTCCGGCGCCCTCACCCAGAGGCAGCAAAGGACGTGGCCGGCTGGCTGGCCTTTGCTGTAGGCGTCGATGGCTTGCATCACGAGCGGCATGGTTCGCGGCATCGTCGTGTAGCCGTCGTTGGTCGACCGCCGCCACAGGTTCCGGGAGTCGTACCCGGGGAAGTACAGCTCCATCTGCTTCTGAGCGCGCTCAGACATCTTCAGGCGCCTGTTCGAGGCTTGCTTCTGGTTCGCCATAAGGATCTCCTTCAATTCCAGAAGTGTGATCGGCGGCCCCCCCCTTGGGCAACGAGTCAGTACGCACGATATCGCCGAGGCTGTGACCCTCGAAACGCAGACCGATCATGTCGTAAGTCGGGCAGGCGCTCGCAAGCCGGACGACTGGACTTGCACGATTCCGCACGCAAGATTTCGCCAAGCTGTTGACCTGACTCAGCTTTTTACTTCGGCGCGGTGCTCACTGTTCTCCCTGTCCTCTGTGTCCTCAACGTGCTCGCGTGCTCCCGGGTGATGGTGTCGGAAGAGGGGGACGGGATGCCGCCAAGGCGCCGCGTGCAATGATCCGAATGGCACCGGCAGGACGGCGACGCGGGCGCCCTGGCGAGGGTGCAGGAGTTCCAATCCAGGTGGTGCAAAACAATCTCGGACACGCCTCGATCGGCACGACGTCGGGCTATCTGACAACCGTTGCGACGCGCGCTTGGTGGCCATGAAGGATTTCGGTGCGAAGAGAGCACCCCCGGACCAAAGGACTACTCGTGGCGGACGATAGAGGGTTGCATATCTCGGCAGAGATCGGCTACTGGGCCACTTCGACGATGGAGTGTTGGTCCTGCAAACGAGAAACGCGGGTGACGGCGCTCGTTGCCGCTCCCCCGGTCTACATCAGGGAGGGTGACGAAACCGTCGAAGAGGACGGAGCCCTGTTCGTCACCGGAGTACCGGAGCTTTCCGAACGTTCGATGCAGGAGCTGCGGTCAATCAACGCCCAGGTGTGGCTTGACGAGAGCCGTACGGCAGGATCGACCTACCTGATGAACCACTGCCGGCACTGCGACGCGAAGATTGGTGACCACTACGTCACGCAGATCCACGGTCCGTTGCTGCCCCTGGCGGACGATGACATGGGCAAGATTGAGCTTGCGTCCATGAAGGAGCCGGTCGACGTGGAGTGCGGCGGATACAGCCAGAGCTCCAGGCTCGACGAGGTGCTCAAGTGGGAGCCGCCGTACGAGCGGGGACACTGATTTGTTGGGAGCCAGCGTATGAACTGGGAGACGGGCGTCGGGGTGGCGTTCTTGCTGTGGGCGTACCACTCAGTAATGATCATCGTGCACGCGAACAGTCAAACGGACGCGAACTTCGGCAAGGTTGGCATGCGGATCAGCTGGTTGACTGGCACGACGAAGCCCCTGTCACCCGAAGCGCAGAACCGGCCCATCTGGAAGAACGTCCTCAAGTACTTGTTCATCGTCGGCACGAGCCTTCCCTTTGTGCTGCTGAGTTGGCTGTACGTCGCGTTCTCGGTCGGCACGATCCTGTGGAATTGGTCGAAGAATCAGGGTGCGCCACAGGCCGTTCGTGAGTTCCGCTGGATGATGCGGAACATGGACATGGACTTCGACACGCTGATCCGCGAATCGCTGAAGCTGCACGGTAAGCCGCCCGAAGAGTTCGAGAAGCTCAAGGCTGACACGATCGCGCACATGCAGGACTTGGGACTGAGATAGGTGAGGCCGCTCAGACGCGCCCTGGCTAACCTCATCAAGGGGTTCATGGCAATCTGCCTGCTGCTTGCACTTATCGGCATTCCCTACCTCGTGATCAGCACGACGTGGTCTTGGGTGGTCGAGCTCTGGCAGTCACACCCGGTTTGGTGCGTGCTGCTCGTGATTCCGAACATGTGGCTAGCTGGCGCGGCTATGAAGTGGGGACTGCAGACAACAGGACGCGTAATGATGGGCTTTGGCTCCGTCGTCGACAGGCTGGAGTCTGAGAGACAGTAAGCGCCGGATGGCGCCGCGATCCGCGCCGCCGTGGCACCGGCAGCGGCTCAGCTCGCGCTGATGTCGGTGCCGGCTAACAAGCACGCTCGAAAGCAGGACCATGGCGATACCCGACGCGATCTTCGTTGACACAAACATCTTCGACCGACAGCACTACAACTTTCAGGGGTCGGCGCTGACCTCGTTTGCGCAGGCCTGTCAGGCGCACGGTGTCACCTTACTGTTGCCGGATCCAGTTTTGCGTGAGCTCAAGCGGCACGTCCGCGACAGGGCGGTCGAAGCACATGAGTCGGTCAACAAAGCGCGCCGAACCGCTCCGTTCCTTCAGGCACTCCGACAAGAAGGGAAATCAAGCCGGGAGGAGTTGACGCACTACGGCAGCATGGCCACGGCGGCGCTGCATGCGTACTTGCGGCAGTTCAAGGCGCTCGAGCTCGGCTACGACGGCTTGGATCTCAAGCAGTTGATGGATTGGTACGACGCCCAGACCGCGCCTTTCGGAGGTGCTGGCAAGCGCAAAGAGTTCCCCGACGCGTTTGCGATCGCGATGGTGGAGACGTTCGCCAAGAACAACGTCATGTACGTCGCGGTCGTCTCGGACGACAGGGGCGTCAAGTCCGCGTGCGACCGATATACCAAGCTCTCGCATTTCTCTGAGCTCACAGCCCTCACCGAGCTGCTCGTGAACGACCAGGAGCAAGTGGCTGCCTACAAGGCGGCAATCGAGTCGGATCCAAAGGAACTCGAGTCGCAGATTGCCGCCGCGGCGGCCGAGCGGAGCTTCTATCACCACAACCGCGAGTACTCGATCGCTTCGTCGAAGGTTCTTGAAGCCCGCATCTTGTCCACGCGCGTCGTCGCCATCGGCAATGACGAGTGCACCGTCACGTTCGCCGCGGAGGTCGACGCTGAGCACGAGCTCCACTGGCACGAGGAAGAGACGGAGGAGGGGGACATCGATTGCGACGAGGAGTTGGTCGAGTCCTCCCCGGTTACCGGACTGGCCAAACTGCAGGTGGACCGCGCTGACGGGCATGTCAAAAGCGTTGTCACAGTCGAACTCGATCAGAGCGTCCTTCGAGTGACAGAGACGCCGCGCCGATACTTATAACGTCTCAGCTGTTCCCGGACGACCCGTTTCGGTGTTCCCGCAGTTCACGACTGATGAAGGACGTTATCTTCCTCAGTGTCCGATTCTGGTTGTGGCGAGTCAGCAAATCGCCCACGGGTGGCTACGCAGTTGTGGCCCGCTTGCAGGTGAACGTCCTAGTTCGCAAAGGGAAGGGGCCGAACGGCCCCTTCCGCGCTACGTCTGGTGCTTAGTGGGATCGACCAGCCTGTAGCCCTGCCCCGGCTTAGGCGTCGGCGGAAGAGGTTTTCCTCGAACGCCGGTGACTTCGTTTCCCGTAGCAGGATTTCGGTACTGGCCCGATCGGGGTGCCGGAGTGCCCGGCGTCAGCGGTTTGGACATGATGTTGGTCCTGTAGTTGCAAGGAATCCTCGTTCGGCCACACGGCCCTCCGATCGAGGCAAATCCGACTAACCACCCTGATAGACAGGATGTTTAGCTAATGCGAAACTACAAGACGCTGAGAGGGCAACGGCTCAGCGTCGAGTAGGGCGGCTTGCTCTTTCGGTAACGCGTTTCGCGACTCGTACCATCAAGTTCTCCTTCCTCGTAGTTCAACGTGGCTACGTCACGTGCCCCGACCAGGAGCTAGTTGTATTGCGAGCCCGGCGACCGCCAAAGTCGACCGGGCTCGCGCCTTTGCAGACCCATATGGGGGGCATGCATATCCATTATCACCGGGTTCGAGCTCGGCGCAAGTGCCGCCTTAAGTTATGCACAGCTCTAAAACACGGGCTCTCTAGCAGTTAGCTAGACTAACAGTGCAATGCGAGTTTGCATTGCGCCCCTGAGTTATCCACAGCACTTGGCTGTGCGCACTAGCAAGCGCTCTTAGGGCGCCGCCCTGTAGGCTCGGCGATGCCCTTAGGAGAACTCGGCCTGTGACTATGCACAGCATGCCTGTCCCAGTTAGCTACGCGCGTCTTGCGCCTCGCCCGAGCGGCGTTGGATCGTCATCTTCCTTAGTACGCCACCTTAAACGTCGGGCTGTCCTCGGCCCTCGTCTTCCGATGGTCGTAGATCCGCGTGGTCGCAATGTTCGCGTGTCCCAGCCACTCCTGCACCTTCGCAATGTCGGCTTGATGGTCGAGCGCGTTCGTCGCCGCCGTTGCCCGCAACGCATGCGCCCCGATCTCGAATCCGAGCTTCGCTGAGTACCCCCGCACGATCTTGTAGATCGCGTCCGCCGTAATGGCCCTGGCCAGCCCACCGGCTCGATTGCCAACGGCCCGAAAGAGGGCGCCCGTGGCCTCCAGCGCACGCCCATCCGCCTCGAGGTAGTCGACGATCAATCCGTGTGCTGCAGGGTGCAGCGGCACATACCTCGTCTTGCTGCCTTTGCCCAAGACCTTCAAGTGCGCCACGCCGCGCCGCTCGTGCCTGAAGTCCTTGATCGTCAGCTTGCAGAGCTCCTCACGCCGTAGTGCGTGATAAAGCAGGGTGGCCAGGATCGCCCGGTCCCTTTTGCCCTTGAGCGAGATCCCATCCGGCGCCTCGAGCAGCGCCCGCGCCTGGTGGTCGCCCAGCGCCGGCGTCTTGCCTTCATAGCTTTCCACCGGCGGACGTTTCACGCCTTTGACCGGGTTGTGCGTCACCGCGTTGCTCTCGCACAGGTGCTCGAACAAAGAGGAGAGGGCGGCCAGCCGGTGGCGTACCGTCATCCCGCTCAAGGCTCGCCCGACCAGGTCGTCCCGCCAGGCGATGACATGCGATCGCGTCACGATCCGGAACTCCCCCGGCTGCCGGATCCCCGTGAACCGCATGAAGTCCTGCAAGGCGTTCTCATACGCACGCCGGGTGCTCTTGTTGTCTATGTTGGCGAACCACTCGAGTTCCGACGGCACGTCGGCCAGCCCTTGAAACCGAGCCGCAGTCAGCTGCCTCTCGGCGGCAGGAACGCGAATCAGCTCGCTCACTGCGACACCTCGAGCTCGTCGTCCCGCAAAGCCCCACGGCGGATGATCGATCCTGGCGTCAGCAGCGCACCCGGGGCAACGACAGCGTTGGCGCCGATGCGGCTGCCGTCGCCAATGACAGCACCAAACTTGTCGACGCCTGTTCTATGCAGGGTGGCGCAAACGCGGACGCGGATCTCTTTGTTGCTCCGCTCGTTTCGGTAGTTGCAGACGACGCTGCCGGCCTCAAGGTTCACGTCCGAGCCGAGGATCGAGTCGCCGACGAAGTTGAAGTGCGCGAGCTTGGTGCCGGAGAACAGGAAGGACGATTTGAGCTCGCTGCCTGGTCCGACTGTGCAGCGCTCATCGACCCAGTTGCCTCCGCGCAGGTAGGCGCTGGAAGCGACGAAGACGCCGGCGCCAAGGATCAACGGACCCTTGAGAACAGCGCCTGGCTCGACCACGGCGCGCTTGTGGACCGCGATCTCGTTGTCGATGATGTAGTCAGACGGGTTGAGGTCGTCGAGCAGGCGCCTGACCACGGCCTGAGAGCCGAGGGTGATTTGCCAAGGGTCGAAGTCAGCCCAGGATGCCAGCGGCGACGTCGACAGCTCGGCGAGGTAGCTGCGGAGGGCAATCGTTGCTTCGGCCATGTCGCCATCCTACTATCGATAAAATATGTTATCAATAGCAACCACCGCCGCGGCAAGCGGCGCGCGTCAAGGTAGTTGTCGCCTCATTCATGCAGCCAACGGTTCTATGTCGACGTGAACCGTGTGCGCATTGACGACGGAGTCGCGCTCGGGGTTGAGCGTGACGGAGTTGATCGGTGTCCAGTCGCGCGTGTTGCGCGACCATCGTGCCGGGTTCGACTCCCGGGCTCGGCTGTACAACGCATGACGCGCGGCGAGGATGGCCTTGTCGTCACCGGCGTGGCGCTGTGCCGGGCTGACATAGCGGATGCCGCTGTGGCGATGGTCGACGTTGTACCAATGCACGAAGCCGGCCGCCCAGGTGCGTGCAGCGTCGAGGTCGGTGAAGCCCTTGGCCGGGAACTCCGGGCGGTACTTGGCCGTGCGGAACAGCGACTCGGCATAGGCGTTGTCATCACTCACCCGGGGCCGCGAGTAGGACGGCTTCACACCGAGCCAGTTGAGCATCGCCAGCACCGTCGTGGCCTTCAGCGTGGAGCCGTTGTCGCCGTGCAGCACGGGCTTGCTCGTCAGCATCGCGATACCCTCGGCCAGCGCCGTGCGGCGCACCAGATGCGCGGCATGGCCGCAGGCGTCGGTCTCGTGCACCTCCCAGCCGACGACCTTGCGGCTGTACAGGTCCAGGATCAGGTAGAGGTGGAACCAGCGGCCCATCACCGTGGCCGGCAGGTACGTCATGTCCCAGCACCACACCTGGCACGGCGCGGTGGCGATGTGCGTGGTCGGCGGACGCATCGCTTTCGGCGCCTTGGCCCGGCCGCGATGGCGGCTCTGGCCGTGGGCACGCAGCACGCGGGTGAAGCTGGACTCGCTGGCCAGGTACACGCCCTCGTCGGCGAGCATGGGCACGATGCGCGCCGGCGGCACCGCCGCGAAGCGCGGCTCGTTGGCCACGGCAAGCAGCTGTGCGCGCTCGCCCTGGCTCAAGGCATGGCTGGGCAGGGGTCGCAACGCGTGCGGCCGGCCATCGCCCGCCATGAGCCCTTCCTGGGCCTTCCAGCGCTGCAATGTGCGCAGCTCTATGCCTGCGGTCTGGCAGGCCGGGCGCAGCCGCGCGCCGGCGCCATGCGCGACATCGATGTCTTGGGCCAAGGCTTGACGATCTTCGAGGCCGATCATTCGTCCTCGCCCTTGTTGAAGATCGCCGCGACTTTTTTTGAAAGTACCAGCAAGGCCGCTGTCTCGGCGAGCGCCCGATCCTTGCGCAGCAGGTCGCGTTCGAGCTCCTTGATGCGCTTGCGGTCCTGGCGCGTCGCTTGCGGTGTGGCCCGTGCCTCCTCGGGCTCGGCCAGCGCGGCCGTGCAACTCGAGCGCCACTTGTCCAACTCGGCGGGATACACGCCGTGCTCGGGGCACCAGGCGCTCTTGCTCGCCTCGCCCATCGACGCCGTCGAGATCACCGCCTCCAGTCGGGCGCCCGCAGTCCAGGCCCGCCCTCGGGCGGGCCTGGACTGCGCATCCTCGCGCCACCGCTCCAGTGTTCCCGCACCAATACCAACTTCCCGCGCAACCAGATCCAGCGCCGCGCTCTCCGGCGGCAGCAATTTCGCTACCGCTCGGTCCTTGAATGCCTGTCCGTATCGAGCCAAGTCCGTCCCTCATCGCCGACCCCAGGGTTGTCGTTCTATCAGGGCGACAACTATTCTGACGCGGGGGGCAAGCGCACGGCATGATCAGGAAGGGTGCGGCGACGGGTTCGCAGTGTTAACAACAGAATGGGCCCCCTTACCGGACAACAGCATCCAATGGCCGACCTAGTTATTCGGCTGTGTTTAGCGGAGCCAAGGGTCCGTCCACCGCAAACACCAATCACGGCCGCCGTTCTACTACCGACAGAATAAATAACGCCGCCACCGATGCCACGGTACGCTGCTGCCGCGATTGCGAATAATCGGTAGTGCTTATTATGCCCGATCCGCCGAAGCGGCTGATCCGATTTATGGGAGGGGATAGGAGATTTAGACACACCAGCAAGAACTAATTGAAACGCTTCAGCAGATATTTTAGCTTAAGGATTTTCTTGATTAGCGCCGGTTGCTGTGCCAATCTCGGGCAGCGGACAGCCCATCAACAATGACCCGTTTGCCATAACGAATTTGACCGACGATGATCAGAACCCCATCAGCGACTACGCCCAAAATGAGGACGGCAAAGCCAACGATAGTGAAGATTTTGTTATCGAACTGGACGGCTACGACAGCCACAAGGCCTCCTAGTAGGGCGAATAAGCCCAGCAATGCAATCCGAATCAAATAGCGCTTGTACTCAGCTGTGATCATGGGCAGCACGCACATCTCAAGTTGGGAAGAATTTGCCAAGCATAGGTGAGTGTTCTTGTCACTCCGATAGATGCTTGAGCGCCGTAGCCCACGCCAAGGCGGCCGATTCCTGTCTGGACGCCTGCGCCGTCGGGAGATATCTGTACGCTTCCACCCACCGAGGGTCCGGCACCAAAGTTTGCGTCTCCCTGGATGGAATAGGAATCGCTGAAACCGGGCCTAGTTTGCGTGATGTTTCTGGTAACCCCCAGTTGAGCACCACCACCGGCAAACACCCCGGCGCCAGCAGCCAATGTGCCTTGCCCTTGGACAAAGAACATGCCGCTCGTAGTGAATCCGAAGCCCACACCTAAACCAACAAACCCAGCTGGAACAATCGTTGGACCAAAGCCGGTTAGACCACCGGCTCCCAGCGAGGCTTGAATCTCGCTGCACGCGCATGGCGCCGCTGTACGTGGCCCCGGAGTGGAAGGCATTCCGCCCCGGCCCATCAACCCCTCAGGATCGACCACCGAAAGCGGATTCCCCTCTACGTACGTGTAGGTATTGACGCCTCCCGCCAAACCTATGGGATCGGATTGGATATAGCGGCCACCTCTCCCCGGTGAATAATCGCGGTTAAAGTTATAAAAGTTATTCGTCTCCGGATCAAAGACTTGTCCCGGCATCCTTTGGTTGTACTTGTATGCCCCGAGCCCTGACGGGTTTTCGCTCGGTGTCGAGTTCCCAAAAGCCTCTGTCGCATCCCACCTCCAAAGGATCGCTTCGTCGCTGTTGCGCGTGATCACCCGAGGCGTATCGATCTGATCTGCGTAGACGTTGCCGACGTTGATTTGCAGTGTCAAGGCTGCAGCCGATCCCGTCAGCTTCAGCACGGCCACCGGCGTGGTCCCCAGATAGACCGTCTCTGCTACCGGGTTGAGACTTGCGTCGTACTCGCCCAGTGTTTGTCCGCCCTCGTCGTAGGCGTAATAGGCCGCCCCGGTCGAGACCAGCGGTCCTGTCTTGCTCATCCGCTGCTCGAGCCCGTTGTACCGGTAGGTGGTGACCTGCCCGGCATACGTCGAGGTACTGAGACGCCCGCGGTCGCTGTAGCTGTAGGTCACGCTTCCATCGCCGGTCAGACTGCCCGAGGTCGTGTAGCTCTGGGTGTTGTTGACGATGGTGTTGCCCGTGCCTGCCGTCTGCACGACGGTGAGTCGATTGCTCGCTGGGTCGACGCTATTGGCGTAGACGTTGCCCCCGACCGTTAGGCTGGTGCGGTTGCCTGTGGCGTCGTAGCCGTAGCCATAGTTGAGTGCCGTGGTGGTCTGCTGCGTAAGGCGATCGAGCCCGTCGTAACCAAAGCCCTGATTGAAGGCTGCCTGAGCTCCGCTGATGTTGCTGTGGGCATAGCCGGTGATGCGACTAGCGCTGTCATAGGCCAGGGTGCGGGTCAGCCCAGCAGCGATGCCGCTGCCCAGCGGGTAGCCCACGGGGTAGCTGCTCAGCCGCCCAAAGCTGTCGTAGGTTCGCTGGTAGGGCGCATTGTCGGCCCAGGTCCAGCCGGTGATGTTGCTCTCAGCGTTGTAGGTGATGCCTGCGAGCAGCGGCAGATAGCCGCTGGTGTTGGTGCCGACACCATTGGTGTTGGGAGGGTTGAGGGTGAGCGCCTGGACCCGTCCCGCCGGGTCGTAGGCGTAGTTGACCCGTGCTCCGCTCGGATAGGTGATGGTGGCAAGCCTGCCAGTGGCGATGCCGGAGATGCCCCAGCTATAACCAGTGGTGATCGTTTTCCCCGCGACCAGCGCCGATCGGCTGATGACGCGGCCAAGCGCGTCATATCCGAAGCTTGTCACTCCAGACTCGTCGGTGACCTTGGTCAGCTTGCCGACGCTGCCGGGATAGGGAGCACTGCCCCCGTCGTATTCGAACGTGGTCCCCGTGCCGGTTGGGTAGCTGATGGTCTTGACCCGGTTGAGCACGTCATAGGTATACGTGGTTGTCTTCCCTCGCGCGTCTGTGCTCGTCAGCAGGTTCCCAGCAGCGTCGTAGGTCGCGTTGGTGGTCTTGGTGTCGGGGCTGACCTGGGTTTTGGTGTTCGCAAGGCCATCAAGGGTGTAGCTGGTGATGAGATTGCGCGGATCCTTGACGCTGGTGACGTTGTCTTGCCCGTCGTAGGCAAACGTGATGTTCGGGGGCGTGATCGCCAGGCCCGGTGCGGGCTGCGTGACGACGGTTGGTCGCTGCAGCTGGTCATAGGCCGTGGTGCTCAAGTTCCCGTTCGGGTCGATGACTGACGTGGGATTGCCTTTCGGGTCATAGCCGAAGAGCCACTTCATGTCGCCTGGCGGTGGCCCGCCTACCTGAACGACAACCGGCGCCGATGTGGCGGGTGCCCAGACAGAGTCTCCGGAATAGACAGCGACGATGCTGTAGCTCCCTGACGACTGGAAGCTCGGTGAGATCGATACGTCAGTGATCACCCCATTGAGAGGTTGAGTCGCGATCAAGGTCGGACCCACCTTGAAACTCATCGTGCCCGTGACCCCACCTTGTTGGAAGGAAGCTGTGAGCGTGACGCTCTGGTTCAATGCCACCGAGGGCACACTGCTGGTCAGCGAAAGGGCAGGCAACGGCTTTTGAACGACCGTGACGGCCAGCGGTGCAGACGTTGCCGGAAGGTTGTTGGAATCCCCCGCATAGGTGGCTACCAAGCTGTAGGTCCCGGCGGTTGGAAAGGCTACGTACGCCTGGCACGCTCCGCTGGACACAACGCAGGTGCTTTTGACCGTCGAGCCCTCTTTGACGGTCACTGTCCCACCCGGCGATAGGCCGGCGACTGTGAGCGGGAAAGCCGACGAGATCGTCGCCCGGACAGGGGAAGGCACCGCTCCGAAAGTCACCGTCGTCATAGCCTGCGCCGTCAGAACGGTCACAGTCGAGTTGCTGCCCGAATTCCGAGCATCTCCCCCGTACGACGCAGAGAGGTTATGAGTGCCCGCCGCAGCGAAACTGGTGCTCAGCGTCGCCGTGCCGGCGCTGACAGCCGCGGTTCCGATACTCGTACCGCCGTCTTTGAAAGTGACAGTCCCCGTCGGAGATGCACCGACTACGGTCGCAGTCAGGACGGTTGATTGACCCACGATCGCAGGGCTGGGAGTGGCAGAGAGCGACGTGGTCGAGGGCGCAAGACCCACGATGACGGCTTGCGTTCCGATGCTCGCTTGATTTCGTGAGTCACCGCTGTAGTTTGCGGTGAGCGTTTTGGTGCCAGTTGTCGAGAAACTGGTGCTCAGGCTCACGGTGCTCGGGGACCCTACAGCAGTGGTGGCAATCGTCTGCGTGCCAAGAACGACTGCACCGTCCTTGAACACCACAGTGCCTCCGGGTGCATACCCATCGATATTGGCGGTGAGTGTGACGGCTTGGCCGACGACTGGAGCTCCCGGGGTCACTACCAATCCGGTGCTTGTAGGACCAGCGACCCCCGTCAGCGTTGCGGCCGCAGACGTTGCACTTGCGTTATTCGCGTCTCCAGAATAAGAGGCTGTGTACGTTTTCGATCCGACGTCCGAGAAAACTGGAGAGGCGATGGACACCAACCCGGCACTGAGAGTCCGCGAGCCTATATTCACCCCATCCTGAAAGAACGTTACGGTCCCGGTTGGACTTGAACCCAGGACGGAGGCTCTGATACTGGAGGTGCATCCCACGCAAACCGGGTTTGGCGAAAAGGAAACTGACACTGCCGCATTAGCTTTGCTGATGGTCTGTGTCAGGGGTGGAGAAGTACTTGCAACATTGCCGGTGTCGCCGGAATACTGGGCCGTGATGATGTGGGCCCCCACGCTGCTGAAAGTCTTGGATATCGAAGCTGTAGCGCTCGCGAAACTTCCGCTCAGTGTCGCGGTGCCGATCGTCACCGCGCCGTCTTTGAATGTGACGGTCCCGGTGGGATAACTTCCATAGACGGTCGCCGTCAGGGACAGACCGTCGGTGATCGGCATCGGATTGGTGCTCGACGTGACTGTTGTCGTCGTCGTCGCTTGAGTGTTGACGACCTGGCTGAGGGCACTTGATGCGCTGCCGTTGTTGGAGGCATCACCGGCGTAGCTCGCGGTCAGGCTATGAGTAGCGGCGCTGGTGTAGGAGAGCTGTATGGTGGCCGCTCCTGCGCTCAGCGCGACCTGCTGGACGAAGGCGCCGTTGTCGTAGAAGAGCACATTCCCCGTGGGACTTGCGCCACTCACGTTGGCGGTGATGGTGATCGATTGGTTGATGCCTGCAGGATTGAGGCTGGAAGACAAGGTCGTCGTTGATGCGGCCTTGCCGTTCACGGTTTGAGTCAGGGAGGCAGACGTGCTCGCCGTGTTTCCAGCGTTTCCGCTGTAGATGGCCGTGAGTCCATGTGCACCCGTTACAGAGAACGCAGTCGAGAGACTGGCGACGCCTGCCGCCAAAGTAGCCGAACCCAAAGACGTCGCGCCATCCTTGAACGTGACTGTCCCGGAGGGAGAAGATCCGGTGACAGTCGCGGTCAGGGTCGTGCTCTGGCCTGTAATGGACGGGTTGTTGCTCGAGATCAGGACAGTGGCGCTGGACGTCTGGGCGTTGACCGTCTGGGAAAGGTTGGTGGAGGCGCTCGACAGATTGCCAGCGTCGCCTGCATAACTCGCGGTCAGGATGTGCGTACCAGCCGCTGAGAAGGAGATCGTGAGGGTTGCCGCACCGCTGCTCAGACTTGCCGTCCCTAAGGTCGCTGCGCCATCCTTGAATGTCACCGTGCCTGAAGGGCTGGCGCCCGCTACCGTTGCGGTCAGGACGGTGTTCTGTCCGACGAACGCTGGATTGACGCTCGATGCCAAGGAGGTCGTGCTGGCGCCTCGAGGATTGACGGTCTGAACAAGTGCGGCGGAGGTCGCCGAATTGTTTCCCACGTCGCCGGAATAAACGAACGTCAATGAATGCGCACCGGTCGTGGCAAACGATGTTGCGAGGGAGGCCACCCCGGAGACGACAGACGCGCTCCCTAGCGTGGCGGCTCCGTCCTTGAAGGTGACCGTGCCTGTCGGACTAGAGCCGCTGACAGTGGCCGTCAAATTGACGGGCTGATTGACGAACGCCGGATTGATGCTGCTGGCCAGCGCCGTGGTGGGACTGGACTTTGCGCTGATGTTCTGAGTCAGGCTGCTCGAGGTGCTTGCCGCATTGCCGCTGTCACCGGGATAGACCGCAGTCAGTGCATGTGCGCCAGTCACACTGAAGGTGGTGGAAAGCGTGGCGACGCCTGCGGTCACGGTGCCTGAACCCAGCGTGGTGGCACCGTCCTTGAACGTCACTGAGCCCGTAGGCGACAGGCCAGTGACAGTTGCTGTCAACGTCGTGTTCTGAGCGACAAAAGCGGGGTTGGCGCTGGAAGCAAGAGTTGTCGCCGAGGAGGCAAGAGCATTGACGGTCTGAGCGAGTGCTGTCGAAGAACTCGCGGTGTTGCTTCCGTCGCCCGGATACTGAGCAGTCAGTGAATGAGCCCCTGCCACCGAGAATGAAACAGCCAGGGTGGCACGGCCCGCGGATATCGAGGCAGATCCAAGAGACGCGGCCCCATCCATGAACGTTACCGATCCCGTCGGCGACGACCCCGTCACGGTCGCTGTCAAGGTCGTGCTTTGACCTATCCCTGACGGATTGAGACTGGTGGCCAGCGATGTCGACGTCACCGCTTTGGCATTGACGGTCTGGGGCAGCGCTGCAGAAGTACTCGTCGCACTGCTGGCGTTGCCGAGGAACACCGCCGTGAGACTGTGTGCTCCTGCTGTCGCAAAGCTCGTGTTCAGGGTAGCTGTTGTGCCACTGAGGACGCTGGTGCCTAGAGTGGTTGCCCCATCCTTGAACGTTACGCTGCCCCCTCCGGCGGCACCGGAAACAACGGCTGTCAGCACGGTTGTTTGTCCGACGATCGACGGGTTAACCGTAGAAGCCAACGTCGTTGTTGTCGGCGTGAGTGCGTTGACGGTTTGTGTGACGCCGGCGGAGGTGCTCACCGCGTTGGAAGCATCGCCTGCATAAGCGGCCGTCAGCGAATGAGTTCCGGCGGCTACGAAGGAGGTCGACAGAGTTGCGCTGCCAGCCGTCAGGGCCACTGTGCCCAGAACAGTGACCCCGTCCTTGAACACGACGTTTCCGGTCGGCGAAAAACCACTTACCGTCGCTGTCAGGGTGGTCAACTGTCCGACCGCTGCCGGATTGACGCTGGAAGCCAGCGTTGTGCTTGTGACGGCCACTGCATTGACGGTTTGACTCAGTGCACCGGATGTACTTGCGGTGTTGGACGAGTCGCCGCTGTAGCTCGCCGTCAGGCTATGACTTCCCAATGATGAGAAGCTCTTTGAAAGGCTGGCGGTGCCGGCGGAGACGGTCGAGCTTCCCAGAGTCGTTGCGCCGTCCTTGAACGTGACCGTACCGGTAACCCCAGAGCCGCTCACCGTGGCAACAAGGTTGGTCGCCTGACCGAGAGCCGAGGGATTTATGGACGAGGCGAGGGTCGTCGTCGAGCTCGCCTGCGAGCCGACAAGCAAATTGACGGTGTTCGATGTGCTGGTGGCGTTGTAGTAGTCGTCCGCAAAGACAGCCTTCCAGGCGTGTGTCCCGGGGGCATACGACGACCAGATGAACGAAGCAGTGTTACCAGTCAGCCCTGCCGTCGTGAGAAACACGCCATCGAGATAGAACGATGCATAGCCAGATGGATTGCTGCCGGTGACCGTGGCGGTCAGCGTGAAGTTCGCGCCGACGGCCACTGGATTCGGGGAGATGGCCAGCAGCGTTGAGGACACACCATGAGCGATGTGAAGGACAAGAGGCGTCGACGTACTCGGCAGATTCGCGGCGTCGCCGCTGTAGATGGCCGTGATGGAATGATCGCCGCCAGTTGTAAACGTGGCCCCAAAATCAACGGAACCACTTGCCAAAGGGCGTACGGCCAAAACTGTCGATCCGTCTTTGAATGTCACCGATCCGGTCGGTGCCGCGCCACCGACACCGACGGTGAGAGTAACTACATCCCCAGCATTAACCGTATATGCGCTGGTATAGAGATAGGTGTTAGAGGCCGTCTGTGCTTTGGCGGACGTTACCGAGAAAAGAGCAAATACAAAGACCGAGATTACCCGCCAGAACAGCCGGCTCACCTCGAGGCTCCAGTGACGCTCTGAACTCGACCAAGCGCATCAAACGTCCTGCTTATCGTGCGGATGATCGTGCCGGCGGAGTCCTTGATTTCCTCGGAGGTGCGGTTGCCCAGGCCATCCAGGGTGTACTTGACTGAATTCCCAGCGCTGTCGACCACACCAATAAGACGGTGTGCGTCGTCATAGATGAAGTTTGTGACTGTGCCGCCTGGCTGCGTGAGCTTTTTAACCGCTCCATGTGGCCAGTACTCATAGATCGTTTGCAAACCTGCTGCGCTCGACGAGACCGGACGCTGGCGAATGTCGAAGACGTTGTCTGTGATGACTCCGTTTGCAGCCACGACCTTCAACGCTTGGCCCTGCTTGTTATATTTAAGGTATTGCGTAACTTGGTTCAAAGGGTTTGTAGCTGTCGCCAGGTCGCCTTTTGTATAGTCGGCGGTGGTCATGCCGTAGTATGCGAAGGTGGTCGTCTCATTCACATCTGTGCGAGATCCCTTCGCCGTCAAAACCTGCCCATACCCGTTATAAGTCCAAGTCCACTGCCGATTCGCGACGCCTGATTGCAATGCTGATGCGAACCCCAAGTGTCCATCGGAGTCCGTGGTGGCTTGCTCGACCTTCTTGCAAAGAACTGCGATGGGGTCGCCCGTGGGTAAGAGGGCAGAAGCTGGTGCGCAGGTGGCGACAACGTTTCCGTTCAACGGATCGGGTTGCCCGTTGTAGACGAAGGTTGTCAGTTTCTTGGGCTCGGCAATGCGTGTTGCAAAGTGCCAAACCGAATGCCATTGCGTACTGATTCTTCGTGCGCCAGTGGGGATCGACACATTGACCGGTGTCACGGATGAACAGACGGTGGTGCTTGGGACGCCTTCTATGCGAGTCGTCTCGTTGTTGCGCGCGTCCTGCACGTAACAAGTCCGGTTTCCGTTGAAATCATCCTCGCTGGAAATATTGCCCACTGCATCGTAAGCAAGGGCACTCGAACTGGCATTGCAACCGCTGCCCGCGGGTTGAGACTGACTTATTAATCGCGATATCCCGTTGAGTTCTTGGAACTGGTAGCTGCGCGTGGTACCTACTGGGTCCACAACGTTGATCGTAGAGCCAGTGGTAGTCCGCACGTATTTCTCGACAGATCCTGCGTGCTCCGTCGAAACAGCGAAGCCATTGGCGTCGTACCGGTAGGTGGCGTACCGAACGCCGGCTTCGTCAATAATACCAGTGAGCGCATATGGACCAGTGCTCTCGCCGTAAGTGTATGTTCTGAAGGTTGCGTCTGGATTATCGACGCGTACTATCAACCCTTTCCCGCCGTACGAATACGAGTATTGGTTCCCATCGGCGTCGACAGACGCAACCCATTGCCCATCCCAATCATATTTAAGCTTGACACTCCGCCCGAAATCATCAAGCACGGAAATTAGATACCCGGGAGCAGGCGCGTCCGCGATCGGCGTGTTCGAGTCGCTGTAAACCATGTAGACACTTGCCCCTGACGCCGTTACCACGCGGACCAACCGTCCGAACAGATCGTACTGTTCTAGCTCCTCGTCCCCACGGTAAACGTAGCCGGTTGCGATGGAGCTAAGAGTGTCGCGCCCTGTGCCTTGATGCAAAGCATCCAGCTGGCCGCTCCCTCGAAAATGGCGTTCAGAGCCGTCCGGGCGAAGCGCCGTCACCACAGCGCCGTCGGAAACCACCTGACGCATATATGAATGCCGCCACAGCTGCTTAGCTTCCTTACCTGGCTTAGCTGCTTGACTGACAGGGACATAAAGGCCGGAGCTGCTGTAGAAACGCGTCAGAGAAAGAGCCGACGTACCAGTTGAACTTATATCTGTTTCTTGTTGGCGCTTCTCCCCAGACCCGAGCACGATAGGGTTACCAACGCTCGGGCACGTTTGCGCAGCAGGCTTGATGCAGTAGTCCGGAAGATCGGTATTCGCTCCGACGGCGGCATACCCATCAGGACATTTCGCCTTCCGCGACCGTGTCGAAATTACTTTGTAATAGAGGCTTTGGCTGTCGAACGACCGCATTTCTACGCCGTACTTGTACAAGGCGGTAGCAGTACCGCACAGCCAAGCCGCCGAGCTATCGGACGCGCCGTCGAGTTGCCAATTGAACGCCCCCATTTTTGGAGGGTCTGGCTCATAGAGCCGAGCGCCGACGCAATCGATTAGCGCCTTGATAGATCCTTCGTCCAGCGACGTGATTCCCAGCTGAGTCGAGCAGAAGTTCGACGATGCTTCAGTGGTGCTCAGGTTATTAGCAATGCAAGTTCCATAAACCTTTTCGATGTCGGGCTGAACGATAGGCTGAGTACACTTTCTCGTTCCATCGGCAGCAGTCGACACGCAATCTGACACGGCCGCCAGAGCAGTTGACGGAGGGGAAAGCATGACTATCGCTACAAACAAACTGATGACCGTCGCTGTAACGCCTTGGCCCCACCGGAGAAAAGTTTTTTGCATGCCCCTCCCTGTAATCTTCCAACCCTGCTCCGGCATTTTTTTCTAGCCGTCCGCAACGGTACATGCCGACCAGCGTGCCTACAACGGGGATTTTTGCCTTCCGTCCTGACACAGAGAAGTCACGGTTCACGGTCGATCCCTTGGCGGGGCTTCTCTTAGCAGCAACGACGCTGGCGTTCCTACAAAACCTGTGTGCCATAGTCAGCTCGATGCCGAGCGCGATCCCGTTGGTAGCGAGCCATCGAACGTTCAGTGACGTGACGCGCGGCTTCACCCTTCTCGAGCTTCTGGTCGTGATGGTCATCATTGGCTTGCTAGCCAGTTACGTCGCGCCCCGCTACTTCGACCAGGTCGGCAAGAGCGAGGTCAAGGCCACCCGAGCCCAGTTCGACGCCTTCGAAAAAGCCCTCGGCGCCTACCGCCTGGACGTCGGCCACTACCCCAGCACCGAGCAAGGCCTGCGCGCGCTGGTCGACAAGCCCGCCGAAGAGCTCAAATGGTCGGGTCCCTACCTGTCGCGCAACGTGCCTCCCGATCCATGGGGCCGCCCGTACATCTTCCGCAGCCCCGGCGAGGCCGGCCACGACTTCGAGCTGCAGTCGCTTGGCAAAGACGGCCAGCGTGGCGGCACCGGTCTCGATGCCGACTTGAGCCTCTGGGATACTGGTCGCTAGCTTCGCCCTGGGTCCCCCGATGCGCGTCGATCTGCAGGTGGTCTCGGGACGCGATGCTCCGCAGACGGTTTCTTTCGAGGCGCGCAGCCAGCACGACGCTGTCGCCCAGGCAGCTCAGCTCGGCTATTCGGTGCTGGCGAGTGCGCCTTCGGTCGCCTGGCTACCGCGAACGCGTATCGGCCAGCGACCGACCGGCTTGGACATCGCCGTTTTCGTCGAGCAGCTGCGCGACCTGCTCAAGGCGGGACTGAGCGTTGTCGAGGCACTGGAGACTTTGCGCCGCGGCCTCGAAGGGTCTGCAGCAGCCTCCGTGGCCACGCTCGAGCGGCAGCTGCGTGAAGGCAAGTCGCTCTCCGAGGCGCTGGCTGGAAGCGGCTCCTTCCCGGCGCTGTTGGTGGCCTTGGTGCGTGCCTCGGAGCTCACTTCCGATTTGCCGCAGACGCTCGACCGCTTTCTGGAGCACGAGCAGCGGGTGGCCGAGATCCGCCACCGGGTGGCGTCGACCGCCATCTATCCGCTGCTTCTGGTCGGTGTCGGCAGCGCGGTGCTCTTGTTCCTGCTCTTCTACGTCATGCCGCGCTTTTCGCGCGTGTTCGAAGGCATGCACGGGACACTGCCCTGGTCGGCGCGGGCAATGGTCGGCTGGGGTGAGTTCCTGCGCGCGAGCGGTGGCTGGTGGCTGGGCGGTGCGCTGGTGCTCGTCGTTGCCGCAGCGGCAGTACTCGCAACCCCCGCCGCGCGCTCAGAGGCGGCGCAGCGCCTGTTGCAGTGGCACCCGCTTCGGATCCGCCTGCGCACCTACTTTCTTGCTCGCTGGTACCGCGCCACCGGCATGCTGGTCGAGGGGGGCATTCCGTTGGCCAGCGCGCTCGGTCTCGCCAATGGTGTCCTGCCGCACGCCCTGCGCGCCAGCGGCGATGCCGTCGAGCAGGGCGTGCGTCAGGGGCTGTCTCCAGCGGAGGCGCATGCCCGCGCCGGCATGGCAACTCCTGTGGCCGAGCAGCTGCTGCGTGCCGGCGAGCGCACGGGCGACCTGGGAGCGGTGCTCTCGCGCATCGCTCACTTTCATGAAGCCGAGGTGAGCCGCTCGCTCGAGCGCTCGATGCGCACCCTCGAGCCCGTCGTGATGGTCTTGATCGGGCTGGGTGTCGGTGTCGTCGTCGTCTTGATGTACTTGCCGATTTTCGAGCTCGCGTCGGCCATTCAATGAGCGCCCATCCCTCATCGGAACACCTGGTCGCCGACGGACGCTTGGCCGTTGTGACTGCTGCCACGAGCACGCAACCCAGCCAAGAGCGGATGTCGCTGAACGAGCTGCAGGGACTCACGCCCCAGTTCGAAACCCTGTCCTTCGCCGAGGCAGCACGACGCCGTGCCGCACTGTTCAGGTCGCAAGATGTCGGCGCGGTGCTCGTCGTCACGGATCCCGACGACGCCGACCTGATCGCCTGGGCGATCAGCCGCCTGGGCGCTTTCTCCGTTCGATATGCGGAGACTGAGGTGTTCAGCGCGTGGCTCGCCCATGCGGAACTCGGCGTATCGGCGCTCGGCAGCGATGGTCCAGCTGCCGATGCGGGTGCAGCCTTGCCGCTGGCAATCGCCGGCGAGGCGCTGAGCCTTCAGTCGATCGGCGCCGATGCCAGTCCGGCGATTCGCTTCGTCAACTCCACTCTCTACGACGCGCTCAAGACCGGAGCCTCCGACGTCCACCTCGAGAGCGATCCGGGTGGCCTGTCGGTCAAGTTCAGGATCGATGGCGTACTGACGCCGGTGCGCCGGCTCGACTCGACCGTGCTCGCCACCCACTCGATCAGCCGCATCAAGGTGATGGCTCAGCTCGACATCGCCGAGCGCCGGGTGCCACAGGACGGCCGCCTTCAGATCGCCTACCAGGGTCGAAGCATCGACGTGCGCGTCTCGGTCATGCCCAGCATTCACGGCGAGGACGCGGTGCTGCGCATCCTTGATCGCCAGCATCTGGCGCAAAGCCTGGCCGGCCTGACGCTGGCCAAGCTCGGCTTCGAGCTGCCGATGCAGAACGCTCTGCGTGCCCTCTGCCGAAAGCCCCACGGCATGCTGCTCGTCACCGGTCCCACCGGCTCTGGCAAGACCACCACGCTGTACGCGGCGATCGCCGAGACGCACGAGACGCGCGACAAGATCATCACCATCGAGGATCCGGTCGAGTACCAGCTCGCCGGGGTGCTGCAGATTCCCGTCAACGAGAAGAAAGGGCTGACCTTCGCACGCGGCCTGCGATCGATCCTGCGCCACGACCCGGACAAGATCCTGGTCGGGGAAATTCGCGATGCGGAGACGGCGCAGATCGCGGTCCAATCTGCGCTCACAGGCCATCTGGTCTTCACGACCGTCCATGCCAACACCGTGTTCGACGTGGTCGGCCGTTTCGAGCAGTTCGGCATCGATTCCTATACGTTTGCTTCGGCCATCAACGGTGTCCTTGCACAACGGCTGCTGCGCCGTCTATGTCCCCGCTGCAGCGGCTCCGGATGCGAGGCCTGTCGGGGTACCGGCTACTCTGGGCGCTTTGCCCTCGGCGAGCTGCTGACGATGACGCCGGCCTTGAAGGCATTGGTGGCGCAACGAGCGCCGCAAGCAGAGATCCAGGCCGAAGCCGCCACTGCCGGCTGGCGCGGCCTCGAGGCACAAGCCCGCGAAGCGC
>Ga0209724_1000470_pt1 | contig 39014 bp, 37 predicted proteins | sample grotaG_FD_184143 | JGI IMG/M metagenome (GOLD analysis project Ga0209724, IMG submission 184143) | Glacier valley bacterial and archeal communities from Borup Fiord, Nunavut, Canada, to study Microbial Dark Matter (Phase II) -... | ecosystem: Environmental > Aquatic > Freshwater > Ice > Glacier ... | reverse complement strand
CCGACGAGCGCCTGTTCCGCGACGGCCGCTGGCAGGAGGGGCTGGTGCCGGGCGAAGGCGGCCCCGACGACTCGCATCCGGCGAGCGGCCTCCCGCCCCGGCGCGCGGCCATCGCAGAAGGCTCGGCGATCGACCGCTTCTTCCGCCAGGTGGAGGTGCTGCGCGAGACGCGCGGCGCGGACGGGCGCAAGGTCTTCGCCATCCCCATCGCGTTCGCATCGACCGATCCACAGTGGACCGCGCTCGACGCGATGACCTTCGCCGCATGGCTGGCGCGCGAGCGCTACGACGATCCGGCGCTGCTCTGGTACCTCGACTACTGCTGCCGCGACGACTACGGCGCGAACGCCGCCGGCGTGTCGGCCTGGGCCGGCCTCGCCTATTTCGCGGCGCGCAACGGACAGGCGCGCAACGCCGACCGCGGCGCCGTGCTGACCTGGCCCGAGGGCCTCGACGCGATCGCGGACCGGCTCGAGGCGGGGGCATTCCGCTCGCGGCCCGGGTCGTCCGTGCCGCAGTGGCTCGACGCGACCGCCCTGTCGGTGCGCGAGACCGGCGCCGGCGTCGACGTGCTGTGCGTCGTGGTCGGGCGGCGAGGCCTGTCGACCTGCATCGTCCACGCGAAGCGCGCGATCAGCGCGATGCCGCTGTTCGTGGCCAAGCACGTGGTCGCGTCGCTGAGGTCAGACGCCTGGGACCCCGCGCGGCACGCGCCGCCGGTGACGCCGTGGATCGTCGCCAACTTCGCGATGAACCGCTTTCCGGAGGAGGACGAAGGCGCGGCGCTCGCATGGGACAACGTGCTTTACGGCAGCGACGGGCTCGGCTACGTGGTCTCGACGCACCAGGAGATCCGCGTCGCGCCGTCGCCCACGACGGTCTTCACCGCCTATCGCGCGCTGGCCGACCGGTCGCCGGACGACGCGCGCAGATGGATGGACACGGCGTCGGCGTCGGAGATCGGCACGCTCGCGTCCGAGGAACTGCGCCGCGTCTACGGCTGGGGCTTCGCGCCGTGCGTCGATCGCGTCGACATCACGATGCGCGGCCACGCGATGGCCTGTCCGGCGCCGGGCACGCTGGCCAACGCCGGCCTGCGCCGGCTGCGCGATGCGGACGGGCCGGTGCTCTACGCGCATGCCGACCTGTCGGGCTACTCGGTCTTCGAGGAGGCGGCCTGGTGGGGCTGGCGGGCGGCGGAGCGGATCCTCGGCGGCCGATGACGGGAAGCTGACCGAATTGCCACAAGTTTCGATCTTCGCGGCGTCGACCTGTCGCGCGGGTCATGCGCGCCATTAGAATCGCCCCGCAGAGTCTCTCCACGAGACCGGCGCGCCCCACTCGCAGGGCGCCGCCATCCGCCACAGGGAAGGGAGAGGATCGACGATGGAAACGCAGCGCTTACGGCGCAGGCGCAGCCGTAAGCGCGCACGGAAGAAGCAGATCGCCTGGCTCGTGGTGATCGCGCTGGCCGTGGGGATCGCCGTGTGGACGCGCATCCTCGTCACCCGCCACCAGGACGAGACGATGTTCGTCGCGACCGGGGCGCCGGTGGACCCGGCGGCCGCGAAGGCCGGCACCGCGCGCGCCGGCACCAAGGCGATCCCGGCCAGCGCGAGCAAGAACCTGATCCTGTTCGTCGGCCATGGCTACGGCATCGTGCCGATGACCGCCACGCGCATCTACGCCAACGGCGAGAACGGCGAGCTAGCGATCGATCGCTTCCCCGAGACGGCGCTGGTGCGCACCGCGTCGCGCAACGCGTCGAGCGCCGACAGCGCCGCCGCGATGACGGCCTACATGACCGGCGTGCGGGTCGACAACGGCGTGCTGTCGCAGTCGCCCGACACCCGGCCCTACGACGAGGACGGCCGGCCGCAGGCCGCGCGCGGCGAGACCACCTGCGCCACGGTGGGCAACGGCAAGCGCGTCAACACGCTGCTCGAGCTGGCCAAGGCCTCGGGCCGCGCGACCGGCATCGTCACGACCGGCCGCGTCACGCAGGCGATCACCGCGGCGAGTTACGCGCACCTGTGCCAGCGCGACGGCGAGAACTCGATCGCGACCCAGCTCGTGCCCGGCGGACCCGGCGCCAACGCGCGCCTGGGCGAAGGCCTCGACGTGATCCTCGGCGGCGGCTGGCAGCACTTCCTGCCGAAGGACGACCCGCGCGGCTCCACGCGCGCCGACGGCCGCGACCTCTTCGCCGAGATGCGTGCGAAGGGCTACGCGGTGATCGGCCGGCAGAGCGAGCTCGCGGCGCTCGCGCAGCTCAACGCGCAGCCGATCGGCAAGCTGCTCGGGCTCTTCAACCGCTCGCAGATGGGCTACGACCTCGACCGCGTGACGACCACCGAGCCGGGCCTGGTCGAGATGACGAGCCGGGCGATCGACCTGCTCCAGCGCAATCCGAGCGGCTACCTGCTGATCGTGGAGGGCGGCCGCATCGGCGACGCGCTCGACGCGTCGCAGGCGCGCAAGGCGCTGCAGGAGGGTCGTGCCTTCGACGACGCGATCACGACCGCGCTCGACAAGGTCCGCGCGCTCGATCCGGACCTGCACGACACCACCATCGTCGTCACCGCCGACCACGACCACACGCTGGTCATGAACGGCAACGCGACGCTGGCCGAGCGCACCGTCGAGATGCGGCCGGGCGTGATCGGCGTGCTGCGCGGCTACGCCGAACCGACGCAGTTCGCGCTCGACGCGAGCGGGCGGCCGTACACCACGCTGGTCTTCGGCACCGGTGAACGGCGCGTCAAGGGACCGCGCTCGGCGGCGCCGGCGTTGAGCGACCTCGTCATCGCCGATCGCAACACCCGCTACGAGTCCGCGATCGACCTCGGCGAAGGCAACCACGCGATCGGCGGCGCCGACGTGATGCTCGGCGCGATCGGCGCGAACACCGCGCGCTTCCACGGCACGATCGACAACACGCAGGTCTTCACGCTGCTGCGCGAGGCGATGGGGCTATGACGCATCCCGCGTCCGCAGCGATCCGCACGTTCGCGCTCGCCGCGCTCGTGTCGCTGCGCGTGACCGACGTCGGCGCGCAGTCGCCGCCACCTGCGGCCGCGTCGGCGCAGAACGTCGTCGTGCTGATCGGCACCGGCCTCGGCACGGCGGCGACCACCGCGGCCCGCGTGATGCGCTACAAGGAGGACGGCTCGCTGACGATGGACACGATGCCGTATCTCGCGCGGGTCAAGACCTGGGCGCTCGACGCGCAGACCAGCGACAGCGCGGCGGCCATCTCGGCGCTGCTGACCGGCGTCAAGGTGCGCAACGACGTGGTGGCGATGGATGGCACGACCCGCTCGATCGGCTTCGCGCCCGGCAAGGATCCGATCCGCAGCGTGCCCAACGCGGAGAACCACTGCCCCGCCACGGGCAACGGCGCGCCGTCGCGCACGCTGCTCGAGCTCGCGGTCGCGAAGAACAAGTCGACCGGCCTCGTCACGACCGGCCGCCTGACCGGCGGCGGCGCGGCGGCGGCCTACGCGCATGTCTGCCACCGCGACGCGGAGTTCGAGGTCGCGCGCCAGGCGGTGCCCGGCGGCGCCGGGTTCAATCCCAACCTCGGCCGCGGCGTCGACGTGATGATGGGCGGCATCAGCAGCATGTGGCGGCCCTTCGAAGCCGCGAAGCGCCCGCGCGGCCGCCCCGACGGGCGCGAGCTGGTCGGCGAGATGCAGACCCTCGGCTATACCTTCGTGTCCGACCTCACCGCGATGAACGCGGCGCCGATCGCGCCGGGCTCGCGGATCATCGGCCTCTACGACTTCGCCGAGGAGCAGGGCGCGATGTCGTACGAGCTCGATCGCGACCCGAAGCGCGAGCCGAGCCTGGCCGCGATGACGTCGAAGGCGATCGACGTGCTGTCGAACAACCGCAACGGCTTCGTGCTGATCGTCGAGGGCGGCCGGATCGACCAGGCGCTGCAGGCCGGCAACGCCCGGCGCGCGCTGAACGACACGATCGCGTTCGACGACGCGGTCAAGGTCGCGCTCGACAGGGTCGACCTGACGAAGACGCTGGTCGTCGTGACCGGCGACCACGACACGACGATGACGCTGATCGGCGGCGGGCTGCGCGGCGCCGACATCCTCGGCCTGCACATGAATCCGGTGACCGGCAAGCCCGACGTCGACGCGGGCGGCCTGCCGTACACGTCGCTGGTGTTCGGCACCGGCGCCAACCGGCCCGACAAGCGCGGGCCGCTCGACTCGCCGACGGTCCTGCACAAGGACTACGTGCAGGAGTCGGCGATCAAGCTGCCTGCAGGCACCAACGGCGGCGGCGACGTCGTGCTGCGGGCCGGCGGCGCGGGTTCGTCGAACTTCCGCGGCACGCTGGACAACACGCGCGTGTTCGCGCTGATCCGGAAGGCGGCGGAGCTGTAGCCGAACGGCTCCCTCCCCCCAGAGGGGAGGGAGGTCACGCCGAAGCCCGCACCACCCACTCCACCACCCCGTCGATCGAACGGAAGTCCTCGATCGAGCGCGACGCGATGTCGCGATGCCGCTCCTGCATCATCCGGCTCAACGCGCGGCCCGGGCCGAGTTCGAGGCACACCGTCGTGCCGCGCTCCCGCACCGCGTCCATGCACGCGGACCAGCGGATCGTCGTCGCCACCTGGCGCGCCAGCACGTCGATCGCCGTCGGCGCATCGCTCACCTTCGAGCCGTCGATGCCGGCCAGGACAGGAGCCGATGCGCCACGCCACGTCACCGCGGCGAGTCGCGCACGGAACGGTTCGACGGCGCGCGCGAGCGACGGCGTGTGCGACGCGACCCGGACCGGCAGGCGCTGGGTCTGTCCATGGCGTCGCGCGACGTCGGCCACGAGCGCATCGAGCGCCAGGCGCGAACCACCGACCAGCACCTGGTCCTCGCCATTGACGATCGCGACGTGCCCACCATGAAGTGCGACCAGCGCGTCGACCTGCGCCAACGCGAGTCCGCGCACCGCGACCAGGCCGTCGCCGTCTGTGCTCGCGGCGTCCATCGCCCGGGCGCGCACCTGCGCGAGCACGATGGTGTCGTCGAAGCTCAGCGCCCCCGCGCAGCCGTGCGCCGCGAGTTCCCCGACGCTGTAGCCGGCGAAGCAGGCCGGTGCGATTCCTGCCGCGGCCAGGCGCGGCGCTAGCAGCGACCAGGTCGCGAGCGCGACCGCGCACAGCGTCGGTTGCGCCACGGCGTTGTCGAAGATCCGGTCACCCTCGCCGCGCAGGTCGAACCCGACCAGGTCGCCCGCCCTGCGCAGCGCGGCTTCGCCTTCGGCCACCGACGCGATCAGGTCGAACATGCCCGCGTGCTGTCCGCCCTGGCCCGGGCAGAGCACGGCCAGGCTCATCGCTGCGTCCTCAAGCGACGCGCGTCACGCGGTCGACGAACAGCGCGGCCGCGAGCAGGTCCGCGCTGCCGCCGGGACTGAGGCGACGCGCGACGAAGGCCCGGCCGGTGATTCGCAGCGTCGCGTCGCGGTCGGGGCGGGCGACGCCTCCGCCGTCGAGGAAGTCGCGCGCGAGCCCCTGCGCGAAGAGCAGACCGTCCCGACCGCCGCGGTACAGCAGGTTGGTGTCCTCGACCGTCGCGATGCCCGTCATCAGCGCATGCAGGCGTGCGGCGCGTTCGTCGTGCCCCGCCGCACGCGCCGCCTGCAGCGCCGGCAGCACGATCCCGAACACGCTCGGAAAGCCGTCGGCGGCCTCGCGCCGCGCACCACCGGCGTCGTAGCGCGCCGCCATCGCGAGGCCGTGGCTGCCCTCGACGACCGGCCGCACCCGCAGCGACCGGCCCCAGCGCGCGCGCAGCGTCTCGCGCAGGGACGTCGGGGTGACGGGCAGGCCGTCCGCCTCGCAGGAGGCGGTCGCGGCGACCAGCAGGCCGAGGTTGAAGATCGCGCCACGATGCGTGTTGACGCCCCCGGTCGCACGACGCATCGCCCGCTCGGCCTCGATGCCGATCGACTGCAGCGTTGCGAAGCCCGTGCCGCGTGCCGCTGCGGCGGCCATCGCGACGAACCCGTGGCGCAGCGCGAACAGGCTGCGCAGCATCGTCGACGCATCCATGTCGTCGTGACTGCCGCGATCGCCGGGACAGACCAGGCCGGGCTTGGGGGCGAGCACGAGTTCCGCATGCAGGCTCGCGACGGCATGGCGCGCGATCGCGACAGCACCCGCCGAGGGGTCGCGTCCCATCGCGCGTCGGGTAACGATCGTCATGCCGCGGGGACGGAAACCTGCAGCCGATCGTGCCAGTGGGCCGGCGACGGCTGCAACGACACGCGGTCCTGGTGCTTGACCAGCACGCGGTCCGCCGGCCGCGTCAGTTCGCGCCACGCGATGGCGTCGCCGTCCCGCAGCAGCAGCTCGCCGTCGGCGCGCAGCGCGGCGTCGGCTTCCCAGGCGGCCAGCAGTACGAGCACGCGGTCGACCCCTGCGACGGAATCGGCGGTCCACAGCAGATCGACGTCGGACCCGGCCCGCACGCAGTCTTCGCCCGAGATCGCCTGCCACGCGAGCGATCCGTAGACGTGGAAGGTCGTGCCGATCCGCGAAGCCCGCCCGGCGAGATCGGCGAGCGGTGCCTGCCAGTCGACGGGCGCGGACGGGATCGTCTCGGCCAGCGTCAGCGGCGGCGCGACGCGCAGGATCGCCTCCGCAGCGACGGTGAAGCCGATGCGCAGGCGTTCGGCGGACAGCGGCAGCGCGACGGCGAGGTCATAGGCCTCGCCCGACGCGGGTTCCCGCCGCCGCGCGACGACCGCACGGTCCGCGGCGATCCAGGCATCGAGCGCGGCGACGCGGTCGGGATCGAGCGGACGGGTCAGCGCCGAACGCCAAGTCGCGGGATCGAGCCACACGCGGGCGTGGCGCCGCGGGCGTCCGTCGACCGGATCAGTCCAGCGCATCGCCCGCGACCCGCTGCGAGACCGGTCCGGCCATCGTACGACCGCCACGCGCCGTCCCCGCGGCGCGCCGGCCGTCGGTGCGGCCGTGCGCATCGGACACGGGCGTCGCGTCGAGTGCGGTCCGCAGCGCGTCGGCTGCGTCGTCGCCCCACAGGCTCGCGAGTCCGCCCATCGCGAGATAGTTGACCGCGCCGGGCGCGAACACCGGCGAGCTCGCGGCGAGCTCCTCGAGGCGCTGTTGCGGGATCTTCGTCACGCGCGCCATCGCCGGCAGGTTCATCACGCTGATCTCGGCGGACACCAGCGCATGGCAGCTGTCGGCCATCATCCCGCCGGTGATGTAGCCGCCGCTGACCGCGCGGCCGTAGACCAGGCTGACGATGCGATGTCCCGCGCGGCGCGCGACCTCGAGGCATTGCGCGAGGTGCGCCATGTAGACGTTGATGCCGAGCAGCTCGTCGCGATGACGCAGGCGCTGGCCCTGCGTGTCGATCAGCAGCACGATCGCGCGGCCCGGATGATGCTTCACCGTCGCGAGGACCTCCACGGCCATCGCGAGCGCGAGTTCGACGCCGATCGCCGCGTCGTTGGTGGTGCCCACGACCGTCACCGGACGGCCGTCGACCCGGGCGATGCCGCGCAGCAGGTCGCCCTCGACCGCGATCGTCGACCCGTCGGGAAAGAGCTTGCGGAAGAGTTCGTCGATCGCCATGTCAGAGCGCGCGTCGGTAGGGATCGGCCGCCGCGACGAAGGCGTCGCGCTCGAGCAGCGGGATCGCCTCGGGCGCGGCGACGCCCAGCGCGCGCCAGATGTCCAGTGCGTCGCGCTGCTGGCCGAACGCCTGGAGTCGCGCCGTGAGGGCGGCCTGCTCCGCGAGCAGGCCGTCGAGCGTCAGCGCGCGATGGTGGTCGAGCGCCGCGAGCGCCGCGCGACGGAACGCGTCGATGTCGTCCTCGACGATGGCCTGCGCGTCGCCGGTCAGGTAGCGGTGCTTGCCGCCGGTCGTGCGCCACACGAGCGCGCGGTCGCGCGAGTCGAACTCCTCGACGCCGTGCGCGGTCTCGATGACCTCGGGCCCCGACATGCCGAGCCTGCCTTCCTCGGACATGACGAGCGTGTCGCAGCAGGCAGCGATCAGCCCCATGCCGCCGAAGCAGCCGACGCTGCTGCCGATCAGGCCGACGACCGGGATGCCCGCGGCCCGCGCGTCGAGCAGCGCACGCATCGTCTCGGAGACCGCGATCAGTCCCGCGTTGGCCTCGTGCAGGCGCACCCCGCCGGACTCGAGCACCAGCAGCACGGCGTCCGGTCGCTGGTCGATCGCGCGTTCGAACAGGCCCGTGAGCTTGGCGCCGTGGACCTCGCCGACCGCGCCGCCCATGAAGCCGCCTTCCTGCGCGGCGACGAAGACCGTGCGGCCGTCGAGCGTGCCGACGCCGACGATCGCGCCGTCGTCGAAGGCCACAGGGGTATCGAGCAAAGGCAAGTGCGGGCTGGTCGCGCGTTCGGCGGGCGGCAGCAGTTCGCGGAACGAGCCGGCATCGAGCAGGCCGGCGACGCGCTGGCGCGCGTTCGCCTCGTAGAAGCTGTGCTTCATGTCGCGTCTCCGCCGCGGAAGGTCTCGACCGCCTGGTCGAGCCGCAGGCTGACCACCGCGGGGGTCGCGCCGACGTCGTTGATCGAGATGCGCACGCCGCCGAGCTTCGATCGTTCGAAGAAGTCGCCGAGGACGGCGGCCCAGACGTCGTCGAAGCCGCGCGCGGGGGTGTCGATGGTGATGCGGCAGGCCGGATCCTGGGTCGGCTCGATCATCACTTCGAGGTTGCCGGACGCGACGACGCCGACGACGATGGCGTCGTGGGGATCGCTATTGCCGCCTTCGTAAGTGAAGCTCAGATGTTCCATCGTGACCCCTCTCGGTCTGCCCCTCCCCCTTCAAGGGGGAGCTTGGGAGGGGGATGGGGTCGGCATTGAAACGAACCCCATCCCCTCCCTAACCCTCCCCTTGAAGGGGAGGGAACGACTACCAGTTCCGGAACCGCTTCGGCGGATCGTAGAGCCCGCCCGATGCCCGCACCAGGTCCTTGATCGATCGCGCCGCGAGAAGATCCCGCGTCGCGTCGCGCTTGTCGATGCCCAGGTCCTCCGGCCGCTTCACCACGCCGCGGTCGCGCAGGTTCTCCACCGCCCGCTTGTCGCGGCCGAGGCCGACCGGCGTGTAGCCCGCGACCCCGCGGATCGCCTGCTCGCGCTCGGCCGCGTCGCGACACAGCAGCAGGTTGGCGATGCCCTCCTCGGTGACCACGTGCGACACGTCGTCGCCGTAGATCATCACCGGCGGCAGCGCCATGCCCGCGGTCTCGGCGAGCTGCCACGCGTCGAGCGTCTCGACGAAGGCCGGCTCCATGTGCTCGCGGTAGGTCTCGACGGTCTGCACGACGAGCTTGCGGCCGCGCGGCATCGCGCCGTGATGATTGGCCTCGATGCCTGCCTTCAGCCACGTCGGGCTCGCATGACGCCGGCCGCGCGCGTCGGCTCCCATGTTCGGCGCGCCGCCGAAGCCGGCGATGCGGTCGACGGTGGCCGTCGAACTGTTTCCCGCGAGATCGACCTGCAGCGTCGAGCCGATGAACAGGTCGCACGCGTAGTGGCCCGCGGCCTGCGAGAACGCACGGTTCGAACGCATCGACCCGTCGGCGCCGGTGAAGAACACGTCGGGCCGCGCCTCGATGTACTTCTCCATGCCGAGCTCGGAGCCGAACGAATGGACCGACTCCACGAATCCGGCCTCGACGGCAGGGATCAGCGCGGGATGCGGGTTGAGCGCCCAGTGGCTGCAGATCTTTCCCTTCAGGCCGAGCGACGCCGCGTAGGTCGGCAGCAGCAGCTCGATGGCGGCCGTGTCGAAGCCGATGCCGTGGTTCAGCCGCTGCACGCCGTACTCGGCGTAGATGCCCTTGATGACCAGCATCGCCATCAGCACCTGGATCTCGGAGATCAGCGCCGGGTCGCGCGTGAACAGCGGCTCGATGTAGTGCGGCCTCGGGCTCGGGATGTAGAAGTCGACCCAGTCCGACGGGATGTCGACGCGCGGCAACCGGTCGACGACCTCGTTGACCTGCGCGACGACGATGCCACTCTTGAACGCCGTGGCCTCGACGATCGCCGGCGTGTCCTCGGTGTTGGGACCGGTGTAGAGATTGCCCTCGCGATCGGCCGCCTGCGCCGCGATCAGCGCGACGCGGGGCGTCAAGTCGACGAAATAGCGCGCGAACAATTCGAGGTAGGTATGGATCGCCCCGATGGCGACCTTGCGTTCGCCGACCAGCCGCGCCATGCGCGCACCCTGCGGCCCGCTGAACGAGAAGTCCAGACGCGACGCGATCCCCTTCTCGAAGAGGTCGAGGTGCTCCGGCAGCGCGATCACCGACTGCAGCATGTGCAGGTCGTGGACCTTCGTCGTGTCGACGGCGGACAGCGCCTTCGCGAGGAAGTCGGCCTGTTTCTGGTTGTTGCCCTCGAGGCAGACCCGGTCGCCCGGCTCGATCAGCGCTTCGAGCAGCGCGGTGGCGCGCGAAGCCTCGACATGCTTGCCCTCCGCCAGCGGCCTAGCGCGGACAAGCCGCGCTCGGCGCGAGATGCGCTGGGTGTCCCAGGATCGAGGGGCGGTCATGGAGGAGCGTTCAGATTTCGTGAGGTGCCAAAACGACCACTAGGTTTTGACCTTGAAGTACCCGCCATTTCGACGCTGCCGAGAAAAGCCGGATTCGCGAGCGGGGCCTTTAGCGCAAAGCTGTCTGAGCGAAGCGAGTTCTTTGCGCGTCCGCTCGTGAATCCGGCTTTTCTCGGGCACCCCTGTCCGGCTTGCCGGACAGGGGCAGCGTCGAGGCTCGCCTTTCTTTGGTTACTTTCTTTGGCGAAGCAAAGAAAGTAACTCGCCGTCAGGCGAAACGCCGTTGACGTTAAAAAGAGAAGACCTACTTCACCGGCACCGCCCCCATGATCATATCCGGCAACCCCGTCGCGATCCCCGGCACGAGGCAGATCAACAGGATCGCCAGGAACATCAACCCCACGAACGGCAACACCCCCCGGATCACATCCGACAACGGAATGTCCGGCGCGATGTTCTTGATGACGAAGAGATTCAGCCCGACGGGCGGATGGATCAGCCCCGTCTCCATCACGATCGTCATCAGCACGCCGAACCAGATCAGGTCGAAGCCCGCGTCCTTCAGCGGCGGCAGCACGATCGGCGTCAGCATCAGGATGATGCTCACCGGCGGCAGGAAGAAGCCGAGCCCGATCACCAGCAGCAGGATGGTCGCCAGCAGCAGCCAGCGCGACAGGTGCAGGCCCACGATCCAGTTCGCCGCCTCCTGGCTGATGTGCAGGTAGCTCATCACGTACGAGAACAGCAGCGACATGCCGATGATCAGCATCAGCATCGTCGACTCCTTGAGCGTCGACGCGAGGATCGGCTTGAGGTCGCGCGGACGCCACACGCCGTAGGCGATCGCGATCAGCACCAGCGCCAGCACCGCACCGAGCCCCGCCGTCTCGGACGGCGTCGCGAAGCCGCCGTACAGCGCGACCATCACGCCGATCAGCAGCAGCACGAACGGCACCACGCGCGGCAGCATCTCGACCTTCTCGGCCATCGTGAAGTGCTCGTCGGCCAGCAGCGCCGACTTCGTGCCCGAGCCCTCGAACGCGCGCATCGCGGCGGCATGCTCGTGCCGGTAGCGCCAGACCGCGTAGATCGCGAACAGGGCGACCAGCAGGACGCCCGGACCGATCCCGGCAAGGAACAGGCGCGCCAGCGACTGCTCGGCGGCCACGGCGTAGAGGATCATCGTGATCGACGGCGGCAGCAGGATGCCGAGCGTGCCGCCGGCGGCGATGATGCCGGCCGCGAAGCCCGGCGAGTAGCCGCGCTTCCTCATCTCCGGGATGCCGGCGCTGCCGATCGCCGAGCAGGTCGCGGGACTCGACCCGGCCATCGCGGCGAACAGCGCGCAGGCGAACACGTTCGCGATGCCCAGGCCGCCGGGGATGCGGTTCATCCACACGTGCATCGCCGCGTACAGGTCCTGGCCCGCGCGCGACTTGCCGATCGCCGCGCCTTTCAGGATGAACAGCGGGATCGACAGCAGCGTGATGCTCGACATCTCCTCGTAGACGTTCTGCGTGACCGTGTCGAGCGACGACGCGGGCATCAGCCAGACCATGAAGATCATCGCGACGGCCCCGAGCGCGAACGCGATCGGCACGCCGGAGAACATCACGATCAGGGTCACGGCCGCGAACAGCAGCCCGATGGTGAGGACGCTCATGAGGGGCTGCTCACGATGCCGGCGCGGAGGGTCGCGCGAGGCGGTTGAGGTCCACGACGACCTGCACTGCGAGCTGCAGGCAGAGGATGGTCATGCCGGCGGTCATCAGGCCGTAGGGGATCGACAGCGGCGGCGCCCAGGTCGACGACGTGGTCTGTCCGTCGACCCACGCCTCGTGCAGCAGCGTCCCCGACTTCCAAGCGAAGAACAGGCAGAACGCCAGCGAGATCAGGTCGACGGCCAGCATCCGGAAGCGGTTGACGCCGCCGGGCAGGATGGAGACGAGCGCGTCGATGCCGACGTGGCCGCGCAGCGACTGCACGTGGGCCGCGCACAGGAACGTCGCGCCGACCAGCAGGAACACCGCGGTCTCGTCCTGCCAGTCGGTGGACGCGTGCAGCACGTAGCGCGTGACGACGCTCGACGTCAGCACCAGCGCGGCAGCGAGCGCCGCGACCATGCCGATGCCCAGCATCAGACGATTGACCTGGTGCAGGGCCCACGCGATGGGACGCAGCCATCCGGGCGTGTCGGGGTCGATCGCGGGGCGCGGGTGCGCGCGCTCGACGAACTCCTCCAGCTCGATGGGCGTGCTCACGCGCGCCCCCGTCGCGTGGGACCCGTCATCCCACCAGCGCCTGCGCCGACTTCATCAGCTTCGCGCAGTTGTCGTTCTTGTCCGCGTAGTCCTTCCACGCGGTCGCGCGCGCGATGGCCTGCCACTTCTTGACCGTCGGCTCGTCGATGTCGTAGACCTTCGCGCCGGCCTTCGTGTAGACCTCGGCGACGAGCTTGTCGTCGGCCTTGGCCGACTGCATCGCGAACGCCTCGAGCTCGGCGCCGGTGGCCATGACGATGTCCTGCTGGTTCTTCGGCAGCTTGGCGAAGATCTCCTTGGACATCATCAGCGGCTCGAGCATGAACCAGTAGGTCTTGTTGCGACCGGTGGTGAGATGCTTGGCGATCTCCTCGAGCTTGAACGAGATGAAGCTGGTCGACGACGTCATCGCGGCGTCCATCGCGCCGGTCTGCATGCCCGCGTAGATCTCGTTGGACGGCAGCGTGATGACCGTGGCGCCGGCCTCCTTGAGCATCATGTCCATCTCGCGGCTGCCACCGCGGACCTTGAGCCCCTTCGCGTCCTCGGGCGCGACCAGCGGACGGCTGCGGCTGGCGACGCCGCCGGCCTGCCAGATCCAGCTGACGATGACGACGCCCTTGTCGTCGACGATCTGCTGGAACTGCTTGCCGACGTCGGCCGTCTTCCACGCGGCGGCGACCTCGTAGCTCGGCACCAGTGCGGGCATCAGGCCGATGTTGACCTCGGGAACCTCGCCGCCCGAGTACGAGATCGGCACGAGGCTCATGTCGAGCGCGCCCTTGCGCATCGACGAGAACTGCGAATTGACCTTCATCAGCGACGAGCCCGGATAGACCTGCGCCTTCATCGCGCCGCCACTCTTCTTCTCGATGCCGGCCGCGAAGCGGCGGCAGAGCTGGTCGCGGAAGTCGCCGCTGGTGTCGGTGCCGCTCGGGAACTGATGCGAGATCTTCAGCGGCTCGGCAGCCCAGGCGGCGCGGCCGAACAAAGACAGCGCGGGAGCGGCCGCGAGGCCGGCGACGAGGGAACGGCGGACACGGTCCATGAGGTCTCCAGATCGGCCGCGCGACGCGGCCCGGGTAAGGGCGCGCCACATCGTGGTCGGCAAAGACATCGATGCAGCGCGTTCTGTTGTGGGGGATCGGTCCGACGCCTTGTACGACGACGTTCGATCGCGATCCGCTGGTGCGGACCGCGGGTCCGATGGTCTCCTCGGCATGCGGTTGCTGCGCGTGACTGGTGGCAGGCTCCCGCCGACGAAGCTGCGAGTGTAGTGACCCGGCGTCCACCGCGCGTCGGTAGTTTCCTCAATCCACCAGCGGGCCGATCCCTGCGCGTTGCGCGAAACGACCGTCGAGCGCGATGAAGTCCGCCGCGACGACGTCGAACTCGGCGGGGTCGAACGGCTCGGCCCGGCCGGACGGTCCCCGCTCCAGCGGTCGCGCGACGTAACCGGTGCGAAGGCCGGCGGCCTTCGCGGCCCGCAGGTCGCTCGGGTGGCAGGCCACCAGCATCAGCTCGGCGGGCGCGATGCCGAGCAGGTCGGCCGCGCCGAGGTAGGTCTCGGGGTCGGGCTTGTAGTGGCGAAACAGCTCGGCCGAGAGGATGCAGTCCCACGGCAGGCCGGCCCGCTTCGCCATGCCGGTCAGCAACGAGAAGTTGCCGTTCGACAGCGGGGCGATCGTGAAGCGCCGCTTCAGTCGCTGCAGGCCCTCGATGCTGTCGGACCACGGGTCGAGGCGGTGCCAGGCGCGATTGAGGTGGTCGCGCTCGGGCTCGTCCAACGCGTCGAGCCCGAAACGCGGCAGCAGCGTGTCGAGGATCAGCCGATGCAGCGCGTCGATGCGCATCCACGGCAGCTCGCCGACGCGCACGCGCTGCATCGCCGGCGCGTAGCCGTCGCGCCATGCGTCGACGAAGGCCTCCGCGTCGATGGCGATGCCGTGCACGACCGCGAGTGCATCGACTTCGCGGGCGATGCTGCCGCGCCAGTCGACCACCGTGCCGAAGACATCGAAGACGAGCGCCTTGATCGCGGGTTCGAATCGGCCTTCGGTCATGCGCTTCTCCGGGTCAGAGGACGAGGTCCCCATGATGCGCGATCGCCCGACGTGCGTCGCCCGGGTCGCGGGGTAGCATGCGACCTCGATGCGCGGCATCGACCCGCCGCATCGACCGGTCACCCCACGCCATGCCCACCCCCGTCCGCAGCAAGCCCGAGGAAGAGAATCCCGACGCGGACGCGATCCGCAGCATGATCGGGGCGGGCGCGATGGATCCGCCGTCGCTCGACGCGTCCTCGCTCGGCACCGGCGGCAACAGCGGCGAGGCGAACGCCGACGAGGTCGCGGCCCACCACGTGGCGCTGCCGCCGCGCCCCGTCACCGTCCCCGGCCGGGCACGTCTCGCGATCATCCTCGCGGCACTCGCGATGCTCGGTCCGTTCTCGATCGACACCTATCTCCCGGCATTCCCCGAGATCGAGCGCTCGCTCGACGCGTCGGCGATCCAGGTGCAGCAGACCATGACCGCGTACCTGCTCGCGTTCGCGGTGATGATCCTGTGGCACGGTGCGCTGTCGGACGCGCTCGGCCGGCGCATCGTGATCCTGGTGTCGCTGGTGGTCTTCATTGTCGCGTCGTTCGGCTGCGCGTCCGCGCATTCGATCCAGTACCTGTGGGGCTTCCGCATCCTGCAGGGCCTGTCGGCCGGCGCAGGCATCGTCGTCGGCCGCGCGATCGTGCGCGACCTCTACGCGGGTCCCGAGGCCGCCAAGCTGCTGTCGCTGGTCACGATGATCTTCGCGATCGCGCCGGCCATCGCGCCGATCCTCGGCGGCTGGGTCGTCGAGGCGTTCGACTGGCGCACCATCTTCCTGATGCTGTTCGTCTACTCGTGCCTGCTGCTGTGGGCGGCATGGCGGCTGCTGCCCGAGACGCTGCCGGTCGCGCAGCGCCAGCCGTTCAACGCCGCATCGCTGTGGGCCAGCTACAAGTCGGTGTTCGGCACGCTGCGCTTCCACGCTTACGCGGGCACGGTGGCGTTCAACTTCGTCGGCCTGTTCATCTACGTCGCGGCCGCGCCGGTATTCATCATCGAGCACCTGCACCTGTCGCAGCGCGAGTTCGGCTGGTTCTTCATCCCGTCGGTGTCGGGCATCTTCCTCGGCGCGCTGCTGGCCAACCGACTGGCCGGCCGGCTGACCGTCGGCAAGCAGGTCCGCGTCGGCTTCCTGCTGATGGGCGGCGCGGCGATCGTGAACCTGCTCTATCACGTATGGCTGCCGGCGATGGTGCCGTGGTCGGTCGCACCGGTGTTCTTCTACACGATCGGCATGTCGCTCTGCGCACCGGGCGTGACGCTGATGGTGCTCGACCTGTTCCCGACCCATCGCGGCGTCGCCGCGTCGTGCCAGTCGTTCGTGCAGACCATGCTCGGCGCGGTCGCAGCCGGCGTGCTCGCGCCGATCCTGTCGGCTTCGGCCCTGAGTCTCGCGATCGGCCAGGTCGCCTGCGTGTTCATTGCGCTGGCGTTCTGGCGGGTGGGACGTTCGCGGCGGCTCGCGGGCCCGCGGACCCAGTAACGCCGGGTTTCAGGCACCCGCATGCCCGGCGCCGGGGTGTAGAGTTTCGCCGACCATCGCCCGCCGCCCGACGCGCGGGCGCACAACGCGATTTCTCGACGCGCCGCTGGCAGGCCGATCGACGAACCAAGGAGACCCATGACCGCCGTCGCATCGAGCCCCGAACCGCTGCACTTCAAGTACTGGCCGGCGGGTATGCCGCACCGTCTCGATCTGCCGCAGACGAGCCTCTGGTACAACCTCGAGGTCAGCGCCACGCGCTTCCCCGATCGTCCGGCGGTCGTCTTCTACGATTCGACGCTGAGCTACGGCGAACTGCGCCGCCAGGCCGAGGCCATCGCCGGCTGGCTGCAGCAGGTGTGCGGCGTGGGCCGCGGCGACCGCGTGCTGCTCGACTTCCAGAACAGCCCTCAGTTCGTCGTCGGCTACTACGCGATCCTGCGCGCCGATGCGTTCGTTGTGCCGGTGAACCCGATGCTCAAGACCGACGAGCTGCGGCACTACGTCGACGACAGCGGCGCACACGTGGTGCTGTGCGCGCAGGACAACTGGCCGCAGCTCGCGCCGCTGATGGCCGGGGCTGCCGAAGGCATCGCCACTTTGCGCCACGCGCTGGTGGGCGCCTACGCCGACGCCCTGACGGCCGAGACCGACCTCGCGATCCCGGAGTTCGTTCGCGCGCCGATGGCGGTCGAAGCGAGCCCGTCCGTGATCCGCTGGACCGACGTCCTCGCCGAGGCCCGGGTTCCCGGGCCAGCGCTCGCGGGCCCGGACGACTGGTGCGTGATGCCGTACACGTCGGGCACGACCGGCAAGCCGAAGGGTTGCGTCCACACGCATCGCTCGGTGATGCACGTGATGTACTTCGGCGCCCGCTGGGCCGGCATCACGACCGACACGGTCGCGCTCGGCGTGGTCCCGATGTTCCACGTCACCGGCATGCAGGCGATGAACAGCCTGATCTTCGCCGGCGGATGCAACGTCACGCTGCCGCGCTGGGATCGCCATCTCGCCGCCGAAGCCATCGCCCGCAATCGCGTGACCAACTGGACCTGCATCCCGACCATGGTCATCGACCTGTTCGCGAATCCGCGCATCGACGAGTACGACCTGTCGAGCCTGACGTTCATGTCGGGCGGCGGCGCCGCGATGCCCGAAGCCGTCGCGCAGAAGGTCAAGGACCTGTGGGGCCTGGACTTCGTCGAGGGCTACGGGCTGTCCGAAACCATCGCGGCGTCGCACACCAATCCGCCGCAGCGCGCGAAGAAGCAATGCCTCGGCGTGCCGATCTCCGGCACCGACTCGCGCATCATCGACCCCGACACGCTTGAGGAGCAGCCACAGGGTGCGACCGGCGAGATCATCACCGACGGGCCCGGGGTGTTCCAGGGCTACTGGAACGATCCGGACAAGACCGCCGCGTGCTTCATCGTCCACGATGGCCGGAAATTCTTCCGCACCGGCGACCTCGGCCGCATCGACGAGGACGGCTACTTCTTCATGGTCGACCGCCTCAAGCGGATGATCAACGCGTCGGGCTTCAAGGTCTGGCCGGCCGAGGTCGAGGCGATGCTCTACCGGCACCCGATGGTGCAGGAGGCCTGCATCATCGGCACCTTCGACGCGTATCGCGGCGAGACCGTCAAGGCCCTGATCGTCGCGCGCGACGGCGCCAAGGGCCCCGAGACCGCCGACGCGATCATCGCTTGGGCGCGCGAGCACATGGCCGCCTACAAGATCCCGCGCATCGTCGAGTTCGTCGACGCGCTGCCGAAGTCGGGCACCGGCAAGGTCATGTGGCGCGCGTTGCAGGAAGCGGAGAACGCGAAGGCCGCGGAGAAGAGCGCGGCCTAAGCGCTTCGTCCCGATTCGACATGGAGGCGGCTGTAGCACGAAAGTGCTACATTGAAGTTTTGCGCGGAGCTTGGCATGACGACCACCATCCGGCTGGAAGATGACCTGAAAGCGCGAGTTGCCGCCGCGGCCGAGCGTGCCGGCCAGTCGACGCACGCATTCATCCTCGAGGCGATCGCGCGCACGGTGGAGCAGGTGGAGATCGACGACGAATTCCATCGCGTCGCCGATGCGCGCTGGGCGAAAGTTCTGCGCACGGGCAAGACCGTGCCCTGGACGGACGCGAAGTCCTACCTGGAATCCAGAGCGCGCGGCGGCACGTCGCGGCCACCAACGGCCCGCAAACTGGCGCGCTGAACCGTCGCATGGCGCGGGTCGAACTCGTCGCCGAAATCTTCGAGGACTTCGACCGATTCTTCGATTTCTTCGCCCGTCACGAAATGGCGGACGTAGCGGCACGAATCGCCGAGATCCACGAAGCATTCGAGATCCTGGTGCACAGCCCGCTGATCGGCAGGATGGTGCGCGACGGAAAACGCGAACTGGTGATCGGACGCGGTTCGCGGGGTTACGTCGCGCTCTACCGCTACGTGACCGACATCGATACGGTCTTTGTCCTTGCCATCCGCAGCCAGCGCGAGGAAGGCTTCAGCCGCGAAGCATGAGCGATCTTCCGCGCCTGCTCAGCGGCTCGTCATGAAGCCGCTCTTCTCGATCACGGCATGCGCATCGCGCGAGCTCAGCGCTTCGACCAGCTGCGACGCGTCGGCGCGATGCGTGGTCTTCGACATCATCGCCAGGTCGTAGCGCGTGAGGCGCTGCAGGTCGCCGGGCAGCGGGCCGACCAGCTTGACGCCGGCCACCGGGAGGATCTCGCTGATCTGCTGCAGGCCGAGGTCGGCGTCGCCGCGCGCCACGGCCTCGAGGACGTTGCCCCCTTCCAGCTTGAGCAGCTTGCCCTGCATCTGCTCGTCGATCTTCAGTTCCTTGAACAGGCTCTCGACGAGCCGTCCGCTGGTGCCCTTCGCCGGATCGACGATGACGACCTTGCGGGCGGCCAGCAGCGTGGCCTTCAGCGCCTCGGGCGTCTTGATGTTCGGGATGGGTGCGCCGGCCTTCACGGCCACGCCGACCTCGGTCACGCCGAGCGCGCGGCGCGACGGCACGTCGATGACGTTCTTCTTCATCAGCTGGAAGACGTCCTCGCTGGGCGCGATCACGACATCGGGCTGCTCGCCGTTCGCGAGCTTCTCGCGGATCGCCCCGGCGGTCGCGTAGGTGGCGACGACATGCGGCAGCGACGGACTGCGTTTGGCGAGCAGCGCGGAGACCGGCCCCTTCATTGCGCCGGCACACAGCAGCGTCAGGTCGGCGGCGTCGGCCGAGGCGGCGAAAGCCGCGAGCGTCAGGGCGGCGATCCGGATCGCGCGGAGAGTCGTTCGCATGTCAGGCCGCCGCACGTTGGTCACGTTTCGTCGCGGTGCCGCTCGCGATCCAGGACTCGAGGCCGTCGGCATTGAGCACGATGTCCATGCCGAGCACGTCGTCGATGGCATCGCCCGCGATGCCCCACGGCTGGCGCGCGGCCTCGTCGACCGCGATCGCACGGACCCCCGCCTTGAGCGCCGCCGCACGGGAGTTCGGGTCCTCGATCGTCGCGCAGCGGCGACCGAGCGCGGCATGGGCGTCGACCAGCCGCAACAGGTCGGCCGCGATGCGCGACACGTCGTCGACCTTGCCGTAGTGGGTCAGGTACAACGCGCCGGGCTCGAGCGCGGTCATGCGGTCGATCGACGCGTGGAAGGCATCGGGGTCGAACTGCGTCGGCGTGGTGGCCGGGAAGACGAACTGGCGACCATCGCGATCCAGCTCGCGGTACGAAAGGCCGAACATGTCGCCGGTGAAGAGGTGCCCGGTCGCCCCGTCCTGGATGCAGTTGTGATGGCGCGCGTGGCCCGGCGTGTCGTGGAACGTGAAGGTCCGGCCCGCGAGGCTGACGATCGAACCGTCGGGCGCCTCGATCACGCGATCGGCGGGGACCGGCACGATGTCGCCGTACATCCGGGTCGCCTCGTCGACGCCGTAGACGTCGCGCGTCGCGGCCATCAGCTTCGACGGGTCGATCATGTGGCGCGCGCCGCGCGGATGGACCACGAGCTTCGCGTTCGGCGCCTTCGCCATCAGCAGGCCGGCACCGCCGGCGTGGTCGAGGTGGACGTGCGTGAGGATGACGAAGTCGATCGCGTCGGGCGCGATGCCCTTGTCGGCCAGCGCCGCGAGGACCAGCGCGACGGAGTCGTTGGTGCCGGTATCGATCACCGCCGCGCGGCCCTTCTCGACGACGAGGTGGATCGCGTCGAGCTGCGGGCGGACGTAGCCGGAGTCGACGGCGCTGATGCCGTGCGGGTAGTCGATGACGGAGGGCTTCATGGTCGGTGACGGGGCGGTCGGTAAGGACCGCATGATGCCCGCTTTCGGCGAGGACCCCTCGTCAGCGCTGCATCTTCATCATCTGGTCCATCGGCATTGCCATGTGGTTCAGGTGCGTCATGATCCACAGCGATCCGAACACCAGCAGCATCACGATCAGCACGCCGAACGCGAGCGCCAGCACGTTGTTGACGTTGTCCGGACCGGTGGTGATGTGCAGGAAGAACACCAGGTGCACGCCCATCTGCGCCATCGCCAGCACCGACAGCGCGATCGGAATGCTCGGCGCCCACACCAGCGAACTGCGCGCCATGTAAAACGATACGCAGGTCAGGCCGACCGCGAGCACGAAGCCGATCGCATAGCCCTTGATGCCCTGGGCGTACTCGGCATGTGCGACGACGCGTTCGTCACCCGGCGCGGTGTCGCCCTGTTCCATGCCGTGGACGGCCAGGGTGCTCTCTCCTCCGTTGGTGCTCATTGCGCAACTCCCACCAGGTAGACCAGGCTGAACAGCGCCACCCAGATGATGTCGAGGGTGTGCCAGAAGAGGCTGAAGCACAGCATGCGGCGCAGGATGTCGTCGCGGAAACCCTTCGCGTAGACCTGCGCCATCATCGTCAGCAGCCACAGCAGGCCGGCCGTCACGTGGAAACCGTGGCAGCCGATCAGCGCGAAGAACGCCGACAGGAAGCCGCTGCGGCTCGGACCGGCGCCCGCCTCGATCATCTCGGCGAACTCGCGCAGCTCGAGAACCAGGAACGCGGCGCCGAGCACGAACGTGATCGCCATCGAGATGTAGAACAGCTTCTGGTTGCGCGCCTGCGCGCCGATGCCGGCGAGGCCGCAGGTCAGGCTCGACGTCAGCAGAAAGGCCGTCTCGAGCGCGACGTTGCCGATCCCGAACAAGTCCTTGCCGCTCGGGCCGCCCGCCGTGCTGTCGGTCAGCACCGCGTACGTCGCGAAGAACGCGGCGAACATGATGATGTCGCTGATCAGGAAGATCCAGAAGCCGTACGCGACGACGATGCGCTGCGACTCGGCGTGGCCGTGGCCGCCGGCTTCCGTCAGGTCGGCGCCGTGCGCGTGCCCCTTCGCTGCGGCATGTACGGCGCTCATGACGATGCCGCCAGTCGGGCCAGCGCCGCACTGCGTGACGCCCGGTTCTCGCGATCGAGGCGCGCCACCGTCTCGGCGGGAATCACCTCCTCGTGCTCGTCGCGCCATGCGAAGACCACGAAGGTGGCGAACGCACCCAGGAACGCGGCAATCACCAGCCACCAGATGTGCCAGATCAGCGCGAAGCCCAGGATGGTCGCGAAGAACGCGCAGATGAAACCGACGGGGCTGTTGCGGGGCATCTCGATGTCCACGTATTTCGGCTCGGCCGACAGCGAGGCCCGCTCACGCGCGGCGCGCTTGACGACCCAGTAGGTCTCCTCGCCTTCGACGTCGGGCAGGACCGCAAAGTTGAACAGCGGCGGCGGCGACGCGGTGGCCCACTCGAGCGAGCGCCCGTCCCACGGATCGCCGGTCAAGTCGCGTAGCTCCTCGCGGTGCCGGATGCTGTAGACGACCTGCCAGATCTGCAGCCCGATGCCGATCGCGATGAGCACCGCACCGAAGGCGGCGACCAGCAGCCACGGCCGCCACTCGGGCACGTCGTAGTGCTGCATGCGGCGCGTCATGCCGTCGAGACCCAGCCAGTACAGCGGCATGAAGGCCACGTAGAAACCGACGATCCAGAACCAGAACGCGGCCTTGCCGATGCCTTCGTGCAGCTTGAAGCCGAAGGCCTTGGGGAACCAGTAGGTGTAGCCCGCGAATGCCCCGAAGAGCACGCCGCCGATGATGACGTTGTGGAAGTGGGCGACCAGGAACAGGCTGTTGTGCAGCACGAAGTCGGCCGGCGGGACGGCGAGCAGCACGCCGGTCATGCCGCCGATCACGAACGTGACGACGAAGCCGATCGCCCACAGCACCGGCGTGTGGAACACCACGCGCCCGCCGTACATGGTGAACAGCCAGTTGAAGATCTTCACGCCGGTCGGGACCGCGATGATCATCGTCGCGATGCCGAAGATCGCGTTGACGTCGCCGCCCGCGCCCATCGTGAAGAAGTGGTGCAGCCAGACCATGAACGCGAGCACGCAGATCGCCATCGTCGCGATCACCATCGAGCGGTAGCCGAAGAGCGGCTTGCGCGAGAAGGTCGAGAAGACTTCGGAGAAGACGCCGAACGCGGGCAGGACCAGGATATAGACCTCGGGGTGACCCCAGGCCCAGATCAGGTTCATGAACATCATCAGGTTGCCGCCGCCGTCGTTCGTGAAGAAGTGGAAGCCGAGGTAGCGGTCGAGCAGCAGCATCGCGAAGGTCGCGGTGAGGATCGGGAACGCGGCGACGATCAGCAGGTTGGAAGCCAGCGTGGTCCAGCAGAACATCGGCATGCGCAGGTAGCTCATGCCGGGTGCACGCACCTTGAGCACCGTCGTCACCAGGTTGACCCCGGACAGCAGGGTCCCGACCCCGGAGATCTGCAGCGCCCACAGGTAGTAGTCGACGCCGACGCCCGGGGAGTACTGCAGCTCGGACAGCGGCGGATACGGCAGCCAGCCGGTGCGCGCAAACTCGCCGACGAACAGCGAGATGTTGACCAGCAGCGCGCCGGTGGCCGTCAGCCAGAAGCCGACCGAGTTCAGCGTCGGGAATGCCACGTCGCGCGTGCCGAGCTGCAGCGGCACGACGAAGTTCATGAGACCGATCACGAACGGCATCGCGACGAAGAAGATCATCATCGTCCCGTGGGCCGTGAAGATCTGGTTGTAGTGGTCCGGCGGCAGGTAGCCCGGCGCGTTCATCGCCAGCGCCTGCTGCGAGCGCATCAGGATGGCGTCGGAGAAGCCACGCAGCAGCATCACCATCGCCAGCATGATGTACATCACGCCGATCTTCTTGTGGTCCACGCTGGAGAGCCATTCCTTCCAGATGTACGGGAAGTAGCCCTTGACCAGGACCCAGATCAGAACGGCGGTGATCGCCGTTGCGACGACGCCCGACGTCACCATCACGATCGGCTCGTGGAACGGCACCGCCTCCCAGCTCAGCTTGCCCAACAGGTTCATGGCTTGATCTCCGGCTTGGCCGAGATGCCCTCGCGGGCCAGCTCGGGCCCGGGTCCGGGCGCTAGTTTCTGCGAGACGATCTGCGTGAAGAGATCGCGTTCGACCGTGCCGTAGGTCGACGACGGAATGTTGATGCTCTGCTTGGCGAGCTCGGTATAACTGGCCGCGTCGAGCGTGGTCTTGCCCTCGCGGGTCTTGTTGACCCAGCGCGCGAAGTCCTCGGCCGACAGGGCCTTGACGTCGAATCGCATGTCAGAGAAGCCCTCGCCGCTGTAGTGGCCGGAGATGCCGCGGAACGTGCCCGGTGCGTCGGCCTGCAGGTAGAGCTCGGTCTGCATGCCGTTCATCGTGTAGATCATGCTGCCCAGTTGCGGCACGAAGAACGTGTTCATCACCGACGACGACGTCAGCATGAAGTGCAGCGGCCGGCCGGCCGGCACCACCAGCTCGTTGACGCTGGCGACGCGATGCTCGGGATAGATGAACAGCCACTTCCAGTCGAGCGACACGACCTGGATGTCGATGGCCGCGGTATCGGACGCGATCGGCTGCGCGGGGTCGAGTTGGTGCGCGCTGATCCACGTGACGCCGCCGAGCAGGACGATCGTCATCGTGGGGATCGCCCACACGATCATCTCGATGCGACCGGAGAATTCCCAGTCGGGCAGGTAGGTCGCCTTCCTGTTGCCGGCGCGGAACCACCACGCGAAGGCGAACGTCGCCAGGATGGTCGGGATGACGATCGCCAGCATGATCGCCAGCGAGTCGATCAGGATGGTCCGGTTCGCGTGCCCGATCGTCCCTTTCGTATCCAGCAGCGCTGCCGAGCAACCGGACAGCAGGACCGGCGTCAGCATCGCTGCCAGCGACCACCCGAGTGGAGTCTCTCTTCTACGCCGAAGCTGCGGTCTGTTCATGGCGCGACGGATCATGCTCCAAAACCCTGAGTTTATTCTTGCGGGAAGTTTCAAATTTATCAATCGCACCGGTAGTTTCGCCCAGCGCCCGACCCATCATCGACACAGGAACCGTCGCAGACGTTCCGTACGGGGCGCAGCAAACATCGCCTTCGGCTCGCCCTGCTCCGCGATCTCGCCCTCGTGGAGGAACAGCACGCGGTTCGACACGTCACGCGCGAAGGCCATCTCGTGCGTCACCACGATCATCGTGCGCCCCTCGCCGGCCAGCGTGCGCAGCACGGAAAGCACCTCGCCGACCAGCTCCGGATCGAGCGCCGAGGTGGGCTCGTCGAACAGGATCACCTGGGGATCCATCGCCAGCGCGCGGGCGATCGCGACGCGCTGCTGCTGGCCGCCCGACAGGAAGGCCGGATAGCGATCCTCGACCTGCGCAAGGCCCACCTTGTCGAGGTCGCGTCGCGCGCGCGCCACCGCCTCGTCGCGCGACAGCTTGAGCACATGCATCGGCGCCTCGATGACGTTCTCGAGCGCGGTCATGTGCGACCACAGGTTGAAGCTCTGGAACACCATCGCCACCTCGGCGCGGATGCGCTGCAGCTGCTTCTGGTCCGACGCGCGCAGCATGCCGTCGCGGGCCATCGTCAATGAAAGCGTCTCGCCGGCGACCTCGATCGTGCCGGCGTTCGGCCGCTCGAGCAGGTTGATGCAGCGTAGCAGCGTGCTCTTGCCGGACCCCGACGAGCCGATGACGCTGATCACGTCGCCGGTCTGCGCCTCCAGCGAGACGCCACGCAGCACCGCCTGCTCGCCGTAGCGCTTGTGCAGGTCGGTGACCTTGAGCCGGGCGGACGTCGCGGTCACGGACTGAGCAGGTTGCCGGTCCGGAACGGGACGGTGCCGGCCACGTGGGCCAGCGAATCGCCGGGCCCGACGTAGCGGCGCAGCGCCCGGGCGTACAGGAGGCCGCCGAAGCGCGCATGGACCCGCGTCGCGATCCCCGCGAGCGGGTCGACGACCTCGGCGACCGCATCGCCCGCGGCGATGCGGTCGCCGGGCTGGCGCAGGAACGCCACCACCCCGGCATGCGGGGCGCGCAGATCCTCGGACCCGGACAACGGCGTGGGCTCGTTGCGCAGCGCCGGCAGCGCGACGGGCACACCGTCGTCCGCGATCAGCCCGCGGTGGACGAGGAAACGGAACAGTGCCAGCGCGTCCCCCGCCGCGAGCGCGTGGTCGACGTCGGCCTGCCCGCGCAGCTCCACCGTGACCGCCATGCAGGCCATCGGGATCGCCGGATGTCCGGCGCCCCGGCTCCGTTCGAGCCGCTCGTCGAGCTGCCACCACGGGCCGCTCAGGTGCTCGTCGAAGGAGGCCCCGCCGCTGTTCTTCGCCAGCAGCGTCGCTTCCACGCCGAGCAGGCGGGCGAGCGGCTCGCACTGCGGCCAGTACGGCGACTCGCAATACAGATGCAGGACGGCCTCGAGATCGCAGTGCAGGTCCATCACCACGTCCGCATCGCAGGCCAGCGACGACAGCGTCTTGCGCAGGCACGCCAGCTCGGTGGCCGGCACGACGCCGTCGATGTGCGCGCGCATCGCGGCGCGGATGACGGCGCGATTGGCGACCGCATCCGCGCCGAGACGCGCCTCCACCGACGGCGTGATCGCCGACAGGTAGTCGGGGTAGCCACGATTGAAGTTCTCGCCCGTGGCGGCCTCGAAGCGCCCGATGCGACCGTGCAGCAGTCCCTGCGCGAGTCCGATCGGATTGGCGACCGGGACCAGCACCACCGTGCCGCGCATCCGCCCGGCGGCTTCGGCTTCGTCGAGCAGGCGCTTGAGGTGATGCATCACCAGCATGCCGGGCAGCTCGTCGGCGTGCAGGCTGGCCTGCAGGTAGGCCTTCTCGCCGCCGCCGCGGCCATCGCCCATCGCGTAGTGGAAGCTGGTGACGGTGCGGCGCATGCCGAGCTGGGTCGGCTCGAGGAGATGATCGATGCGTTTCATGCGGGATGGGCGTCGTCGGGCGCGGTGGGTGCGAGGCCTGTCCTGCCGCCCGGCCGGCGCAGGTGCGCGAGCGCGCGCCTCTCGATCCATCGCAACGCCAGGACGAGGGCGAAGGTGAGCACCAGATAGATCAGGGCGGCCGCGATGTAGGCCTCGAAAGGGAGATAGGTCGTGGCGTAGACGCCGTTGGCCGCACCGGTGATGTCGACGATCCCCGGCACCACGCTCGCAATCGACGTCGCATGCAGCATGAGGATCACCTCGTTGCCGTATCCCGGCAACGCGCGCCTGAGCGCGGACGGCAGCACGATGCGCATCATCAGTGTCGCACGGGTCATGCCGAAGGCCTGCGCGGCCTCGACCTCGCCGTGCGGCGTCTCGCGGATCGCGCCGGCCACCAGCTCGACCGTGTACGCCGTGGTGTTGAGCCCGAACGCGACCAGCGTGCAGAACAGCGGCGCCTTGAACCACATCCACGGCCAGACCGCGTCCCAGCGCGCCTGCACCCAGTCGAGCTGCGCGACGCCGTAGTAGACCAGGTAGACCTGCACCAGCAGCGGCGTGCCGCGCAGCACGAAGGTGAACGCGGCGACCGGCAGCGACAGCAGGCGCGACTTCGACGCGCGGGCGACCGCCAGCGGCATCGACAGGACGACGCCGGCCAGCAGCGCGACCGCCAGCAGCTCGAGCGTCACGCCGATCCCGCTCGCGTAGAGCTTCAGCGTGTCGGGTTGCAGCAGGGTCTCGAAGTCCATCAGGCCCGCACGCCGCGATGATGGCGCTGCTCGATGGCGCGCAACGCCAGCATCGAGACCGACGTGATCGCGAGATAGATCGCCGCCGCGACCACGAAGTAGAAGAACGCCGCGCGACTGGCGGCGCCGGCCTGCTTCGCGCGATACATCAGGTCGGTGAGGCCGATGACCGACACCAGCGCGGTCGACTTGACCAGCACCAGCCAGTTGTTCGTGAAGCCGGGCAGCGCGTGGCGCACCATCTGCGGCAGCACGATGCGGGTGAGCACCTGCACCCGCGACATCCCGCACGCCAGTGCGGCCTCGCTCTGGCCGACCGGCACCGCGAGCATCGCGCCGCGGAACGTCTCCGCGAAGTAGGCGCCGTAGATGAAGCCGAGCGTGACGGTGCCCGCGACGAACGGGTCGATGTCGATCGAGCCGGTCTCGCCGCCCCAGCCGAGGCGCTGCACGATCGCGTTCACCGCGATCTGGCCGCCGTAGAAGATCAGCAGCATCAGCACCAGGTCGGGCACGCCGCGGATCAGCGTCGCGTAGGCCGTGGCCAGCGCGCGCGGCAGGCGATGCGACGACAGCCGCGCGGCCGCCGCGACGATGCCGAGCAGCGTCGACAGCATCAGCGCGCCGACCGCGACCGCGAGCGTCAGCCCGACGCCCGCGAGGACGTAGGGCAGGTAGGACGCGTTCAAGGCCGGGCTGAAGAGGATCCGCGCCGTCCCTTACTTACCGTAGATGTCGAAGTCGAAGTACTGGTCGGCGACCTTCTTCCAGGTGCCGCTGGCGCGGATCGACTTCAGCGCGACGTTGAAGCGGTCGCGCAGCTCGGTGTCCTCCTTGCGGATCGCGATGCCGGCGCCCTTGCCGAAGTAGCGCTCGTCCACGAGCTCGGGACCGACGAACGCGAATCCCTTGCCTACGGGCGTGTCGAGGAAGCCACCCTTGCCGTCGAACTTGTCGACGACCACCGCGTCGATGCGTCCCGACTTCAGATCGAGATATTCCTGCTGCGACGAGTCGAACGACACGACGGTGGCGCCGGCCTTGGCGAGTTCGCCCTTCGCGTAGGCCTCCTGCACGGTCGCCTTCGCCGCGCCGACACGCTTGCCCTTCAGACTGGCCGGCGAGCCGTCGATGCCGCTGCCCACTTTCGTGATGATCAGCGTCGGGGTCTCGTAGTACTTGTCGGTGAAATCGACGGCCTTGCGGCGCTCGGCCGTCATCGACATCGACGAGATGATCGCGTCGAACTTGTTCGCCCGCAGCCCGGGAATGATCCCCTCCCAGCTGCTCTCGACGAAGGTGCACTTCGCCTTGATCTCGACGCACAGCGCCCGCGCGATGTCGACGTCGAAGCCGGTGAGCTGGCCGTCGGGGGTCTTGAACGTGAACGGCTTGTACGTGGGGTCCACGCCGATGCGCACCGCGGACCAGTCACGTGCCGCGGCCGGGCCGGCGCAGAGGACTCCGAGCGCGAACAGCAGCGCGGCAGGCTTGGGGAACCGGAAGCTAGCGGATCGCATGGCGTTCATCCGTCGTCGATGCGGCGGACGCCGCGTTGCCCGCGATGGTACCAACGCGGGCCTGCCTTCGACCGAGCGCACGCGCAGCGACCCCGACGACGATCTGCCCGGCCGCGATCACGACGAGCGGAGACATCGGCGGGGGTAGTGGTCGCTAGCGGATTCCGGCAAGCCTGCGAAGGATCGACGCAGCGGTTCGCCGCCGGCCATCGGCCGCCCGATCGCGCCGGGTGGGAATCGATTGCGCGGCGCATCCCACTGTGCTTTAATCCGGCCCCTTGAACGCCAGCGGATCGTTTGCATGGCGTCCGAAGAGCATTGATGAACAACGGCTTTTCGGGATTCGGGGACTGGGCTGGACAGCGCGCGCTGTGGCTCGAAAGGTCCCGACCAGCCACTTATTTTTCATGACACTGCCGCGTGGTCGAGCGGGAGTACCGATGTTCGGAATGTTCGTGCACGCGAGTCCGCCAGGACGCGTGCCAAGCGAAGCCTAGAGGATCGTATGGGAGCCAAAACCGCCACCGCCAAGACCGTCGCCGAGAAATCTGCCGTCAAGCGCGCCTCGCCCGCGAAGAAGGTCGCACCGGTCGCCGACGTGGAAGTCGTCGAGGCGCCGGTCGCCGTCGCGCCGCCGCACCGCGTGTCGGCGACCGCCAAGACCACCGGCAAGGTCCTGTCCGAAGCCGAGATCCTCGCCGCGCCCGAGAAGGACTACATGAACTCGGCGCAGCTGCAGTTCTTCAAGCTGCGGCTGCAGACGATGGAGCAGGACATCCTGCGCAATGCCGGCGAGACCACCGAGCACCTGCGCGAATCGATCATCGTTCCCGATCCGGCCGACCGCGCCACGATCGAGGAGGAGCACGCACTCGAGCTGCGCACACGCGACCGCGAGCGCAAGCTGCTCAAGAAGATCCAGCAGTCGATCGTGCGGATCGATTCGGGCGACTACGGCTACTGCGAGGAGACCGGCGACCCGATCGGCGTGCCGCGCCTGCTCGCGCGCCCGACCGCGACGCTGTCGCTCGAGGCGCAGGAGCGCCGCGAGATGAAGCAGAAGATGTTCGGCGAGTAGGTCTCTCGCCGGTCGACGAAGAAGCGGCGCCTCGGCGCCGCTTTTCGTTTCCGTCAGAAGTACTTCGTGGCCCCGACGAAGAACCCGCGACGCGGCCCGTACTGCGGCGCCCCGACGCCGATGCCGCTGCCGTCGCGCAGTTCGTAGACGCGATCGAACAGGTTGATCACCGCGACCCGTCCCTCCACCTTTCCGAGCCAGGGCGTCGTCACGGTCTGCGCCGCACTCAGGTTGACCTGCAGGTAGGGCGGCAGGTGCTCGGTGTTCGCGAAGCCGTTGCGCAGGCCGCTGCCGAACAGCAGGTCCGCGCCCACCCGCGTGCCGCCCCACAGATAGGAAGCGCCGGCCGACGCCGTCAGCTTCTGGTCGTGGTCGAGGTGGACCCAGTGGCTCGCGATATAGGCGAGCTGGTCCGGGTCGAAGTTGAACTGGCCGGTGTTGATGCCGCGGCCCTCCGCCTTCGAGACCGATGCATTGCCGTAGACCGACAGGTTGCCGGTCTTGTAGCTCGCCGAGAACTCCACGCCGCGGATGCGACCCTGGTCGTAGTTGAACGCCGAATAGATCAGCGCATTGCCGAACTGGCCTTCGTCCTGGAGGTTGCGGACCTTGCGGTAGAAGCCGTCGACACCGACCGTGATCGCCGGCGTGAGCTGGTGCGAGATGCCGAGGTCGAAATAGTTCGACCGCTCGCTCCTGACGGACGTGTCGGCATCCGACGGCAGCGCGTTGGTCGTGCCGAGGAATTTCGCGACCGACGTCGTATCGATCTTCTCGGTCGGTGGCGGCGTGAAGTAGCGCGAGTAGCCGAGGTGCACGCGCGTGTCGCTCGACAGGTCGTAGACGAGGCCGAAGCGCGGGCTGAGCTGCTTCTCGTTGACGATCGTCGACACGTGGTCGAAGCGTGCGCCGAAGTTCACCGTCAGCGCCTCGATCGGCTGCCACTCGTCTTGCAGGTACAGCCCGTAGGTGACGCCCGAGCCCTTCGAGTCGTCCACGATCCGGAACGGCGTCGTGCCGGTCTGGTTGCCTCTGTCGTCGGCCGCGAAGACCGTCGACGTGTTGTCGACGTTGTAGCGCTCGCGCTGCGCGAACAGCCCGGACCGCAACGTGTGCCGGTCGTTGAGGCGAAAGCTCACGTCGCCCTGCACGCCGACCGCCTCGTTTCGGCGGACCACCTGCGAAGCGACACCGGTGTACAGCAGGTCGCCGAGCGGATCGGGCTGGTAGGCGACGTCGGTGTAGCGATGGAACACCGACACCTGGTAGTCGACCTGGTCGCCCGGACTGGCTTGCCAGGTCGCGATCTGGAACGCGTTCTTCTCGTTCTGCTTCGCGTCGAACCGCGACGAGTCGACCGGGGGATCGCCATCGATCGCGAAGGTCGGGGTCTTGCCCGCCACGTTCGGGATCTCGAACTTGTTGTTCGAGTTGCCGACGATGAAGCTCACCCGGCTGTTCGCGTCGATCACCCGCGACAGATAGGCGAAGCTCTTCTCCTGCCTCGACGTGTCGTGCAGCGCGTCGCGGCTCGACGTCGGGTTCTCGATGCCGATGTCGTTGCGCAGGAACGAACCGGTCAGGAAGTAGCTCCAGTCGCCGCTCGTGCCCGAATACTCGGCGCTGCCTTCGCCGTGGCCGCGCGAGCCGCCCAGCACGCTGACGTTGCCGCCGTTCTCGAAGCCCGTGCCGCGCGTGCGGATGTCGACGATCCCCGCGGTGCGATAGCCGTACTGCGCCGGCAGGGCCCCGGTCAGGATGTTGATCTGGTCCGCGAAGCGCGTGTCGAGCGACTGCCCGAAGCCGGAGATCGCCTCGGGGATGACCACGCCGTTGATGCGGTACTGCAGGTTGGAATGGTCGCCGCGGACATGGAGCTGACCGTAGCTGTCCTGCACCACGCCCGGCGCCTGCAGGATCAGCTGGTTGAGCGGCGTCGCGCTGCCGAACGGCAGCGCCTGGATGTCGCTCTTCTCGAAGCGGTAGATCGTGCTGCCGGTCTCGGGCGACAGGCCGTTGCGGGCATCGTCGAGGCGCTTGCCGGTCACCTGCACCTGGTCGAGCTTCTGGACCGGCGGCGCCGGCGTCTGGCTCGCAGCGGGGGGAGCCGCCTTTGCGAGGTCGGGGGATGGTCGGGACGCAGGTCCGGTCTCCGGGGCCGCCGACGACGGTTCGTCGGCGTGCGAGGTCGTGCAATACAGGGCGGCGATGGCGAGGGCCAGTGCCTGCCGTTTCGGCAGTCTCATGGGATCTCCTGGACGGGGGACGGTCCGGTCGCGCGGGCGACGGGACGGCGCGGTCGATCAGGAGAGGACGGGCGGAGCGCGGCTGCGGTAACTGGCGAAGAACGCCAGATCGAAATGGAAGGCCGGCACCGATGCGACGCGCTCGGGCGTCGACGGGATGGGCTCGATCGCCGTGACGTGGCCGCCGACCGCGTGGTCGAGGTGCGCGATGGCCAGGCACTTCGCGCAGACCAGCTCCGACGGGTCGGTGGATTCCTTCTGCGTCAGTTGCGCGACGCCATGGCCGAGCAGGTGCAGGACGGCCTGGTGCTGCGAAAAGATCAGCAGCGCAGCCAGCAGCAGTCGAAGTCCACGGGATCGCAAAGACATCGGTGGAGTCTGCCGCAAAGGACCGCCGCACCGCAACTTCATAGGGACAAAGGGCCCCCGGTCGGCCGCAAGGCCCATGCTAGACTCGAAATTCATCGTGAAGCCCGGGCTGCTTCACGCGCGGAGAATGTGATCGAAGCGTGGTTCAGCAGCGGAGCGGGTGTGGCATTTTCGGGACTGTTCGGCAAGAAAAAGACCAAGGAACCTGAGACGCGCGACCGGTCGTCGCGTGACCCTGCCCGGTCCGAACAGACATCCCCGTCGGCGTCGGCTCCGACCCGTCGCGGCCCGCCGACCAAGGCACCTCCGTCGATGTCGCCGCGCGACGTCGCCCGCGCCACCGCCGAGAAGATCGATCTGATCGAGTCGCAGATCGAGTCCGAGATCATGCAGTCGCGCAGCGACCACATGGCCGCGCGGGGCATGATGCCGGGCGGCAGCATCGACCAGGATCGCGGCCGTACCGGCACGAACCCCGGCAACAGCGCGATCGGCACGTCGACCGACCTCATGCTCGGCGACTCGCACCTCGCCCATTCGATGGTGATCGCCGATGCCGGCAATCCGATCCTCGAAGAAGCCGCCATCCTCTATGCCAACGGGCAGGATCTGCCGGCCGTGTCGGTGCTGGCCGGGGCGGTGATGAGCGACCGCAGCCCCGACACATGGCTGATGCTGCTCGAGCTCTACCAGTCGCTCGGCAAGCGCACCGATTTCGAGAACCTCGCGATCGATTTTGCCGTGCGCTTCGAGACCTCGGCGCCCGCCTGGTCCGAGGAACAAGCGCGCAAGTCCCGCGTGGCGGCGGCCCCCGCAGCGCCGCGGGCGGCGATCGTCTTCAAGGGTGCGCTCGACGCGCGCATCGTGCCGCAGCTCGAACAGCTCAAGAAGCTCGCGCAGCGCAGTCCTGTCCTGCACCTGGAGTTCGACCAGGTCACGTCGGTCGATCCGGTCGGGGCCGACCTGATCCTGCGCGTCTTCGCGGCGTTCCAGAAGTCGAACCACGAAGTCGCGATCGGCGGTGCCAGCGCGCTCGCCGAACGGCTGCGCGCGGCGATCGAGGTCGGCCGGCGCGACGCGACGAACGCGGTGTGGATGCTGCTGCTCGAGATCTACCGCATCCTCGGTCGCCAGGCGGCCTTCGAGGAAACCAGCATCGACTACTGCGTGACCTTCGAGGTCTCGCCGCCGTCGTGGGAGCCGGCATCGCCGAAGTACCTGGTCGACGACCAGCCCAAGGCTGCGGACCCGGTCGCGACCCCGACGGCCGATGGCGACGATTCGCTGGGTCCCGACGCCGTCGCCCTCGGTGGTGAGCTGGTCGGCAAGAGCGACGCGGACCTGCAGCGGCTCACGCAATTCGCGATCACGCACGACCGCATCGTCGTCGACTGCACGCGCCTCGTGCGCGTCGACTTCACCGCCGCCGGCCTGCTGCTCAACTGGGCGGTCGGCATGCGCGGCTCGCGCAAGGACATCGAGTTCGTCAACGTCGGCCATCTCGTCGCCGCACTGTTCGTCGTGATGGGCCTCCACGAAGTCGTTCCGATCGAGCGCCGCAAGGTCTGACGGGTCGCACTCCGGCGGTCGTCCGACCGCACGCTTGAATTGCCCCGCGCTGCCCCGACTTCGGATGGATCGTTCATCCGGAGCAGTTCATGGAGCAATTTCACGGCACCACCATCGTGGCCGTCCGGCGCGGTAATCGCGTCGCGCTCGGCGGCGACGGGCAGGTCACGCTGGGCAACATCGTCGTCAAGGGCACCGCGCAGAAAGTGCGCCGCCTCTACCAGGGCAAGATCCTCACCGGCTTCGCGGGCAGCACCGCCGACGCGTTCTCGCTGCTCGACCGCTTCGAGGCCAAGCTCGAGAAGCACCAGGGCAACCTGCAGCGCGCGGCCGTCGAACTGGCCAAGGACTGGCGCACCGACCGCGTCCTGCGCCGTCTCGAGGCGATGCTGATCGTCGCCGACCGCGAACACACCTACCAGATCACCGGCAACGGCGACGTGCTCGAGCCCGAAGGCGGCGTGACCGCCATCGGATCGGGCGGCGTCTACGCGCTGTCGGCCGCTCAGGCCCTGGTCGACAACACGGAACTCGACCCGGCCGACATCGTCAAGAAGGCACTGACGATCGCGGCGAACCTGTGCATCTACACGAACCACTCGCACGTCGTGGAAACCCTCGAATAATGTTCGACTATCAAGCACCCCAGCCCACGGAACCGCGCATGACTGTCCAATCGTTGACCCCCGCCGAGATCGTGGCCGAACTCGACAAGCACATCGTCGGCCAGAAGAAGGCGAAGCACGCGGTCGCCGTGGCGTTGCGCAACCGCTGGCGGCGCCAGCAGGTCGCCGAGCCGCTGCGTCACGAGATCACGCCGAAGAACATCCTGATGATCGGACCGACCGGCGTCGGCAAGACCGAGATCGCGCGCCGGCTCGCCCGCCTGGCCGATGCGCCGTTCGTGAAGGTCGAGGCGACCAAGTTCACCGAGGTCGGCTATGTCGGCCGCGACGTCGACACGATCATCCGCGACCTGGTCGAGACGGCGGTCAAGGAGACGCGCGAGGCCGCGACCAAGCAGGTCCGCGAGCGCGCGGTCGACGCGGTCGAGGAACGCCTGCTCGACGCGCTGCTGCCGCCGCCGCGCGACTTCGGCTTCACGCCGCCGCCGGCCACGCCCGATCCCGACCACAGCAGCGACAGCAACACGCGGCAGAAATTTCGCAAGAAGCTGCGCGAGGGCGAGCTCGACGACAAGGAGATCGAGATCGAGATCGCCAACCCGGCGTCGAACATAGAGATCATGGCGCCCCCGGGGATGGAGGAGATGACCGAGCAGATCCGCGGCATGTTCCAGAACCTCAACTCGGGCAAGGGCAAGAAGACGCGCAAGCTGAAGGTCGCCGAAGCGAAGAAGCTGCTCATCGAGGAAGAGGCCGCCAAGCTCGTCAACGAGGAAGAGCTCAAGCTGCTGGCCGTGCGCAACGTCGAGCAGAACGGCATCGTGTTCCTCGACGAGATCGACAAGATCGCGTCGCGCCAGGAGTACGGCGGCGCCGACGTGTCGCGCCAGGGCGTGCAGCGCGACCTGCTGCCGCTGGTGGAAGGCACGACCGTGTCGACGAAGTACGGGATGATCAAGACCGACCACATCCTGTTCATCGCGTCGGGCGCGTTCCACCTCGCCAAGCCGAGCGACCTGATTCCCGAACTGCAGGGTCGCTTCCCGATCCGCGTCGAGCTCGAGTCGCTGTCGATCGACGACTTCGAACGCATCCTCACGCAGACCGACGCGGCGCTCACGAAGCAGTACCTCGCGCTGCTCGCGACCGAGGACGTGACGCTCGAGTTCACGCCCGAGGGCATCCGCCGGCTCGCCGAGGTGGCCTTCTCGGTCAACGAACGCACCGAGAACATCGGCGCGCGTCGGCTGTACACGGTGATGGAGCGGCTGCTCGAGGAGCTGTCCTTCGAAGCGACGGCGCTCGCGGGGCAGACGGTGCGGATCGATGCGACCTACGTCGACTCGCGCCTCGGCGAGCTGTCGAAGAGCGAGGACCTGGCGCGGTACGTTTTGTGAGCTGAGCGGAGCGAACGACATTCCGGCGCGAGCCGGAATCACTTCATGACGAGGTTTGTGGTCCGCGCCAGTTCGCCCAGGTACGCGAGTCCTGAGATCGCCCGACTCCCGTACCAGGACAGCATCTCGCCATCGACGAGCCGCACGCGCGCAGCGATGCTGCTCAACGACTTCACGTCCTCCTCGGTGAACGAATACGGCTCCGACGACAGCAGCACCACGTCGGCCTCGCTCGCGGCACGCGCCAGGTCGATCGCCGGATAGCGCGGCGACGCCTTCGCTTCCGGGTCGAGCGCGTCGCGAACGTCGACCTGTTCCCATCCGACGACGGCCAGCATCGCCGCGATGTACGTGTCGCGGGTGACCGTCATCCACGGGTCCTTCCAGATCAGGTAGAGCACGCGGCGGGCCGGCCATCGGCCCGCTTCGCGTGCCTGCTCCAGCGCGCTCCAAGCGGCTTCGAACCGCGCACTCAGCCGGTCGGCCTCGCGCTCGCAGGCGAACACGTGGCCGAACAGCCGGTAGAGCCCGAGGTTGTCGCGCGGCTTCTGCGGATGCGTGACGACGACGTGCGGCACGAAGGTCTCGAGCGCCTCGACGGTCGGCTTCTCGTTCTCGTCGATATCGACGATCAGGTGCGTCGGCGCGAGCTTGCGGATCTTCTCGACATTCACGGACTTGGTGCCGCCGACCTTGGGGATGTGCTCGACCTGGTCGGCCGGATGGATGCAATAGCCGGTGCGCCCGACGATCGCGGGGCCGAGTCCGAGGTCGCACAGCAGTTCGGTCAACGACGGCACGAGCGACACGATGCGCAGCTTGGCCCGATCGTCGCAGCGACGTTGAAGCGTGCCACGCGCGTCGGCGAGCGTCATCGCAGCGGCGGCTTGCGCGCGCGGCCCGCGAGCGCGGCGTCGAACACGCGGTCGGGCAGCACGCGCAACAGCCGCGCGACCCAGCCCATCTGCCAAGGGATCACCTGGTAGCTGCGGCCGGCGTCGATCACTTTCAGCGCTTGGTCCGCGAACGCGTCGACGTGCATCAGGAACGGCATCGGGTAGGGGTTGGCCTTCGTCATCGGCGTGTCGATGAAGCCCGGCGCGACGATCACGACGCGGATGCCGCTGCCGCGCAGTTCGATCCGCAGGCTCTCGGCGTACGCGATCACGGCGGCCTTCGACGCACAGTAGGCACCGCTGCCCGGCAGCCCGCGGATGCCCGCCACGCTGGCGATCACGACCAGGCGGTAGCCGCCGGCCCGCGGCTGCGCCTTCATCGCCGCGATGAACGGCGCGAAGGTGGCCACGGTCGCGACCAGATTGGTCTCGACGATGCGGCGAAAGGCGCCCAGGCTGTCCGGATCGGCGGTGCTGGTCCCGCCCGAGATGCCGGCGTTGGCGATGACGATGTCGGGCAGGCCCGACGCGGCGATGCTGGCGGCCGCGGCCGCGGCGAGTGCGGCGGCGTCGGTCACGTCGGCCGGCTGCACGCGATGCACCTCGGGCCGTGCGAGCGATGCCCGCAGCGTCTCCAGTGCATCGACGCGACGCGAGACCAGCGTGCAGGCGTCGCCGCGCTTCGCGTAGGCGCGGGCGAGGGCCGCGCCGATGCCGCTCGACGCGCCGGTGATGAAGACCTTCACCGGCAACGCGAGGCGGGACCTACTTGCCGCTGGCGACGCGCGCCAGGAAGAGGTCGGCGTTGCCGATCGAGCGCGCGTCGACCGTCAGCAGGTACTTGCCGCCGATCGCGAGCGCAGGCACGCCGGTCACGCCATAGGCGGCGGCGATCTGGTTCGCGCGGTTGACCTTGGTCTGGACCGTGAACGAGTTGAGCGTGTCGATGAAGGTCTTCTTGTCGATGCCGTTCTTCGCGGCCCAGTCGGCCATGGTGCCCGTGTCGGGCGACGGCGGCAGCGAACGATCACCGTGGATCGCGCTGAACACCTTGCGGCGCAGCTCCTTCTCCTTGCCCAGCGTGTCGAGAGCGTAGTACAGCTTCTGCAGGCCGGACTGGCTGGTCTGGAAGCCGAGCGGCAGCGGCACGTAGGTGATCGCGACCTTGGCGTCGTTGCGCTTCGACCAGTCGGACATCACCGGCTCGAAGTCGTTGCAGTGCGGACACCAGTAGCCGAAGAACTCGATGACCTCGGTCTTGCCGGCCGGTGCCGTCGTCGGCTGCACCGGCTTGACGACCGTGTAGTTGACGCCTTCCTTGGGCTCGGTCGACTGCGCGAAGGCCGCGACGGAAACGAGCGACGCCACGGCGAACACGACCGTGCGGAAGAACGGGGTGGAGATCGATTCGGTCATGCGGCTTCCCTGGAAGAGTGAGGTCCCGGCACCTGTAACGCACCAGCGGGTGATTGCGCGGACAGCGCCCGCGCGGCGGAGTTCAAGACTTGCGAACGCGTCGCTTGCGCGAACGTCACTTGCCGGGCGCGACCAGCGTGGCCTCGACCCCGTTCTCGATGAGCCGCTGGCGCGCGCGATTGAGATCCTCGATGCGCGCATACGGGCCCATGCGCACCCGATAGATCTTCGCGCCGTCTCGTTCGGCCGGCTGAACCTTCGACTCGAAGCCGAGCAGCGCGAGGCGGCCGCGCATGCTTTCGGCGTCCTCGGCGTTGCTGAAGGCGCCGGCCTGCATCATCGTGATGCCGGTCGCCGGCGTCTGCACC
>Ga0209724_1000469_pt1 | contig 39046 bp, 32 predicted proteins | sample grotaG_FD_184143 | JGI IMG/M metagenome (GOLD analysis project Ga0209724, IMG submission 184143) | Glacier valley bacterial and archeal communities from Borup Fiord, Nunavut, Canada, to study Microbial Dark Matter (Phase II) -... | ecosystem: Environmental > Aquatic > Freshwater > Ice > Glacier ... | reverse complement strand
GACTTATCAAAATAATTAACCTAAAAGTTTCAAAAAAGTTATCAACACCATGTTGTTGACCTATAATTAATTGCAAGTTTTCTTAGAGACACTATATAACTAACTCCCCTTACGCATGAAGAGTTGTCATCAGATCAGTAATTCAACTGACGCAAGAACACTGATAATAAATAAAACGAACACTGATTTATAAGAAATAAAAATCACACTGATCTGACTGATGTTACAGATTTAAACTGATTAAGAAATAAAATGTGTAAAAAAATCAGTGTAAATCAGTAACATCAGTCAGATCAGTGTTCCCCTTTTTTTCCTATAAATCAGTATTCATTTAATCCTGAACAGCAATTCTTCCGCGATCTTCTTTGGCAAACCCACGCTGGATGGCCATTTCAATTCCACGGTTCATCGCTGTTGACACCTTTTCACCCGCTCGTTTAAAGCCAAACAAACGGGCCATTTCCCTGGCAAGATCTTCTTTGGTAAGGCTGATTTGCTGCTCCAGAATTTCCTTGACAGCCACACTCAACTCTTCTGCAGATATATCTTCTGCATTGAGGTCATTGAGCCGGTAGCTCATGTATTTGGAGGGCACCTGCTGAGGCTTCCAGATAAACGATTTATCCCCTGAGACCGTACTTTCCAGATTAAGTTCCATTAACAACTGTCCAAAATAACGATTGATCCGGCTTCCAATATGGGAAAGGCCCCAGGAAAATAGAACTTTACGGCACAATTGGTCCCTGCTAATGGGCCCTTCAACATTGACCACCTGCATGATTTGGGCCAATACGATACTGCTTTTCGTTGGATTTAAAAACTCTTCGGAGGGAAATTCAACTATTTTCAGATCAGTGGATTCACAATAAATACAATACTTCGATTCGACGGGTGAAACATACTTATTTAGTGCCAAAGATTCCCTGAACCATTCAGCGTTCTGATTATGGGGAGGTAAAAGTTCTGACTTAGCGACGTTATCATCCATCACCTGAGACTTGCTGGTAGTGATGGCATTCAGAATACCCTCCATTACCTTGGCTTGATTTTCCCACCAATCCATTGTCCATACCCTGTAAATTTTCCAGCCCAGGGTTTTCAGCACTTCCTGCTGGATGATTTCACGGTCTCGCACCGTTTTGGCGGCCTTGTAATTGGCCCCGTCACATAGAATACCCAAGATGTATTCAGAGGTTTTTTCAGGATTCACAATCACAATATCCATCCGGTAGCCCGAACAGCCAATGTTTGTATTGACCTGGAATCCATGCTCCCGGATTTTATCAGCAATGATATCTACCAGAGATTTTTGCCTGATCAATTGAGAACCGGTAAGAATGGGGATCACATTTTTACCTTTTTCAGCATATTCAAGGAAGGCTTTTAACCCGGCAACACCTTCCGAAGAGGTACGTGCCAGGTCAATCTGTTCAGCCCTCAGGGTAGAGAATATTTTCATCTCATAACGTGCCCGCGATACGGCCACATTTAGTCGTCGCCAACCGCCTTCACGATTCAGCGGACCAAAATTAAGGCTCACTTTCCCCTCTATATCAGGACCATAACCAACGGAGAAGAGAATCACATCGCGTTCATCACCCTGAACGTTTTCAAGGTTCTTGATAAACAACGGTTCTGCCGATTCCAATGCAATGGCCTCAATAGCAGGATTTTGTGCATAAGCCACGTTCAGCATATCCTCAATCAGCGATTGCTGTACCGAGCTGAATGTGACCACGCCAATACTCCGTTTTACTTTCTTTTTATCGGATAGCCGAACTATGATCTCGTTTACGATCGCCTGGGCCTCGAATTTATTCTGTCGGCTTTTCCCTTTGTCGTAATACCCCTCAACCTGGGTATAGGTCACCTTACTTTGAATGTCATCGGGGGAGGGGAAAGTTAGGAGTTTGTTCTCGTAATATTGTGAATTACTGAAAGCTATCAGACTTTCATGCTTGCTTCGGTAATGCCAAAGCAGGTGCTTCGAAGGCATGGACAAGGCCAGGCAATCATCCAGGATACTCTCCAGATCCTCCTTGTCCATGTTGTCTTCATCCACATTGACGGATGAGAAGAAACTTGTCGGGGGCATCTGTTTAGGATCGCCAACCACAATTACCTCATGTCCCCTGGCAATGGCGCCAATAGCTTCACAAGTAGGCATCTGGGAGGCTTCATCGAATATGACCAGGTCGAACTTGAAGTTATCAATATCAATGTATTGGGCAACCGACATTGGACTCATCAACATGCAAGGCGTTAAACGGGTCAACAGGGCGGGAATCGTATCGAATAGCTTGCGGATGGAGGTGCCGCGTCCATTGTTGCGGATATTGCGTTGTAGGATGCCCACTTCGGAACCTTGTGCCGCCTCCCTGACCAATGAGGGAACGTTGGAGGCTAACCGGGCAAACAATTCTTCCCTGGTCAGTTTCTCGAAATCGAGGGTCATCTTTCTGAACTTGCGAATCTTGTCTTCAAACAAACTACCGTTAAAACTGGCAAGTACAGGCTCAGCGTCAATAATGCGGCCGATCATGCTTTTGTAAAGAGCCTTGTCAAAAGCGCTGATTATTTGATTACTATCTACCGAATGGCAACACAGATAATCCGTCCATGAGTTTAACCCAGCCTCAACAGCTCTTTTTCTGGCCGTATTCCAACTGCTCCAATCTCTTAAAAGATCAATGTTTGCAAGCCAGTCATTGGTTTTCCTGAGAGAATATTCGATCCATGACTCATCTGGTGTATTTCGGTCCCTAATTTCAAACCGGACGGACAAATCAGCATACTGATCCATGACGGTCTTGAAAGCCCTGTTGTATTCAGACAGCGCTATCTGGTGGATGGCTAAGAAGCTGTCTAATCCTACCGCCAGTTCATCACCTATTGATTGCCTGAGCTTTTCGCCCTTCACCAGGTTCCCCGTGAAGAGTTGCAGTTGATCGTTGAGCCACAAAGACGATTTGCAAAGTTCCTCCAATTGACTCCAGTTACCTTCACCATCATTCCACATAAGTCCCAGTAATTGGGTGAAATAACCATTCTTTTGATCGATTGTTTGCTGTTCCTTCTGGTAGGCGATAATCGTAGTAATTACCTCAATCACTTTACTCTTATTCAACTTGTTATTTAATGAGTAAGCCTTCAGAAATTTAACTGTTTTATTTTGTTCCAAATACTTTGGAAGGAACCATTTGTCTTCGGCGATTTCCCATTCAGCCAAAAGCATGGGTGCATCAATTGCCAATATGTTCTTGTTGAACTGTGCCAATAAAGTATTTCTATGGAGATCCCTTGAGAGTCCAACGGGCACAATCAGGGCAACCTGATTAACAGCTTCCTTTAAATTGGTAGCTTTTAACAGGGAGCCTGAAAGAGTTGGATTGCTTAAAAAGAAATCAGCAAGTTCGTTCAGCGTTTCAAATTGTGCTTTCGATGTACAGTCGATCTCTTTACTGAAAACCTGTAAACAGGCTGAAACTGTTTCCCTGCATCCTTCGAGGGAGGCAACATAGGGAATAAAAAGCTCTTTGGCTTCTGCTTTAATGGATTGGGTGTATTGAGAAAAGTCAAGCCCTAAAAGTGGATGGTCAGCAATGTTGGTGCACAGAATTGCCGTAGCCTGCAACTCTTCAATACGATCTCTCCACATAAGAATGTTCTCTGCGGTAAGTTTATTGGCAAGCTCAGGCGAAAATTCAAAGTCACAACTGATTGATTCCTGTGAATGATAGCCAAACAAAGCATCATTGAGGGACGATCCCCATGCTTGCTTGTGATGCAATACTTCGACATATTTACTCAGTTCGCTTCTCAGGGTATGTAACCGCTCCGATTCAGCGAGATATTCAGTTGGTGATAGTCGGCCTATGACCTCCGTACGGGCCTTCAACTGAGCCAATACGGTTGATTTTTTAGATTTATTGGAATGCAGTTCCAAACAAAACGGATCTACCCCTATTGCCTGTAATCGTTTCTGAACAACCGACAGAGCGGCCATTTTTTCAGCAACAAACAACACTTTCTTTCCTTTATAGATTGAATCAACAATAATGTTGGTGATGGTTTGCGATTTACCCGTTCCCGGAGGTCCATGTAAAATAAAGCTCCTGCCTTTAGATGCCTCACTTATGGCTTCGAGCTGAAATGAGTCAGCACTGATAGGAAGAACAATATCGGAGGGTTTTAAATCAGCATCAAGATTTACAATCGGCTCTTCCATTACATCCCACTCGAGCTTACCGGATACAAGGCTTTTTACAATCTTGTTTTGATAGAGTTTTTCTGCGTTGCTATGGATATCATTCCACATAATGAATTTGCTAAAGGAGAAGATGCCCAAAATGGATTGTTCCTCTACATTCCATTTTGTTTGATTCATGATGCCCTTGCGGATGGTATTGAATACCAGTTTCACATCAACGCCGCTTTGATCTTTTGGCAGATTTTCAAGGCCGCCTATCTCAATTCCAAAATCCTGCCGAAGCATCTCCAGCAGAGTAATGTTCATCATTACCTCCTCTTCACGGGTACGAATCACAAATCCTTTTTGGGCTGATTTGCGGATAAGTTCGACAGGCAATAAAAGTATGGGAGCATAACGTGGCAGTTCACTCTGAGGGGTCTCGTACCATTTCAATAAGCCCAATGCCAGATAGAGCGTGTTTGCCCCGTTTTCTTCCATCGAAAGGCGCGAACTACGGTACAGGTGGGTCATCGAAGCGGTTAATTCGGAATCGGTAAGATAAGAACGCAGCCGTTTTTGTGTTAATTCCTTATTGACGAGATCCATCATCGGATCAGTTTGATTCAGCGATTGGTAGATGCCAGCATCCATCATATTATTACTCCAGTCGGTCGGTTTTGCCAATACCTGGAACTCTTGCCCGTCAGCCAGTGCATCTTCCAGATTGCAGATGTTGACTGAAATAAGCTGCATGGTATTCTTTGTGAGCTTAATGTTCAGTAAGTTGTTTCGTAAACTCAGGTCCAATAATTTACGTTCCCAAAGCCTTTGCTTGGTAACTTCAATTTGCCCGCTATTAAAAATAATGGTGTCAGGAGTGATTGTTTCCGGCGTACCATTGTTGCGGTATTCAGTTGCGGCCTCAATGATTTCGATGCCATTTTCACCGAACGTCCTTAAGGGTAAGGGGCGGATACCTGCAAAACGGCTTCGTTTCACATCAATTGATAAAATGAAATTTGAACTGTCCACCAGTTTGGATTCTGCAGAAGAAACGGCGGCGTCAAAAGTGCACTTACTTCCGGAGTTCATACACGTAGTTTCGACCATTATAATTTCATTGATGCCTGCAGCAATGCGTTTTGTGAGAAGTGAAACATCATCGTTCACACTGTCAGAAAATGTGTCATCCACCAGCCATGCTCCAGCGAAAGCATGCCCTTTGACCATTATGATGATCGGGTTAAGTCCCACTGCTTCAATACACGAGGCATATAAAAGTGACATATCCAGACAAGTACCGACCTTGTTGGTAAAGATGGTATCACATAAGCGTATACGTTGCCCGGATTGTTCATAGCTGGCAGGTGGTTCGCAATAAACAATGTTCAGTTCGGCAATTGCTTCATAGATTGCAGCAATTTGTTTTTTGACCCTATCCGGATTTTTACTCTGGTAAGCGTCCAGAGATGGAATGCCTGTCCACGTTTCAAGAAAATGAGAGGCCCTGTGAATGACTTTTGTGATGGCAGGGTAATTGGGTGTTACAAAGGCAGACAACATTTCAGGAATTACAGACAGACCTCCCCATTGATCGAAAGGCAAAATATCAATTGGGTATTTTTCTGATGTAATAAGTTCCTTGTCACTATATACTGAAACGATTATCTCGCCCGCCAAACGTTCTGTAATCTCAGATAAGTATGTAGCTGAAATATTTATGGGTAGGTTATTTACTTCAACAACAGAATTTTGAGGAATCACATTGATTATTCTCTCCATCTTGTCCGTAAGTTCAGGAATAACGGCAATCTGAACATTTACATTCAAAAGATCAATCTCCGAATTATTCTTTAACAATAGTTTGCGGGAGATGGGCACATGGTTTTGCTGCATTGCAAAATTCACCACCGGTGAGTAACTAAAACTAATTTCAATCATCTGATTTAGATTTTGTCTGTTGATTTTATTAAGTTGTATTGTATTAAGCCATATATGATATAAACTTTCACCCTTGCCCTTGAAGCTACAGAACTAAATTTACCGGTATTATGCACATTATAATATTCAACTCATTTTCACTGTAATATTAATGAATACTTTAGCAATTGGTATCTTTTACAGAAAAAAATATCATGTTCACTAAACATGATAGTTTTCAGGCTTTATCAAAACATCAATAGCCTGATACAATTGGAAAGTTTCTCCATATTGGCCTCAACGATTTTGATGGGTAAACTTGTTTGTTGCATCTCAGTAATTTCCTTAATATCCCGACAGCCATGAGATATTAAAAAGTTGGTATAACGTTGAATAAACTCATTATCAGAAATATATAATTTCAATTTTAAGTATGAAGGAAAATGAATCGTATTACCTCCGCCAGTACGGTTCATCAGGCTGATTGAACTACTTTGCGACTTTCGGGAAAATACCCTTACAGAAAAGCCATTCTCACCTACAGTATTGAACAACAACTTGCCATCTTGATGTTTACTCCCAGGTTGATCTAAAATATGCTCAACTCCTACATTTTCATACAATGCCGTTATTATCAATGAATCGCGCATAGCCACTGATAAAGAAGTGCGTTTATTATTTGATTTGAAATTACCTTCAATAACGTAATAATGAATCAATTTTAACAACAACTTCAAACTCCAGTAATCTGAGAATTTCTGGATAGATTATTATGTTTATCTTTCAGATGGTAATAGATTTCTTCAAGGCTTAGATCCCCGCCATCCGATATTTTCCCATAAATTGAATAAACGACAATGTGATCAACTGTCTTGTTTTTGTACTTTTCAACCTGGGCATCATCTTTTCCCAGTTCAACCTCGATGTACCCCACCAACTGGCCATGCTGTTCAATTTTAAAGTCAGGCCGGTCAATGGTGTCAAATTCCTCAGTTGTCAGGTTGGGTGCAGGATAAACCACACACTCAGGATCCAGTTTCAGCTTTGAGAAGATGAAATCTTTGACATCTCTGTTCATCAGCAAATGAAACAAGGTCAGGTTAACCCTGTTTTCGGGTTTGCTGGTATCCTCCTTGAAATGAAGTTCTTTAAGCGAAGTGCTTTCCTGTTGTTTTCCAAATTTTAAATCCATCATATTGAGTTAGTTAATTTAGCCTGCCATTGTTTACACCTCCCAATAGTCGCCATCAGGGTGGGATTCTACGTTCGTATAAATATCCTGATATCGTTCAGGCATAAAAGTGTGGATCGGAACAATCTTCGCAGGTTGAAAAGCTTCGGCAAATCGCTTTAAATCCACAGGACTTGCATGACCGGAAGTATGTATGCTCACTTTGGGTATTCCATTCGTTACCAGCCAATCACGTAAATAAGCATAAGAATCCAGATCCCAATATCCTTCCCATTGCGAATAGACATAAACAGCATCTTTTAATAAATTGGCTTTTTCAAGATCATGCCTGTGAAGTGGACGGAAAAGCAAGACACTCTGAGAGGATATTTCCTGGAGTTTTTCTATAAAAATACGGTTTCGCGAATGGCTTTTCAGCAGGTCAAACCACTTGTTATTTAGAATCTGAACACGTTGTGTTTGGGGGATATAAAGGGCTATATCAGGCCAGTCGGATTGTGGAATATTCTTATTCCCTGTTGCTTCAAGGATTACGGCTGTATAAAGGTCAATCACAAGGGTCTTGCCAGTCTTGCGGCATGCCCGGAAAATAGATACAACGCGGTCGATTTTCTGAGAAGAAGTATGCACAAGTGTTAGACCTTTTGCACTTTTGAATACATCAACTAGTTGCTGTTCAATGTCCGTTTCACTGGGAAATGTTTCATTGTTAGCTAACCTGCCAAGGGATGTTCCTTCCAGTAAAAGGACATCAATGTTTCCGGGTGGATTTGCAATCAATCTTTCTGTAAGGCTTGCCTTTCGTCCATGTGCCCTGAAATCGCCACTGTAAAACAATCGCTTTCCTTCCGCTTCAATAAGTAAGGAATAGGCATCATATCCGGAATGATCAATCAGAAAGGGTGTAATATTGAAGGGACCTACTTCAATAGGTATTCCGGATGAAAGATTTAATCCATTGGCAGGAATGGGCCAAAGACCAGGTAAAAAAAGGGAGGCTTGAGTCAGTATTCTACGGGCATCCTTACCCATTATAACCGGTATCTGTGGACTAATATGGGCAAGCAGTCCGAAATGATCCAAATGAGGGTGAGAGATCATTATCGCAAGTAACGAATCATCCTTGCCGTTCCAGCCGGATATTTGAGGAAGATACTTCTTGTCATTATTTTCAGCATCAAGTGGTAAGCCAAGATCTACGATCAAACGTTTTCCAGCCGAAATAACTTCGACACAGCTTCCTCCAATTTCTTTAGCGCCGCGATGAATACAGATTTGCATTGGTTGATAAGTTATAGGGTTTAGGCTGACTGCAAATAAGTTTGAGCTTTGATGGGATCAAAGATAACATACTTTGTCATTAATATCTATGTTTAGTTAAATTTTAATGAAATGTTCAAAAGCAAGGCGAATGTGACTCCTTGGCTTTAGCCAGTGAACCTTGAGTCTACTCCGAAAAGTCTAATTCTTCCACAAAGGCACAAAGTGCCTCCAAGTCCATTTATAATAATTTCTCGGGAAGTATGAACTCCAAATCCTCTTTCATTTAAATGTTTAGTAGAGTTTCCTTGGATAACATTATCAAGTGCTTCTAAATGATTTGTAATATGTGAAAAATCCTTTTCTCCCCTATATTCTTGATAAGACTTTAATAAGCCAATTCCAGTATCAGCAATACATAAATCCAAAAACCCTTTGTTCCTGTAATATTGAAATGAAATCCAACCAGTTTCACTTTTTGAGTGTTCTACAATATTATCTGTCAATTCAGATATAAGATAACTTATAGCAGAAAAATAGTTTGTTGGAATGTTTGTGATACTCCTTATTACTGCATTAACGTGTGAAATTATATTATCCCTTGTAAATGTCACACTTTCTTCTTTTGAAGTTGAGAAACAGATTATTGGCAAGTATGATTTAGTTCGATAACTTTCCAAAATAACTTTCCAATCAATTATTTCATCAAGTTTAATGCCACCAGGGAAATTAATAGTTCCCAAATATTCGTTTCGGTCATAATTTACTGGTGAAAAATTAGAGTTCTTATTAATAAATGAAGAAAAAAATACTCCAAGAAGTGGTGGTGAATAGGAATAATTAGAAAAATCCAATTCATTGATTTCCTCCAATGGAAATTTTACAGCCTCATTAAGAAAATGTCTTATACTCATTAACTGAATTGACAAATCAAGTCTACACTTAAAAACTATATTAAAGGTTGTCAAATATGTGAATTGTACGTACAAAAAAGAGTCACAAACTTTAACGCTTGTAACTCTTTCATTTTCAGGTGGAGAATATCGGAATCCCGAGTACTCGGGATGACCTTCCCAATCTCAATCGGTACGCTCTAGTCCCGAAACCTCAGCAGTTGAATTCCTTCGCTTGGTAAGAATAAATTCGTTTTTATCTTTTTAGCATAAACGAAAATAGGCAACCATTATCGACAGCATATCTGCCGACAATGGCTATACTATTTCTAATTTCCCATTTCAGATAAAAACCTGATACGTATTAGGCGAATGTCTTCTTCGGTGTAATTATCTTCACCAAGTTCTTTCAGGGCATCTTCTATACTGTCATCCTGAGATTCCTTGAAATAATCGTAAACTTCCAACTGACGTTCTTCATCCATTACATCATCGAGGTAATAATCAATATGTATTCTGGTGCCAGAGTTAACAATGACTTCAATTTCAGAGATCAAATCCTTGAAATCAATACCAATTGAATCAGCAATATCTTCCAGCGAGATCTTACGGTCGATGCTTTGGATAATTCCCACCTTAATTTTAGACTTGTTGGCAACACTTTTAACTACCATGTCCTGTGGGCGATCTATCTCATTTTCATCAACATACAGTTTTATCAGTTCAACAAATTCCTTGCCGTATCTTTTTGCCTTTCCTTCGCCGACACCTTGAATAAATTTCAATTCATCGAGTGTAATTGGATATTGAAGGGCCATATCTGACAACGAAGGATCCTGAAAAATCACGAATGGCGGTAGGCTCAGCTTTTTAGAAATCTTTTTGCGCAAGTCTTTAAGCATGGCAAACAATTCGGGATCTCCTGCCCCACTAGCCTGTGCTGCTGCTGCATTTGCTTCCTCTTCGATGGCATCGTAGTCATGATTGCGGACCAACATAAAATCGGTTGGGTGCTCCAGAAATTCGTATCCCTTTTGGGTCATCTTAAGCAAACCATAGTTTTCGATATCCTTATATATATAGCCAGCAATCAAACTTTGCCTGTAAACAGCATTCCAGAATTTCTCTCCATGATCGTTACCCGAGCCAAAACATTCGAGCTCATAATGACGGAATGATTTCACTGCTGCCGATTTCTTTCCTATTAATATATCAGATAAATGTTCAGCCTTGTAATTTTCTTTTACTTCGATGATGGCCTGAAGTCCACGGCAGATCTCATCTTTTGCTTCAATCTGTTCTTTCGGATTGATACAATTATCACAATTTCCGCATGGCTCTTCTAGTTTCTCACCAAAATAATTCAGTAATATAATACGCCTACAGATGGCTGATTCAGCATAAGAGGCAGTATCGAGTAAAAGTTGCCTCCCTATTTCCTGTTCAGCAACAGGTTTACCCTGCATGAATTTCTCCAGTTTCTGAATATCTTTGTTTGAATAAAGAGTAATACATTTTCCTTCACCGCCATCTCTTCCGGCACGACCAGTTTCCTGATAATAGCCTTCCAGACTTTTGGGTATATCATAATGGATCACAAAACGAACGTCAGGCTTGTCAATTCCCATTCCAAAAGCAATTGTAGCAACAATGACATCCACTTCTTCCATCAGAAACTTATCCTGATTTCCTGAACGGGTTGCTGAGTCCATCCCTGCATGATAGGCCAAGGCTTTTATTCCATTGACTACCAGAGCTTCAGCAATTTCCTCTACCTTCTTACGGCTCAAACAATAAATGATGCCTGATTTGCCTTCGTTCTCCTTTATAAACTTAATGACCTGTGATTCAGGCTTTGATTTAGGTTTTACTTCATAATAAAGATTGGGACGGTTAAACGATGCCTTAAATACATTGGCGTCCAACATTCCAAGTGTTTTCTGAATATCGTGCTGTACCTTTGCCGTTGCTGTCGCAGTAAGTGCAATCAAAGGAGCAGCTCCTATTTCAGATACTATTGGTTTGATCCGTCGGTATTCAGGCCTGAAATCGTGGCCCCACTCTGATATACAATGTGCCTCGTCAATGGCATAAAACGATATTTTGATATGTTTCAAAAACTCGATATTGTCTTCCTTCGTCAAGCTCTCAGGTGCTACGTAAAGCAACTTTGTTTTACCACTGATTACATCATCACGTACTTTTTGGGCCGCAGCCTTGTTAAGCGATGAGTTTAGAAAATGTGCAATGCCATCTTCAGTACCAAAGCTTCGGATTGAATCAACTTGATTCTTCATCAAGGCAATCAATGGAGAAATTATAATGGCAGTACCCTCCATAATTAGGGCCGGTAATTGATAACACAATGACTTTCCTCCTCCAGTTGGCATAAGCACAAATGTATCATGACCATCCAATACACTTTTGATCACCGCTTCCTGTTGACCTTTAAAACGATCAAACCCAAAATATTTCTGAAGTTCTATAGATAAATTATTCTCTCTTCCCATAATTAAAAGACCTCTTTCCAATACAATATAATAAATACTCTATTTTTTAGTCTCCCGAAGATATATAAAATATCATACCAAACACTATCATCTGATTTGATTTTAAATACTTTTGCCATTTTTTTAACTAATATTAAGATATAGCCAACAATGAAATAGGAATATAAGCTATATTTGTGGGATTTTTAATAACCCAATCAGACCAAAATATTTCCTGAGGTATGTCAGAAGAATCTATAATCGCAGAGCAATCATCCAAGAAAAAGAAGAAGAAAGAGCCCAAAGCCGAAATGTCGTTTCTCGATCATTTGGAAACTTTAAGGTGGCATATAATAAAAGCGATTTCTTCAGTTATTATTTGTGCAATCATAGCCTATATATACAGCACAACTGTGTGGGACATCATTTTTGCACCTAACAACTCTGATTTCTGGACCAGCCGGATGATCATTAAGCTCAACAATTATTTTGGAATTCAATCCAATGGGTTGAATGCAAAACCGCTGAGCCTCATCAATTTCGATATGTCGGGCCAGTTTATGGTCGATGTATGGACCGCCATTATTGTTGGATTTATCGTGGCTTTTCCTTATGTGGTCTATCAATTCTGGAGTTTTATAAAACCAGCGTTGTACGAAAACGAAAGAAAACATGCTACAGGAGCTGTTGTGATCATGTCAGTGCTATTTCTGGTTGGAATTCTTTTCGGCTATTACCTGATTGTACCCTTCTCAATTGACTGGCTGGGCTCCTATAGTATCAGTCCTTTAGTTGCCAATCAGATCAATATTTTATCTTATATCAGCTCAGTTACTTCCATTATTATATCAGGTGGCGTCGCTTTCGAATTACCGGTTGTCATTTATTTCCTAAGTAAAGTAGGATTACTTACACCTAAGTTCTTAAGAAAATACAGGCGGCATGCTTATGTTCTATTATTGATTATTGCTGCCATCATTACACCGCCGGATGTGCTGAGCCAGATGATTGTGAGTATCCCTTTAATCCTTTTATACGAAGTCAGCATCTTTATTTCGGCACGGGTTGATAAGGCGCATCAGAAGAAATTAAATGAAATTTAAAACTGCCAGTTAATTATTTACTTATGAAACTCAGAGCAGAAAATATTGTAAAAAAATACCGCAAAAGAACAGTTGTTAAAGGTGTTTCTTTTGAAGTGAACCAAGGTGAAATTGTTGGATTGCTTGGCCCTAACGGTGCCGGGAAGACCACTTCATTTTATATGATCGTAGGATTGATAAAGCCTTTGACAGGCCAAATATTCCTTGATGATGAAGAAATTACCAACTTGCCTGTCTATCGGAGAGCCCAGAAAGGGATTGGTTATTTGTCTCAGGAGCCTTCTGTTTTCAGGCAAATGAGTATTGAGGACAACATCCTGTCGGTATTGGAAATGACCAAAATGCCCAAAGATTTACAGCACCAGAAGGTGGAACAATTGTTGACCGAATTTGGCCTTCAGCATATACGTAAAAGTAAAGGATATCAGCTTTCTGGAGGCGAACGAAGACGTACTGAGATTGCGCGTGCATTGGCTATTGATCCAAAATTCATTCTGCTAGATGAACCTTTTGCCGGAGTTGACCCAATTGCCGTTGAGGATATTCAGCACATTGTTAAAACACTCAGGGACAAAAATATCGGAGTTTTGATTACCGACCATAACGTACATGAGACCCTTAATATTACCGACCGTTCGTATTTATTGTACGAAGGTTCGATTATGAAAGCTGGTACTGCAGAAGAGTTGGCCTCTGATGAGGAGGTCAGAAGAGTCTACCTTGGTCAGAATTTCGAACTTCGCTAAGGCATTACTTTAAGTTTAAAAAAGTTAAACAAATAGACAGTTAGAATATATAGGTAGAGATATTTATGTATTCTATGTGTCTATTTTTTTATGTTATTTCAATCTATTATTAAGATTGAATAACGGTTTTATTCCCTCAAATCAATAATTATCGTAGTTCTCTATCTTCTTTTCCTGCGTAATTTTTGAACCCTTTTTCATTATCCCAATTATAAATTACGCAATTGCAAAATCAAATTTACAATTGAGTAAATCTTGGTAATTCCTTATAAAAATAACCTATTAAATTTATACCTTTGACCTACCTCTGTCTTACCTCTGTCTTGGTTAAAACAAATATAATACAAATATATACAGTATATAAACCGTATCTTATCCGTATTTATACGGTATATATACGGTATATATACGGTTTATATATGTATTAATGCAAAAAGAGATAAGACAGAGATAGGTCAAGGGTATGACAGAGGTAGAGCCAGAATAAGCTCTAAAGTTTTTGCTGAAATGTATTTATATTCTTAATATGGGATTGCTTCGTACCTACCAATGACGTTTAGATGATGAGATTGCAGGTACTTACATCATGTCTCTGATCTCCGAATACCCGTCATTGCGAGGAACGAAGCAATCTCACATAAGAGAGTATGTATCTAATATACATATCATTGCGAGCCAATACTTGTATCTACACCTTGGGAAAGAAATCTATCAATCAATATATTATGTGGAATTGCTTTCCCGATTAATTATTCGGGACAATGACGATATGAGAATTAATTATACATAATTTTAGGATTATAGATTGTCGTATTCCAAATATATTCAAGCTGACTTTGGAATTCAATGCAACAATTAAGAATTGCTACTAACCTGCTTTTGAAATATCTAAATGTCTATAATATAAATTCATTTTGATCAAAAGTCGTCCTATAAATATTTCAAACTACAAGTTCTAATTTTTTTGTGTGTTTATTTTTCATCCAAAGAAACAAAATGAAAAGAATTGGCCAGTCCTGTTGCGAAGTTGGAAAATTAGACCTACATTTGCACCACAATATGCGGGCGTGGCGGAATTGGTAGACGTGCCAGACTTAGGATCTGGTGCCTTGCGGCGTGGGGGTTCGAGTCCCTTCGCCCGTACATCAAAAAATAACCGTCTTGCTTTTTCCTTGAAAGGATAAGCAAGCGGTTTTTATTAATTTAAAGCAAACGGTTTTGGATACGGAACTGTATAAATAGATTCCTTCCAAGCTGATTTCCAATAACTTTAAGTGGAAAATTATGAATATTACCAGAGAAAACATTGATGAACTGAATGCAATTCTTAGCATAACTGTTGAGAAAAGCGATTATGAAACCACCGTGAATGAGGTTCTGAAGACTCATCGCAAAAAAGCAAATATGCCAGGATTTCGTCCCGGAATGGTTCCTGCCGGATTAATCAAAAAGATGTATGGAAAAGCAGCCATTGCTGAAGAGGTAAATAAAGTGATTACCAATAGCTTGAACAATTATATCCATGATGAAAATCTGAATATACTGGGAGAACCCTTACCCAACGAAGAAAAGCAACAGACCATTAACTGGGAGACGCAGACCGATTTCAGTTTTGTTTATGACATTGCAATTGCTCCTGCATTCGAGGTGAAACTTGATAAGAACCTCGTTGTACCTTATTATAACATCGCTGCCGATGACGAAATGGTTAACAAGGAAGCTGATGCTTATGCGAGCCGTGCGGGCGAAAACAAACCTGCCGACAGCGTTGAAGATAAAGATACGGTTCGTGGAAATTTCGTTCAATTGGATGAGGCCGGAAACGTATTAGAGGGTGGAATTGTTGCCGAGAAAGTAGTAATTGCCATTGATATCATGAAGGATGAAGAAATCAAAGCCTCCTTCATCGGCAAAAAAGTCGGCGATTTGGTTGTTTTTGATCCCTTGAAAGCTTATGAAAACAAACATGAAGTGGGTCATTTGTTAAATATTTCGCACGAGGAAGCTGAAAATATTAAAGGTGATTTCAACTTTACAATCATAGAAATTCTTCGTTTCGTGAAAGCTGAACGGAACCAGGATCTCTATACCAAGATTTATGGCGAAGAATCAGGAATTACTACCGATGAGGAATTTAAAGCAAAGGTAAAAGCTGAAATTGAAGAAAATTTTGTGTACTCAGGCGATTATAAGTTTTACATTGACAGCAGTGAAATTCTGAAAAATAATATTCAGTTCGATTTGCCTAAAGCATTTTTAAAACGTTGGATAAAAGTGACCAATGTAAAAATGACAGATGAACAAATTGAATCTGATTTTGATAACTTCATGCTCGATTTGAAATGGCAGTTGATCAAAGATAAAATCGTAAAGGACAATGAGTTGAAGATCACAGAAGAGGATATTCGCACATTGGCCAAACAATTGGCATTGGCTCAATTTCGCCAATACGGAATGAGCAACCTGACTGAGGAGATGCTCGATAATTACGCCAATCACATGCTTAAAAACGAAGAAGAACGCCGCAAACTTGTTTCCAAAAAGCAGGATGATGTCATTCTTGAAACGATAAAAGGTAAAGTGACCCTCGACATAAAACCAATAAGTTATGAAGATTTTAATAAGTTGCTTGAAAAATAATAGGTTGGCAGTATAGCCTATTCCATATTTTCTTAACTTTGTAAGAATTTGATTTCCCCTATTATATTTAGCGAAATCAATTTTTTACAAAGTTTTTTTTTAATCAGGAGAAACAATATTATGAACGACGGAAAAGAATTCAACAAATATGCAAGGAAACATTTGGGCATTAGCAGCCTGAATTTAAGTCGGTTTGACTCAATTTTAACCGATAGTCTGACACCGTACATCATTGAAGAACGTCAGTTAAACGTTGCCTCGATGGACGTATTTTCAAGATTAATGATGGACCGTATCATTTTTTTAGGCACCCCCATCGACGATTATATTGCCAATATTGTTCAGGCACAGTTATTATTCCTTGAGTCGGCAGATCCGAAAAAAGATATTCAAATTTATTTCAACTCACCGGGAGGTTCTGTACATGCTGGACTGGGTATTTATGATACGATGCAGTATATTTCATCGGATGTAGCCACAATATGTACCGGTATGGCCGCTTCAATGGGTGCTGTATTGCTTACTGCAGGCGCAAAAGGTAAACGTTCGGCATTGAAACATTCACGGATTATGATTCACCAGCCAATGGGTGGAGCACAGGGTCAAGCTTCAGATATCGAAATTACAGCACGTGAAATCATGAAATTGAAAAAAGAATTGTACGATATTATCGCCAATCACAGCGGGAAATCGTATAAACAGGTTGAGAAAGATGCCGATCGGGATTATTGGATGACATCAACTGAAGCCAAAGAATACGGAATGATTGACGATGTGTTGTTCAGAAATAAATAGCAATTCATTTTGCACAAAACTATTATATTTTGAAAATGAAAATGGATAAATGTTCCTTTTGCGGGCGTGAAAAGAAAGAAGTTAACTTGCTGATTGCGGGCATGGAAGGACATATTTGCGACAATTGTGTTGAACAGGCTCATGCTATTGTTGAGGAAGAATTCAAGAAGGTGAAAGGTTTTGATACCGCAGGTATTAAATTGATGAAACCTATTGAGATCAAAACCTTCCTCGATCAGTATGTAATTGGGCAGGATCAGGCAAAAAAAATACTGGCCGTAGCTGTTTACAACCATTATAAAAGACTCAATCAACCAGTTTCAGCTGATGAAACTGAGATTGAAAAATCAAATATTATTCTGGTAGGCGAAACGGGAACAGGTAAAACATTGCTGGCCCGTACCATTGCAAAAATGCTTCATGTACCTTTTACCATCGTTGATGCTACAGTGCTTACTGAGGCTGGATATGTGGGTGAAGATATTGAAAGTTTGCTTACACGTTTACTTCAGGTGGCCGATTACAATGTAGAAGCTGCTGAACGGGGTATTGTATTTATTGATGAGATTGACAAAATAGCCCGCAAGGGAGATAATCCTTCCATAACGCGTGATGTATCAGGTGAAGGTGTTCAACAGGGACTATTAAAATTGCTCGAAGGAGCCATTGTTAACGTACCCCCACAAGGAGGTCGTAAACATCCTGAGCAGAAAATGATTCCAGTGAATACCAAGAATATATTATTCATCTGTGGCGGCGCCTTCGATGGAATTGATAAAAGGATTGCACAACGCCTTAATACCAAGACAGTTGGATATGGAGCACAAAAGAAGGCCGATAACCTCGACCGCAATAATATGCTTCAATATATATCTCCCCAGGACTTAAAATCATTTGGTTTGATTCCTGAAATCATTGGCCGTATTCCAGTACTCACTTATTTGGAACCGCTTGATAGAAAGGCTTTGCGTAGTATTTTGACCGAACCTCGCAATTCATTGATCAAACAATATACCAAATTGTTTAAATTGGATGATGTTGAATTGAGTTTTGATGAAAGTGCACTGGAATTTATAGTCGATAAGGCCATCGAATTTAAACTGGGAGCCCGCGGTCTTCGCGCCATCTGTGAGAATATCATGAATGATGCCATGTTTGATACCCCTTCAAATCACGTGACCAAGATGAAAATCACCCTCGACTATGTCATGGAAAAAATTGACAGGGTAAGTGCAGTGCGTTTGAAGGCAAGCTAGAATATACATTACTCTTAAAATGAACTGATTATGAAAATAGCAGAACTGAAAGAGATCATAGCACACAGAATTGCAGGGATAAATGATAAAACATTTCTCTCTGCAATTAATACCATTCTTGCAGCCAAATCGGAGTCAACAGTCTATATAACAACTCCTGAGCAAAAACTAGCTATTCAAGAAGGAAGAGATCAAATTGCCAGAGGAGAATTTTTTACTAATGAAGAAGTAAAAAAGGAAATGGATGAATGGTTAAAAGAAAAATAATCTGGTCTGCAAGGTCAAAATATAACTTGAAAGATTTACACATCAAAGGTTAAACCATTACTTTCCAACTATTTATGGATGAAGAACAATTTTTAATGAAGGGCGATTTTGTCCGTATCGACGGAATCAATGCAGTAGTCGTTGGTACTGATGAGGATGAGAACATTCCAGAAGACCATATCGCAGTATTTTTTGGCTCTGGATTGGCCAAACGTGAATCCGAAGGTGGATTAGGAAATGGGCAACCCCAGGTATGGATTGTGCCCATTGATTTGTGTGAAGATGGCCTGGAGCCCGAATATTTAGAGGAATAGAGTTTAAAGTTTAAACTCTACATTATTCGCTCACCATTTCCGGGGGCAATTCCTTGGTAGTTTTAGCTCCCAGTTTCCTGATAGTTTCAGCCCTTCGCACCAAGTTTCCACTACCAACGTAGAGCTTATTCACCGCCTGATCATAAGTTTTCCTTGCACTTTCCAGGCTTCTGCCCATGGATTCCATATCTGCAATAAAGGCTACAAATTTATCATACAAAGCACCGCTCTGCCGGGCAATTTCCAATGAATTACGTGTTTGGTTTTCCTGCTGCCATATCGAGGAGATGGTGCGTAGGGTGGCCAGCAAGGTAGATGGACTGACAATCACCACTTTGTTGTCCCAGGCAAAGGTAAATAATTCCTGATCTTCCTGTACGGCAATGCTGAATGAGGATTCTATGGGGATAAAGAGCAATACAAAATCGGGACTGTTGAAGGCGGGGGTATGTTGATAATGTTTTTCGCTCAGCATTTTGATATGGCTTCGTACGCTGACTAAATGTTCCTTCACAAAAATGGAACGCTCTTTTTCACTATCCGCATTTACCAAACGTTCATAAGCTACCAGGGAAACCTTAGAATCAACCACGATATGCTTCTGATCAGGCAAATGAATCACCACATCTGGCTGATATCGTTGCCCGTTTTCTGCAATTACGCTTTCCTGCCTGATGTATTCGCTGCCCTTCGTGAGCCCAGACCGCTCAAGGATGCGTTCAAGAATGACCTCACCCCAGTTGCCTTGCTTTTTCACATCTCCCTTCAAGGCTTTGGTCAGGTTATTGGCTTCATCACTGATTTTCAGATTCAGGTCATGCAGTTTCTTTAGTTCTGCCTTCAGATCGGTCTGATCTTTCAATCCTTTTTCATAAGTATCTTCTACTTTTTTCTCGAAGAGTTGAATCTTTTCTTTCAGCGGAAGAAGCATTTCAGTAATACTTCTCTGATTGGACATTGAAAAATCTACTGTATTTTGCTTCAGTATTTTAGAAGCAATGTTTTCAAATTCGGTGGTGAACTTTAGCTGAACATGCTCCATTTCTTTTTTCTGAAGCTCCAGCTTCTCCTGCAAGTTACTGAAATCGGCTTCATCACGGGCCAACTTCTGGCCTTGAATCCCTATTTCCGTTCGCAGCAGATGGATTTGCTGAAGCAGTTCCTCCCGTTCTTTGAGCAAGGATTGGTTCCGGTCTTCAAAAAGTGACTTTCCCTTTTCCAATTCAAATTTCTGCTGTGCAAATTGTTGGTCTGCCATCACCTTTTCACGCTCAGCATGATCGCCCTGTTTGTGCAATTTTGATTTCAGCAATAAAAATGAAATAATAAAACCGAGGCAGGCTCCGGCGATCAATAGTAGAATGTCCATGAGATTAAATTTGGATCAAAAATACACAATTGACCGAAATATAAGGCCACCCTCACCCCTCTTGTGAAAGAGAATTAAATCATTATACCCAATAAGTTGATCAGATGCACTATCATCAAGAGAAGCTTTTTTGTATTGTTTGCTTTTTAATCTACCAGACTATTAAAGAACAATATAAAGTGAAATTCATGAGAATAACTAAACTTTCAAACTCCCCTAAAATCTATTTTACAACCTCACCTTATGAATGAACATGGAAAAATTGGAAAAGTAGGAGGAAAAAGGGAAGACATCTTATTTTAGGGTTCAAATCGTGTTTAGTTCCGCTGGTTCCGCTGCATTGGTATTTTGAATCAAACCTACACAATTCCTGTTTTTGCGATGCATTCCCGTCAAGGTTATCAGAAAAGGGAGAAGGGAAACATATGAGTATTGGTCATAGGGCAAAAAGCGAGACCAGCGGAATCAGCGGAACCGGCGGAACCGGATACGATTTGAACACTAAATAACTTATTTATCAAATTGAGCAAATAAGGATCTAAAGTAAAACAAGAGTGTTGATGCCATTCACCCGTAAGATCGCTTAAATCGAACTCGCATACGTGGGGTGTTGACTTTGGAAAAACGCTTCCCCACAATAATATCATCATATCCACAAATTGATTCATTAAAATCCCAAAGTCACTGAGAATTGTTAAATTTGCACAACCAAAATGATTAAAAATTAGAATGTAATAGAATTATTTCTTCATACAGTAAATTTATTTACTGTAAATTTAACCATTCTAATTGAATTGGTATATTTTTTTCTTAAATTAGTTCAACTTTTCTATTGTGCCTGATATAATACAACTTCTTCCAGACTCGGTTGCCAACCAGATTGCAGCCGGAGAGGTCATTCAAAGACCTGCTTCGGTGGTAAAAGAATTGGTAGAAAACGCCATTGACGCCGGGGCAACATACATAAAGGTCAACATTAAAGATGCAGGCCGTACACTTATTCAGATCATCGATAATGGTTGTGGAATGTCAGATACCGATGCACGTATGTCATTTGAGCGTCATGCAACCTCGAAAATCAAATCGGCCAACGATATATTTGCCATTCGTACGATGGGCTTCAGGGGCGAGGCACTTGCTTCGGTAGCTGCTATTGCAGATGTTGAAATGAGGAGTAAAGAACATGACCAGGATTTGGGAACTTTTATTCATATTTCGGGTTCAAGTCTTATCTCGCAGGAGCCCGTCAGCTGCGACAGTGGTACAAATCTTCAGGTTAAAAATTTGTTTTTCAATGTTCCTGCACGCCGTAAATTCCTAAAGTCAAATCCGGCAGAGCTAAAACATATCATCAATGAAATTCAGCGTATTGCATTGGCAAATGCAGATATTTCCATTTCGTTGCAACATAACGGATCGGCCATCTATGAACTCAATGGATCAAATAAACGGGTACGAATTGTTTCAATTTTTGGGAAAAATATCAATCAAAACTTAATTCCAATTGATACAGAAACTTCACTGGTCAAGATAACCGGGTTTATTGGTCAACCTAAACATGCTAAAAAAGCGTTTGGAGAGCAATTCTTTTTCGTCAACCAACGGTATATGAAGCATCCTTTTTTTCATCGTGCGATCATACAGACATACGATAAAATGTTGCCCCCTAATACCATTCCCTCCTATTTTATTTATTTCGAAATAAATCCTGCTGAGATTGATGTGAATATACATCCAACTAAAACGGAGATTAAATTTGAAAACGAATCGGCCATCTGGCAAATATTACAAGCCTCAGTGCGCGAAGCCCTTGGAAAGTTCAATATCGTGCCATCCATAGATTTTGATCAGGCTGGAAGTGTAGATATTCCAATGCCACTCAGGGATTATGCCGATATCCATGCTCCTGAAATAAAAGTAAACCAGGCTTACAATCCATTTGAACAGCCATCACCATCGAAAAACACCTCCGGCACTGGCAATAGTTTCAAACCTACACCTTCCCAACGTACCAACCTGACCAACTGGCAGTCAATGTATAAAGGTCTGGAACCTAATTTTACAGAACAAGCTGAAATCCCCGATGAGCCTGTTCAGTTCAGGATGGAAGAACAGCAAACTTTAAAAAGTTCAGTACAGTTTAAAAACAAATACATCCTCACACCTGTTAAATCTGGATTGATGGTGATCGACCAGAAGCGGGCACACGAGCGCATTCTTTATGAACGGTTAATGCAGGTAATGGAAACCCATGAGGTGGCCAGCCAGGCGCAGCTTTTTCCTGAAACATTTGAAGTAAATGCTTCTGATGCTACGCTTTTGATTAGCATTCTCCCGGATTTAAAAGCTATGGGATTTGATATCCGTGAGTTTGGCAAAGACATATTCATTATCAACGGTACGCCGGGAGTATTGAATGCATCATCGCCAGTGGAAATTATTGAAAGTTTACTGGAAGAATATAAAAATTCACCAGCCACCCTACAGGGTAAAGCCCGCGAAACGGTGGCCATTTCATTGGCACAGGCCTCTGCCATACCTTATGGCCATGCGTTGAAACCAATTGAGATCAGCGAATTAATTGATAATCTTTTTGCCTGTCAAACGCCTAATTTTTCGCCAAAAGGAAAAAAGATTTTATCCATCATGCCATTGGAAGATTTTGAAAAACTATTGAAATGACATTATGGCGGTAAAGTTAAACCAACACATAAATTCACTACTTTAGCAGTGGAAAGTTTCAAGTTGGTGCGAATCTTAAGAAACAAGTTTAATCTAAATTTAAAAAAACCAGAATACGATGCAAAATTTTAGGCCCAGTGCAAATACCATTCCACCAGTTGTTAAAAATTTGATTATCATTAATGTTATCATGTTGCTTGCCACCTATGTTTTAAACATGCGTGGTATAGATCTGGCCAAACTCTTAGGACTTCATTACTTTGCATCGCCCGAATTTAGGCCTTACCAATTGATCACGCACATGTTTATGCACGGGGGTTTTATGCATTTACTATTCAATATGTTTGCACTTTGGATGTTTGGCCGGGTGCTCGAAAATGTATGGGGCCCCAAACGCTTTTTTATTTTCTACTTTGTAACCGGACTTGGGGCTGCCGTATTTTATACCTTCGTTAACTTCATCGAATTTCAATATTTTGCTTCTAAATTGACTCCTGAAACAGTGCAGGATATTATAGCGAATGGAGCTGAAATTTTAAAACAGGGACAAAATTATACAGGTCAGGCCGGCAAGTTAAATATGCTTCTCAATATACCGACAGTAGGAGCTTCAGGGGCCGTATTTGGAATTCTGCTCGGTTTTGGTATGTTATTCCCTAACACAGAATTAATGCTCTTATTTCCACCTATTCCTATCAAGGCTAAATATTTTGTAGCCGGTTATGGAGCCATTGAGCTTTTTAGCGGACTTACCAACTCGGGAGGTAACATTGCCCATTTTGCCCATCTTGGAGGAATGCTTTTTGGCTTCTTCATGATAAAATACTGGAATAGAAACACGAACAATTTTTATTAAAGGACTATCATAGGAGACTTTTAGACATTGGCAAATGGATATTATAACCGAAATAAAAGAATCATTCAAGGAAGGATCAGCATTAACCCGTTTGATATACATCAACCTGGGTATATTTTTGCTCATCCGTATTGTCAATGTATTTTATTTTCTGGCAGGTGCCGAATTTCCCTTTATTGACTGGCTGGCCCTTCCCGCTGATTTCCAGACTTTGGCAAACAGGCCCTGGACCCTGTTCACCTATATGTTTTTGCATTTCGATTTCCTTCATATCTTGTTCAATATACTATGGCTGTATTGGATGGGACAAATTTTTCTTGGTTATTTCGATCAGGGAAAGCTGATTGCACTTTACCTTTTGGGAGGAATTACAGGCGGAATATTCTACGTTTTGGGATACAATCTATTCCCTGCCTTTTCGGATAATCTTACAAATTCAAGGCTACTTGGAGCTTCAGCTTCAGTAATTGCTATTGTCACTGCCCTTGCCATGCATGCGCCCAACCATTCTATTAATCTGATGTTTATAGGATCGGTAAAAATCAAATATATCGCCTTGTTCTCAGTACTTCTTTATGTGATTGGCATTTCATCGACCAATGCTGGTGGCAACCTGGCACATTTGGGAGGTGCTTTCTGGGGAATGATCTATATACTTCAACTCAGAAAGGGCTTTGACCCTGCTACGGGTGTAATATGGCTTCTGAATAGTATTAAAAAATTATTTACTGCTCAACCGAAAGTAAAAGTAAGTTACCGGAAACCTGTCAACGATATTGAATATAACCAGCTAAAAAAACAAGATCAAACCCGTATGAATGAAATACTGGAGAAGATCAGCAAGTCGGGCTATGGTTCGCTCTCAAAAGAAGAAAAAGAAATTTTATTTAGAATGGGCAAGTAAATTAAACCGGTCCAACTTTATTATTACGCAAAGTTGTTCTTTGTGAGTGTTTGACTGCTTCATTGATGCTCGCGTTTAATTCAAACCCCACCAGGAGAATAAGTGAAAGAAGATACATTAGAAGCATAATTACCAGTAGTGTACCTATTGATCCATACAATTTATTGTACCGTCCAAAATGGTTGATGTAATATGAAAAACCAACAAACGTTAATACACAAAGGACGGTTGAAAGAGTACTGCCAGCAGAAATAAACCGCCATTTAGTCTTTTTTGCAGGAGCCAGGTAATACAAAAACGAATTGGCCATGAAAAATAAAAACAAAATCACCAGCCATTTGGCAACAGACAGAGTATAGATGATGAAATGATCTTTCAGATAACCATTGGCAGCCAAATAATTAATAAGGTACTGACCGGTAGTGATCAATCCAATAGCCAAAGTAATTAATACAGAAAGGATCACCAGCAACAACAATGCAATAAGGTATTGGCTCAACCAGGTCCGGCGTTCAAAAGTGTGAAGGGAGGTATCAAATCCGCTCATCATGGAGGCCAGTCCATTGGTAGCGAAGATGAGGGCCATAAAAAATCCAAGGGAAAGTAAATCGCCCCGTTGCTGAGTCAGAATATCCTGAACGGTTTCTTCGATGGCTAAAAAAGCAGTCGCAGGAACCATGTCCTTGATGAGCAAAAACAATTCATCCTGAAAATTATCAATGGGAATATAGGGAATAAGAGTAAAAAGGAAAATGATGGCCGGGAATAAAGCCATGAAAAAACTGAATGTAATGGCAGAAGCCCGGGCTGTTAAAGATCCATCAACAATGCTGCGCCAGAAAAATACCATCACATTATAAAGGGGCATCCCGTCAAAGCCATAGAAAGTAATCCTTTTTGCCTTTCTCAGAATGCTTGCCCACATAAAAATAAATTTCCTTCTAACAATTCGTCCACGCATTAATCCTGTTTTTCAATTCGTAATTGGTGAATATAGGGGTTATTTTCTTTGTTTTTTACCAAAAAATAAACCCGGAAAGTACCATTGCCGGTAACTAAACTTCCGATGGCATAGCGGGCACCATCTTTCCCACCCTGATGAATAATACTGAATTGCTTGGGTTTATTGGCCTTAAAAAACTCAGCTACAATTTGTTTGGCCTGTGCTTTACTGAAAACATCGTCATGGTTTTGAACTACCAATTCAACATTCTCATTAAAATAAGTTGCCAGCTTTTCATCGTTGCCATTCTGAATGCTCAATACAATCTCATCAGGAATTTGTGAAAACGACTGAGATACAGCTACAAACAAACAGAAAAATAAAAAAATAACTTTGAATTTAGAATTCTTCATTTCTAATAATTTTTGTACCAATTACATTCGAGGGGAATCATTATCAAAAACCATGCAATTATATCATGAAACAAATACCTTTGTAAAAGTAACAAAATTCAAATGAAAATAAGCCTTCTTGTAATTGGAAAAACTGATGAAGATTATCTTCAAAAAGGAGTGGAAATATTCTTAAAACGAATCCCTCATTACATCTTGTTTGAAATGAAGATTATTGCGGATATTAAAAACTCCAAAAACCTCAGTGAAGAACAGCAAAAAGAAAAAGAAGGGGAGTTGATTTTGCAACAGATTCTTCCATCTGACGAATTATTTCTCCTGGATGAACAGGGAATGGAAGCATCATCGGTAGAATTTGCACGGTTTTTGGAGAAGAAGATGCTTTCAGGAATTAAACGGCTGGTATTCTTAATTGGTGGCCCTTATGGATTTTCTGCAAATATTTATTCAAGAGCCACGGGTAAAATAAGCCTGTCGAAAATGACTTTCTCTCATCAAATGGTAAGGCTCATTTTTGTCGAACAATTATACCGTGCTTTTACCATTATAAAGGGGGAACCTTATCACCATCAATAAATTTATTGCAGCCATGGGGTTGTAGCGGAAAATTAATTATTTGTGACATGATGGAATTACGAAAATACCTTTTTGCTATACTTTCAATCTTAATTTTTCTGGTAGCTTTCATTCAGGAACACCGGACTTTGTCGAATGAGACCGAAAAAAAACTCATTGAATCCTTCCAGCAAACTTTACTTGAAAAAGAATTAAAACTCTCGGAATGCCTTGACAATGTAGAAAAGAAAATAAACAGCAATTTGCTTTCTGAAAACTATGTCTCCAATTTTTCAAATTACAATCACCTGTTTGAGGATGATGGGCTTGGCTTTATTATTTTAAAACATAGGCAAATGGTTTACTGGTCGAGCAACCATTTTCCTTTTCCCGCTATACCATCACGGCTTTCCAGTGAAAATGGATTGTTGGTTTTGCCCAACGGAATCTTTGTGGCTCAGAAAAGAGTGATCCCAAGGACTCGGGATCAAGTTATTGGCCTTATCCATATCAAAAACAATTATTTGTATGAAAACCAGTTTCTTGAAAACATCTTCATAAAACCATTCAAATTACCTTCCAGTTTCCAAATCACGATCGAAAAAGATAAAAATTCTTATGAAATACATAATTTGAATAACCAATATCTCTTCTCGGTGGTTCCAACTGGCAATAAAAGGTTGATCGAATCAGATCTTTATTTTACAGCCTCATTGTATCTATTGGGTTTTATATTTTTATTAATAGCACTTTACAGGAAAATGAATGATTACCATGAAGTAAATTTCCTGGTAAAAATTATATGTTTGACACTGATCCTTCTCCTGATTTACTCGATTCACATTATTTTCGGAATTCCAGCCATCTTGAATAACCTGGAAATTTTCAGTGCCAAATATTACGCTGTATCCAAATGGCTTCCCTCATTGGGCGACTTTTTTCTCATTACAACTCTATTCTTTTTTTGGAGCTTGATTTTTGTCAAAGAATTCACATTGTATAGAAAATCCGCAAAAAGTATGATCATTCCATTGTTCGTATTTGCCGGCTCGCTTTATCAACTTGTTGGACTGATGATTAGCAATCTGATTCGCAACAGTAACATTTCCTACAAATTAAACCGCATTACAGATATCGATCAATTCAGTATAAGCAGCCATCTGGCCATTGCCTTGCTGCTCTTTTCCATTTTTCTGATCCACCTGAAAGTCATCGAAAAAACAGAACATCTTATCAATAAGCGTAGTTTTCTCAAGTTTCATTTGTTGGCAATACCAGCTTCAATCTTATTGTGTATACTTTTTAATACCCCTCCATTTTATCTGTTATCCTTGTTTTTCTGTGTCAATTTATTGCAAACCCAGATAAAAAAACTGCATATTGCCCGCTTTTCACTTTCGTATGCCATTTTATTTATTTCCCTGTTTTCTGTTGTAAGCCTGATGGTTATTTACCAAACCATTGATCAACGCGATATTCAGGTACAAAAATTAATGGCCATTAATTTGAGTTCAGAACAAGATCCGGTTGCCGAGGTATATCTGAGTAATATGCAAGATCAATTTAACACCGATTCCATCATTCCTAAATTACTCACACCACCCTACGACGAATTGGAAAACTACCTCAACCGAAACTATTTTGATGGTTATTTTAGAAAATACGAACTCCAATATATTTTCTGCACCAGCACGGACCCTGTTTTGATGAAGCCCGAAAATGTTTCAGAACCCTGCTTCCCTTACTTCGACAAAATGATTGCCCGGGCAGGAACACAGATTTCAGGAAGCAATTTCTATTTTATGAATAATATGGAGGGAAGGGTTTCTTATTTAGGGAAGCTTCATTATCCATTAAAAAACGATATAAAGGGAATTACCATATTCATTCCCATGAATTCAAAACCTGTTTCAGAGGGCATCGGATTTCCTGAATTGCTCATGAACAAAACATTGATCAAGCCTTTTAGATATAAGTACCTCTCTTATGCCAAATATTTTGACGATGAGCTAATCAATCGTTCGGGCGAATATACCTATAACTATTATTTGCAATCATATAATATTGAACAATCAAATGCTGAATTCAAACTCCGGAAATGGGACGGTTACGATCATATTATTTATAAGTTCGGCGACAAAAACTATATTATTGTAAGTAACCGCTCTTTACGTTTTGTAGATTACCTTATTTCATTTCCCTATCTATTTGTTTTCTATTTTGCATTTGTTTTGGTGATCATGATGACGGGAAATCCGTCCCGAGGCCTGGGGATCAGAAAAATGATGATTCCCCATGATTTGCGTTTTAGAATTCAGCTCGCCATTATCTCTGTCGTATTGATCTCATTGCTTTTCGTAGCTGCCGGAACAATCTATTATAACATAAAAGAATACCAAAACCGGCATCAGTCCGACCTTCAGGAAAAAATGAATTCTATTTCCCATGAAATTGATAGCCGGCTCAACAATGTTAATTCGATAACTCCTGAAATACGTCTATGGCTTTTTGAGGAATTATACAAACTTTCCAATGTATTCAGGACCGACATTACTATTTATGATGTAAAAGGTGAGCTGATAGCCTCTTCACGCCCTGAAATATTCCGCCAGGGCATCACCTCGGAAAGAATGAATGCTGAGGCCTTCTATGAATTATCTGAAAGATATCAACTCGATTACTTTCAGCCCGAAAAAATAGGCAACCTTTCTTACCTTTCTGCCTATGAGCCTATTATGAATAACATGGGCGATTACCTGGGATATCTGAACTTGCCTTATTTTACCCGTCAGGATGAGTTGAAACAAAGTATATCCACATTTATCGTGGCATTTATCAACCTTTACCTACTGCTGTTTCTGGCCAGTGTGATTGTGGCAGTAGTATTGTCAAACAAAATAACTTTGCCATTGGCCCTGATTCGTGAAAAACTAAAAGGCATCCAGCTAGGGAAGAAAAGTGAACAAATCAATTACCAGGGCGAGGACGAAATCGGTGCACTTATACGTGAATACAACCACAAGGTTGACGAACTGGCTGAAAGTGCAGAACTTCTGGCCAAATCAGAACGTGAATCTGCCTGGCGGGAAATGGCCAAACAAGTGGCCCATGAAATTAAAAACCCGCTTACCCCCATGAAATTGAATATCCAGTATTTGCAGCGGGCAAAGGCTGAAAAAAAAGAACACTATGATGAATTCTTTGACCGGGTCACTCAAAACCTGATTGAACAAATTGATACCCTCTCGGGAATTGCCACTGAGTTTTCAAACTTTGCCCAGATACCCAAAGCCAAAAATGAAGTTTTTGAACTTATTGAAGTGCTGAAAAATGTGTGTGCCTTGTTTGAACCCAATCAGAACCTTCATTTTTCTTTTGAAATGAACAACCTCAAGCAGGTTCTGATCTTTGCCGACAAAGAACAACTTTCCAGGGCTTTCCTGAACCTGGTTAAAAACGCAATTCAGTCAATGACCACTGAACAAACGGGCCAGATCAACATCACGGTTCAGAAAAATGAATCTCTTGCCCTGATTAGTATTGCTGACAATGGAACGGGCATCAGTGAAGATGCCCAGAAACATCTCTTTGAGCCCAATTTCACCACCAAAACCAGCGGTATGGGCCTTGGATTGTCCATTGTGCAAAACATCATCCAGAGTTTTGGGGGCAAAATAACCTATCAAACATCGGTCACAACCGGCACTACTTTTTTTATTGAAATTCCAAGCTATCAATCAACTCCTGAAAATTAAAATAAGCATTCTTAAAACCCGATCACTCACATTATGTGAGTTATTAGGGGATTGGTCATTCCTGTTAGGGTTTGTTAATAAGAAATAAGGTTACATGAAAATAATAGTTTTATTTCAAAAAAGAAAGTAAAAACAACTTTTTACACAAACCTTATATTCATTATCAAACTTTAGTAGGAATGCAAAAATGCCCCATCTATCAAACCTAATCAACCTTATCCATTCAACGTTTTTTAGATGAGTACATATATGCAAATCTAACAAATGCCTTTCCAAATACTGCCAACAACGGTTCCTACTTTACCTGCGATACCACCTAAAATACCCCTTCTTAAAATTGCCATAATATTTATATTAAATTGGTTTTTGCAACGCTCCAATAAACTTTTGTCCGCGGTCTGTTTATATAAATCATTGCTGAAACAAAAATAAAATAATTTACTTTAACTATTTGTATTTCTATTTGTTTGGCTCGTTTTGGCGCAATTAGGTTATTCTTACTTTTAATATATATGATAAATTACTTGTGCAACTTACGCTAGGTGCGCAAATTTGTTTTGGTGAAGAAATTATATTCATGTTTTAACAATTTTGTATTAAAAAAATCGAATGTATTTATCAACTTCTGAATTTTGCCATAATATTTATATTAAATTGGTTTTGAAACTTTCAAATGAACTTATGTCCATGGTCTGTTTATATGAATCCTTGCTTGAACAAAAATAAATAAATTTCCTTTATCTATTTGTATTTGAATACATATGGTTCTATTTAGTACAATTAGGAACCTATTATTTTTAATACATATGATAAATTACTTGCGCCACTTGCGCTACATGCGCAAATTTGTTTTGGTGAAGCTATTATATTCATGTTTTAATAATTTTGTATCAAAAAATCGAATGTATTTATCAGCTTTTCGAGCTACAATTCCCAATTCTTTTGACACTCCTAAATATGTCTTTCAGTTGAAAGATTTTGGTAATTTCTCATAAAATGAAAGACGACGAACCTTCATCGTTATACTAAAAACGGGATTAAATTATACACTTCCATTGTGGCATTTATAAAAAACTCAATATCTGTTCTGAAGCTTCCACTTTGAGAATTGTTTTAATTAAAGCACCATATTATTGAGAGCTTGCTAAAAACTTAAGAGACGCGAATTTCCCGTAGGGAATTAATATCCATAAAAAGCATCAAAGGTGTGAACCACTTTTCCCTTAGGGAATTTATATCCATTAAGAAAGGAGGATGAACAGGAACCATATTTCCAGTATTAACCTGACAATAACCTAATTACAAATTAACTACGGGAAAACATGACTACCCCTTCAATGTTTTTTAATAGATATAAATTCCCTACGGGAAATTGTTCTCAGTGAGGTTATGCGCTTTTTATGGATATGGATTCCCTACGGGAAAAGGGGCTTATGATCATTCATTTTATGGAAATAACTACTGCGAATGTTTACTAATAGTATCTGTCCAGTGTTTATGTTATTATATGTTCAGTTTCTTTGCATTAACTATCAATGTGGGTCATTCAATGTACTAATTTATCCCCTTTGATGTATACCATAGGCATTTGTTGATAAACAGCAATAGCATGGCTTTCTAAAGTGGATGCAATGGTCATAGCTGTTTCAAAATTCTGCAAGCCATATATGCGTTTCTAGCCCAACCAATTTTTCTTCAGCCAAAATATCCATGACCAGATCATACTTTTCTTTACTTTCAAAAATATCTTTCAGCTTCAAATCTTTATTTATAGTTGAAACTCCTCCTTCTTTTGAAGCATGAGATTCTATTTTGCTTTGCGCAGGGATATACAAAGGTAATTTTTCATTTAATTCCTTATTTAATGCCGACCTATCAAACATTAAAAAATCGGTTTTTTCTTTTTTAAATGGGGAATGGTGCAGAAAAAGGTCTTGAATAATAGTTAGTAGTTTCATAAGATTAATTTTAATTAAAAGCTTATCAAAACTAACTATAAATATTACAAATGAATTATTTTATAATAATTTTTTACCTTTTATTCTATTTTTTGCGCATATAGCGCAAGTGGCGCAAGTGGCGCAAGTAATTTTATATAATTATTTAATTTTGCTATCTTAAATTTAATATCTTCTAGGGTCATTAAATATTGTATTAGTTGAATATCAGTACATAAATTGCACTATTAGTATTAAAAGAGTACACAAACAATACTCAAAGTATAACGTCAATAACTAATAATTTAAAATCATGGCAAAAATGAAGCGCAACATCGGAGACTCAGTTTCCGGTAAGCTTGGGAATGTAGTTTTTGTACAAATGGGGGGTAATAGTTATGTAAGATCAGCCGCTTTTCGGACGAAAAACAGCTGGTCAGAGCAACAAATCCTGTACCGGCAAAAATTAAGTAAAATATCACAGCTATGGAACTCCTTTAAATCTGATCAGACTAAAAAAATCTGGAGTCTTGCTGCCGAGTCGATGAACGGTTATACCTGGTTTATTTAAAAAAATATACCATACTTAGTTCATTACCTAATACTTAAAGACTATTTTAAATGACCTTAAAAACAATTGAGAACTGTATTAAATCCATTTTGAAAAATATTTCTCAAAAATAAAGTAGGGTAAGCACCTGTTATTACGGATATAGGTTAAAGAATAAATTTTTAACCCTTTAAATATTTAAAAACATGAAAACAAAAATTCTAACACTACTCGTAATTCTCACCTTTGTCTTTTTCTCTTGTCAGAAACAAGATAACGTAGAACAACCAGCTACCGATTTAAGTGATGTACAGTTAAAATCAGCCTCCATTGCTGTCAATGATGTCGCTGTAGAAGGTGTGGCTCTGGAAGCTAACTTCGAAACCGATTTTTATGCAGGATACCAACACATGTTGCGTACCTTGGCTCACTACAAAGGCAGAAAAGGGAACCTGCTGGAAGGCCGTAAGGACCTCCATTACCTAAAAGGCCAGTTACCTGCAGTGTCAATCGATACTACAGTTACAGGGTATCCTGTTATTATTACCATTGATTATGGCGACAGTACGGTAACTAAAAACGGAAGGGTGCTTAGCGGCATTGTTAAAATTGAAATTTCAGGAGATAAAGGTGTTGACGGAAGAACACGCAAAATCTCGTTCATTGGTTGTGGCATTGACTCAATCGGAATTGAAGGTACCAGTATCCATACATTAAACACAGATTCTGACACGGCCCGTAAAATGACAATTACCAGCGATGTAACCTTCACCCTGGCCGATGGCACGATTATCACCCGCGAGGGAGACAGTGTACGCGAATGGATTAAAGGATTAGACACACTGATGGAAGGCGACGACGATATGATTCAGATTACCGGATCAATCCATGTGGAAAGTTCAACTGGTGACAGCTATACCAGGCTGATTACAGAACCTTTGATCCGACTTGAGGATTGTCGCTACGCGGTACAGGGAATCGTTCAGTATAGCCAAAATGATATCGTGATTGGGGAACTCAATTATGGTGATGGTACGTGTGACAATCTAACCGAACTGACAACTGATGGTGAAACCATTGAAATTGAGTTACATGGTAAAATGCCAAAAGCAGACCTCAAAGGACACCACCATGGCAATATGGGTGGAAAAGGAAAAAATGGTGGAATGGGAGGACATTGAAATAAGTTATTTTAATCAATCTCATATAAGGAGAGCTACCCCTCGTAGCTCTCCTTAAGTATATTTCATCTATCTTTGGGGTGAATGAAAAAGGAAATAAGTTGAAAAAAGAAGCGTTCAGCTCATTGTTTAACAGACATTTTGAAGATCTTAGAAGATATATACTTTATAGATCAGGTAACGAAGAAATGGCAACCGACATAGCTCAGGAAACCTTCATGTTAGTTTGGGAAAAGCAAATAATCATTGACCCTAAAAAGGTAAAAGGTCTGCTCTTCAAAATTGCCGGTGATTTGTTTATCTCCCAATACCGTAAACAACAAGTAACTTTTAATTTTTTCCACACATTTCAACCCGACAATAAAAGCATCACCCCTGAAGACGAAATCAACTTTCAGGAATTAAAAAAAGCATATGATGCAGCTTTAAAATCTATGCCGGAAAAACAACGTACTGTATTTTTAATGAGCAGGGTGGACGAATTGAAATACAAAGAAATAGCCGACCATCTGGGCCTCAGTGCAAAAGCAATTGAAAAGCGGATGACCCAAGCCCTCGATCACCTAAGGATTCATTTAAAAGACAAAATATCGGGACTCATTTTATTTTTAATAGGTTGGAATTTGAACCTAGCTAAAATTAATAAAATCAAGTGAAACTAGACAAGGAACATATTGACCTGACTGCTGTTGACCATCAAAGCAAAGCTTTTTTCAAAGGAGGAAAATTCCAATGGGGAAAAAGCCAATCCGATGTATGGGCCAACTTGGAAGCCCGTATAGATGTCCAGCCCAAAGGACATTCCTTATTTATTCATTTCAACCATTTCAAATGGGCATTTGCAGCAGGCTTCTTGGTTATTTTAACCCTTGGCAGCTTCCTTCGCTTCTATAGTATCACCATTGAACCTATTTCAGGCCAGCATTTGTTATCAGAACTTCCCGATCATTCAAAAGTTAATCTGAACGCCCAAAGTTCCTTAACCTATCATCCTTACTGGTGGAAGATAAACCGCACGGTTAAACTACAGGGAGAAGCCTATTTTGAAGTCGAAAAAGGACGTAAATTCATCGTAGAATCAACAAAGGGAAGCACACAGGTATTGGGTACCACCTTTAACATTTTAGCACGCCAAGAGGTCTATATGGTAATCTGCATCACCGGAAGTGTGAAAGTAAAATCCACTAAGGGCTTTGAAACTATTCTTAAGCCCAACAGCAAAGCCGAAATTCAAGCCAACGGGAAAATAAAGGTGGAAACCGACATTGAAACTTTCCCTGAAATATCATGGAAGAGGAACCTATTCCTATTTACTGCATCCCCTGTGCTTCAGGTATTCTCGGAAATAGAAAGGCAATATGGTGTAACCATCAAAATCAACATTAACACTACTTTACTTTACACGGGAAACTTTACCAAAGATCAGAATGTGGAAGAAATCCTTGCGTATGTATGCCCCGCTCTGGGTTTAAAATACAGCCGGTTGTCAGCTGGGGAATATCTCATAACCAAAGAAAATGAATGATTCGGAAAACGACCATACTATGTTTATTGATTTTGTTGGCCCTGGCAGGCTTTACTCAACCCACAACCATTAAGGTTGAGGCTACCAATCAATCCCTTAATTCGCTTTTGCTGCAATTAAGGGAACAATACGATTTTCAATTCTCGTACAGTGACAATCAGCTTTCGGATTATCATATTACAGTTTCAAAAACCTTTACCTCGAAAGAAGAAACAGTGAAATACCTGCTCAGAGGACTTCCTGTTTCACTCAAAAAAATAGGAGATGTATTTATTATCGTCCCCGATAAAAAAAAGCAGAAAGAAGAACATCGAAAGGGGTTGACTCAAATATCAGGTCAGATTGTAGAGGCAGGCTCTTATGAACCCCTCCCCTTTTCAAGTATCATGATCAATAATCATCCCATGCTTGCTGATGTAACTGGAAACTTTAACTTTACGGCTTCAACTGACAGCCTCTTTCATGTACGCGTTTCGCATTTAGGGTATTACGTGTATGATACGGTTTTTTATGCCAGCAATAACCGGCAGTACAAATTGATTTCTTCTACCCAATATCTCCCTGAATTACTTGTTCAGGATAAGTTGGTGGAGAAAGCTACCATGGTGGGCGAAAGCATTGGCAAAATAACAATCAATCACAACATATCACGTTTTTTACCTGGCCAGGGCGATAACGCGGTGTTTAACCTGCTCAGGCTAATGCCCGGGATACAGGCCGCCGGTGAACAATCCACCGACCTGCTGATTTGGGGATGCTATGAAGGCCAAAGCCTGTTGACCTTTGATAAATTTACTCTTTTCGGATTAAAAAACTACAATGATAACATAAGCGTTGTAAACCCCTTTTTGGTGAAAACCATCGAGATTTTAAAAGGTGGTTATGAAGCCAAATATGGAGACCGGGTAGGTGGAATTGTAAACATAGTAGGTAAAAATGGAAATATGCAAAAGCCTGTTTTTAGTTTGAATTTGAATCCCACCACTTTAAATGGGCTGATAGAAGTGCCGTTGTTTAAAAAATCGTCTCTGCTAATGGCCTATCGTCAAACCTATTACAATTTATACAACTCCTCCGATTTCAACATCTTCTCACCTACCCGTTCACAATCAAATAAACATGCTCATTCCACGAAGCTAAAAAACAGTAATTTTGATCTGAGCGTTTACCCCGATGATTATCAATTCAGGGATATGAACCTCAAATATACCTATAACTTTGATAATAAAGACCAGTTTTATGTAAGCATGTATGGTGGAGGAGATTATTTTCACCTTCTGGCCGATGCCAGTATAACCCGCCAAATGAAGGGTAGGCCTGAAAATATGCATAAAACGCAGTTGGATGTTAACCTACTTAACAATGAAGAGAACAAACAACGCGGGATGTCGGCCTTCTACAGTAAAGTTTGGTCAAACAGATTGTCCTCAAAACTTGTTTTTTCTCATTCTGATTTTTCAAAACACATCACTGAGCAAATTCAAACAGTCGATTCCGCTACTCAAAATATTTACAAAAATACTAAAGACAGTACCAATAATTCTATTACTGAAAATTCATTGCGGATGGATCATCTGCTCCACCTTTTAAACGGACACCAGGTAGAATTTGGGGGTGGATTTTATAACAACACTGCCAATATTTCTTACAACAGGAAAACGCAGTTTATTTTACCCATCGATACCTTACAGAATTTCAGGAACAACCGATTCTTTGTATATATAGATGATTATCTGCCAATTGGAAGCCGCCTGCTATTGAAAACAGGTGCCAGGTTAAACCTATCTGGCAATCAAGTAAAACTTCATTTCGATCCCCGTCTGAGTGCCAGTTATAGATTCACGGACGATTTAAAATTAACCGTTTCCTGGGGCCGTTATCACCAGTTCATTTACAAGGAAGCCAATGTTGACAAAGATCAAAACTACTCCTTTTTATGGGTCACCAGCAATGAAAATATCCCGGTCATAAGCGCCACGCATTGGGTGGGCGAAATCAACTATTCAAGAAACAACCTGACCTTCAATGTAGAAGCTTATTACAAACAAACCAGGAATATCTCAAAGCGGGTGTTGGAACAACGGCTTGTGGGCAAAAAGCTAAAAGATGCTTTCTTCCCTTACCTTGGCAATGCCAAAACTTACGGCATCGACCTATTGGTAAAAAAAGATTTTGGCAAACACTCGGTATGGGCTTCCTACACCCTGAGTAAGGCACTTGAAAGCCTCGCCCTACCTGGCAATCCATTGCCTGCCTATACACTGGCCCCTCAGCACCAGCTTCATGAATTTAAGGTGGCCGGAATACTAAATATACGCAAATTTTATCTCTCGGCCAATTATGTATACGGATCAGGGCTTCAAATTTTGCGTGAAGTATTTGCCGATGGGACCAACGATTTTTCTTACAATCGTGTTGATGCAGCCATCACTTATAAATTTGCCCCCAAACATCTTTCAGGTGAAGTTGGAGTATCAATTCTAAACCTTTTCGATACCCAAAACCTGAAATATTCCAACCTTAGGAACTTCCATATATCTGAGCAACTGGGCGATATAAAAGTCTATTCCAATGCCGTCCCCTTTTCGCCTACCCTTTTTCTGAAACTGGTTTTCTAATGAGCATAAATTAACATGAATCCGATTTAATCTTGGTAAGAACTATTAATGGTTTGATTTTTAGAAAGAATCAGTGATTTAGTTTAATGAGTTCCAAAAGTAGAGTTCAATTCAAAATAGCCATGCCAGTGTCGTGTCACCTCTGAAATATCGCATGACGATTCTTATCTATTTGTTTTACTTTACTCATTTAAGTTGCTTTCTACTATAACCTTATTTTCCTATTAACCTTTGTAGCATAGGTGGTTGGGAGGTAATGATGTTCAAAAAGACATTTTATGTATGACATATCACCAGCCATGTGGTTGAATGGTGCAGGTAAGAATCAGATAGAATGGCTTAAAATTATAGGAAAATTATACATTGGTTATTAGAAACTTATTCCATGATTGTTATAACGCATTTGTACAATCATCGAATAATCTTCATATAACCTTCGAATAATCTTCGAATAACGTTTACAGATAACCATTTTATTTCAAATTAAAAAACAATGGTAGAAGTATAAGATATCCATGGTAAAATGTCACTTTAAAAGTATGACCGGTTTAATTTTACATGTCACAAGGAAAGGCCAGTATGCTTAGCCTACCCATCCATAGGAGCCGTCAAAGGGCAAAAAGCCAGTTACAAGGTATTCTTCACAAAGTATCTGTTCAGGGTCACACCGCTAATACGAGGGAATTAACTA
>Ga0209724_1000463_pt1 | contig 39217 bp, 28 predicted proteins | sample grotaG_FD_184143 | JGI IMG/M metagenome (GOLD analysis project Ga0209724, IMG submission 184143) | Glacier valley bacterial and archeal communities from Borup Fiord, Nunavut, Canada, to study Microbial Dark Matter (Phase II) -... | ecosystem: Environmental > Aquatic > Freshwater > Ice > Glacier ... | reverse complement strand
GGGCGTGTTCGTTGCCACTGGCGTGTTGGTTGCCACGGGCGTGTTGGTAGCGACAGGGGTGTTGGTTGCCACGGGCGTGTTAGTCGGGCCGCCAGGCGTGTTAGTCGGGCCTACCGGCGTGTTGGTCGGGGTGTCGGTTGCTACTGGCGTGTTCGTGGCGACAGGGGTGTTCGTGGCGACAGGGGTGTTGGTTGGGCCTACCGGTGTGTTGGTCGGGGTGTTAGTTGGCACTACTGGTGTATTGGTGAGCGTGCTGGTGGGGGTGTTGGTGGGGCCTATGGGCGTGTTGGTTGGCACTACTGGCGTGTTGGTCGGCTGGGTCGTGGGCGTGTCAGTAGGTGTGTTGGTTGGCTGCGGCGTGTTGGTGGGCGATGGAGTGTTGGTCGGGGTGGGGGTTGGGTTCGCCCCATTGATGCGGGCGATGAAGCCATCCTCACCGCCATCATAGCTCTGGTCGTAAGCGGTATTGTTGACTGGCAAGTTCGTCGAATAGGTGTCACCAGTAACGTACACGTCCCCTGTCACGCCGAAGGTGACGGCCTTCGCCTCATCAAAGCCATCACCACCAAAGTAGGTAGAGTAGACGAATGAGCTACCAGTCGGCGCGAGTTGGCTGATGAAGGCATCACTGCCGCCGCTCAGCACACCCTGGCCCGCGATTGGGTTGAGCAGCGGGAAGCCAGTGTCCGAGCTAGTGCGACCAACAACGAAGGCGTTAGCAGTGGCATTGACAGCCACGCCGTAAGCGATATCGTCGCTGCTGCCGCCGAGGTAGGTCGAGTATAGCAGCGGGAAGGGGCTGCCAGTAGTTGGCATGGCAGTGACGAAAGCATCATTACCGCCGCCATAGGTACTCTGCGCCGCATTTTGCAGCGGGAAGTCGCTGTTCGAGTTGGTCTGGCCGACCACATAGGCAACCCCACCAGCCCCCACCGCCACGCCATAAGCGTCCTCAGTCAGGCTGCCACCGAGATAGCTTGAGTAGAGGTAGGCCGAACCGCTGGGGCTAATTTTGGTCAGGAAAGCATCGCTGCTGCCAGCCTCCGTGCCGTCATAGGGATTAACTGTCTTGAAGTTGAGCGAGGAGGTGAAGCCGACCACGTAAGCATCACCGAGCAGGTCTACCGCAATGGCGTTACCCTCATCAGTGCTGCCACCGCCCCCTGCACCCTGATCGCCGAGGTAGGTAGAGTAGAGGGAGTCGCCGTTGAGGCTGAACATGGAGACAAAGGCATCGCGGGCCGCCCCATCAGGCTGCACAGGTATGACCGTAGGGAAGTTGGGGGAGTCGGTAAAGCCAGTTAGGTAGGCATTACCCGCTGCGTCAACTGCGATCCCCCGCGCCTCATCGCTCTGGCTACCACCGAAGTAGGTGGAGAAGACCAGGCCAGTGCCAAGTGGGTTTAGGCGGCTGAGGAACACATCATCGCTGCCAGCCAGGTTGGGCTGGGTGGGGCTGTTGGCGGTAGGGAAGTCGGTCGAGTAGGTGAAGCCAGTGACGTAAGCACTGCCCAGGCTGTCGGTAGCAATCCCGGTGCCGCGATCCTGGCCGTTGCCGCCGAGGTAGGTGGAGTAGAGCAGGTTCATGCCAGCCGCGTCGAGCTTGCTGACGAAAGCATCGTACTGGCCGTTGCCAAATTGCCCCTGGAAGGCTCCCGCTGGCGGCACAATCGGGAAGTCGAGGTTGGATTTGGTCCAGCCGGTAATGTAGGCCGAACCAGTGGCATCCACCGCGATGCTCACGGCCTCATCATCCTGGTGGGCGATGTTGGTGCCACCGAGGTAGGTAGCAAAGGTAATAATTGGGTCGATCACCAGCGGTAGGCTACGGTCGTAAGCGGCCACGCTGAAGCCAACCTCACCGCTGGCGGTCAACTGGTAGCCACCGGCCACCGCCTGCCTGCCCTGGGCTGTGTCCTGGTAGATGTATGGCGCAGGCTGGTAGATGGTACCGACGGCGGTCTGGATCGCCAGCCGTTCGCCACTGACCGCCAGCTGCTGTGCGCCAGTAAGGGCCAGCCGAATCTGGCTGGGGTCGGCCTGGGGCGCGAGGATGAAGTCATACTCCAACTGCCCACTCTTGCCATAGTAAGCAAGGTCAATGCCTGGGTAAACCCCCCGGTAGATTACCTTCGCATAGTTGGCTATACTGCTGTGCCACTTGCTGGCATCGTTGCCTACCAGGTAGTTGCTGACCCCCAGCTTCTTGTCTGCTGCGAGCAGGGTAGGGTTGGCGTTTGCGCCACGTAGTTGCAGTTGCAGCACCACTTCGCTGCTGGTGGCAGTGGCTGCTAGCTTCAACACGGCTTCCTGAGCGGTCAGGAAGACGGTGTAGCCCTTGCCCCGCGCAAGATATTGCACGCGAGGGTCAGTCTGACCTGCGTTGGCTTCAAAGTTGAGCGGCAGTTGGCTGAGGTTGTCGCGCACACGCTGCTCCTGGCTGCGCGATGCGGTTCGTTGTGGGCTACTTTGCTGGTCGAGTGTCTGGTTCTGCGTGGGCAAGTAGGGAAGGAAGGTGGCTATCAAGATCAGGGCAAGGGCGGCGAGGCTCAACCGTCGAGTAGAATTGTTCAATGGGACATCCTTTCAAACTGCGGGGTTAGTAGTGATCGCCATTAGCTGTGACCACAGAGTAATTCTAACCACAGAGGGTGTCCATTTCTGTTGGATTTTGTTGGCTGTTTGGCAGCATCTGTGCTGGCAGCAAATCATGGCTGGGCCAAGCACAGGGTGCAGCAGGCGCACTCCGCTTTTGCCTGTCAGCCCACGATCAGCTATAATGAGCGCACGCTTATTGCTGCAAACCTGCAAGAGGGTGCTAGCCGCAGCCCAGGAGACGATGCGGCTGGCGCGCTACAACGTGGAGTTGAACGCGGGACGATTGAACAGCAGTAGCTACTAGCCGAACGAGGGATCGAAGATGCAAATTGGTGCAGGCGAAGGTGGCAGTCTAGCAGGCGATAGCCTCTGGCGATTGTTGATCGCCCTGCTAGAGATAGTGGTTGGGCTAGGGCTGCTGCTCACCCCTTACTGGACGCGGCGCAAGCTCGTGCGGCTCCGCAGCAGCACGGCCACCAGCCGTCAGCGGCACATCGTCCTGTTTACCATTGCGGGCGTGGCTGCCATCATCAGCGGTATCTTCCTGATCGTGCAGGGAGGGGACATCGGCTCGTCACTGATCCCCCTCGGCATGATCGGCGCAGCGGTGGCAACTGCCCTGCTGCCGAGCCGCGACGAGCAGGTGGATGAGGAGCAGAGCGAGAGCTAGGGCCGCTTCAGCCCACCAAGCTCATGATGCGCCCTGCTTCAGAGCAGACCGCTAGAACTCCTGGCCCTAACTGCTACAGCGTCCCGCTCGCCACCTCCACAAAGGGTAGGAACTCGCCATCCGCACGGCGCGGGAAGGGCTGCACCAGTAGCACGGCAGTGCGGTTGACCGGGCCGTAGATGTGGGGGTAGAGCAGTTTGCCGTGGTCGAACCGCCAGGGGCTGCCCGTTGCCTCCAGGTCGATGGTCAGCAGATAGTAGGGGCGGGGATCGCTGCGGTAGTGGCGGTTGGCGGTGGTGACCATGTTGGCTGCTCCGTCAGTGCAGTGGATAAAACCCTCATCAGCCAGCGAAGTAGCGGCGTAGGGTATGCTGGCGGGCAGGTTGTCCCACACCTCCATCGGGGTTATGTGGTAGGTCAGTCTCATCTTTGCTCCTCTGGCAGGTCCAACAAAGCCCCTCCCTGGGCGGGGAGAGGCTCTGGCGAACGGCTATTCTGTGCTGGCGGAGTCACTCGCGCCGCTGCCACGTGCGTTCTCGGCGGCTACGCTCTCCCCCTGCAAGGCATCGGGTAGCTCCGTCTGGGCCAGCTTGCGGGTGGCAAAGGTTAGCTTCTTGGTACCAGCCGCAGACATCTTGCCCTGAGCTTCAAGGTTGCTGGCCTCGGCCTCAGCCTGGTTCGCCAGGTCTACCTCACCCAAGTTGAGCAGGCGGGTCGCTGCCGCCCGCAGCTTACTGGTTGCCCCTGCGATATTGCCGACCTCGGCCTCGCTCAGGGCAGTGGTTTGCAGCTTGAAAGCAGTCGCCTTCTCCACCAGGTTCATCACGCGCGGGTTGAGAGCCTCGCGGGGAGCCTCGGCGGGGGCTTCCTCGTAGGTGAGGGTGACATCGCTCTGCAACTCGCGGCTGCCAGCCCCTACGGTTGGCACCTCGTAGGTGAATTGCAACTGGGCGACCCGGAACGTGCCAACGGGCCGGGCTGGCAGCAGCACCTCAGAGAGGATCGTCTGCGCCTTGCCTGCACTCAGTTCGCCAAGCTGCACCGTGATCACGTTCTCTGTCTGCATAGTGTCCAGCTTGAGCTTGCGGATCATTGGGGTCATCTGGTAGACCGTGCGCGCCTCTACCCCACCACCAAGCCGCATGGTGAGGGTGGCATTCTGCACCACCGCTTCCTTCATCTCCTGCACCGTGCGCTCAAAGTATTTGGCGATCTCGTCTGGCTTGTTGATGAAGTCGCTCTGGCCCTTGCTGTTGTCAGCGATAGCGTCAAGTAGACTTTCGTTCCAATCAGTGCCGAGGCCGAGGGCGATGATCGAGATGCCCACCTCACCTGCCTGGCGGGCCACATCCTTGCAGACTGGCTCATCGCCGCCTGGTTCGTCGCCCCAGGTCTGGCCGTCGGTAAGCAGGATCATGCGGTGCAGGTAGTTGCCCGCTGGGTTGGCGGTGCGTACTTTCTTCAACTCGTCCAGCCCCAGCAGCATCCCCCGCGACATGGTAGTACCACCAGCCACGCGGATACCATCCACTGCCTTCTTCATCTGCGTCTTGCCATCATCCGTCACCAGGGTGGCGGGGACGATCACGCGGGCGTTGTCGGAGAAGACAACGACGGTGGCCGAGTCGCCCGCTTCGAGCAGGTCAATCACCTGCTTGACCGCCTCCTTCAGTTGCTCCAGCTTGTTATCCTCATCCATCGAGCCGCTATGGTCGAGAACGAGCGCAAGGTTGAGCGGGGTCTTGTTCTGTACCGCCACGCTCATTGCGGTGGGCGGGGTAATGTCAATCGCCAGGTAGCCAAGCTGCGTCTGCTGCATCACTGGGGCTGCACTGCGCCCCCACGACCATTTGAGTGTTACCTGCTCATCAGCCATCTTGCGCCCTCCTTGTGGTCTACGTCGGTTTTGGTTATGCGGATAGTATAACATAAGACAGGAGGATGGGGGTTTAGGTTTCCACAGCAAAGCTGCCGCTCCTTGTTCACCACAACCAGGCAGCCAGAACCTGACTTCGGCAAACCTTCTCCTCCAGCTTCGCTAGCTGCCCCACAGTCGTAAACTGTCGCTGGCATAAAACTGGCTGGAGAGAGTTGTTGCTTACTATGTTATAATCGGTTCTGCGAAACAGCCAAAAGCCAGGAGATTGCGATGAGCGAACCAACCAACACGCGTAAATCGGCAGAGGGTACCGCTGCCAGTGCCGACCCAACCACGATCACGGTAGCGAGCGAAACGGCGATCACGGCTGGCCCACCAGAGCGGATCGTCAGTGATATTCGTTACAAGCACATGGGCAATGAATGGGAGAGCCACTTGCAGGCGATGCGTGGCCTCAAGCGGCGCAGCCTACGTGGTAGCGATGACTTCCCCGGCAGCTTCTGGGAGCCGGTCGAGGAGGAGCGTTATGGCCCGGAGCCAGAGCAGCCCGCCAGCAAGTAGCCACCTTCCCCGCCAGGGGCAACCATGATCGATGAGGAGGCAGTTTATGGAAGATCAGCGCAACAACACCGCGCAACCCTCTGCGGTAGAAGTGCAGGCCAGCGATGTCACCACGCCACTGGTAGACAACAGTACGACACAGGATAGCAACAGCGACTTGAACAGCGTAGCCAGCTACGGCCACGGCCACGGCGAGAGTCTACATGGCAACCTTGAGGATGGGAGTGGTATATTCTACGGCGACGAGGGTGTTGACCGCGACATTGACACAACCACGGCCCAGTCCTTCAGCGACGGCCACCACCCCCTTCGCAACCCTGTTGACGGCATCCATGAAGCCGACAACCCGCTGATCGCCAGCAATGATCTGCCCGATTACAGCGGCGGCAGTGGTGAGCAACTGCAAGGCCAGAGCCAGACCAGCGCAACCCAGGTGCGGATGCAGGACGAGCGTAATAGGGCGGCCAGTGGCGGCGCACAACTCGGCCAGCAAAATACAGCGGGTTCAGCCAGCAGCCCCGACCGCCTGGAAGGCCCAACCAGTCAGCCCGCGATCATGACCAGTGCAGTCGAGGATATGCTCACTGCGGGACGTTCTGGCGGTGGCGCAGGGGATCCACTAGCGGCTCGGATGCTGGGTACTCAGCGCGAGGGTGAACTGGCAGCCAGCCGCAACCCCGAAATACGCGACCCCGGCATGAGCGATGGCTATCTCTATGCCAAAGACGACGACAACAACCCTGATGTGAACGAGAACATCGCACAGGCGGTAGGCATGGCTTACAACCCGGCCAATGTTGCCCACGACAACCGCCGCAGCCAACTGATGCTGACCTTGCCCACGGCACAGCTAGCCCAGTTGCGTGCTGAACTACGCAGCGTAGGGGTCAACGAGGGCGAGATTGAAGTGCGTGAGCAGGAGGGTACGGTCAGTATGGTGCTGGTCGAAGCCGACACCCTCACCCGCCCCTATGTTGAGCAAGCCTTCAACCGCTATCGCAGCCTGGACAGCACCAGCTAGCCTGCCTGCAGCGAGCGGCACACGGGGACGGCACAGGCCGCCCCCTTCTTTTTGCCCGCTAACCTGTCTAGCGCGTTCTTGACCACCTTTGCCAGTTCGCCGCGCCGCACATTGTCGTTTGGTCGATAGCAGAGGCCAGTGCCGCAGCTTGCCCCGCTGACCACCCCCCGCTGGTAGAGGGTTTCGATCTCCAGGTAGAAGGTGTTGCTGGGCGATACGTCGGCGAAGCTGGCAGTAGCCGGGGTGTAGTCGGGGTAGTTGCGCGCCCGCTTGACGATCTTCGCCACCTGTCCCCGAGTTACGCTCTGGTTGGAGCGGAAGCACGGCTGGCTGGGAGCAGGGGTACCAGGGTCGACACATTGGGCGGGGCTAAAGCCATTGATCACCCCAGCATGAGCAGCGGCCTCAATAAAAGTGTAGAAGATGTTGTTGCTAGTTACATCGCTAAAGGTTGGGTTGGGCGGCGTATAAGCGGGGATGCCGAAGGCGTTGACGGCGATCTTGGCGAGTTGGCCCCGCGTGGTGTTTGCGTTCGGGCGGAAGCTACCATCAAAGTAGCCGCTAAGTATCTGGTGGCAGGCCAGATACTGGATTTCGTTGTAGAAGATATAGCTGGGCGGCACATCGAGGAAACTGATCGTGCATGGTGTCGCCGTCGCACTGACGGTTGCCGTCGCACTGATGGTCACTGTCGCCCTGCTGGTCGGGCTGGCAGTCGGGGTGCTGCTAGCAGCGGGGAGGGTGGCGGTGGTGGTCAAGCCGGGGGTGGCAGTGGCGGCAGCGGTAGCAGTGGTGGTCAGGCCGGGGGTGGCAGTGGCGGCAGCGGTAGCAGTAGTGGTCAAGCCGGGGGTACAGGTCGGGCCGGGGGTGAGCGCGCTGGGTAGGTAGAGGTACTCTACACTGGCTGTCGTCTGCGGATTGTAGCCGCCCGCCACCACCACGCGGTCGCCAAGTGTCCCTTGCACGTGAGCAGCACGAGCATGACGTAGTGCAGGGCCAGCAGCCCAGCTATCGGTTGCCGGGTCGTAGAGGTAGGTATCAGTTGCATAGCTGTCGCTGCCGCCGTCAAAGCCGCCAGTGAGCAGTAGCTTGCCCGCGTAGACGCTGAGGCCAGGGTACTTGCGCTCGCCACTAAAGGGAGCGGGTGCGACCGTACTCCACTGTGTGTTGCTGTAGACAAAGACGGCGTTGGAGTCGCTGCTGGCGTGCCGTCCACCAACGACGTAGATGCTGCCGTTCAACTCTGCCGCCGCCGCCCCCGATACGCCGTCGGGCATTGCCAGACCGAACTGCCAGTAGTTGAGGTCGGGCCGAGCCTTGTAGATGTAGGTGTTGCTGCTCGCCGAGGAGTTTGGCACGTAGCCACCCAGCATATAGAACTCGTAGCCCTTGAAAGCAGCCATGCCTTGCCCAATGGGGAACTCTGTGCCGTCGCTCAGAACCATTGGCGGCTTACTGCCCCAGATGTTGAGGGTAGGAGTGTACGCCTCGAAAGCGGTCAATATCTGGGTGCCAGTCAGCCCGCCAGCAAGGAAGATCGTGCCGCTGTAGGTCCCCGCCGCTGCCCCAGCCCGCGCTGTAAGTAGCGGAGCGGCCAGCGTCCAGGTGCCAGTGATCGGATCGTAGTAAATGTTGGTACTGGTAACAAAACCGCGCGCATCCACCCCACCGAGTGAGTAGAGTCGGTTGCCGACCACTGCCCCCGCTGCCGAGTCCAGCGGCCCAGGCAAGGATGGCCCCTCCTGCCACTCAGTTAGCCCGCAACTCAACGGAGCCTGACCTGGCGTGCCTGGCAGACTGGCCGCCGCTAGTGCCTGTTTACCCTCCCCCCTGCGTGAGGGTAGACCTGAGTGGGGGGTGGCGGCCCAACCAAGCAAGAGGCTGACGATGAGGGTGAGGGTGAGAAGTAGATTCAGTTTACGCAAGTTGCTTTCTCCTTCTGCTGATTTAACCCCATTATGGTATGATAAGCACACATTTGCAAGCTACCGGAGGTCGTTCTGTCCAGCCCACTGCGCAATTTGCCCGCCAGCCTGACCGTCGTCGTAATCGCCCGCGATGAGGCACGCCATATTGCGGCCTGCCTTGCCAGCGTGCAACCCCTCAGCCACGACCTGCTGGTGATCCTCGACGAGCGCACGACGGACGATACAGCCCACCTGGCCGAGGCAGCAGGGGCGCGGGTGGTCAGCAGCCGCTTCGTCAACTTCTCTGCCCAGCGTAACCGCGCCTTGCAAGAGGCAGGTGGTGACTACGTACTGTTCATTGATGCTGACGAGCGTTGCCCAGCAATGCTGGTGGCAGAGATCAGCGCGTTGCTGGCCCAAGAGCCGCTGGCGGGCTACTGGTTGCCGCGTCGCAACTACTTCTTCGGCCACCTGGTCAACTATGCAGGCTGGTGGCCCGACTACCAGTTGCGGCTGCTACGGCGGGTAGGGACGGGCTACGACGAGGGGCGCGAAGTACACGAGGAGGCGATCCTGGCGGGCGCGAGCGGGAGGTTGCAGCAGCCGCTGACGCATTACAACTACGACACCTGGGCGCAGTTCCGCCGTAAGCAACGCTACTATGCAGGCTTCGAGGCTAGCGTGCTACACAGGAGCGGGCAGCGGGCGAAGCTGCGTAACTTCGTGCTGCAACCACTGCGCGAGTTCCGCCGCCGCTACTTCACCCTCGGCGGTTGGCGCGGCGGCCCACTGGGGCTAGCCCTCTCTGCCGCAATGGGTTGGTATGAGCTACGCAAGTATTGGCTACTCTGGCGGCTGCGGCGGCAGCGTTTAGGGAGTTGTGCTATAATCGAGGTCATGGACGAGCTACGTTTTGTTGACCTATTCTGTGGCATTGGTGGCTTTCGGCTGGCTGCCGAGTCGGTTTGCCACGCACGCGGCCTGCAAGCACAATGCGTGTTCTCCTCCGATATCGACCCCGACGCGCAGAGAGTGTACGCCGCCGAAGCAGCTATGATCGCGTATATGACCCCACCATCTGGCACGAGAACAAAGCGGGTCACTTTAGTGGCTACCTGGAACACTGGCACGGATCGATTACTGCGAGTAGTCTGGCACGAGAACAAAGCGGGTCACTTTAGTGGCTACCCCTTCTCCTGCGCTTTGCGGGCGGGTGCATCCTACAACTACCTGTTGGTTAATGGTGAGCGGCGGCTGACTGAGCGCGAGATGCTGTGGCTGCAAGGCTTGCCCGACGACTTCCAAATAGCAGTGGGCTACAATGCGCTGCGGCGGCTGGCTGGCAATGCAGTAGCAGTACCTTGTGTGGAAGCGGTACTTCATCCGTTGCTTGATACCCTAACTATGCTCGGCGGTCTCGTTCCACCTGAGCTATGGCAAGCTACACCAACCACACTCTAACCCTCCGCCGCAGGCTCCCGCCCCGCCCAGAACGCCTCTAGCTCGACCCGTAGGCGATGATGCTCGGCCTGCTTGAGGGTTGGGTCGCTAGCGAACAGCGTCTTCGCCTCGCGGCGGGCCAGTTCTAGAGTCGGTAGGTCGCTGAAGCTAGCCATCTTCAGGTCGCTGAAGCCGCTCTGCCGTGTGCCGAAGAACTGACCCGGCCCCCGCAGCTTGAGGTCGGCCTCGGCTAGTACGAAGCCGTCCTCGCTGCTCTCGATCACCTTCAGCCGCTCCTCGGCGATCACCCCCACGCTGTCGGCAAGGAGCATACAGTACGACTGGTGTTCACCGCGCCCCACCCGCCCACGAAACTGGTGCAACTGCGACAGGCCAAAGCGGTTGGCCCCCTCGATCATCATCACCGTCGCATTCGGCACGTCAATGCCCACCTCGACCACCGAGGTGCTAACCAGGATGTCCAACTCGCCCCGGTTGAAGGCTTGCATGGCGGCTTCCTTCTTGTCCGAGGCCAGGCGGCCATGCACCAGCCCCACCCGCAGGTCGGGGAACACATCGCGCTGCAGGCGTTCGGCCTCCTCCACCGCTGCTTTCGCCTCCACCTTGTCCGACTCCTCCACCAGGGGACAGATGACGAAGGCTTGCCGCCCCTCGGCTACCATCTTGCGAATGAACTTGTAGGCAGAATTGCGCTGGTCAGGGGCCAGCCACTTGGTCTTGATCGGTAGGCGGCCCACTGGCTTCTCATCGATCACCCCCACATCCAGGTCGCCATACATCGTCAGGGCCAGGGAGCGGGGGATCGGGGTAGCGGTCATCACCAGGGTGTCAGGGTTATGTCCCTTCTGGCGCAGGGCGTTGCGCTGCAACACGCCGAAGCGGTGCTGCTCATCGATCACCACCACGCCGAGGTTGGCAAACTCCAACTTCTCCTGGATCAAGGCGTGGGTGCCGATCACTATGTCTGCGGTGCCAGCCGCTGCCTCCTGGTAGACCTTGCGCTTCTCCTTCACCTTTAGCCGACCGCTCAACATCCGCACTTCGGGCTGGCGGCCCCCACCCTCAACCAACTCACCCAGTCTAGTTTGGCCGTCCACCACCTGCTTCTCGATCCGCAGCGTTCCTTCTGGGGTAGGCAGGCGCAACCCAGCGAAGATACGGCTGAAGGTGCGGTAGTGCTGCTCGGCCAGGATTTCGGTGGGAGCCATGATCACCGCCTGGTAGCCGCCAGTCAGGGCTGCCGCCATGGCGATTGCCGCCACCAGCGTCTTACCGCTGCCCACATCGCCCTGCAACATCCGCGACATAGGCAGCGGGTTCGCCATGTCCGCCAGGATGTCGTCAATCGCCCGCTTCTGCGCGCCAGTGAGGTTGAACGACGCAGCCTTCTCCGCACTGCCAGTCAGCAGCAGGCCAAGGTCAGCGATCCACTGGTCGAGGATCGCCCTGTCTGGCTGGATCGCGTTGCCCGGCTGATCCTCCTGCCACTCCTTGCGCCGCAGTTGCATCCCCAACTGGATGAGCAGGAACTCGTCGAAGGCCAACCGCTTGTGGGCGCGGGCTAGCTGGGCCTGATCAGCGGGGAAGTGGGCCTGCATGATCGCCTCGCGCAGAGGCATCAACTCGGTGCGCTTGAGCAGGTCGGCGGGCAGGAAGTCCTCGATCAGCGGCAGGTAGTTGTCCAGGGCTTGCTTGACCAGGCGGCGGGCGTTCTGCGGGGTCAGCCCCTCCGTCAGCGGGTAGACCGGCACCAGGCGGCCCGTGTGGGTTAGCTCTGTGGTGTACTCCTCCCAGGCGGGCGAGTTGAAGGTCAGCCGCCCGTTGTACTCGTCCACCTTGCCGCTGATCACCACCTTCTTACCGGGGTAGAGGCTGCGGGCCAGCCAGCGTTGGTTAAACCAGGTAACGCTGATGCTGCCAGTCTCGTCTTCGATGGTGGCGCGAAAGAGGGTGAAGCCGCGCTTGGTCGGCTGGTCGAAGGTGTCACGCACGGTGCCGATCACCGTCTCCAATGCGCCGTAGCTAAGGTCGTGGATGCGGTGTAGTTGGCTAAAGTCATCGTGGCGGCGGGGGAAGAAGTAGATCATCTCGCGGATCGTCTGCACCCCCAGATGCTCGAACAGGGCGGCTACCTTCTCGCTCGCCCCCTTGAGGCGGGTGATCGGGGCATCAAGCGAGTCCGGGCTGAGGGTAGAGGACAAAGCGGTATCTGCGGCAGTTCTGGCTGTGCGCTCCTCCACCAGCGCACGGGGTGGGGCAGGCAACTCGCCGCTGCGCCCAACCCGCTCCTCTAGGGTCGGCATAGTGGGAATGGTGTAGTAGGGCTTGCGCCGCTCCTGGCCGATCAGCAGTTCGGCTGCGCTGGCTTGCGGGAGGCTGGCGGCTGGCGGCTGGCTATCGTCACCTTCCTCCATGCTGTTGGCGCGGAGTTTGGGCAGCGGTTTGGGGGGCGTACTGGGCGTGCCGAGGGTGGGGCGCAGGGCGGGGGCAACAGGGCTGGGTGGCGTAGGGGTACCAGTGCCACCCACCAGCCGGTCGAGCAGGGCAAGGGCGCGGCTGATCTTTGCCTTGCGCGCCTCGGCCTGGTAGACCTGGTAGTTGTGCAGGCAGACCATGATCTCGTCGATCAGGTTGCCCGCATTGCTACTGCTGGCAGAGAGGGAGAGGCGCGCCTGCCTGCTCCATGACTCGCTGAAGCGGTGTAGGCCGCCAGCCACCGCCGTGTCCTGGTAGTTGCGGTGTGCCTCCATGTCGAGGACATTTCGCAGCATCGCAATCGTCTGGTTGTTCGCGTTCGCCACCAATACCTTCACCCTCCCCTGAATCTAGCTGCTCTAAGCACCACAAACCGGCTGGTGGATCGCGGCGCACTAGCCTATTATACCAAAAACGAGCGGGTTGAGGCCAAAAGGGGATGACAGCAAGCAGCCTATTAGCTGGCCCGCCTGCTGCTGCCTGGTTCTGGGCTGCGGGCTAGCTGCTGCCACTCATGCTACTACTGGCATCTTCCGGTCACTAAACATTTCGACACTACCCCTTCAAGCCTTTATGTAGTTGTAGTACGCTGGCTCGCGCACTACACCTCAAAGCAAAGCAAGTACCAGCGGGTATCAGCCTGGACTGTAAATATCATCATCATTTTGTGGCGAGAAGGCTGCAACCTTGCTCCTCATGCTACGTTCTACAGGCAGGCAACCTGGATGGGCTGCCACAAGTTGACGGCGGCACGGAGAGGCGACCGTCATAGAGGGGAACAAGCTCATGCTAGAGAGAACCAAGAGGATCATCGGTTACAGTCTGGGGCTACTACTGCTCGGCGGCCTATTCGCCGTGCTAGTGTTGAGTGGTGGGGCAGCCACCGCCAACCGCATCAACGACACCTGCGCGGGTGGTACGCCGCCAGTCAACGGCTACTCCTGAGGCCCTACTACCCGCAACTACATTACCGCCACCCAGCCGATCAACCTGGCCGCCCTACGCGGCGACGGGGATGAGGGCGTAATCAGCACCACCTTGCCCCTCAGCTTCAACTACTTTGACTGTACCACCATCCCGGTCAGTGGTACCATCAGCATCCTGACCAATGGCTTCTTGCAGTTTGGCTCCTACGGCCAGACCTTCAACTGGCCCCAGCAGCCGATCCCCTACCAGGGCGCACCGGGCGACGCGATCTTCGGCCTCTGGGCCGACCTGGACTTGCGAACCAGCGGAGGGATTTATACCGACGTGGTTGGTACCGCCCCCAACCGCAAGTTCGTAGTCGAGTGGCGCAACGTTGGCTTCTTCAACGGCACCACCAACGAGCGGGTGCAGGCCCAGGCAGGCAAGGCCGCACGCCCCTTCAGTCTGCATAGCACAGGCCAGGCCAGTGTCGAGATCGTGCTGGAGGAGGGAACGAACCTGATCACTGTCAACTATGGTACTGTTGACGCGGGCAACTATCGAGGCGGCGCGGTGGCTGGTCTCTCCCACTATGTCTACGACAACCCACAGCGGGCCTACCAGTACAGCTATACCACTGGCACTGGTACGAACAGCCTGAGCAACAGTGCGGTGGCCTACACCCCTGGTGGCTGCTTGCCAGAGGCTCCACTCACCCCGCAGAAGTCCGACGGTCAGAACTTCGTGCAGCCGGGCCAGCAAGTCACCTACACCCTGCACGCTGAATTGTTGCAGCAGCCAAGAAGCGGCAGCATAATCTTCACCGATACCATCCCCAACCAGATCACCGGGGCGGGCTGCGATGCGGGCGTAGGCAACACCTGCACGATCAGCGGTGGACAAGCGGTCTACACCGTTAGTGGCAACCCGCTCAGCAACTATCAGAACGTGACCCTGACCGGGCGGGTTGCTACCACGATCACTACTGGTTCGCTGATCACCAACTCTATGTTGGTCAACCTACGGCCTAGTGAGCCAACCCCCTACGCCCCCGTCGAGGCGACCGACGTGGACGCAGTGCTGATCCCGCCCCTGGTCGCCATCACGGTCACCGATGGGCTGACCGAAGTGCAGCGCGGCCAGCTTTACACCTACACGATCAGCTATGCCAACTACGACACCGCTACCGTCAACAACCTGGGCATTACCAGCTACCTGCCGACCAACAGCACCTTCATTGGGTGCAGCGACCGCACTGGCAACGTCTACATCTGCCAGAGCGACCCATACGGCTACAGCAATGCTGTCTACTTCACCCAGCGTCCGCCACTGCGGGTGGGTGAGGTGAACACGGTCACTATCAGCCTGCGGGCTGGCTACTTCCTAAGCACAACGGCATTGCTGACCAACACCACCTGGCTGTTCTCCAACGAGGAGAAGTACCACTATCTCAGCCTTGCCACCGCTACCGATGTGGACAGCCTGCGCGTGCCAAACCTGCCGATCCTGCTGGTAGACAAGAGCGACGATACATACATGGTGCGCCCCAACGAGCGCATCACCTACACCCTCGCTTACACCAACATTGGCGGCGCGCCAGCCTACAGCACCAAGCTGCTGGACTCGCTACCAACCTTCCTCACCAACACCGTCTGCAACACCCGTGGCCTCGGCACCTGCACTGTGGGCAGCTTCAATGGCAGCCCCACGGCCAGCTTTAATATCAGCAGCACAGTAGGACAACTGGGCGGCGGCTACGTGCTATTGGGTGGCACGGTCGTTACCCCCACCGACCTCACCAATCTCACCCTGACCAACCGCCTGGCCGCTGGCTACCGCACTGCTGCTGGTGGCGGTGGCGATCTGCTGACCTCGCCAGAGGCAACCGACGTTGACCAGATCGTGATCCCGCCCAGCTTCGCAGTCGGCAAGTCGGACGGTGTGCGCTACGTCAGCCCCGGCCAGACGCTGACCTACACCATCGCCACCACCAACACGGGCATCGTAGCAGTGAACCGCACCACTATAGGGCTGGAAGATCGCCTGCCCTTCAACACAACCTACCAGAGTTGCAGCGTTGGCTTGCCAAACGCCCATTGCACCTACACCCCCCCTACTTCAGCCACGGCTATCGCTACCCCGGCTTCGTAAACTTCTTCCTCAACGACGCGCTTACGCCCACCCAGTTCCTGCCCGGCCAGAGCTTCAGCGTCAGCCTCACCCTGGCGGTAAACCTGACCGCTACCAATGGCCTCACCATACCAAACCTAGTCAACGTTTACACTGGGCACTACTACGATGCTGAGGCGCGGGCGGTGGACAACGATGTGGTGGAGATTGGTGGGCCAAACAACTGCACGCGGGGCTTCCTGGACGTGCCAGAGGAGAACATCTTCCACGACCCGATCACCTTCCTCGTCTGCCGCAGCGTGGTAGACGGCTACCCGGCTGGTGGGGTGGGCAGCTACCTGTTCCAGCCTAACGGCTACACCACGCGAGGTCAATTCGCCAAGATTGCGGTGCGCTCCTTCAACGTCGCACCCTACACCCCGACGGTACAAACCTTCAACGACGTGCCGAGCAGCTACATCTTTTATCCTTACATCGAGGCAGCAGCCCACGCCGAGTTGATGGCTGGCTTCCCTGGCGGCGGCTTCCGCCCTGGGGCAGAGATCACTCGCGGTCAGGTGGCGAAGGTGATCAAGCTGGCTCGCCAGTATCCTGATCTCACCCCTAGCTACGGCCCCGTCTACACCGACGTGCCGACCGACAACCCGTTCTACACGGCGATCAACACCCTCTCGCTGATCGGGGTAGTCAGCGGCGCACCCTGCACCACCGTCGGCCCTGGCACTCCCACTCCCTACCCCGGCTCAGGCCCGCAATGCTTCCGGCCAAATGCTAGCATTCGGCGTGGAGAGATGGCGAAGGTGATTAGCAACGGCATCAACTACAACGTACCATCCTACTACACCACCCCGACCGTTACTCCCTAGATCGCCACTTACCGAGCAAGAAAGAGGGGCGCACCCACGATGGGTGCGCCCCTTCCTTTGCAGTCTACTGGCCTACCGCGTTCAGGCTTCTGGTTCAGCGGCGGCTTGTTGGGCCTGGCGTGTCGGCTGATCGAGGTCGATATGCAGGATTTGCAACTGGCGGTCGTCCACAGCGGCGGGCGCGGCCATTAGCATATCCAGCGCACTGACTGTCTTGGGGAAGGCGATCACGTCGCGGATGCTGTCGCTGTCAGTGTAGATAGCGATCAGGCGGTCGAGGCCGTAAGCGAAGCCTGCGTGGGGTGGCGCACCATACTCAAACGCCTCTAGCATGGTGCTGAAGCGCGCCCAGGCTTGCTCCCGCGTGTAGTTGAGCAGGCCGAAGACGCGCTCCTGCAACTCGCGCTCGTGGATGCGCACGCTGCCACTCATAATCTCGTAGCCGTTGCAAACTGCGTCGTAGCTAGCGGCGCGCACACTGCCAGGGTCGCTGTCCAACTGCGCCATGTCCTCTGGGTTGATCGAGCAGAATGGATGATGTTCGGCATCCCAACGACCCTCCTCTGCGTTCCAGGCGAACATGGGGAAGTCGAGGACGAAGGCGAAGGCGAGCGTGTTAGGGTCGGCCAGGTTGAGGCGGCGACCCATCTCGCTCCGTAGCCTGCCGAGCGCATTGGCGGCTACCGTCTCCCGGTCGGCAACGAGCAGCAACAGGTCGCCCAGCCCTGCGCCCATCTGCTCCACCATCGCGTCTACTTCATGCTGAGCGATGGCCTTCGCGCTGGTACGAACCTGCCAACGACTGCCACCTTCGCCGTCAATCGTGCGGTTCTCGACCGCCAGCCAGACCAAGCCGCGTGCGCCAAACCGCTTGACCAACTCTGTCAGTTCGTCAAGCTGCTTGCGCGTGTAGTCGGCACAGGCGGGGGCAACCAGGCCACGCACAACGCTGCCGCCCACAACCGCCTCGCTAAAGACCTTGAACGGGCTATCTTTGACGATCTCGCTCAGGTCGCTAATCTCCATAGCGAAGCGCAAATCTGGCTTGTCGCTGCCGTACTTCCGTATTGCCTCAGCATAGGTCAGGCGTGGGAAAGGCTTGTGCAGCACCTGCTTGTTAGAGACCCGCTCGCTAGTGGCAGTCAGCAGAGCCTCCGCCAGTTGCAGCACCTCCTCTTGACCAACGAAGCTCATCTCTACATCCAACTGGGTAAACTCTGGCTGGCGGTCGGCGCGCTGATCCTCGTCACGGAAGCAGCGCGCTACCTGGAAGTAGCGTTCGATGCCGCCGACCATCAGCAGTTGCTTGAGTTGCTGCGGTGACTGGGGCAGAGCATAGAACTCGCCCGCGTGTACTCTGCTAGGCACCAGGTAGTCGCGCGCGCCCTCTGGTGTGCTACGACCGAGGATGGGGGTCTCTATCTCGTAGAAGCCGCGCTCGTCCAGGTAGTCGCGCATAAACTTGATCGTGCGATGGCGCAGGGCTATCCTCTCGTGCATCACTGGGCGGCGCAAATCAAGGTAGCGATATTTGAGGCGCAGTAGCTCGTCCACCCGGTCGCCCTCGGCTAGCTCGAAGGGCAAGGGCTTGGCCGTGTTGAGGATTTGCACCTGCTCGACAATGATCTCGATGCCACCTGTAGCAAGGTTGGGGTTCGCCATGCCCGGTTTGCGCTCGACCACCGTGCCGACGACAGAGAGGACAAACTCGTTCCGCACGTCGGCGGCCAGGTCAGCGGCCTGCGGATTGCGCGAACGGTCGCAGACTACCTGCACCACGCCGCTGCGGTCGCGCAGGTCAATAAAGATCAGCCCGCCCATGTCTCGCCGTCGGTTGACCCAGCCTGCCACGCGCACTGTACGCCCGGCTTCCGCCGCCGTGAGCGACCCACACCACGTCCGCTGCTCTGCTGCCACTAGAGAGTCCTCCTCAAAGATGCAATGGCCCGCTCCCCAGTTCTGGAAGCGGGCGGCCATGCCCGAATGTGGGTGTATTATAACGGATCAGGTGAGGGTGTGCAAAGCAGCAGGCTACTGCTGAGGATGGACACGTACTGCTAACCCGCTTTGGGGACAAAAGAAAAGACCCTCCCGGAGGAAGGTCTCTGCTTACCTGGCTGGTGGGCCAGATTAGAGGGCGCTGGCGATGGTGCTGAAGGTCTGGTTGACCTTGCTGCCGAGCAGGGTGAGGATGACGATGACGATAATAGCTACCAGCACGAGGATCAGGGCGTACTCGACGAGGCCTTGACCCTTCTTCTTGAGGTCCTTCATGGGATAAGCTCCTTCTGGTTTAATACCTTGATGATGATTGCGTCCGGTGCGTCCCGGTGCTATCTGTATTATAACATATTCGCAACGGTTTGCAATAGCTCTGTTGGGCTATTTCAGTAAATGGTACTTAAGTCCTATATGCCCCTCCAGCCTCGCCGCTTTTGGTAAGGTTTTGGTAAGGTCACCTACCGTCATGCACAATGAAGCCCCCTCTGGTAGAGGGGGCTTGTGGTGGTGATGGGCTAGACTGCAAGCTGGGCCAGGTCATTGAGGTCGCTGAGTTCAAGGCGCAGCACGCGCCGCTCGTGCGCTAGTAGCGACTGGTAGTCACCCAGAGCCTGCGCCTGCTTTAGCACACTGAAGCCGTAGGGCTGACCCGGTATCTGCTCATCGTGTGGGTCAGAAGTGACGATCTGGAGGAACACGCCGTTGTTTGCTCCACCCTTATGCAGTTGGCCGGTGGAGTGCAGGAAGCGCGGGCCGAAGCCGAGGGTGGTAGCTACCTTGTACTTGCTCTGGATTTGGCCGCGCAACTTTTGCAACAGCCGCTCGTGGTCGGCAGTCGGGTTGGTGTAGGCCATGATCGCCACATAGTCGCCTGGCTCTACCCCCGCTAGCAGGTCGGATAGCTGGTGGGCAGACGGTTGCGCGAGGGGCAACTTGCCCTCGGCCACAAACTGCTTGAGGATCGCGCTCGTGTTGTTCTTGCTCTCGGTGACGTTGGGCTGATCGAAGGCGTTGATGCCTAGCACTGCGCCAGCGACAGCGGTGGCATACTCCCACAGGTAGAACTGCGCGCCGAGGTCGCTGGTGTCCTTGATCGGCAGACGGTAGACTGGCTGGCCGCTAGCCTCAATCGCCTGCAACTTGCTCTGGCTCTGCTCGTCTGCCTCTGGCAGTTCGAGGCTGACGAACAGGCGGTCATCCCCGTACGATGCAGGCGCGGCGAGCGGCTCCCCCGCGATGGGGACGATGCCTTTACCTTCCTTGCCGGTACTCTCGGCGATCAACTGCTCGGCCCAGAGGCCGAAGCTGGCGAGGGCGGGCGGTACGATGATGGTCAGCTTATCGCGCTTACTCTGCCAGGCCGCGCCCATGCTTGCCCCCAACAGCAAGCCAGGACTCTGCGCGTCGCATTGGTTGCAGCGAGCGGCCATTGCGCTAGCACGGGTCAGCAATTCGCGCACATCCACCCCGATCAGGGCGGCGGGAACGAGGCCGAAGTAGGATAGAGCGGAGTAGCGGCCTCCAATCGTCGGTTCGCCATGAAAGGTCTGGCGGAAGCCGTCGCGCTCGGCCAAAGCCTCCAGGCTGCTACCAGGGTCAGTGATCGCCACAAAGTGCTGGCCGGTTGGCATATTGGAACCTTGTTGCTCCACAAACTGCTTGAAGTGTTGGTAGAGCGAGTTCGGCTCGATGGTGCCGCCTGACTTGCTACTGACGATAAATAGGGTGAGACCCTGGGCGATCTTCTGCTCCACATCGTTGATCGCGGTGGGGTCGGTGGTATCCAGCACGTGCAGGGTAGGGTAGCCGGGCTTGCTGCCGAAGGTGCGGTTCATCACCTCGGCGGCCAGGCTGCTGCCACCCATGCCCAGCAGTACCACGTCGCGGTAGCCTTCGTCGCGCAGCGTGTCGGCCAGCAGAGTCAGTTCGTCTACCTTCGCCAGCATGGTGTCAGCGATGGTCATCCAGCCCAGCCAGTGTTCGGGCTTCTCCTCCTCGCTGGCACTGGTCGTCCAGAGGCTACTATCGCGCTGCACAGCACGGGCGCAGAAGTGGTCGGCGATCAGCTTGTCCAATACGACTTTGGTCTCAGCTTGCAAATCCATATGCTCTCCTCTCTAGTTCTTGGATGGCTAGCAGAAAGGTAGTTTACTTGTTCGCTGCTGTGTAGCTGTCCTTTGCGGCGGCAGCCTCGTCGCTAGCTACGGCTTCCTTGTGGTCAGCCTTTGCGTCGTCCCCCTGCTGGCGGGCAATGATTGCCTCGCGCTTGGTCGAGAGCGACTGGCGCAGCTTGTCGAACGCGTCAGCAAACAGCTTGACCCCTTGGGTTTGCAACTCAGCGGCCACTGCTTCAATGTCAATACCGATAGCCGCCAACCGCTTGATATAATCGTGCTGCTGCGGCAGGTCTTCCTTGATCCGGTCAGCAGGGTGACCGTGGTCACGCATTGCATCCACCGTCACCTGCGGCATGGTGTCTACCGTGTTCGGGCCGATCAGCGCGTCGGCGTAGATCGTATCAGGGTAGGCCGGGTTCTTAGTGCTGGTGCTGGCCCAGAGGGGGCGTTGCAGGTTGGCTCCATGCGCCTTTAGTGCCTGCCAACGTGGGCCACTGAACTTCTGCTCAAAGTTCTGGTAGGCAATACGCGCGTTGGCGATGGCCGCCTTGCCCAGCAGTGCCTTCGCCTCCTCTGCCTTCGCGGGGTCAGACTTGGCGATCTCGTCCAATCGCTTGTCGATCAGCGTATCTACCCGGCTGACGAAGAAGCTGGCGACCGAGTGGATGTGGTCAACCGGCCTGCTCATCTTCAGGCGATCTTCCAGCCCGCTGATGTAGGCCTCCATCACGTCCTCGTACTGCGCCATGCCGAAGATCAGGGTAATATTGACGTTCGCACCCTCGGCGGTCATCTGACGAATGGCGGGGATGCCCTCTGGGGTAGCGGGTATCTTAATCATGATGTTGGGGCGGTTGAGTAGGCCCAGCAGGGTGCGCGCTTCCTTCAGCGTCCCTTCGCTGTCATGCGCGAGTTCGGGGCTGACTTCAATACTAATGTAGCCGTCCAGCCCATTCGTGCGCTGGTAGACAGGGCGCAGGATATCGGCGGCGTGGCCGATGTCGTCTACGCTGAGAGCCTGGAAGATCGCGTTAACGTCCTTGCCCTCGCTCACCAGTTCCTCAAATGCCTCGTCGTAGTCGCTGCCCTCGCTCATCGCCTTCTCGAAGATGGCGGGGTTGGAAGTCATGCCAACGATGCCCTCGTCGATCAACTTCTGGATGCCGCCGCTGCTGATCAGCCCGCGACTGATGTTGTCGTACCAGACGCTCTGGCCGTAGTCGCCGATCTGGGCTAGCAGGCTCTTGCCGTTAGTGCTGTTGCTCATCAGAGAACCTCTTTCTATCTAAACCGTTGTGTTGTCGTCAAACGTTCCTCGCATGAATTGTACCAGACCATGATCGCTTGTCCTAGTGGTGGCAACCAACCTCCACCGCCAGATGATCGGGGTAGTCGCTTAGCACGCGGCGGTACTGAGCTAGCCAGTAAGGATCGTCACTGTTGTAAACAAACGTGTTGTACTTCTCGTTACCATGCATGACACCATCAGGAGTAAGGACGGCATTGGGGACAAAGTCAGGAGGTAGCTTACTAACAAATACTATGCTCGCTGGGAACTCTTTCTCAACATAGAAGTAGTCGAACATTGGTTTAGCAACACGACGCAGCTCAGGCAAGTTCTCATGGCTAAGACGGTTAAGTTCCACCTCAGCAGCGTCATCAAAACTGCTGGACAGGTAAGGTGTCGCTAGTTCTTCAACACGTACATGAATTGCTTCTTTATTACCCACGTAAGTTGGCGGCAGCAGCACAAGGAATGTGCTATACATTATGAACTCCTATCCGCAGGGGCGTGGTTTATCACGCCCTTGCAAGAAGATGCGAAGCTACAACCCTACGAGTCGCGGCTGGTGTCTGCGCCACCGACGCTGGTACTGCCATCTTGCGACTGCACCTGCTCCTGAGCTTTGTTGTTGGTGTCCTTGCTCTTGGCGAGCATCTTGGTCACGGTCTGCACTACGTTATCCACGTTGAAGCCGAACTTCTCCATGCTGACGGTGCTGGAAGCGGACACGCCGAAGCGATTGATGCCGATTACTCCCCCTTCGCTACCAACCCAGCGTTCCCAGCCGAAGGGGGAGCCAGCCTCGATAGCCAGCCGCAACTTGACGCTTGGTGGCAACACCTGGTCGCGGTAGCTCTGCTCTTGCTCCTCAAAGAGGTTCCAGGCAGGCATACTGACCACCCGCACCTTGAGACCCTGCTGCTCAAGCTCCGGCTTGCTCTTGATCGCCAGGCTCACTTCGCTACCAGTGGCGATCAAGACAACATCTGGGTTGCCGTTGGCACCCTCACTCTCGCTGAGGACGTAGGCACCCTTCGCTACTCCCTCTATCGCCTTGCCCACCGTCTCGGCCAGGTTCGGTAGTTTCTGGCGACCGAGGATGATGATGCCAGGGCGGGCGGTTTGCTCGATCATGCACTTCCAGCTAGCCGCCACCTCGTTGCCGTCAGCGGGGCGGAAGGAGAGGGTATTCGGCACCATCCGCATCCCCATCAGTTGCTCGACTGGGCCGTGGGTTGGGCCGTCCTCGTAGAAGCTATCGTGGGTGTAGACGAACAGTGGGTTGATGCGGCTGAGGGCAGCGAGACGTACTGGTGGGCGCATATAGTCGTAGAAGATGAGGAAGGTAGCCCCAAAGGGGCGCACGCCACCATGCTCACTCATGCCAACCACCACGCCGCCCATATTGTGTTCGCGCACGCCAAAGTGGATGTTGCGCTTCTGGTAGCTGTCGGGGCCGTAGCTCAATTCGGTCTTGACGTAGGTGCCATTGCTGGTGCCGAGGTCAGCCGAGCCGCCGATCAGTTCGGGCAGTTTGGCAGAGAGGTAGACCAGCACCTTGTTGCTGCTGTCGCGGCCCGCGATCTCGCCACTCTCTGGGGTAAAGGTGGGCAGATCGTTGGCCCAGCCCTCTGGCAGCTTGCCTGCCATGCGCCGCTCAAACTCGGCGGCCTCGTGGGGGTACTCGCTGCGGTAGGCAGCAAACTTCTCGTTCCAGCCCTGCTCAAGCTGCGCGCCCTTCTCCACCGCCGTACGCCAATCCTTCAGCGCGCCTTCGTCCACGTAGAAGGGTTCGAGGCTAGGGTAGCCGAGGTTCTCCTTCGTTGCCTTCACCCCATCAGGACCCAGGGGGCTGCCGTGCGCCTTGTCACTGTCCTGCACCGGCGAGCCAAAGCCAATGTGGGTGCGAGCGATGATCAGGCTGGGGCGTGCGTCTTTGTGTGCTTCTTCCAGCGCGTTGTCGATCTCCTCCAGGTCGTGGCCGTCAATGTGCTGCACGTGCCAGCCATAAGCCTCAAAGCGGCGGCCTGTATCGTCGGTGAAGGTGATATCGGTGTCGCCCTCAATGCTGATGTGGTTGTCGTCATAGAAGTAGATCAGCTTGCCCAGCTTGAGGTGGCCCGCCAGGGAAGCGGCCTCGTGGCTGATGCCCTCCTCCAAGTCACCATCGCTACAGATCGCGTAGGTGTAGTGGTTGACGACCTCATGGCCCGCCTTGTTGAAGACCGCCGCCAGGTGCGCCTCAGCCATCGCCATGCCCACCCCGTTGCTGAAACCCTGACCCAGAGGGCCAGTGGTTGTCTCCACCCCAGCGGTGTGGTTGAACTCTGGGTGGCCTGGGGTCTTGCTCTCCCAGGTGCGGAAGGCCTTGAGGTCGTCCAGGCTGAGGTCGTAGCCAGTCAGGTAGAGGAGGCTGTAGAGTAGCATCGAGCCGTGACCTGAGCTAAGGATAAAGCGGTCGCGGTCAGCCCATTTGGGGTTGCGTGGGTTGTGGTGCAAGTACTTGTGCCACAGCACGTAGGCAATAGCCGCCTGACCGAGAGGCGCACCAGGGTGGCCGCTGTTCGCCTGCTGCACACCGTCAATCGAGAGGGCGCGGATCGTATTGATCGCCAGTTGCTCGGTTTCGTTCGCGTGCTGCTCCCCAGCCCGCGCCAGCATGGTTGTCATAGACATCTCCTCTTTGCAGATGTGATAGGTTATAGTGTAAGCAAAAGCAGTGCCGCGTTGCACCTATTTCCTGCCTCTAATATTAACAGATCAGGTGGGCAATGTTCAAATACGCAGGGGCGAACGGCTGCTCACAGTGGCAGCAGCAATGGCTACTTTGCACCACGCCCACAATTGACAGCCGCCGCTGCCTTCGGTTATAATCAGCCAAATAGAATATTGCCTTATCAAGAGGGTGGAGGGAAACGGCCCGATGAAGCCCAGCAACCAGGTGCAACGATGCGCCCAGGTGCCAATTCCGACAGGTGCAAGCCTGTAAGATAAGGGTCAGGCCGACTTGCCTACACCCTGGACTGATAAACCAGGGCGTTTTTGTTACAGCCTCCCTACCCAGGGGGGCTTTTTGTTAGCCAGGAGGTGAAAGTGGCAGCTTACTCTTTTGATACTGAAGTTGTGCATGGTGGCGAAGGCTTGCCGGTCAGCCCCGGCTTGCCGAGCCTCACCCCAATCTACGCCAGCAGCACCTACCGCTACAGCCAGATGAGCGAGATGGATGCAGTATTCGGTGGCGAGCAGCAAGGTTACGTCTATCAGCGATATGGCAATCCCACCCTGACCGCCCTTGAGGTGGTGCTGGCCCGGCTGGACAATGGCAGCGATGCGGTAGTCTTTAGCTCTGGCATGGCAGCCTTGCACGCTGCCTTGCTGCTCTGCGAGTTGCAGGCGGGTGACACAGTATTGCTGGCTCGCTCGACCTACGGGGCGACCCTGGGCTTGCTCAATCAAATCTTTGGCCCCCTGGGGGTGGTAGTGCGCCTTGCCGACTTTAGCGACCACGCCGCATTGGAGGCCGCCTTGCAGCAGCAGCCACTGCCCCGCGTCGCTCTCTTTGAGCCACTCTCCAACCCCTTGCTCCAGGTGGCCGACGTGTACACCGTGAGCAAGCTGGCCCACAGCGTGGGAGCAACGGTGATCGCCGACAACACCTTCGCCAGCCCCTACGTCTTGCAGCCGCTAGACCTCGGAGCCGACATCGTAGTACACTCGGCCACCAAGTTCCTCAGCGGGCATGGCGACGTGACGGGCGGCGTGGTAGTAGTCAAGGATGCCGAACGGGCAACCGCATTGCGGACGATCAGCAAGCTGGTGGGGGCGATCCTCAGCCCCTTCGATGCTCACCTGATCCATCGAGGGGTCAAGACCCTCGCCCTCCGCATGGAGCGGCAGTGCCAAAACGCTCTTGCCGTCGCCCGCTGGTTGAGCCAGCAGCCAGCGATTGCAGTGGTCAACTATCCCGGTCTGGCTGGTCACCCACAGCACGCCCTTGCCAGCGTGCAGCTTTGTCGCGGCCAGTTTGGGGCGATCATGTCGTTTGAGGTGAAGGGGGGTGACAAGGCTGCGGTCTTCCGCTTCATGGACGCGCTCAAGCTGATCATCCCAGTAACAACCCTGGGCGACGTGTACAGCGAAGTCCTCTACCCACCCATGTCTTCACACCGCGACTGGTCGCCAAAGCAACGCCAGCAGGCGGGCATCGGCGAAGGACTAGTGCGCCTCAGCGTCGGTATCGAACACATAGACGACATCCTGGCCGACCTCAAGCAGGCGTTGGCGGCGATTGGATGATCCAGCTAACCGCCAGCCTGCTACACCAGCTTGAGCAGCACAGTCGGGCCGCCTACCCTAGTGAGGGCTGTGGGGTACTGATTGGCGCAGCAGTGGAGGGCGGTAAGCGCGTCCACCGCCTCTTGCCAGTGGAGAACGCCAGCCCCCTGGCCGAGCAGTACCACCGCTATGTGATCAGCCCACCGGTGATGATCGCGGCGGAGCGCAAAGCGCGGGCGGCTGGGTTGGCGGTGATCGGCTTCTACCACTCGCACCCCGACGGGCAGGCGCGGCCCTCCGACTTCGACCGCGAACACGCCTGGCCCTGGTACAGCTACCTGGTGGTCGGCGTGCAGCAGGGCAAGGTGGGCGAAACCACTGCCTGGCTACTCAGTGACAACCGCGAGAGCTTTGATAGAGAAGAAGTTATAATAGAAAGGGTATAAAGCATGGCAACGATCAGCATACCAACCCCCCTGCGCCAGTACGCGCATGAGCAGCAGGAAGTCAGCGTAGATGGAGCGACCATAGATGAGGTGTTGGGCGCATTGACCAGCCAGTTCCCAGAGTTGAAGCGGCACCTCTACACCGAGCAAGGGCGGTTGCGGAACTTCGTCAATATCTACCTCAATGATGAGGACGTACGCTACTTGCAGAAGGGCAGCACGGCAGTGGCGGAGACGGACACGATCAGCATCATCCCAGCCATCGCGGGCGGGCAGGAGAAAGTGGAGATCGTCAGCCCAGAGCGAACCGAGGGTCAGTCGCTGGACAACGAGGAGGTGTTGCGCTACAGTCGCCATCTGCTGCTACCAGAGGTGGGCATGGCGGGCCAGAAGAAGCTGAAGGCGGCCAGCGTGCTGCTAGTCGGAGCGGGTGGGCTGGGGTCGCCCATGGCCCTCTATCTGGCGGCGGCGGGCGTGGGGCGGATCGGCATCGTAGACTTCGACGTGGTGGACAGCACCAACCTGCAACGACAGATCATCCACTCCACCGCCTCAGTCGGCCAGCCGAAGCTGCAATCGGCGAAGGAACGCATTCTCAGCCTCAACCCCTATGTGCAGGTAGACGGCTACGAGGAGCCGCTCTCCTCAGCCAACGCCCTTGAAATCTTCAAGAACTACGACGTGATCGCCGACGGCACCGATAACTTCCCCACCCGCTACCTGGTCAATGATGCGTGCGTGCTGCTGGGCAAGCCGAATGTCTACGGCAGCATCTTCCGCTTTGAGGGACAGGCCAGCGTCTTCTATGCCCAGGAAGGGCCGTGCTACCGCTGCCTCTACCCAGAGCCGCCCCCCCCCGGCCTGGTGCCTAGTTGCGCCGAAGGGGGAGTGCTGGGGGTGTTGCCAGGCATCATCGGGCTGATCCAGGCGACTGAGGTAGTCAAGCTGCTGCTGGGCATTGGGCAGCCGTTGATCGGCAGGCTACTGCTCTATGATGCACTGCGGATGGGCTTCCGCGAACTGAAGCTGCGTAAAGACCCCGCCTGCCCGATTTGTGGCCCAAACCCAACGGTGACAGCCCTGATCGACTACGAGCAGTTCTGCGGCATCACCCCCGCCGATGAGGGAGTAACTAGCGTGGATATTACAGCCCCGCAGTTGCACGAGCGGCTGGAGCGTGGCGACGACCTCTACCTGCTGGATGTGCGCGAACCACACGAGTGGGAAATTGCCCACCTGGAAGGAGCGCATCTGATCCCAGTCGGCCAGGTGATCGAGCGGGCGAGCGAACTCAGCACCGCCGCCGAGATCGTAGTCTACTGCAAGGGCGGCACCCGCAGTGCGCGGGCAGTGGCGAGCCTGCAACAACTGGGCTTCCGCAAGCTGCACAACCTCAAGGGTGGCATCAACGCCTGGGCCGAGCAGGTTGACCCCACCTTGCCGAAGTATTAGCAGGCGGCTAGCGCAGAGGGGCGTAGCCGTGTGTGGCTACGCCCCTTGCTTGTGCTAGCTTCCCTCACCCGCCGCACGGCAGCCGAGAGGTTAGCTCTCCTTGTCCTTGCCGAGGTCGTCAAAGTCGAGGCTGTTGATGAAGTCGCGGAAGACAGTCATCCCCTCGCCGGTAGCTTCTTCACCCGCTGCCACCAGGCCGAGGTCGTCCCTGGGCCGATCCAGGCTAGAGGGAGCGGGGGTGGATTCGAGAACGACCGCCTCCTTTGCCATCACCTCATCTTCGATGAAGATCGGTACCCGCACCCGCACCGCCAAAGCTATCGCGTCGCTAGGCCGCGAGTCTACCTCCACGTGTCGCCCGGCTACGTCTAGCACCACGCGGGCGAAGTAGATACCCTCATGCAGGTCGTTGATCAGCACGTGGGTGACACTGCCGCCCAGTTCACCGATCACATTGCGGAGCAGGTCATGGGTCATCGGTCGGGGAGCGACTACCTGCTGCAACTCCATTGCGATTGCCTCGGCCACGTATGCGTCGATCCAAACGGCAAGATAGCGTTCGGCGTTGATGTCTTTGAGGATGACCGCACGGTTCTGCGTGACCAGGCTCACCCGGATGCTTTCTACTCTCGTTTCTACCATCGCTACGTCCTCCCCTGCTATTTTGGCTGGCCCGCTATGGTGGGTCGGCGTGGGCCGCCATGTTGCGCTCAACTGCTTTAAGCTATTTTACAACCTTTCCTCTTTTGGTGCAAAGTTACGCTGCCCATAGCCAAAAGTGGAGGGGTGAACCAGTGCGGCTCACCCCTTATCTACGCTGCGGCTGGCTGGCTGGTTCAGGGGCTGTTGCTCTTGGGCGGATTGGAGTAGCTTTGGTGGGGAACGAAGCCCCAGTTCTCCTTCGGCCAGTAGATTATCCAGGCCTTGCCCACGATTTTGTCGTAGGTCAACGCCCCCCACACGTGCGAGTCGCTGCTGTTGTTGCGATTGTCACCCATCACAAAGAACTGATCCGCCGCCAACACCTTGCGGAACGGTTCGTAGATGGGCTGCTCCAAGATGTACGGCTCGTTGAGCGGCTGGTCGTTGACGTAGATCAGGTGGTCATTGCGTAGCTCGACAACATCGCCTGGCAGGCCAACTACCCGCTTGATGTAATCCTTACCAGGGTCTTGCGGCGGCTCTAGCACCACAATGTCGCCACGATCTGGGCCGTGAAAGAGGTTGACTAGCTTCGGCTGCAAGTCCTTCTGCCCAAACAGGCGGGGCAACCAGTTTGCGTCGTAGCGGAAGTAGACAGCCTTGTTGACTAGGATATACTCACCATCACGCAGGCTGGGATCCATGCTGTGGCCGTCCACCTTGAAGGTCTGGACGACAGAGCGCACCAGGATGAAGATAATCAGGGTGAGCAGCAAGGTCTCCAGGATTTCGCGGATCAGCGACTTGCCAGCCCGCCCCTCCTGTCGGGGGTTGATATCATCGTTGAGTGATATGGTCTCACCACTATGCCAGTAACCGTCGTTGTGAATCTTCACGCCAACTCCTTCGCCATTGGTCAGGTTTCTCCATTATAGCCGAATAGCAGAGAGGATGCCAGCCAGCACACGTTAATATTGGATTGGAAAGGGAGGCAGCAGCAGCCCTGCTGCTTAGCAGCCGCCTACTGGCAATTGGAGCTACCGATCTGGTATAATTTCACCCGTGCCACGTAGCTAACCACTGCGTATTGGTACAGCAACCAGCTAGCATGGCTGGCGCGCAGCCGCCCGGTGCCAATTAGCACCGCCAACAAACTATGGCGTGGGCGCGTAAGATAGACGCAGCCGCCGCGACACTCGTCGGGCGTGGGCGATGGTTACACCTTTGGCCTGGAGCCAGAGTGGGTGAGACAGAGAGGATTACCGTGACAACGAATCAGATGGTTCAGCAGATCGGGTTGGAGTACACAAAGGACGCGCAGGACATCCCCAAGTTCGGCCCAGGTGACACTGTTCGCCTCAGCCTAAAAGTGGTGGAAGGTACTCGCGAGCGTATCCAGGTGTACGAGGGCGTAGTACTACGCCGCCGTAACACGGGGGTGAACGAGAACTTCACCGTCCGCCGTATTGGGGCGCATGGCGTGGGCGTGGAGCGCACCTTCCTACTCCATTCGCCGCGTATTGACAAGATCGAGATCACGCGCCGGGGCATCGTCCATCGCGCCACCCTCTACCACCTGCGGCAGGGTAGCGGCAAGGCCAACCGCATCAAGGAGCGCAAGGTTGCGTTCGTGCCAAAGGCCCAGCGCAGCCCGGCAGTCCAGCCGCCGAGCGTAGCAGCCACCCCCGTCGTAGACACCAACACCGCAGAGGCAGCGGCGCAGAGCGCAGGCCTGACCCCCGCCGAGTTGAAGGTGACGCAAGTCGAAGCCACCGGCGGTAGCACCACCGTCGAACAGGTCGAGGCTAGCGACAGCAGCAAGTAACCTCAACTGGGGTCTGGCCGACTGCCAGACCCTTCCGCTTGTCCTTTGGCTGAGGCAAACATGGATCAGCAGCCGCCCGCGCCAGCCGAAAGCCGCCCGCCGAAAGCCAAACCGGACTGGCAGCAGGAAACCAGCCTCTGGCAGGCGGGCTATCACCTGCTCGCGGGCGTGGATGAGGCCGGTCGGGGGGCATGGGCAGGGCCACTAGTGGCCGCCGCCGTCATCCTGCCAGCCCCTGGTCGGCTGGGTGCGGGCGCGGCGGTCTGGCACCAGGTCTGCGACTCCAAGCAGTTGAGTGCGGCGGCACGGGAGCTACTCTACCCGCTGATCTATGCCGCAGCGATCAGCGTCGCGGTTGGGTTGGTCTCGCCAGCGTTGATCGACCTGATCGGCCTCGGCCCAGCCAATCGGCTGGCGATGGTGCGGGCGATCCGCTCCCTGCAACCAGCCCCTGACCACCTGCTGGTAGACGCTTTTAAGCTGCCCAGCCTACCCCTACCCCAGCGCAACCTGATCCGGGGCGACCAACGCAGCGTCGCTATCGCTGCCGCCAGCATCATCGCCAAAGTATGGCGTGACCGCTTGATGGTCGAGCTTGCCGCCGCCTACCCAGCCTACCAGTTCGCCACCCACAAGGGCTACGGCACCGCCATGCACCAGCTTGCCTTGCAGCAGCATGGCCCCTGCGCCATCCACCGCCGCAGCTACGCCCCGCTCAAGCTAGCAAGTGCAGCCTGGGCTAGCAGAGTTGCCCCTGACTAGCGGGTATTGGTTGCTATGGTCATAGGTGGAGAGGAGATGATGAGCGCACAGCCAGAGCAGCCAGAGGTTCAACCGCTTGCCCTCAGCCGCTTCTTCCTCAAGCTGGGTATCAGCGTATTTGGCGGGCCGCTAGCCCACATCGCGGTAATGGACGAGGAGACGGTTAACAAACGCAAGTGGCTGACGCGGGCCGAGTTCAGCAACCTGCTAGCGGCCAGTAATTTGATACCTGGCCCTAGCTCCACCGAACTGGCGATCCACATTGGCTACCGCCGAGCTGGGGCTTGGGGGGCAGTAATCGCAGGCTTTAGCTTCATCCTACCCGCCTTCCTAATCATGCTTGGCCTCGGCTGGCTCTACACCCAGGTTGGCAACATCCACCTGCTGCTCGGCTTCTTCTATGGCATCAAGCCAGCAGTGGTCGCAGTGATCGCCCTCACCGTCTACCGCCTGGCGCAAAGTACGCTGAAGGACGGGCTGACCCGTGCTTGCGCCGTCGCCGCCCTGCTACTCTCGCTCTGGCAACCAGCAGCCTCGGTCTACTGGATGCTGCTACTTGGCCTGGTCGGGCTGCTGGTAGAAGCAGGGCGAGCAGGAGAGCGGCCAACAGCCCTACTGGCCATACTCTTTGTGCCGCTGGCGCAGGCTGGTGGGCAACACCCAGTTTTGCTCGGCTCGCTCTTTCTTGCTCTACTCAAGGTGGGGGCGACCCTGTTTGGCAGCGGGCTGGTGGTGGTGCCACTGCTCCAGGCTGAGCTGGTCAACAACAATGGCTGGTTGACCCAGCAGACCTTGCTCGACGGGGTGGCTCTTGCCCAGGCCACCCCTGGCCCAGTGCTGACCATCGCCACCTTCGTCGGCTACCAGATCGCGGGGTTGGCGGGGGCAGTAGTAGCCACGGTGGCGATCTTCCTGCCCGCCTTCATCGTCGTGCTGCTGACTGCTCCGCTGATTGAGCGGCTCAAGCACAACCGCTGGCTCAAGGCATTCCTCGGCCCGGTGTCGGCAGCGGTGGTTGGCACGCTCACGGCCTCCACCTTGCTGCTGGCCCAGCCGGTGCTGCTCGACCCCTTTGCCCAGCCCTTCTTCGTAGATTGGCTCGCCCTCGTCATCACCCTGACTGCCTTCGCCCTTGCCCTCCGCTTCAAGCTGAACAGTGCGTGGATCATCATTGGAGCGGGCTTGCTAGGATTGCTGATCAAGGCTGCCTAAATCTCCTTGCCGTTTCGCACATTCCTTGCAAAATGGCAGGATCGCGGCTATAATACGCACGAGCGTTCTAGCAGCAAGCGGGATGGAGGGCCGAAGATGAGAATCCTGACTTACCCACAGCAGTGGCGGTGCGACGAGTGTGGCGGGCTGATCGAGCGGGTAGAGGAGGGCTGGCTGGAATGGCGGCACGAGTGGCCGAACGACCCACGCCTCTACGGCTTCCGCATCGTCCACCACTTTAGTGCCTCCCCATACGGGCCGCACGGCACCTGCTATGCCGCCCAGCGGCTACCCGGTCGCCCCCTTAGCTTCTTCATCGGCCCAGAGGGGCTGGACAAGCTGCTGACCATCCTTGAGGATCAGCGGGTGCGCGAACTGGCGGGCTTTGCCGAGGTGATCCGCCGCCTGCACCTGCCCGGCCATGAGGAGCGGCGGGCTACAGTTTAGAGCCAAAGCAAAGAGGGAAGGCCAAGGAGCATCTCCTCGCTTTCCCTCTTACCACTTCCTGCCCAGGCGCAGCTTAGTTGATCGTGAAGTTGGTCTTGTAGGTTGCGCCCTTGTGTTCCTGGTCATTGTTGGCCTTGATAAGCACTGCAGTCAGGCCACGAGTCTTGTTGGTGGCCGCCAGCGTCCAGGTCAGCGCGTAGTTGCCACCTGCGTCGGCAACCACATTGAGAGCCTTGTCGCCCTTCGGGCAGGCATCGCTGGGGAAACCAGAGGTGCTGAGGCAGATCATGTAGACATGGCTGCCAGGGAGGGTAGTACCAGCGATAGTCTGCGTCTCGCCCGCGCTGATATTGGCCTTTGCTACGCTGGCAGTGAGTGGCATGGTGCCTTCTACGTAGCCAGAGGCTGGCGGTGGGCCGCTGGTCGGGGTTGGCACCTGCTGGCCGCTGGGTGGGGCGGGGGTCTCCTGGGTACCAGCAGTCGGGTTGTTGCCCGCGCCCTTGTACCGCCAGTCGTAGTAGTGCTGGCCGATATTGCCCATCTGCACGCGGTAGGCTGCCCGCTCGGTTGGCACAAAAGTGACGACCCGCCGCTCAAAAAGCTGGATCAGCACGAGGGTACCCACCCCACCAATTCGCACCCGCGCCCAGTACGGCTCGCTGATCGGGTAGCCGCTGGCATAGAACCAGGGGTCGCTCAGTTGCTCGGTGGTCATGACTGTGCCGCTCAAGACAGAGCCGCGTTGGTTGAGGAAGTCCCAAATCGGGGCGGCAATGTTGTGGCCGGTCTCGCTAATATAGGTGGTAAGCGTAACCGGGTACTCCAACTGGTCGGTCATTGGCTGGTAGACGCGGCCATCACGGGTGATGTAGTCGCTCAAGTAGCCATCAACGCGGCTGGCCGTCTTAGCCGTCAGCTTGCTGAAGCTGGCATAAGTGGGGGCGGTTGCGTCGTCGGGGTCAGAGGCGAGGGGGATATTGGCAGGCGACCGCTGCTCGTACTTGTCGGGGCCAATCTGCATCCGCCCGCTAACAAGCTCGGTGGTGAGCAGGCCGTTGGTGACGTAGAACTTGCTAGTTGGGTCGGCAGCAGGGTTGTTGACCTCCATGCGGCTCTTGTCGAAATACTGTACCATCCGCTTGTTGCCACATTCGCCAAAGGGTTCGCGCAATGGCACGCCCGCCTTCGGCCCCCAGTAGTAGCTACGCTGCACTGCGCCGCTAGCCACCAGCTTGTCGGTGCGCTCCCACACGAGGCGGAAAGCATCACTCTGGAAGCCTGCTGCGTCGGTGACGATCACTCCCCCGCTATTTGGCTGGTCGGCAGTGGCAGTGCAGGTAGTGGTGGGCGTAGCAGGGGTGGGGGTGCCGCTCTGGGCTGCGCTGCTACTGCTGAATAGGACGCTGGCAAGCAGCACCAGGCTGAGGCTGAAAACTATGATCTTCTGCAAAACTAACTCGCTTTCTAATCTAACTGCTGGGCAAAGGGCGCACTGGTTGCGCCCTCCATTGTACTACGTATTGCCGCCACGATCCAGTTTTAGCGCAAGCTCTGTGCCGCCCGCAACGCTGCATCCAGCATCGGGCCGACCAGGAAGCCGAGTAGGAGGGTGCCAGCCGCCGCCAGGCCCAAGGCGATATAGAGTGGCCCCTGCACTATGCCGCCGTCTTCGGGGCTGCTGACGATGCTGGCAGGCTGCACCTGGGTTGCCATGCCGCTGCGAAGCTGTAGCGCGTTCTCCTTCAGCGTAGGCGGGGCTTCCAGCACGGCAGTGCCACTGCGCGCGAGTGGTACAGGCTCGTTCAGGCTGAATGTGGGCGCAACAGCCGTCATCTCCTCCAACAATGTCACCCCACCAGCATCATCTTCATCGTCCCCCTGCGCTGCGGAAAGTACGGTGGGAGCAAGCGGCGCATAAAGGGCGACAGCTACCCGCAGATAGTAGTAGGCGGAGACAGCGGACATAGCGAGACCGATCACGGTTAGAGCCACCTGGGTCTGGGCGGCAGCGGTGAAGATCGCCAGCTTGCTGAAGAAGCCAGCCAGTGGAGGGATGCCGGTCAGCGAAAAGAGAAAGAGGCCGAGGGCCGCAGCTGCCACCGGCTTGCGCGTAGCGAGGCCACGTAGCTCCGCCAGGGTAGTGCCACGCCCGTTGCTACGCTCGACTGCCGCCAGCACCGCGAAGGCACCGGCATTCATTGCAGTGTAGACCGCCAGGTAGTAGAGGCTGGCAGCCACGCTCTGCGGCGTGTTAGTAACCACCCCGACGAGAATATAGCCCGCGTGCGCTACGCTGGAGTAGGCCAGCATCCGCTTTAGTTCGCTCTGGCGCAGGGCCAGCAAGTTGCCCGCGATCATCGTCAGCACTGCCATCAGCCAGAGGATGGGCTGCCAGCTAGCCGCCGAGTCACTGAAGGCACCATTAAAGATGCGGAAGATAGCCGCAAAAGCCGCCGCCTTCGTCCCCACCGCCATGAACAAGGTGACTGGGGCGGGCGCACCCTGGTAGACATCGGGAGTCCACATATGGAAGGGGACGGCGGAGACCTTGAAGCCGAGACCGACAGCTACCAGCCCCAGCCCTACCTGCAAGAACAGGCTGCGGTCACCGAAGCTGCTGGTCAGTGGCCCACTCAGGCTGGTGGTGCCACTCGCGCCGTAGAGGAAGGCAACCCCGTAGAGGAAGAAGGCGGTGGCGAAAGAGGAGAGTAGGAAGTATTTGAGGGCGGCTTCGCGCGAGATAGCCCGGTCTGTGGTGAAGCCCGCCAGGATGTAGAGGCCGAGCGAGAGCAGGCCGAGGCCGAGGAACTGCACCATGAAGTGCGCGCCGCTAGCCAGCAGCATCATGCCCAGCGTACTAGCCAGGATCAGGGCATAGTACTCGCCACTAGCCAGCACGTGGATGCGCCGAATGTAGGAGCTGGAGACCAGGATGGTCAGCGCGACCCCAGCCAGCAGGGTGAGATTGGTGTAGGCGGCGAAAGCATCGGCCACCACCATGCCGCCGAAGCCAGGCTTGGCCCCAGCGACTGCAACCACCACCGTGCTGAAGCCTGCACCAACTACGCCGAGTAGGGCCAGGCGGGCGAGCCAAACCTTGTGCTGTGGCGGCAGGATCATGTCAACCACCAGCAGCAACAGGATGCTGGCGGCGATCACCAGCAAGGGGCTGACTGCTGTCCAATCGTTGAGCGTAATGTTGATCTGCACGGCTTGGCTTGGCACTTAGCGACCCCCCACGAACAAAGTAACGATAGAGTTGGTCAGCAGCCAGGGCGCAACCCCCACCAGCACGATCAGCAGCAGCAGCGGTAGCAGCACCAGCAGTTCAGCCCGCTGCGCATCAGCCAGCCCCGCCGACCCTGGGTGAGCGGAGGACAGCGGAGGAGCGTCTGGCCCGTGCATCACACTCTGGTAGAGACGCACGGCATACCAGGCGGCCAGTACCACACCGACGAGGGCCAGTATAGCATAGAGTGGCTGGTAGCGGTAGGCACCGAGCATGATCATGAACTCGCCGCTGAAGCCGCTGAGACCAGGCAATCCCAATGTCGCCAGACTGAATAGCAGGAACAGGGTGGCGAAGACTGGCAGCCGCTTGCCCCAGCCGCCAAAGGCCGCAAGCGCGGTGCTACCGGCCCGCTGCTGCATCATGCCCGCGATCAGGAACATGGCCGCGATAATGATGCCGTGGTTGAACGACTGCAAGATCGCCCCGCTCATGCCGTCCGCTGTCATGCTGATCGCACCCAGGGCAAGGAAACCCATGTGGCTGAGGCTGATGTAGGCCACCAACCGCTGCAAGCTAGTTGCGCCCAACGCATTGAGTGCGCCGTAGAGGATGCTGCCCACTGCCATGCCCGCAATCAGTGGCTGCCAGCCCCGCGCCCCTTCTGGTAGCATCATCACGCCGTAACGCAACAGGGCATAGATGCCCGTCTTGCTCATTACCCCGGCGATCAGCACGACCACTGGCGCAGGCGACTCGCCATACACGTCTGGTAGCCAGCTATGAAAGGGAAAGAGCGGTATCTTGACCATCACCCCCGCCACTACCGCGGCAAAGACGAAGCCCTGCGCCTCTGCCCCCAGCCGCAGGCCGCTGAAGATCGCGTCGGGGTTGAAGCCCAGGCCAGCCGAGGCCGCCGCTGCCCCCAGTCCGATCAAGCCAGTGAGCATCAGCAAGCCGCCGCCGATAGTATAGATTAGGAAGCGCAGGGCGATCTGGCCCGCCCGTGGCCCCGCAAAGCGCGACACCAGCAAGTAGGCAGGGATCAGCATGGCCTCCCAGAAGATGTAGAACAGGAAGATGCTATCGCTGAGGAACACTCCCAACATCCCTGCCGCCAACGCCAGCATAGAGCCATAGTACAGTTTGGCGTGTGGCGAGTCGCCCCCCTTTGACGCGGGCGGTAGGCTAGGGATGGGCGCAAGCACTGCGATCAGCAGCAAGATAGCAGTGAGGGCGACCAGCCAGAGGTTGAGCGCGTCAGCCTTCAGCGCAAAGCGCAGGCCCAGTGGCTCGTACCACGCCAAGCCGCCCGCCCGCAGCCCACCGCCCCCGACCTCGTAGACCAGCCCAGCGGCAAGTAGCAGCAGTAGACCACTGAACAGCAGAGCTACTCCCTTAGCTGCTCGCTGTGGCACGACCACCAGCAGCAGGCTGCCGAGTAGGGGCAGGAACAGGATAGCTGCCAGGTAGAGCAGGTTGTCAATGCCAAGTATCAATTGTCACCTCATCGTGCTTCTGATTTGCGTGCGCCGCGTGCTGGGCCTAAGCTGGTGAGCATAGTGACTCTCCACCTGGGTCAGAGCCTCATTTATCTTCTGCTGTATGGCAGGTGGCAAGCTGATCATTTTCCTTTGCAGATGCTTCATTTCGGCAGCAGCGCGTAGACCACGATAGCGACTGCGCCCGCCAACACCACCAGAGCGTAGTTGCGCAGCAGCCCCGTCTCGCCGCGACTGAGTAGCCAGCCAGCGGCGGCGAAGATGCTTCTGAATGCGCCGATCAGTCGCTCCATCACCACCTTCTCGAACACGTTGTAGCAGAAGCGGGCTGCTGCTTGCAGAGGCGCGACCACAATGGTGCGCAGTCCTTCTTGTACGTACCACTCCTGGCCCGCTAGCCGCGCCGCCAGGCCCCCGGTGCCGAACTTGCGCTGCTCACCAGGGCGCGGGCTGTAGAGCAGGTAGGCCAGTCCGATGCCTGCCACCGCTGCCCCAACCGCCAGCAGCGCGGTAACAAGGTCGAAGCCCCGCTCTGGCTGCCCAGCATAACCGTACTGCTCGAAGACCGGTTTGAGCCATTCGGTGAACCAGCTAGCCCCCGGTAGGCCGATAAACCCACCCACCAGGCTGAGGGTCGCCAGCCCTGCCACTGGCAGCCTCATGCTGAGGGGCGAGTGGGGGAGAGCGGGCTGGCCTTCTTCGCCATGCCCCAGCGGAGCAGGGTCGGGGACGTTCTCCACTGTGGGCGGCCCCTCAAAGGTCAGCATATAGGCGCGGAACATATAGAAGGCGGTCAGAGCTGCGGTAACGAGGCCGACCAGCCAGAGGGCAGGGAAGCTGGTGCTATGAGCGCGGGCGGCGGTCAGGATTTCGTCCTTGCTAAAGAAGCCAGCGAGGGGCGGGATACCGCTGATCGCCAGGGTACCGAGTAGGAAGCAGGCCCAGGCGAAGGGCAGCCGTCGCCGTAGCCCGCCCATGCGCCGCATATCTTGTTCGCCGCCCAGTTCGTGGATCGCCAGCCCCGCCGCGAGGAACAGGCACGCCTTGAAGAAAGCGTGGGTGACAAGGTGGAACATCGCCGCCCCATTTGCGCCCACACCGATTGCCATGAACATATAACCAAGCTGGCTGATCGTCGAGTAGGCCAGCACCCGCTTGAGGTCGCTCTGCACCAGGGCGACGGTGGCTGCGAACAGGGCGGTAATTGCTCCCAGCCAGGCGATTACGTCAAGCAGCAAGCCACCACTGAGGAGCAGTGGATTGTAGAGGGGATAGCTGCGTACCAGCAGGTAGACCCCTGCCGTGACCATTGTGGCCGCGTGGATCAATGCGCTGACAGGGGTCGGCCCCTCCATCGCGTCGGGTAGCCAGACGTAGAGCGGCAACTGGGCCGACTTCGCCGCCGCCGCCACGAGCAGCAAAGCTGCCGCGCCAAGCAGGGCGGTGCTGCCGCCAACCTGCGGAAAGAGTTCGCCGAAGCGCACCGTGCCAAACTGGGCCAGCATGATAAAGATCGCTAGCATGATCGCTGCATCGCCGATCACGTTG
>Ga0209724_1000461_pt1 | contig 39239 bp, 35 predicted proteins | sample grotaG_FD_184143 | JGI IMG/M metagenome (GOLD analysis project Ga0209724, IMG submission 184143) | Glacier valley bacterial and archeal communities from Borup Fiord, Nunavut, Canada, to study Microbial Dark Matter (Phase II) -... | ecosystem: Environmental > Aquatic > Freshwater > Ice > Glacier ... | reverse complement strand
CGCGACATCAAGAGCCAGAACATCTACCTCGTGCCTTCGCCGAATGGCGATCAGATCAAGCTCCTCGATCTGGGCTTCGCCAAGGTCGAGGACGAGATGAAGCTGACCTCGAAGAACCACGTGCTCGGCACGCCGATCTACATCAGCCCCGAGCAGTATCTCGATCCGAGCGCCGTCGATGCGCGAGCCGATCTGTTCTCGCTCGGTGTCGTGATGTTCGAGCTACTCACCGGCGATTGGCCCTACGCGTGGGAGACCAAGCGCGAGCTACTCGGCAAGGTCATGAAGGGCGACCTCGAGCGCCATCCGATGAATCGCAACCCCACCGTGCCGTCCTGGCTCGACGCGATCGTCGCGAAGGCGCTCGCCCACAAGCGCGAGGATCGATTCGCCGATGCAGCACAGATGAAGGCCGCGCTCGAGCTGGGGCCACCACCGGGCAAGAGCGGCATCCTGCGCCGGTTATTTGGCGGCTGAGCGCAACGCGAACAGCGCCGCGAAACCTTCGTCACTCGTCGGCTTGATCTGCGCGGGCGGGAGCACGAAGCCGTTGCGCAGCCCGTTCTTCGGGCGCAGCTCGATCGTATACGAGAGCGCACCAGCCTCGCCGTACATCCAGTCTTCCATCGTGCCGGCGGCGGGATAGAGCTCCACGCTCTGCATCAAGCGGTACGGGACCTGGTGCTGCACGAACATCGCCGAGGCCATCTTGTCGCCGACGCCGGCGAACCGATCGCGATCGGCGGCGGGCTTCGCGGTCCAGCCCCACGGATAGAGGATGAGCTGGCTGAACGCGTGGAAATCGATGTGCAGCGAGAAGTGCTCGCGCATCGCGAGATCGCGCAGCGCCTGGGTCTCGGGCTCGGAGAATGCGTACTCGCCGCGATAGGTGTCGGAGCCCTTTTGCTTGCTCGCACCGGCACCGCCCCACGCGACGGCCCAGTTGCGATTGAGATCCGTACCGTGGCGATCACGGCGGTTCTTGCGCCAGTAGCGATCGGTGCCCCACGTGTACTGATAGCCATCGGGATTGACGACCGGCACGACCCACAGCGTCGTGGTGTCGACGAACTTCTGGATCGCCGGATCGGTCGCGTAGTTTCGCACCAGGCGGTCGGCGATGCTCATGTTGACCATCGTCGAGATCCACTCGCGCGCGTGCTGCGTGCCGTTGATCAAGATCTTGGTCTGGCCGTGACCGATCCTGATCGCCCAGATCGGCCGGCCTTCGAGCGATACGCCGATCGGTTGGACCGCCGCGCGATCGGGCGCGAGCGCGGCGAGCTCGTGCAAGCGCTCGGTGATCGCCGCGTAGTCGCGATAGTCGGCGAAGAAATCGCCGGCGCCATCGAGATGTTGCAGCCGCTGCGCCTCGACCGCGGCATCGGCGTCGATATTCGCCACGGTCACCTGATAGTCGATATGGGCCGCAGTCAGCGCCGCCAGCGATGACTCGCGCACGACGAGATCGAGCGGCAACTCGGGGCCTTGCTCCTCGCTCCAGACGTCGAGGGCAAACGGGCTCGCGAGCGCGCACGAGGGCGATGCCGCGTGGCACTCGATGCGAATGGCAACCCGTGGGTCACGAGACGGCCTCGGAGCCGCCCACGTGACCAGCGACGCGGCGAGCCCGGCGACATACATCCAACGCGGGACCCGGGCGGTATCGAGGTTCAGCACCGACGATGATCGTAGCACCTCGCAGCTCACGTGCGCGGGAACGATCGTATGCTCGGGCGATGCGGTTGGGCGAGCTGTTGCTCCAAGCGGGCGCGATCACGCTCGACGAGCTCGAAGCCGCACTCAACGCCCAGGTGATGTGGGGCGCGCGGCTGGGTACCGCACTCGTAGAGCTCGGGTCGATCGACCTCGACAGCCTCTCGAACGCGCTCGCCGCTCAGCATCACGTCCCGGCCGCGCTCGCGAACCACTTCGATCGCGCGGATCGCTCGCTGCAATTGCTGCTGTCCGCGAGCCTCGCCGAACGCTTCGAGTGCGTGCCGCTCTCTCGCGTCGGCAAGAATGCCGTGGTCGTCGCCGCGGTCTCGCCTCTCGATCCAAAGGCGATCGCGATCCTCGCCGACGAGCTCGGTGTCGAACCCGCGCGCATCATCTTCGCCGTCGCACCCGAGCTCCGCATTCGGTACGCCCTCGAGCGGGTCTACAAGATCGCGCGCCCTCAACGCTTCCTGCGTGCCCCGGGCTCGCCGAACGCACCGAAGAAGCAGATCGCGCTCGAGACGCAACCGCTCGAGCTCGATCCGGTCGACCTCGTCGAGGACGATGACCTTCCGGACGACGCGATTCCGATCCACACCGATCCGACCCCGAGCGAGCGCCGCTCGTACGTGCCGTTGATCGCCACCGCGGCACGCAGCGAGATCGCGACCTCGCGCACCAAGACCCGCACGCCTCGCGCCGAGGACTCGAGCGAGAAGGAGGTGGCGCTCGAGGCGATTCGCGCCGCCCCCGATCGCGAGGCGGTCGCGCGCTTGATGATCGAGGTCGTCTCGCACCTCGAGCCCGCCACCCGCGCTGCCGTCCTTTTGATCGTTCGCAGCGATGTCGCGGTGAGCTGGACGTTCTTCCGCAAGGACGGCCGAGGGCTCGACCCGACCGCGGTGCCGCTCGATCAACTCGGGCTCGTGCCCGCGGTCATCCGCAAGCGCAAGCAGCTCCGCGCCGCGCACTACGATCTCAGCGATGTCGATCACTCGTTGATCGTCACGCTCGGCGTCGCGGGTGGCGAAGCGATCGTCGAGCCGCTCGTGCTCGCCGGCAAAGTGGCCGCCGTGCTGTTCGTCGCGAGCCACGGCGGCGTGGTCGCCGAGGTCATCACCGAAGTCGCGGCCGCGGCGGTCACCGCGTTCGAGCGGCTGATGCGCAACGCGATGGCGTGAACACGAAGCTCGCCAAGCGAGAGCTCACGACGCTCCTCATCCCGACCCTCGACGGGCCTCCACTACCCCTACGAGGGAAACGTACACGACACGGAGGGCGATCGGATCCTGTGCCCGGCTGCGCGAAGTTTCGGTCGGAAGCGAAAGCGGGTTCTTGGTTTGAGCTACGATTCAACGAAATGGCGAGTTCGAAGAAGAAAACATTCTCGAAGAAGCCCGTAGCCAAGGCCAAACCGAAAGCAAAGGCGAAGAAGCCGGCTCCGAAAAAGCCCGCTCCGAAGAAGCCCGCTCCGAAAAAGCCCGCTCCGAAGGCCAAGGCCTCCGCGTCGGACGACAAGGCGCAGGCATTCCGCGATGGCGCCGCGGAGATCCGGACCGCGGTGCTCGGCGGCTTCGTCGCGCGCGCCGGGATGAAGCGGCTGATCACGAACCTCGTCGACAGGGATGCCGCGCTTCGCAAGAAGCTGCTGCGGCAGGTCGAGATCGAGCGCACGGCTGCTCGTAAGCGCCCGCGCCCCGAGCCCTGCATCAACGAGCGGATCGATCGCGCGTTCGCCGCGCTCGAAGCCGAGCATCGGATCGTCGCGCTCCAGAACACGGGCCTCACCCAGTCCGATGCCTGGGAGGACCTGCATGCGGTTGCCGCAAGCTGGCGCGAAGGTGGCATCAAGCCGGTCGGCGCCTGCTTCTATCACGGTCAGAATCTCGAGAGCGCCGTCGCTGGCGAAGGCCTGAGTCTCGGGTTCGGCGCGTTCGGTCCTGCCAATCACGACAAGAGCGTGCGCGTCGGCACGACGATTATCGATGTCCTGCGCGCACACGGCGTACCGACCAAGTGGGACAGCGATCCGGAGGAATCAATCTGGATCGAACCGTTCATCTGGTGGCGTCCAACGGTCTGACCAAGTTAGCGCGTCGAGAGAGTGATCACGCTCTCGACGCGGTAGGCAGACCGTTGGACGCCACCAGTTGAAGGATCGATCGCGATTCGTTCATCTGGTGGCGCCCCACGTGATCGCCGTGAGAGTGCCCGTGCCACCGCTGGTCGTGCAGCCACCAAACAGAGAAGGGCGCGAGTGGCGGCAGCAAGTAGAGGAGTTGCTCTACGCAGGTCCGGACGGTCCGGACGTTAGCGCTCATCACCACGTTACAACCGCCGCTGAAGGTGTCGCACCCCGGTTCGGCCTTGTATTGTCGGGTATGGCCATCGAGTTCGAGCTGCTCGCGCTGCTCGGCGAGGCCGCACCTCCGATCGCCGAAGCGCTCGAGCGCGCGCGTGGTCGCTGGCCCGATGCGAACCCCGATGCGACGTTCGTGCAGTACATCGCCGAGCGCGCGCGGGCCCAGCCCAACCTGTCCGCCGCGCTGCCCCGGCTGCGCCTCGAGGATCTCGTGCTTGCATGGTGGGCTGGGCGCGGGACCTCGACCGCGATCGCGGCGTTCGAGGCAGCGCATGCGAGCGCGCTGGCTCGCCTGCTCCGTCGGTTCCATCGCTTCGATGCCGACGAGCTTCGCCAGGTGGTGCGGATCAAGTTGTTCGCCGGCGATGCGCCGCGGATCCACGATTACTCGGGCTTCGGCTTTCTCGAGAACTGGTTCAAGATCATCGCGGCCCGGAGCTTTCTCGATCTCGCGCGCTCCAGGCAACGCGAGCGGGTCGACGACATCGACGACGCGATCCTGCAGAACGTCGTCGCACCGGGTGCCAATCCCCGCGACGCCGCGGCCCGTGCGGAACTCGTCGCGATGGTCAAGGCAGCACTCGAAGCGGCGATCGCGGAGCTGCCTCCACGCGAGCGCACGTTCCTGCGCCACGTGATGGTCGATGGCTTGACGCTCGAGCAGATCGCGACAACGTATCAGGTCCATCGCGTCACCGTCGCGCGCGCTCTCGGGACGGCTCGCCAGCGCTTGCACGACGCGACACGCGCGCTCGTGCTCACCAAGCTCGGCATCACCGCCGGCGGTCTCGCGAGCATGCTGCAGCTGATCGATAGCCAGATCCATCTGTCGCTGCAGCGTCTGTTCCCCGATCCGACGCTGTAGCGCTCACCGCGAGCCCGATCGTGGATCGGCACCGGTCGCACTCATGGATGTGCGCCTCGATCCGCGCGCGCTCGAACGCGTCCCCGCCTCGCTCGACGAACGTGGCGAGCGCGGAGTCGCTGGGGCAGCCGGTGGTGGGTGAGTCGCGAATATCGTACGGACGCCGCGCGCCCCTGCGCCGTAACATTTCGTGGCATCGTTCCGGAGTTGAGCTGCCCGGACGACAGTGAGGTCGCGGCCTTCGTCGAGCACACGCTCGCCGCGGCGGAGCGCGAAGCGTTCGAGCTGCATGTCCACGGCTGCGCGAGTTGTCGCGAGGCACTCGGTCACGTCATCGCGGCCGGTCCGGACGAGCTGATCGGTCGGTTCGCGCTGCTCGAGGTGCTCGGTGTCGGTGGCATGGGTGTGGTGTATGCGGCGCACGATCCGGAGCTCGATCGCGACATCGCGATCAAGGTGCTGCACGCCGGCACCACGGGAGATGGCCGCCAGCGACTACTCCGCGAAGCGCAGGCGCTCGCGAAGATTGATCACGCGAACGTGATCAAGGTCCACGACGTCGGCGATCACGACGGCCAGGTCTACATCGCGATGGAGCTCGCCGACGCGGGCACCTTGCGCACGTGGCTCGCGACGAAGCGCTCGGTCAAGGAGATCGTCGAGACGTTCGTGCTCGCCGGGCGAGGGCTCGCCGCCGCGCATGCCGCCGGGCTCGTGCATCGCGACTTCAAGCCCGACAACGTGCTCGTGTTCCGCGGCGGCCGGGTGTGCGTCACGGATTTCGGGCTCGTCGGTACCGCCCGTGCGGACTCCAATCTCGAGACCACGGCGCCCGCGCGGCCCTCGGTGATCGCGGTGTCGCCGCGGGTCCCCGAGGACCTTACGCGGACCGGGTCGGTGATGGGCACGCCGCTCTACATGTCCTCGGAGCAGTTCACGGGCGCCGCCGCGACCGCCGCGAGCGATCAGTTCTCGTTCTGCGTCGCACTGTACGAGGCGCTGTACGGCACGCATCCGTTCGGGGGCACGAGCTACGCCGAGCTCGCGGTCAACGTCACGGCCGGCCAGATCGTGCCCGAGCCCGAAGGGGTGCGCGTTCCCAGCTGGTTGCGGCGCGCGGTGCGGCGCGGCCTCGCTGACTCACCCGCGGACCGCTTCCCGACGATGACGACGCTGATCGACGAGCTCGGGCGCGATCGCGGCAAGCACCGCACGCGGCTCGCCACCGCCGGGGTGATCACCGGGCTCGCCGCGTTCGGGATCATCGCAGCGCTCCGACCCGCGCAGCCGATCGCGTGCACGAGCGGTGAAGATCAACTCGCGCGGGTCTGGAATCCGGGTCGTCGAGCCGAGCTCCAGGCCGCGTTCTTTGGCTCGCACCGCCCACACGCACCGGAGACGTTCTCCAAGACCGCGGCGATCATCGATCGCTGGAGCGCGGCGTGGGCGGTCGGTCATCGCGATGCATGTGAAGCAACCCGAACGCACGGCAATCAGTCCGAGCACGCGCTCGATCTGCGTATGGCCTGCCTCGACGATCGGCTCGCCGATCTGGGCGCGGCGGTCGACGTGCTTGGCGCCGGCGATGGCGTCGTGGTGGACCACGCGCTGGACGCGATGATGAGGTTGCCGAGCGTCGCACCGTGCACTCATCCGAGCGAGCTCGCCGCGCTGCCCGAGGGGATCGCGGCAACCGTCTCTGTTCACGCAGTCGAGGCTACGATCGATCGCGCGCGTGCCGAGCTCGCGCTCGGTCACTACGCCGTCGCTCGGGCGTCGATGTCAGCGGCGCTACCGTTCGCACGAGCGACGACGTATCCACCTCTGATCAGCGATGCCCAGCGCGTCCTGGGCGAAGCGCAGCTCGAGCTCGCCGATCCCCACGCGATCGAGAGCTTTCGCGGCGCGATCCACGTCGCGCGCGCGATCCGCGATACGACGGCCGAGGTCGATGCATCGGCGGGGCTCGTCGTCGCGCTGACGAAGCTCGCCGGCAAGTACGAGGTCGCCTCGGAGATCGCCGAACTTGCCGACGCTGCCGCAGCGAGCATCCGGCCGGGTGCCGAGCTGCTCGGCAAGGTCGATCTCGCGCGTGGAGACCTCGAGCTCGCGCGAGGCAAGCCTGCCCTCGCGCACACGCGATACGAGCAAGCCCTCGCACGCGACGAGAAGGAGCTCGGTCCGGATCATGTTGCCGTCCTCGCCGCTCTCGAGAGGCTCGGCAACGTGCTCAAGGTCCAGGGCAAGTTCGACGATGCGCGCGCGCGCTACGAGCGCGTGCTCGCCGCACGACAACGGCTCGAGGCACCCGATCATCCGGATGTCGCGAGTGCACTCGACAATCTAGGCAGCGTCGCGCGCGCGGAGAGCAAGCTCGACGTCGCGCTCGGGCTTTACAACCGGGCGCTCGCGATTCGCACGAAGTCCCTGGGCCCCGATCATCCCGCGGTGGCCGATAGCTATAACAACTACGGCGCGTTCTACGCCGAGCAAGGCGATCCGGTCAAAGCGCGCAGCTACTTCGATCGAGCGCTCGCGCTGTACGAGCGCGTGTATGGCGCCGAGAGCGTCGAGGTTGCTGAGTCGCTGTCGAACTTCGGCAGCTCGCTCGTGGTGTCGCACGACTACAAGGGCGCGGTGCCGGTGCTCGAGCACGCGCTCGCGATCTACGAAGCGAGGCTGGGCCCGAACGAGCGCCACGTCGCATACGTGATGTCCGAGCTCGGCGTGATCGCCGAGCGCACCGGCAAGCTCGACGACGCGCTCGTGCGGATCCGGAGAGCCGAACAGATCGCGACCGCCGTACAAGGTGCCGATCATCCCGACATCGCGGACTACCTCGAGCGCGAGGGCAGCGTGTTGACATCCATGAACAGGGTCGCGGAAGCCGAGCCGGTCCTGGTCCGCGCGATCCAGATCTATCGCAATGCGTACGGTGGCGAGCACCCGCGTGTCGCCATGGGGCTCGGCGCGCTCGCGCAGCTGCAAGGCGCGCGCAACGACTACAAGGGCGCGCTCGCATCGTGGCAACAAGCGTTACCGATCTTCGAGGCGACGCTGCCGGGGAATCATCCGAACCTGTCGTTCGCACTCGCAGGGATCGGGGACGCCTTGACCGAGCTCGGTCGAACACCGGAAGCAATGTCGTACCTCGAGCGTGCGCTCGCGATCCGCGAGCATGCAAAGATGGCGCCCGCGCAGATCGCCGAGATTCACTTCTATCTCGCCGCGGCGCTCGTGACCGCGCCCGGGACGCGCGCACGTGCGATCATCGAGGCGCGCGCGGCCCTCGCGATGTACCAGCAAGCCGGCGACGACGACGACGTGCGCGAGCTCCAGGCCTGGCTCGCGAAGCATGGCTGACGGCGCGCGCGGGGTGCGACACCTCCTGTTACGGCGGCTCCGCCGAGAGCGTCCGGAGGGATATGACGCTCATCCCTCGGTTCGCTGTGCTCGCGGTCCTGCTTGCAGGTTGCTACGAAACCCCGCCACCCAAGGTCCCGCGGCCCGAGCTCCCCGCGATCGTGCCCGGCGCCGAGCTCGAGGTCGACTCGAAGGTGACCGAGGAGAAGCGCCGGGTCACGAACCACGATCGGGTCTGCATCGGCTCGGACTGCTCGACGGTCTCGGTGACCAGCCGCGAGAACGTCAACGTCCATCACGCGGCGGCGACCTACAACGGCAGCCCGGTCACGTTCGGCCAGGCGCAAGCGCTTGGCGATCCGACGTATCTCAAGGACCTGTCGCGCATGCAAGAGCTCGGTGCGCACTGCTCTCATGCATCCGTGCCGAAGTACGTCGGCGAGGCGCTCTTCATGGTGGGGGGATTGCTGGTGGTCGAAGGTGGGGGCACCTCCGATGGCTCGTTCAAGGAGCCGTACTTCGGCGCCGGCATCGCGGCGATGGCCGGTGGCGTCGTCGCGTACGCGCTCGGCAAGTACGCCTTCGGTGGACAGGACTGCGCCGAGGCGCAAGAGATCTATGATCGTCGTCGTGCCGAGTGGCGCTCGCAAGACGAGCGTGACGTCGAGGACTCGCTCGCCGATCAACTCGAGACAGTCGCGAAGGACTTCAACAACCGCGCACTTCACGAAGCAGGCGTGCAGTGATGCGCGGGTAACGCACCCAGCATGGACCGCGATGAAGACCCGATGCTTCACGTCCTGCTTGTCCTCGGCATCACCGCGTGCGGAACGCACGTGCCCTCGGTCGCGACGACGGACAGCTCGGTGGATTCCGCTGACGACGCGACGTATCCCGAGATCACGACGCTGACCGCGCTGACCTCGCCGACCGCGCCGAACACGTTGGCGAGCACCCGACGCGTGTCGGCTCCAATCTCGTTCGCGAGGATGGGGAGCCCTGCCCCATTTCTTCGACCCGATGATCGAGCGTGGCGAAAATGCTCGGGCAGATTTTTACACACCCCATTCTTAATGCGAACTAACGCCCCAACTCGAGCCTGGGTGCGTGCTCGTGCGTATCGTGCGGGTCATGCGCAACCAACTTCTGACGATCGCGATGCTCGTAATCCCGGCGAGCGTGAACGCCGACACTCGCTTGCCGCCCATCGATCAAAGCGCGGTGCCACCGTCCTGCGCGGCGGTCGCGACGATCCCGAGCGATGCAACGATCCCGCAGCCCTCGATCACGGCGCGGATCGCAACGGCAAACTGTGGTGCAGGGGTGCGGCTCGATGCACTCAAGATCTCGCCCGATGAGAGCTCGTTGAACGCGATGACGGCCGCGGTGAAGCCGAGCTTCGACCTGCTCGATCAAGCCGCGAACGCGGGCGACCCGGCGCTTTCGGCGATCGCTGCGACCGTGCGCTCCAATCTCTACGCGGCGATGGTAGTGCGAGCGCGCAACTCGATTCCCGCGATCACGATGACGACAGTCGGCGCTCCGCTCGCCGCGCATGATCAGGCTCACGCAGCTCTCGAAGAGAAGCTGAAGCCGTGGCTCGCGCAGATCGCGAAATAGCCCGATTCAGTGCGTTCGGGAGATGACCGTGCCCGGCGACGACGGCGTGCCCGACCACTTGAAGTTGTCGATGACCGCGAGCGAGTCGAGCGCGTGGTCGCTCGTATCCCAGATCGCGATCCGCAGCGTCATGATCTCACCCGGCTGAACGTTACCGCTCGTGGTCAACCAGCCGGTGCCGCCGCCCATCTTGCTCGTGCTGTCGCAGGAGCCACTCGCCGCCTGATCCATGCCGGTGCCGGCGAGGTCCGCGATCGACGTGCACGTCGAGATCGTGCCGGACATGCCGCCGTGGAATGTGCTCAAGCATCCCGTCGTGCCGTTCACGCACTGGGTGAACAAGCCGGTGTTGCCGGCAGCGAGGTTCACACCCACCGGATACTTGTTCGTGCCCGATTGGTAGAACGCGAGGTTCTTGTCAGCGGGGTTCGCGGGAGTGCCGCTGTACGTCGAGTCGAGCAGCACGACGAAGAAGTCGTTGAACGGACTGCACGTCCACTCCGGGAACTCGTCGCTGAAGAAGTTGGTGTCGAGCGAGAACGACTGGACGTTCGTCGGCACGCGGATCGTCAGCGTCAGCATCATCGGATCGTTCGCGGTCGACCCCGTCGGCGGCGGGCACCCAGGTGCGTTCGGCAAGGCATTGTTGTTCGCCGCCAACCAGTCCGAGGGGAACGCGGAGCTCGTGTTCATGTTCGCATCGAGCGAAGCGAGGTAGTTCGGGTCGCCAACGCCCGCGGCATTGCCCGACGAGATCAACATCAAGCTCGAACCTGCATGGGGAACCACGCCAGTACCGTAGTGCGGAAGGATCGCCTTGGACTTGGTGTTCGGCGTGCCGCTACCGGTAGCGAGCGTGAGCTTGGCGTCGATCACGCCCCACTTCCTCATCGCGTCGGTCAGCGTCGTGGTCTGGCAGAGGTCGATCGCCTTCGCGTAGTCCATCGCGGTGGTCGAGCTCGACGTCAGGCCGGAATCACATGCGACGAACGGCTCATCGATCACGCCGTTGCAGTTGTTGTCGACGCCGTCGCCAGGGATCTCGACCGCGCCGGGATTGACCAGCGACGGCGTGCCGCACTCGGTGGAATCACAGCAATCGCCCTGGCAGGTCGTCCAACCGTCGCCGTCCAGGTCGACGTCCTCGTCGACCTGGCCGTTGCAGTTGTTGTCGATGTTGTCGCCGCAGATCTCGCCGCTCGGCTTCGTCTCGCCGTTGCACACGCCCCACATGCCGTTCGCATCGCAGGTCACGGTGCCGCCTTTACACGGGCCAACATTTTCGGTGCCGCTCGCGCCGTCGTAGCAAGCGTGGGTGTCGCCCGGCGTGCAGGTACCGGTGCACGTGCCGTTCGTGCACGTGTCTTGTCGAGCGGTCGGACCGCACGCAGCCGATGCGACCAGCAGAGTCGTGAACACCAAGCTCCGATTCGTCATAAGACGTGGACGATAATAGTGAGATATCGCGATTCGTACAACTGACACGCACTTGCACGCTCGCGTCCTCATGACCGCGCGACCTCAACGATCACGAGAACGTCGATGGTGTGAACGAGGCCCGAGGCCCTCTGTCAGTCATACGTCGACTTGCACGAAACAGAGCGCAACACGAAGTTGCACCTGGTGTGCGCGAGAGATCACCCGTGGTTCCCCCGTGGTTCCCCCGTGGTTCAGAAGATGATCGCGCTCACCCCGAGCCGGAAGATCAGGAATGACTTGAAGCGATTGGTGCCCGTCGCGTGGAACGGATCGACGTTTTCGGCCGGGTTCGGATCGTACCAGAGCCACTTTGCCGTGCTGCGAATACCGAGATCGGTCGCGGTCGGCTGACACACGATCGGAAACGTTCCGCCCGCGTCGTCATTGGCCTCGCCCACCGCCATCACGCCGGTCGCGCCGGGTGTCGACGTCGGGCCCATCGTGTTGACCCAGCCCCGGCTCGTCGTCGTCGCGTCGCCCGTGCCGGCGTTGCAGCGCGTGATCTCCTGGTTGATCACGTCGAGTGTCGGTCCGTTGATCGACGTCGGTCCCGACGCGTACGCGATGCCGGTCGCGCAGACCTCGAACGGCGAATCGCCGGTGACGACCGTCGCGTTCCGGCGCGTGATGTCAGCGATCACGCCCTGGGTGACGCTGAGGTCATCCCACGCGACGATGTAGAGGAACGCGGTTGGCTGCGCATTCGCCTCGGGCACGACGTACGCTTCAGGCCCGTTGCCGAGCGGGCAGTTGAAGATCGCATTACCGTCGGACTTCGTGCCCTGCGTGAAATACTCGATCGCATCGACGTCGCCGTAGCCAAAGCTGTAGGCGTTGTCGGCGGTGATCACGACGTTGACCGGTCCGCTCGGCACCGGCGCGGCATCGATCTCGGTGCCGTCTTGCGTGCTGCTGTCGCGATTTCCCGTCGCTGCATCGAGCTCGCCGGTACCGCCATGGTGCGAAGCACACGCTGCCAGGCTCAACAACAGGATCGATCGCATCGCCCATCGTAACGTAGGCTGCATGTGGGTAGCGCGGGTTCTGCCGCGGGCTACGAGTGCGACGCCCGGCTACATCGGGGAGCGCTTTCGCCCCAGCCTCGCCTCGCGCGGAGAATAGCTCGCTCGCCCACGTCGACCGGGCAGGCTTTTCTGATGGGTTTGTGTGAGCATCCGCCCAGCATGACAACTGCGCGGTCTCTCATCCTGTTCGCACTTTTGAGCGCCGGGTGCGGTCCCACACACACGGGCGCGGCGCCGTCCGATGGCTTGGTCGCGACGGACACCAACGTCTCGAGCGATGGCAACGGCGGCAGCGGTAGCGCCGTTTGCAACCTCACATCGTGCACGGCGCAGAGCGCGATGTGCGGCCCGATCGGCGACGGTTGCGGTGGCTCGATCGACTGCGGTAGTTGCACGACGCCGGAGACCTGCGGCGGTGCGGGTCTGCACTTCACGTGTGGCAGCGCCGGCACGGGCAGCGGCTCGTGTACACCGCGAACCTGTGCGCAGGCCGGCGCGGTCTGCGGCGTCGTCGCCGATGGCTGCGGTGGGCTCACCGCGAGCTGCGGAACCTGTGCATCGGGTGAGACTTGTGGCGCGGGCACGGCGAACAGCTGCGCGGGCCCGACCTGCACGAGCGGGCTCTGTCTTCAGCAGAACGCGTGCACCAACCTGCCGAAATCGTCGATCAGTGGCACGGTGACGGCGCCGGGTCACGACAACACCGCGGTCTGGGGAACGCCGGATCCGATCTTTGGCGCGCTCGTTTACATCCCGAACGGTGCCGTCGGCGCACCGACGTACGGCGTGACCCCGTTCACGCAAGGCGTGTCGTGTGACTCGTGCAGCTCGCTCGTCAGCGGCTCTCCGCTGATCAGCGTCACCACCGGCGTCGACGGCAAGTTCGCGCTGAACAACGCGCCGTGTGGCACCAACATCCCGCTGGTCATCCAGCTCGGTCGCTGGCGCCGCCAGATCACGATCCCGTCAGTCGCGTGCTGCGCGGACACCGCACTGACCAACACGCAGACCCATCTCCCCCGCGATCGCGTGGGCGTCACGGGCGATGTCCGCACCGACATCCCGCTAATCGCGTTCAGCACCGGCAAGGTCGATACGCTGCACTGCGTGCTGCGCAAGATCGGCATCGCCGATAGCGAGTTCACCAACCCGAGCGGTGCCGGGCGCGTGCACTTCTACGTCGACAACGGCGCGGTGATCGATGCGAACACGCCCGCGGCGTCGACGCTGTACGGCACGCAGGCCGAGCTCGCGAAGTACGACATGACGATGTTCGAGTGCGTCGGCTCGCAGATCGCGAAGACCGCCGCACAGCAGGCGCGCTTGATCAACTATGCGAACGCGGGCGGCCGCGTGTTCGCGACCCACTACGGCTACACCTGGTTGACCAACAGCGACGGCACGGTCGGCTCGAACACCGCACCGCACCCGTTCTCGCAGACCGCGGATTGGCGCGTGAATCAGAGCGCTGCCACCTCGGCGACCGGGCTCGTCGATCAAACGCTGCAAGGCGACGCCGGCACGCAGGCCCGTCGCGTGGCGTTCGCGCACTGGCTCAAGCTGGTCGGTGCGTCGACCACGCTCGGTCAGATCCTCGTCAACGTCGTGCGCCAAGACTTCGACGCGGTCAGCGCGATCGCCGCGACGATGTCGGGAACGCCGGCGCAGCAGTGGCTCTACACCAGCACGTATCCACTGCACTACACGTTCGATACGCCGGTCGCCTACGCGCCGGATCCGGCACCGACCACGCAATGCGGTCGCGTGCTCTACAGCGACTTCCATGTCTCCGATGCCGTATCGGGTGGCGCCACGTTCCCGGCGGAGTGCACCGCCGGCCCGATGACCGCGCAGGAGAAGACGCTCGAGTTCATGCTATTCGATCTTGCGTCGTGCGTCGGCCCCGCCGCACCTGCGACGTGCACGCCGAAAACGTGTGCCCAGCTCGGGTTCAACTGCGGCGAGTCCGGCGATGGCTGCGATGACGGCATGGTCCTGCAGTGTGGAACGTGTGGCATGAGTCAGGTCTGCGGCAACGGCGGCACGAACACGTGTGGTCCCCCGGCATGCGTGCCGCTGACCTGCGTCGAACAGAACGCCGAATGTGGGCTCATCGGTGACGGTTGCGGCGCCACGGTCGACTGCGGTCCCTGCGCGGCGGGCCTGACCTGCGGCGCGGGCGGCATTCCGAATTCGTGCGGCGGCATCTTCTAGCGCGATCGCCGCCAACCATCAGGTCGCTAGCGCGACTCCTCTTGGCCACCAGGGCAGTACACCGCGTGGAACGTGCCATCCGCGCCGCCCGAAGCAAACGTCACGTGGACCGTCCCGTCGAGTGCGACCGCGCTCGTATACGCGTCCAGCGCGATGCTACCGCCAGTGGCGCGAGCTTCGCCGGAGGGCCGGGCGAACAGATAGTTCACCTCGGCTACGTTCGCGGCTGCCGCGGATGCGGCGGGCGCCGCCGCCCCGACGGTCGTGGTGCCGATGATCAGCTCGAGCACCTGCGTCTCGACCGGAATCTTCGATAACCAACCCGTGACCGAGATGTCGTTGCACGTCACCGCGGTCGAGAAGAGGTTGACGAACGGACCACCCGCGGACTCGGTCGGATCAGCGGGTTGTCCGACCCAGTACGCGGCCATGATCGGCGCGATCGTTTCGCTGCCGTACGTCCCCGTGACACTGCCACTGCCACTGACCACGTCGCCCTCGGTGCCGTTCAGCGAGCGCGTATCCGCTGGCAGACCGGACGAACCACAGGCCGCGATGGTCAGGAGGATCAGCGCACACAGGCGAGACGGGAGAAAAGACATGGCGACTTCGACTGCAAGAAGCCTACCCGCTGGCGAGCGGCCCCGGCATCGCCGAATGAACAGCGGTGTGCGTCCGTGACGCACGTGGGCGGTGCGGCGAGCGCTGCAGATGAGATCGCGTGAGCTCGGCGCCGATCAGTGCAACGTGAACACGAAGCACGCGCCCTGCCCTGGCGCGGCCCCAGCCATGACCGCGCCGCCATGGCGGTGAACGATGCGCTGCACGGTCGCGAGGCCGATACCGGTACCGTCGAAATCATCTGGTGCATGGAGCCGTTGAAACGGCGCGCACGAAGAAGCCTTCGCCTGCGCGACCGATGCTGATCCGGGCGGAGGCCATCTTCGAGGTGAATTTCCATGCGTTGCCGAGGAGGTTATGGAGCACGATCCGCAAGAGCTTGGCATCGGCGCGCGCCTCGAGTCCGCTCTCCATCCGACCGTTGACCTGCGGCGCGGGCGGCATTCCGAATTCGTGCGGCGGCATCTTCTAGCGATCCACGTGTGCGGGTGGGTTGCGCGATGGCACGACGCTGACCGAACGTGTCGATGACCGGTGGGGCGTGATGGGCTTGGACGGGGCGTCAGGAGAGGTCGAGCTGGATCAACACGTGGTCGATCGGCGGGCACGACGTGCGCCGCGGGACCAGCCTCGTGGTGACGAGCTCGCGCCACAGCGCGCCGCGAATGCCGTCGAACATCGTCGCCGCGAGGTGGTCGGGCACGTTGGCGGCGAGTCGCGTCGCGATTTCGTCGAGGTTCGCATCGTTCGCGTGCACGATCGCGAGCAAGACGAGCGCGAGCGCCGGAAGCAGCGGTTCGTCCTCGGTGGGCGGGCTCGTCGCGGACCATTCGAACAGCGCCGCGGCGGCCGCGGTCGTCTCGGCACCGAGTGCAAAGCAGCTCTCGACCAAGATCGGCGCATTCGTGGCGAACGAATCGCTATCGGGATTCGCGATCAACAAGATCACGCAGCTGAGCGCTCGTGCGAGGTGATCCACGTGTTCGCCGGACTGCCAGCGTGTGAGCTCGAGGACCTCGCGCGGCTCCCACGGCAGGTCGCGTGGGACGAGCCCCGTCGCGCAGATATCAGCAAGCCCGGCCAGGTGCTTTTGAAAGTCCATGCCGTAGTCGGCGCGCGCGATGGTCTCGAGCAGCTCCGGCGTGGCGCGGTCGCGCAATAGATCGAACAAGTCCGACGCCTCCGGTCGCACGCCGCGCGGTCCGAAACGCTCCGCTTCGAGGTTATCGAGCAGCCACACCTTGTAGCCCATCGCGATCCGCGCCCGCTCGGTGTCGTCGCTCGCGAGCTGCTCGGCGCTCTGCAAGGCGGCACGAATCGTGGCGACATCGACGTTGCAATCGTAGGCAGCCTCGCCGAGCGCGAGCCAGTGCGCCACCGTGGCCGCGAGCGCCCCGCCGCGTACGAGCGCGAGCGCGACCCCCGCGTGGTTCGCATGGCACGCATAGGCGCGCGCGACGTGGATCGCCGCGCTGGTGTCCGCGGCGCTGGCCTGGGCCCGCTCGAGTACGCGCCACGCCTGCGCGGGCTCGTCCAGATCGATCCACGCGTTCGCGAGCGACCACGGAGTTGCCTCGTCCTTGCCGAGGATCGTCTCCGCTTCATGCATCAAGGCGAGACCGGCTTCGCGATCGAACACAGCCCACGCCGTTGCGACCTCGACCAGACCAGCCCCTTGCGCTCGCGAACGCAGCGCATCGCGACCGATCTCGAGACAGCGCAGTTGCTCGGCGGGATCCTCGACCAGAACGAAGCAGTCGGAGATACGCACCCACGCTCCGCCCGGCGCGCCGACGGTCCGCATCATCTCGATCGCCTCCTCGAGCGCGACGTACACGCCGTGGCGATCGTCGAGCCCGGATCTCACGCGCGCGACATCGACCACCGCATATCCGTCGTGCTCGACCAACGCGCGTTCGAGCAGGCGTTGTGCGACCTGGCCGACGCGTTCGCGCGAGGCCAGGGGTTGTGCCTCGAGGGCTCCGACGATGCGTCGCCAATGAAAGGTCGCCGTGGCCTGCGCGATCGCCACCGTCGCGATGCGCTCGACCGTCTCGGCATCGGGCGCGCCGGACAGATCGGTCATCAGATCGTGGATCTCGCGCAAGCTCAGGAGGCGATTACTTGAGGATATGCAACCCGTACAGGAGCGCGATCAAGCCCGACACGAGGCCGACGATGCCGATGATCGTGTGATACGGCGCGAGCTTCTTGCCGAGCACCTCGCCCTTGGCTGCGCCCGATGCGGACAGCTTGGCGACCATCGGCATGCCGAACATGATGCCGAGCAAGATCGAGGAGAAGATGTATGCGAGCACGACCAGCGCGAAGAACGGAAGGACGCTGATCAACGCGAAGATGTGGATGCCGATGCGGAGAAAATTGATCACGCCAAAGATCAACAGGAGGACACCGATCCATCCCTGGTAGGCCTGAAGCTTCGCGAGCGCGTCCTTCGCCTTCGGATCTTTGGAGACGATGAGGCCAGCGCACGCGAGGAGGCCGCCGAGGATCAGGATGATTGGGCCGATGATGTCCACAGCCCCGACGGTATCACCCCAGCGGGGGCTGCGCGAAGAACGGGCCGGCGCCACGACACCGCCGTCACGGTGTCTCAACGATTCGAGGATCGGATCGCGTCGAACAAATCGAGCACGTAGATCTCTATCGCCACGACTGGTTCGCGGCACAGACCGCGTGTCACTCGCTCTTCACGCGCGTCGCGAGCTGGCTGGTTCCCGCGGAGCGTGGCGAGCGCTTGACATGAGCGCGGTCAGCTGTTCAGCGTGAACACGAAGCACGCGCCCTGCCCGGGTGCGGCTTCAGCCGTGACCGCGCCGCCATGGCGGTGAACGATGCGCTGCACGGTCGCGAGGCCGATACCGGTGCCGTCGAAATCATCTGGTGCATGGAGCCGTTGAAACGGCGCGAACAGCTTGCCGACGTACGCCATATCGAAGCCGGCTCCGTTGTCGCGCACGAAGAAGCCTTCGCCTGCGCGACCGATGCTGATCCGGGCGGAGGCCATCTTCGACGTGAATTTCCATGCGTTGCTGAGGAGGTTATGGAGCACGATCCGCAAGAGCTTGGCATCGGCACGCGCCTCGAGTCCGCTCTCGATCTCGATCGTTATGGCGCGGTCGGGCTCGAGCTCGCGCAATTCGGCGACGACCTCGCCGGACAGGGTAGACACGTCGACGAGTGAGAGTGCGAGCCTCGTGCGGCCGATGCGGGCGAGACCGAGCAGATCATCGATCAGGTTCGCCATGCGCAGCGTCGCGGCGCTGATGCGTGCGAGGTAATGCTTGGCTTGATCATCTAACAAGTGCTCGTAATCGGCGAGCGCGCTGCTAAAGCCGTTGATCGCACGCAACGGGGCGCGCAGATCGTGCGAGACCGTGTAGCTGAAGGTCTCGAGCTCGCGGTTCGCGGCCTCGAGGTCACGCGTGCGTTCCGCGACGCGCCGCTCGAGTGCATTGACGAGCATCACGTTATCGACCGCAAGGGCGGCGCGATTGACCAGCTCGCTCGCGAGTTGCTGGTCCTCGAGGGTGTAGGGCGGATGCGCGGTCGTGCGTAGCAAGCTGATCACACCGAGCATCCGACCGTTGACCTGCAGCGGCACGGCGAGCACGCTCGTCACTTGCATCGTCTCGAGGAGCTTGCCGAGCTGGGGAGGCAGCTCAGCGGCCAGGGTTTGGGCCGTGACCATCACGGGCGAGCCGGTCGCCGCGACGCGACCCGCGGGCCCTTCACCGACCGGTTGGCGGTGCGCGCCGATCAGCTCGCGCATCTCGGTTCGCAGACTCTCGTCGGGATGAAAGAACGCGGTGGCAGGCTCGAGCCAGAGGGCGTCGCTACTGAGCAGCCGCGCAAAGCAGCCCTCTCCGAGAAGCTCACCGAGGCGGCGCGTGACGAGCACCAACACCTCCTCGACGCCGCCGCTCGCACTCGCGAACTCGTGTGAGACCGACGAGATGACCTGCAACCGCGCAGTGCTCGCGATCATCGCTTGCTCGAGACGATGGCGTTCGGTCACGTCGATCAGCGTCGAGATTCTCACCGCGCTGCCGGGCTGCGTCTCGACGATACTCGTCGACGACCACACGAGCACCTCGGTGCCATCACTGCGTTGCAACCAGATCTCGTGGACGTGCGATCCGACCGGCCCGATCTCGAGCTGGAGCCGAGGAAGGTCGGCATGACTCGTCGGTGACACCAACTCGGTCGCGATGCGGCCGACGAGCTCTTCGTGCGAGAAGCGCAGCATTCCGACGAGCGTCTCGTTAACGCGCTGGATCGTGCCGGTCTCGAGATCCGAGATCGCGACGCCGAACGGAGCACGGTCGAGCGCGTGCGCCCACACCGCGACCGACGCCTCCGCTCGCTTGGCCTCCGTGAGATCACGCAGAAATCCGGTGAATCGCTGGGTGCCCCCGCTGCCCGTCGCGACCACCGAGAGCTCGACTGGAAACTCCGCACCGCTGGCGCGGAGCGCGGTCATCTCGACGCGACGACCGATCATGCCAAAGATGCCCTTCGCGGAGAGCAGCAATCCAGCCTTGTGCCCCGAGCGCATTCGCGTCGGAATGATCATCTCGTCGAGTGACCGGCCGACCATTTGCTCGCGCGAGTAGCCGAAGATCTTGACCGCCGACGGGTTGAGCTCGATCACGATGCCATTCGCGTCGATCGAGATCACGCCGTCGAGCGCACCCTCGAGGACGCGGTCGTCGCGTCGGCGCGCGATCCAGCGCAGTGCGCTTGCTTGAAACTCGCCGAGCACGATCAGCGCCTCGGCGAGGCGGTCTGCATCTGTTGCGAGCGCCGCGACGATCCGCTTCACCGTCTCGGCATGGAACGCGTCGAGCACCTCGTTCACGGCCACGTGGTTGTCGAGATACCGCTCGAGCGGTTGCCAATCGCCCTCGCGCGCCGCCGCGAACCCCGCCGCGAGGATCACATCTTCAGACGCGACGCAGACATCGAAAAAGTCCACAACCGCGCGCGTCGATTCCCGGTCGAACCACCACAAGTACCCATCGTACTGCGTCACGGCACCATCCGCGCGACCGCGACCACGAGCATCACGCCGCGCACGGTCCACGCCGCGGTTCGCACCCAGTTGGTCCACACCAGCCTGCGGTGCGCGAGTGCGTCGAAGCCTGTCGTCAAACGATCGTGCATCGGTACCGAGAGCAGGAACGTGGCCGCCCAGATCACGACGACCGCGACGAAGCCGGCCCACGTCGCGAAACGACCGAGCATGGGAACGAACAGCGCCACGCCTGCCGTCGCAAACTCCACCATCATCAGCGGCACCACGAGCAGCGTGATGCGCGTGCTGTGCGCTCGATGAAATCGCACGAACAGGTCGCCTCGGACCGCATCGAACAGCGGGTAGTGCACGACCTGGATCGTCCAGATCAACCCGACGAGCGGCAGCGTACTCGCGAGCTGACCGACGAACAGCGCCGAGCGCAAGGACACGGTCGTTCGATGCCTCGCGCGGCGAGAAGTTACGACGCTCCAATCAAGGCAGCCGCTCGTCGTGCGCCGCGAGCGCTGCCGCATCCGCGAGCTGCCGGATCGGCGCGCCCTCGTCGCAGACCGCGCGGGTGGCGGAGTCGAGCTTGGCAACCGGTGCGAACCCGCGGATCGCCGCGACCAGCGCGCGCACGCGTTCGGCGCCCTCGCCGGTCACGGCGCCGCTCGTGCAAGTGATCCGCGTCGTCGGCAGCGCGCGGACCGTCGCGTGCGGACCCGAGATGATGTCCACGAAGATCGCGCCGTGATACGGCGCCGCAGCGGGCAGCTGGCGCGCGACCACGCCGACGACGTCGCTCCACTCGACGAGCCCGATGTTGCCATCGACGAAGCTCGTGTCGACACCGCTCTCCGACAGCGCGATCGTGGCCGCCGCGCAGCTCACCGGCGGCACCAGCTCCGAGACGACGGTCGGTACGAGCACGGGCGCTTGCATTGGCGGCGGCCGAATCGCGGCGGGCCGCGCATATCGGGCCACGACGGGCTCGGCCGCGCGTGGCTCGTCGTCGGGGAGTTGCAGGAGGGCGAAGATGCCGAGCGCGATGCCGATACCGAGCGCGAGCCCGCCGACACCGTGAGCGACAGTGAGAGATCCGACCGCCGCAGAAATCTTGCCCGTATCCGGCCCCAGCACGAAGGCGGTGACCAGTGTCGCGACTAGCATCAAGGCTCCGAGCACGGCGACCCTTCGCCCGTAGGCCGGCGACATGCGAATCCCGACATGCGGCCCGATCACGCCGGCAGCGAGGCCGATCGCGAACACGATCGAGCCGAAGAAAGTGACCTGCGCGATCGTGCCGAACGACGCCTGCGAAGCACTCAACGACATCGACACGCACGGTGCGCCGCGCTGGCAGATCGTGATCGTTCGCAGATCGATGCCGATCGACGCGCGCCTGTCCCCCATCGCGTCCGCCAGGCCCGCTGACATCTTCAGCGTGAACCAGTCGCTCACGAACAGGCCCACGGCGACGAGCACCAAGCCGCCGATGCCTACGCCGAGCAGCACTTGTTGCCGCTGCGAGAGAACCATCCGATAAGCTTGCCTGAATGTATATCCAGTGTCGCACGCCGGGGTTCGCGATCGTGCTCGCCCTCGGCGGCACGGCCTTCGCAACCACATACCCGGTCGGACCGAGCCGGGCGTATCACGCGCCGTGCGAGCTCGTCGCGTCGGTCGCGCTCCAGCCTGGCGACATTGCCGAGGTCGACGCAGCTACGTACACCAATGCGTGCCAGCTCACCGCCTCGGGGACGGCGCAGTCCCCGATCGTGCTGCGCGGCGTCGCGGGCACGCGCCCGGTGTTCGACGCGACTGGCCTTGACCTCAGTGGTAGTGGCTCGGTGCCACGCGCGATCTTCCAGTTCACGAACGCGAGCTACTGGCAGGTCTCGCACCTCGAGCTCGAGCACGCGACGAACGCGAGCAACAACGGCTCTGGGTTCCGGCTCACGGCCGGCGCGCACGACGTCACGTTTTCGGACATGTCGATCCACGACAACCAAGACGGCGGCCAGTCCGACGGCCTGTCCGTGCTCGCGATCGAGAACAGCGATATCTGCGCGAACGGCGCGAACGACGGCCTGAGCCACAACCTGTACCTCCAGGGCGATGTGGTCCGCCTGATCGGCAATCACATTCACGATTCGCGTGGCGGCCAGAACATCAAGCTTCGAACCCGGTACGTCGAGATCGTCGGTAACTACGTCGAGAATGCCGGCAATTACGAAGTCGACCTGATTCAAGGCCCGTACACCGCGATGGCGAACGCGAACGCCGTCCTGATCGGCAACGTGTTCGTGCGCGCGACCTCGGCGAAAAATAATTCGCAGACGATCCTGTTCGGCACCGACAACCCCGGCGACGCTACTCCGAGCCGCAACGGCGCGCTCTACGCGATCGGAAACACGTTCGTGCTTCGCAACGCGTCCAATCAACTCGTGCACGTGCTGACCAGCGCGCAGGTGCCGGCAGCGACGCACGTCTACCTGTTCGACAACATCGTTTACGCGACGGTCGCCGGCACCCAATTGACGTCCGATGCGACGACGGCAGGTTATGTCACCGGCAGCAACAACTTCATCACCGACGGCACGGCGAATTGCCCGCAGCGCTGACCGCGACCATCGGCGGGACCAGCGCCGGCTTCGCGGCGAGCGACGACTATCACCTCGCTGCGGATTCGCCCGCGATCGACATCGGCCTCGCGCAGGCGCAGTACGTGGATGGCACGGGCGCGGTGCAGAACGGCGCGCCCACGATCCAGTCGACACCCCCGATCGGGACCGAGCCTCGGGTCGTCGTCGGTGCCGGCCTCGATCTCGGCGCGTTCGAGTACGCCACCATGGCAGCCGGCGCGGATGTCGGCGCGGATGTCGGCACGGCACCGGGAACGGAAACGGGCGGCGGCGGTTGCTGCCAGACCGGAGGCAGTGACAGCTCGTCGCTGTTATGGGTCGCTCTCTGCGCCGCGGGCCTCGTGCGGCGCCGGAGGTAGAGCTATTCCTCCTTCGGATCCGGGAGCGACTCCGGCTCGTCGTTGGTCGACGGGAATTCCTTGATCGGACCGCGCGCACGCTTCCAACCTTGCTGGACCACCCAGGACAACGAGCGATCGAGACGAGCTGCCTCGTGCTGGATCTCCTTGAGCATGTCCTCGGGGAAATAAAGCGACTGCTTTCTCTTATCGGAGCTGGGCATCTGGTCCGTCGACTTTACGATATTCCGCGCGCCCGCGGCGACGCGCTGGTCGCCATCGTTGCATATCGTTGCATGTGCGTTTCAGCAGTGCGCGGCCCGTCAGCTTGGACAAGGCCTCGATGGCGCCGAGGGGATCAGTGCCAGGCTGCTTGCTCGATCGGCACCAGACATGCGGAGAACGCGCTGCAATCGGCCGTCGCCTGACATCGGGTGGCGGCATCGCGCTGCTCGGCGGTGTGGATCATCGGTCCAGCGCACATCGCCTCGATATTTGCATCTGTCGAGTCGGTCGCCCACTCCTGCTTGGCCTGCGCGATCACGCCGGCGCGATCCTTGGCGACCTCGCCCTTGATGCCGGTCGGATGATCGGCGGCGGCGCGTGCATCGACGAGTACGGGAATGTATTGGTCGGTGCATGTCCGCGCGTGCTGGAGGACCGCCACGCAGAGGTCGCGATCGGGGTTCGCGGACTCGGTCTTCTGCGGCGTGACCGGTGTCGGGGTGGCGTCCGCGCTCGCACAGGCAGCGAGCGTCGAGAAGAGCAGGAGCGATGAGAATTTGAGGAAGTGCAACATGACGAGGTCAACGCATCAGCTCCTCGAGCGTGACAAGAATTATGTCCGCTGGCCTTTCGTGCAGCTAGTGCTGCAACGCGTCCCAGAGGCGCGTGCCATCCCCCGCGTCGTAGAGCCGGATGTCTTCATCACCATCGATCAGCGCGAGCCCGACTGCATCGATCTTGCCCGTCGCGTCGAGGGCTGGATCGGTCGCACGAATCCCGCGACCGCGCGGACGATTGACGAGTGCACGCACCGTCACGTCGTGCGGCCGCGGTGAGCGCGCGAACTCGGCGCTGCCGAGCACGGTGAAGTCAGGGCGCGGCTCGAAGCCGAGATAGAAATCCGTCAGTGCGATGCAGCGCGGCTCGCCGCACACGAGGAGGAGTGGTCTCGTGCCGATCTCGTGACGCAACGTCGCGAACACGGCGGTCTCGGGTTGGCCATGGCGACGCAAGGTCCGGATCGTACGCAGCCACGGGACGAACACCGCGACGAGGAGCGCGGCTACGATCGGTGCGCGCCATCGCTGCAGCCATGCGAGCTCGAGCGCGGCGTCGGTCGCGAGGGCCGCCGTCACGAGCACGAACGGCAGCGCCGGCGCGATCAACCGCTGCGAGATCGGGAGCGGCATGTACGTGGCGGTGGTGCTCGACCCGAACCAGTACAGCAGGATCATCGTCGCGCAGGCCACCCACCAGATCCGATCGCGCCCGCGCACGAGCCACGGCGCGACGACGACAGGAACGAGCAGCACGCGAAACATCGTGACCACCATGTATGGAACTTGCCAGGTCATGCGCGCCACCGAGATCGACCAGGCGGGCCCGTAGCTCGCGACCTCGTGCACGGCCTCCACCGCACCTCGAATGCCGTTGAACCGCGCGAGGGGATCACCCCATAACCACGCGCACAGCGCGAGATACGCGATAGCGAGGACGATACCGACGACGATCGCCGGCGCGTACGTACGTCCGACGTCCCGCCACGAGGTCAGCCGGACGTCGCGGACGAGGGCGTAGATCCACACTGGCACGCACCACAGCGCGGTCTCCTTGACGAGGAACGCGAACATCCACGCGACGACCGCGGCGATCAGCCACCATCGACCGTGTCGGCGATCGCGGAGCGAAAGACCGAGGATCGACACGGCCATCAGGGCCGCACTCGGTAGATCGGCGTTCAACCGGTTTGCCTGGAGGATCATCGGCACACACGTGATGCACGCGATCATCGCGATCAGCTTGGCCCGCGGCGTCGGAGCCGCGACGTAAGCGACGGTCACGATCGCGAGCTCGGAGAACAGCACCGGGAGGTTCGTGACGAGCAGCGAGACGCCGAAGCCGCGATACATCAACGACAGCGGAATGGTGAGGCCGATCCGCATCACGAACGGATGCGTCTCGTGACTCGCGAACACGCCGGCCGGATCGACCGCCAGGCGGTGCGCGATCTCCGCGTACCACAGCGGATCGGCCGCGAGCATGTCGATCTGGGTCGCGAGAAAACCCAGCGTCGTCGCGACGAGCGCCACCAACAGCCAGATCCACCACCGCCAGATCACACCGCAGCGTAGCGCGTTCCACCGCTTCAAACCGTCGAGCGCAGCAGGCTTTCGATCTCGCGCAGCGTCTCGACGTCATCCCCGATCATGTGCTTCATCGACTGGAGACGCCCGGCGACCACGGTCGCGATCCGAGCCTCGATCGACGCGTCGGCATAGACCCAGTAGACCTGGGCGAACCGACCGTCGCGATGACAGCGGCCCTCGATCTGCGCCATCTGGATCGCGGACCATCTCAGGTCGTGGATGATCTCGGAGCGCGGGATATCGGCGGCCGCACCGGGCAACTCACCCTGATGGAGAGAGATGCCTTCCTCGACGGTGAACAGCACGACCTTGGCCTCGCCGCGCTGGAACCGCAGGCGCTCGTGCTCGCGCGCAGTGGCCGAGAGCCCGCCGTGGATCGCGGCGCACGGGACCGCGCCGAGTCCGGCCTCGAACGCCTCGCGCAGGCTGGTCAGGGTCTCGATGAAGCTGACCGAGATCGCGACCTGATGCCCGTTGTCGAGGAGCTCGCGCGCGAGCTCCTCCGTGCCGGCCGCGCGAATCAGCGAGCTCTTCTGGCGCAGTCGCAAGGTCGCAACCAGCGCCGACTTCGGATCGCGGCCGCGGGGCACGAGCTCCATCTCGCGGCGGAACGTGGTCCACGCTTCGTCGTAGAGAGCGCGCGCATCGCCGATCAATTCGATCGGTGCGAGGATCCGGTTGATCGCGGGCCAGCCGACGATGTCCTCGGGCCGACGACGAATCCCGGCGGCACCGGCTCCGGCTGCGGCTGCGGCTGCGGCTGCGGCTGCGGCTGCGGCTGAGGCTGAGGCTGGACGATCGAACAACATCGCACGCACCTTCTCGCAGTCCGCGCGATCGCCGCGCCACTCCCACTTGCCGAACTTGCCGCGCGCCACACCGAGCTGCTGATCGATGCACCACTGCTCGAAGTCCTTGAGGTCCGAGGCGCGCGCGCCGGTGGTGCTCGCGAGCAACGGTGCGAGGTACGACAGCTCGAGCGGGTTCTGCCCGGCGGTCGCCGACAGCCACAGGCAGAACCCCGCGCTGGCGACGAGCTTCGCGGCGAGCTTGGAGCGCGCCGCCGTCGGGTTCTTGCAGCGATGGCTCTCGTCGAACACGATCACGTCGAGCTCCGGCGCGGTGCCCGCGCGCGCGAGGCCCTTCTTGCTCCGGATCTTCTTGCGGGCAGCGTCGCTGACCTCGAACAACTTGCCGAGCCGATCGTAGTTGAGGATCACGATCGCCTTGCCGCCATCGCCCATCGCCTCGATCGTGCGGCGCCAGTGCGCGATCACCGCGAGCGGACACACGATCAGGATCCGGGTCGCCTCGGGCATCTCGAGGATCGCCTGCCAGGCGGTGATCGTCTTGCCGAGACCGACGTCATCCGCGAGCAGAAATCCAGGTCGTCGCGAGGTGCGAGCCCCCGCGATCGCGGCCGCGGCCTCGCGCTGATGGGCGCGCAACGTGATCGTGCCGTCGCCGGCAAGCGCGGGTGCAGCCTCCTGGCCCGCGAGATCGCGCTCGACATGGTTCTCCCACGAGTACGGCTGCGCCCGAAACGGCCGGAGCTCTGGCGGCAGCGTCGCGCCCTCGAACAAAAACACGCCGTGGCTGGCATCCCAGTACGCCTGATGCGCGGAGGCGATCCCGCGCATCGCGAACGGCACGTCGAGCACGTGGATCCGCGGTCTCGCTGTGGTCGGCTGCGCCCCCGCAGGCTGTGACACGCGCGCGCGCGCCACGGTTCGCTTTGCACGCAGCTGGCCGGTCATGCGAATCGTCCTAGCACGACTGCGAGCGTGCACACGCGATGCGATGGCATACACTCGCCGTCGTGAATCGGGTCGTGTTCCTCGTCCTCGCGGTCGCGTGCTCGGCACGCAACGCATCCCCACCGCCGCCACCACCAACCGTCCCCCAGCGGGTTCAACCTGGCCCGGCCCACGTGAGCTCGGCGGTCGAGGCCGACCCGCGCGAGAGCGCGTTGTCGCGGGAGGTCGTCCAGCTGCTCGAGAGCCGGCACTTGCTCGGACGCACTCTCGACGACACGATCTCGGCTGAAGCGTTTGCCACGTATCTCGATCGACTCGATGCCAGCAAGCTGTTCTTGCTTGCCGCGGACCGCACCACGCTCTCGGCGTATCGCGACAAGATCGACGACGAGCTCCACTCCGGCAACCTCGAGCTCGCGCACGTCGGACAGACCATCTTCCTCGCTCGGGTCGCGGTGGTGGAGAAGGTCGTCGCTGCGGCACTCGCTGCACCGATGAACCACGACGATGATGAAACCATCGAGCTCGATCCAAAGAAGCTCGAGCCCGCGACCTCCGAAGCGCAGCTCGCGGAGCGCTGGCGGCAGCGGCTCGAGCTCGAGGTCATGCAGCGCGTTGCCACGATGGAGCAGCAACTCTCGGGCACTCATTCGAGCGTTGGCTCCGCGAGTAAGCCGTCGGAGATCCCCGCCACACCCGAGGCCCGTGAGGCCAAGGTCCGCGCGAGCCTCGCGAAGAGCTACGCGGCTCAGTTCGCCCGCCAGAAGACGCCGGGTCCGCTCGACGCGGCATCCGAGCTCGTCAATGCCGTGTGCCAGACCTTCGATCCTCACACCGATTACCTCCCGCCCGCCGACAAGGCGAACTTCGATATCGCGATCAGCGGCTCGCTCGAGGGCATCGGCGCCGCGCTGCGCGTCCACGATGATCTGATCGAGGTCAGCGATCTGGTGCCGGGTGGTGCCGCTTCGCGCCAAGGCAAGCTCGCCGCGGGCGATCTGATCCTCTCGATCCAGCAAGCGAACAGCGACGAATGGGTCGATGTGATGAACATGCACATCGACGACGTCGTCGCGCTGATTCGTGGGCCCAAGGGCACCGTGGTGCGGCTGCACATCCGCAAGCCGGATGGTCCCGTGGAACAGATCGAGATCACGCGCGACGTGGTGGTGATCGAGGCATCGTATGCACGCGGCGCGCTCGTCAAACGTGGGACCGGTCCGGCCTTCGGTTACATCTATCTGCCCGGGTTCTACGGCGACGCGAGCAACTCGCGGACGGCATCAAAAGACGTGGGACGGCTGCTCGCGGCCATGACCGCGAAGAAGGTCGCCGGGGTCGTGATCGATCTCCGTGGCAATGGTGGCGGTCTACTTCAAGATTCCGTCGCGCTCGCCGGAGAGCTCGTCGACCAGGGTCCGATCGTGCAGGTGCGCAACCACGACGGTCAGATCAAGGTCCTCGACGATCCGGAATCGGGCACGCAGTTGTCCGCGCCTGTCGTGGTCCTCGTCAATCAATTCAGCGCGTCGGCCTCGGAGATCCTCGCCGGCGCCATGCAGGATTATCACCGCGCGGTGATCGTCGGCACCGGACCGACCCATGGCAAGGGTACGGTGCAAGCGCTCATCAATCTCGACCACGACGGTGACAAGCCGGTGCTCGGCGTGGTCAAGCTGACGATCCAGCAGTTTTTCCGCGTCAGCGGCAGCTCGACGCAGCGCGAAGGCGTCACACCCGATATCACGCTGCCGAACCCGAGCAGTTACATCAAGAGTGGTGAGCGTGACCTCGAGCATGCGATCGAGTGGACCAAGATCGAGCCGGCGCCGCATGTCGACTGGAAGGCGACCTGGGACCGCTCGGCGCTCGTCGCGAAGAGTGCCAAACGCGTCGCGAAGAACCCCGTATTCGCAAAGATCTTGGCCATGGAAGGGGTCATGGCCAAGCGCCGCAACGACACGCGGATCGAGCTCGCTCGCGCGCAATACGACGCGCGGACGAAACGTGACAAGGACGAGCTCGACCACATCGGTCTCGACCTCGACAAGGTGCCCGCCGCCTTCGCGGTCACGCCGATCGACGAACCGAAGGCGTCGACTCCAACCGACGATCGCATGAAGAAGTGGCGCGACTCGGTCGCGCGTGATCCGTGGATCGACGAGAGCATCTCGGTCCTCGGTGACATGACGAGCGCCAAGTAACCCGGGTCCTGAGGTCTACACGCAGCTCCACCTGGTCATGCTCGTCGGATACGCGTAGGCACGCCGCACGATTTGCGTTAGACGTGCAGGAGTTGCGCTTGTAAAGGGTGACTCTGCCGCTCGTGGACCCGATCGGCATACGCTCGTTCCTGCAAGGCACGCTGGTCATGGCGACGCAACTGGTGAGCAGCTCACCGGCGCGGCTCGTGCAGAGATGCGGGAGATGTTGCACGAGTTTCTCACGGCCAACCACGAAGAGCTCGAGAAGCGGTGTCGACTCAAATCTGCCGCGCGCGTGCATGGTGTGACATCCGCGGAATCCGCGTACGGCGTTCCCTGGTTCATCGCGCAGCTCGTCGAGACGCTCCGTGCCGAACGAGCTGAAGAGCCGGCAATGAGAGGCTCGACCAACTCTTCGTGGAACGCGGGATTGCACGGCGGCGAGCTGTTGCACCGCGGCTTCAATGTCGAACAGGTCGTTCACGAGTATGGCGATCTGTGCCAGGCGCTCACCGAGCTCGCCGAGGAGCAGCACTACGCGATCACCGTTCCAGAATTTCACACGTTCAATCGATGCCTCGACGACGCGACGGCCGATGCGGTTTCAGCGTTCACCCTCGAGCGCGACCAGCGAGCATCCGCCGAATCAACTGCCACGATGAACGAGCGGCTGGGCTCGCTAGCCCACGAGCTTCGCAACCAGCTCAACACCGCGATGCTCGCCTTTTCGGCGATCCAGGGCGGCAGCGTCGCGATCAAGGGTGCAACGGGCGCCATGCTCGATCGCAGTCTGCACGCCATCCAGCAGCTCGTGGATCGCTCGCTCGCGGACGTGCGACTCACCGCGGGGTTGCAACTCCAGCGCGAGCGGGTCGACCTCGATGAGCTCGTCAGCGAGATCCGGATCCCGGTGGTCATGGAGGCGTTCACGCGCGAGCTCGTCTTCTCGAGCTCCGTAGAGCGCGAGCTCCGCGTCGATGCCGATCGACAGATGCTCGGGGCGGCGCTCGGCAACCTGCTCCAGAACGCGCTGAAGTTCACGCGCCCACACGGGAGGCTGTCCTTGACAGCCAAAGCGTGTGGAGCCCGCGTCATCATCGACGTCAGAGACGAATGTGGCGGGCTTCCGGATGGCAAGACCGAGCAGCTGTTTCAACCGTTCGAACAGCACGGAGCGAACCGCAGTGGCCTCGGACTCGGCCTCTCGATCAGTCGTCGAAGTATCGAAGCAAATGGCGGGACGCTCGTCGTCCGCAATCTTCCCGACACCGGTTGCGTGTTTACGATCGACCTGCCCGCAGCCAAGGAGTTCGGGTCGTAGGGCACGGGAACTGCAATCGCGACTCTCCATGAATGCATCAGCGACCGAGCTCGACACCAGCCTTTACACGTACATGGTTCGAGATCACGCATCGCTCGATGCGTTGTACGAACGCGTGCTCGAGGCCATGTCAGGGGCCGCCCCACAGCTCGAGGAGCTGTGGACGGAGTTCGACCATCATCTGCGCTCGCATATGGAAGCCGAGGAGCGCTTCGTCATCCCTGCCCTCGCGAAGGTCGATCGGCTCTCGGCTCTGATGGTGCTCCGCGAACACGGGCAGATCCGCGAGGAGATGCTGGAGCTCGGGGTCGCGTGCAATCTCCACGAGCTGCGCCTGGCGCGGTCTCGCGAGCTTGTCGAGCAGCTTCGTAGCCACGCCGCGCGCGAGACCAGCTTGCTCTACCGCTGGGCCGACAAGCACCTCGACCTGAAGGCGCTCACCGCAACGATGGCCCGCGCGGCCGACCACCGCTAAACGGCGCGTTCCGTGCAGCTGCAACGGGTATGACCGCGCGCCGAGTCTTCATGATCGTGACGATCGCGGGGCTGAGCTTGACTGCGAGCGCAGGCCTGCTCGTGGTCTACCTCGTGCGCCGGCCGCCCGAGATCAGCGTCATCGCAGTGCGCCACGGTGATAGCTCTCGCATGCTCGCCGTGACTGGACGCGTGGAAGCCGAGCACACGGTGCTCGTGACACCACGGTTTGCCGGGCAGCTCACCGAGATCCTTCGCCACGAAGGCGATCGCGTCGTCGCCGGCGAGATCCTCGCGCGACTCGCGGACACCTCGGCGACCGCTTCGATCGTGCAACAACAAGCTGCGCTCGGATCGCGGCAGGACGACCTCGCCCAAGCGCGTCGCGACCTTGCCGACGTAACCAAGCTCGTCGCTAGCGGAGCGGTTGCAGCCTCCGAGCTAGATTCCGCGCGCCTGGCCGTCTCGCGCGCGAACCACGACGTCGTCAGGCTGGGCGCAGTCCTTCATGACGGTCGATCACAACTCGTGCTCGAGGCGCCGTTCGCAGGCACGATCATCCGGCGGGAGGGCGAGCTCGGCCAGGTCGTCGGTCCGACCACGACCGTATTCGAGATCGCGACTGTCGAGACCTCGCGGATCACCGCCGAGATCGACGAGCGTTACGTGCGCGCGCTCCGGCTCGGAATGCACGCAGAGATTCGGGCCCTCGGCACCGGCGACGTGGCACGCGCCGCGTCGATTTCGTACATCGCTCAGGCCGTCGATCCCCAGACCGGCGCAGCGACCGTTCGGTTCAGCTACGACACGAAACCTCAAGGCGCGCTCGTCGGCATGTCGGTCGATGTCGACGTGCTCGTCGGGACGACGACGGGTGCGGTGACGATTGCACGCGAGGCGGTAGGGGTTGCCGGCAACTCGACCTTCGTGCTTGTCGTCACCCACGGTAGGGTCGAGCGCCGGCCGATCACGTTAGACGATTGGCCGGCAACCTGGGTCGCGGTGCGAAGCGGCGTCGTGGCGGGAGAGCTCGTGGTTCTCGATCCAAGCTCTGCGGCCGTGGGTGCGCACGTGCGCGCGAGGCTCGAGCCCGATGCCCTTTGACGTCACGATCGCAATTCGCTACCTCGTCTCGTCGCGCCTGCAGAGTGCCTTGCTGGTCGCGGGCGTCGCGGTCGGCGTGGTGGTCTTCACGTTCATCGCAGCGTTGATGAATGGACTCGGCGTTCGCCTGACCGAAGACGTCACGGCGAATGTGGCGCACGTGACGCTCGAGCCGGCTCCTCGAATACCGATCGCAGGCATGTCTTCACCGGCAGGACCCGCGCTTTACGTCGTCCAGCCGGGACATGACGCGAAGCCCGTGATTCGCGCGTACCGCTCCCTCCTCGCTACCCTCGGCAAGATGCCTGGTGTCCAGGTGGCCGTTCCCGAAGTCATCGGCAGCGCGACACTCTCGCGCGCCGACAAAGATGTCGCGGTCGTTGTCACCGGCATCGAGCCACTACGGGTCAGCGCGATCGCACCGCTCGCAGGCGCGATCGTGCGTGGCCATGCCGATCTTGGTGTCGGCGACATCCTGGTCGGAACACGCTTCGCCGCCAACCTCGCGGTCGATGTCGGTGATCGGGTGATCCTTCGCGGGGCGGGCTCGCGCACGAGCCACGAAGCGATCGTCACCGTGCGCGGCGTCTTCACGCTCGGCGTCGAAGCAATCGACGAGCGCTCGGTCTACCTCGAGCTCGGCGCAGCACAGAAGCTCTTCGACATCGAAGACGGTGTCTCGATCATCGAGGTCAAGCTCGATCACGTCTGGGACGCGGATGCGTATGCGGAGAAGCTCTCACGCGCGACCGACCTCAAATCGACAAGCTGGCTCAAACGCAACGCGCGGCTGCAGAGCGGACTTCGAGCACAAGCCAGCACCGGGGCCATGATCAAGGCGTTCAGCCTCCTCACGATCGCTATCGGGGTGGCGAGCACCTTGTTCCTCTCGGTCTCGCGGCGCCGCTCGGAGATCGGGATCTTGCGGAGCTTCGGCATCGGGCGAGCGGCGATCGTGCGCGCGTTCATCGTGCAGGGGCTCCTGATCGGAGCGATCGGATCGCTCGTCGGTGTGGCGCTCGGGGATGCGTTCGCACACCTCCTGCTTGCAGTCTCGACCACCGCGACCGGAGCGACGCCGATTCCGATCGATCCGGCGAAGGGCGAATACTTTCGCGCGATCCTGCTCGCGACCCTCGCAAGTGCGGTGGCGTCCGTCCTCCCGGCATGGTCCGCCGCTCGGATCGATCCGCTCGAGGCGATCCAGTCGTGAGCGTACTCGAGACTAAAGATATTACGAAGATCTTCGGCGATGGCGATACGGCGACGCAGGTACTGCGCGGCATCTCCGTGACGATCGAGCGCGGAGCCTTCGTCGCGCTCGTCGGTCCGAGCGGTAGTGGCAAGAGTACGTTTCTCTCGATCGCGGGCACCCTGTTGACGCCTACGAGCGGATCGCTGCAGATCGCCGGAATCGAGGCGCTAGGCTTGCGAGAGCACGCACTGTCTCGCATCAGGAATCGCCACCTCGGGTTTGTCTTCCAGTTCCACCACCTGCTCGAGGATTTCACCGCCCTCGAGAATGTCCTCATGCCGGTGTACGGTGCCCAGCACGCGCTCGACGCGACCTGGCGAAAGCGCGGTCGCGAGCTGCTCGTCCGTGTTGGTCTCGCCGATCGAATCTCGTTCCGCGCCGCGAAGCTCTCGGGCGGACAGAAGCAGCGCGTCGCGATCGCGCGTGCGCTGGTCATGAAGCCCGAGTTGGTGCTAGCCGACGAACCGACCGGCAACCTCGACCGTGCGAGCTCCGATCAAGTCATGAGCTTGTTGCGCGAGCTCTCTTCCGACGAGGGCACCGCGTTCTTGCTCAGTACACATGACGAGTCGATCGCGCAACGTTGCGACCGGACCTTGACGATGGTCGACGGCCTTCTCACGCAACCGACGACCGGACTCGCGTCGCCGATGTTATCGGGGGCGCACCCCCGATGACTCGTGGGTACGCACGATGCTTGCGGATGCGATCGCGCGATACTTTTCGGGGGACGCCTGCGCGACGGCGGCGCATGGCTGAGAACACATCCGTAGCCCTGGCTGCTCCTCGTGGGCGTGAGAGCCACGTCCGCTCGTAGCTCCTAGCTCGATGAGCGGCATGGTCTCCGGGACGCAGGCTCCGCAAACGGGGCACGTCGTGTTCCAGATATCGTTCTTCATACGACCCGCGCTGCATAGGGGATGCCAAGCTATTCGCCGAGCCACCACCTCCGGCGTGCACGTGGGCCGTAGCTGAGGCCGAACGACGACATCGCGACCTCACGGATCCTATCCACAGCCTCCTTCGGATCGTCGGTGATGATGATGCGATCGAGGTCCGCCGAGCTGATCGTCGATTGCGCCATCAGCGTTTCGCGAAAGAAGTCGATGAGTCCCTTCCAGTAGTCACGACCGAGCAGGACGACTGGAAACTCCTTCATCTTCCCGGTCTGAATGAGCACCAGGATCTCGCTGAGCTCGTCGAGCGTACCGTAGCCGCCGGGCGCGGCGATGAAAGCATACGAGTACTTGGCGAGGAGAACTTTGCGAACGAAGAAGTAACGGCACTCGACGAAGTGGTCGAGGTAGGGGTTGGGTCGCTGCTCGATCGGCAGGACGATATTGCAGCCAATGGAGCCTCCACCCGCCTCTCGCGCACCGCGGTTGGCAGCCTCCATGAGCCCGGGCCCGCCACCTGTCATCACGGCAAACCCTGCCGTAGCGAGCTCGGCACCGACGCGCCGAGCAAGGCTGTAGTAGGGATGCGAAGCGTCGAAGCGCGCAGAGCCGAAGACCGTGACGCACGGGCCGATGAAGTGCAGCGCGCGGAAGCCGCGCATCAGCTCGCGGAACACGTCGAGCGCGAATCGCAGCTCCGTCCCACGCGGGCGCGGACCCGCGAGAAATTTGCGCTCGGTAGGATCCGTTGACCCTTTGCCCCACTCTGAATCGCTCATCGCAGCATCCTCCGGGACTCCTGTAACGACAAGCCGTGCAGCCATTGCGCGTCGCTGCGCAAACGCTGCGCTCCCGTCCGGGGTGAATGGTCACGCCTTACTCGGTGCACGGACCAGTAACACGGGACACGTGGCGGCACGCACGACCGATTCAGCGACACTACCCAGTAGCATACGTTTGAGCCCGCTCCGCCCGTGACTGCCCATCACGATCAGCTCCGCATCGAGCTTGAGCGCCGCCTGCGCGATCACCAGACGCGCGTCCCCGACCTCGTAAATCGAGACCCCGAACGAGCACCGACCCTTGCGCTCGGTGATCAGCTTCTCGACCTCCTGTGTATTGCTTCGCATGATCGAATCGATCACGTCGGAGGTGATGGAGATCGGGTACTCGGCGAACTGCAAGCTCATCGCGTTGAGCACGTACACCGTCGCATCGAGCTTGTGCGCGAGCGCTACTGCGTAGTCCAACGCGCTCGCAGCATGATCGCTGAAGTCGGTCGGCACGAGAACGCGGGTGGGGAGCTTCATGCCGTTCGCATTGTTCACGAATCACGCCATCACTGCGCGAGTGGCGTCACGAGCTGGGCGACGATCGCGATGGCTGGAGGTGAGCTCGGCGATCATCAGTCCGCCAGCGAGCGCCGTCGAGAATACGACGCCGATGATCGTCTCGTGCGCGATCCGAGTGCGTCGTTACAGCGCCCAGATGATCAGGGCTCCGGACATCAGCATCGCGGTCGCGCCGAACAGGGGATGAGGGCAGTGAGTCCGCTCTCGGTCGAAAGGCTGTCGACGACTCGGCCTGACCCATACGCATCGATTGCGTCGCGCGCGCAGGGTCTGCGCTGATCGCATGCGGGTCGCACGCCAGTGGATGGATGCGACGGCACGCATCGTGCTGTTTTACTCTGCATGATCCTTTACCTGATGCCGGGTGCCTGCTCGCTGGCGACCCACATCGCGCTCAGCTGGACCGATGCCGATTACACCGTGAAGCGGCTCACGCGTGAAACGGTTCGCGGCGACGCGTTTCGCGCGATCAATCCCAAAGCGGTCGTGCCCGCGCTCGCGCTCGCCGACGGTACGATCCTCACCGAATCGCTCGCGATCCTCGAATACCTCGCCGACAAATATCCGGAGGCGCGCATGGGGCTACAGCCCGACGATCTACTCGGCCGCGCGCGCCTGAACGAGGCACTCGCCGAGCTCGTCAGCGATGTTCACATGGCGTGGTCACCGATCATGGTCCCGGAACGCTACGTCACGCTCGCAGCAAACCAAGCCGACGCCAAGCAGGCCGCCTACGCCCAGCTGCAGGTGCACTACAAGCGGATCGACGCACACATGCGCGACCGTACATGGCTCCTGTTCGATCGACGCACGGTTGCCGACGCGTACCTCTACGTGATGTGTAGCTGGCAAGACCGCACGCCGACTCCGCTCACCGCGTATCCGGCGTTGAACGCGTACAAGACGCGGCTCGACCGCGATCCCGGCATCCAACGCGCGTTACGTGAAGAACGCGGCACCGAGCTCATGGATCAACTCGAGCTCGCTGCCGGCCCTTCCGGAGCAGTCGCCGGTGCGAGCTGATGAGCTCGTTTATGGATGACATCGAGCCTCCGCTCGACGAGCCCGTGCGCTCCGAAGATGCAGATCGCGAAGCGCTCGCACGCGCGGTCAATAGTCTCGAGGCCAGCGAGGCGCGGGTGCGCCGCCACGCCGAGCGGGTTTACGACGATACTCGGAGCAAGCTCGTGCTCGAGCTCCTCCCAGTGCTCGACAACCTCGACCGCACGATCGAGGCAACGCGTGGGCACGCGATCGATCCACTCGTCGAAGGCGTGACGATGGTGCGCGGCCAGCTCGAAGGCGTGCTGCTGCGCTACGGCGTCGAGCGCATCGAGGCTAGGGATCAGAAGTTCAACCCTGCGCTGCACGAGGCTGTAACCGTGATCCCGGTCGCCGAACTTGCACGAGTCGGGATGGTGATCGAACAGTTCGAGCCCGGCTACCGCTTCGGCGCCAAGCTGCTACGTCCGGCGAGAGTCTCCGTCGGTATCGCGGGCGCTGGCGGATGAACCGTTCCTTATTCCTGGCCGCGGCTCCATCTCGAAGCGACGATCCTCGGACTCGAAATGCTGCCACTCGATCAAACTCTGGAGTCCGCGTTGCGTGATAATCGAACGGGCCCAGCTCCGAGTTGCGAGTTGCGCGTTTCCCGCTGACGGACTCGGGATAGTCACGATTGCTTGTGATGCTGCTCGTCGACGTGCTTGTTCGCTTCGAGCCACGCGTTGAGCTCGACGCCGACGACTTTCGGAATCCGATCGAGATCGCCGGTCAAGAGCCCGATCACCTCGCCGAGCGCGACCGTGAGCTCGCCACGAACCCGTTCGCTAGTTGCCGGACTGGCGAGCGCTTTCTCGAGCTCGGCCTTACGCAGCTCGACCCGTACCTTGAGGCTCTGACCGATCGTCGCGTCAGTCGAGTTTTGATCGCTTTTCTTCTTCTTGGTCATCTTGCGGGACAGTCGAGCAGGATGCGTGCCGCGCACCATCACGCGGAGCCCATTCACGGCGAGGTGCAGAGTCTGCGTCACGTAGTGCAGTCTCTGCGCCGCACAGGCGTTGTTGCAGCGATGGAGTGGTGGGTGCACTGTGACGGCTTGTGTCTCTGTGCTGAGGTCAGCTTCTCCCTCTCGGGTGCTTTACTGATTGGCGGTAGCTACTGCGTGAAGAAGGCCGTGCAAGCCGACCGCGCCGCCCTGCCCCTCGCGATTGTCCCGATCATGTTCGGGCTCCAGCAGTTCTGCGAAGGCTGGGTGTGGGTCGGGTTGCATCGCGGCGATGCGCACCTCGTCACGCTCGCCGCTGCAGGGTTCTTGTTCTTCGCGATGTGCTTCTGGCCGGCGTGGATTCCTTTCAGCATGCTGTTCGTCGAGCGCCGTGGCTGGGTCCACAAGTGGCTGTGGGCGATGACGCTCGTGGGCATCGCGATCGGGCTCTTGACGATCGTCCCCTTGATCGTCGACACGAGCTGGTTGCATGTCGAGGTCGAGGGTCGCTCGTTGCACTACCATGTCGACAGCTCGCCGGCGTTTCGCCTCCTGCCGAACATCGTATGGCAGGCGGTGTACTTCGTCGCAGTCGCCTCGCCGTTGATCATCGCGACGAATCGCAAGCTCTTGCATTTCGGGATGGCGCTCATCCTGTCGGCGGCCGCGACGCACATCTTCGCACCGACCGGCTTCGCATCGGTGTGGTGCTGCTTCGCCGCTGCGATGTCGCTCTATATCGTCACGCTGTTCTACAGGATGCCGCGCCTCCGCTTGGAAGCGCCCGGCGCCACTCGAACCTGAGTGCCTTGATGTTTCCTCGAAACACTCGCGCCTAGCTAGTTAGCCGTTTCGGGACGGGAACTAGCTAGCTAGCTAGGAGACTGGTGTTTTTTGGGTTGCCGCGATCGATCACGTTCGATCTGATGCGGGCATGACGTTGGGCAAGTCGCCGACCTCCGAGGATGTATTCCGCTCTGGCACTGACTTCTGCCGGGAACGGGTGTCGGCGACCTCCATCGACGGCCTTTTGTACCGCGAGAGCCATCGGCTGTTCCCCGACGAAGCGTTCGCCGATCTGTTCGCTAACATCGGGCGAGCGTCGGTGCCGCCCCGGATTGTGGCGGTGGTGATGGTGCTCCAGCGGCTCGAGGGGCTCAGTGATCGGGAGGCGGTGGACCGCATCACGTTCGACCTGCGATGGAAGTACGCAGCGGGCGGGTTG
>Ga0209724_1000460_pt1 | contig 39244 bp, 64 predicted proteins | sample grotaG_FD_184143 | JGI IMG/M metagenome (GOLD analysis project Ga0209724, IMG submission 184143) | Glacier valley bacterial and archeal communities from Borup Fiord, Nunavut, Canada, to study Microbial Dark Matter (Phase II) -... | ecosystem: Environmental > Aquatic > Freshwater > Ice > Glacier ... | reverse complement strand
ATGAATTTTTTATTAATTTTGTACTGTTTTTGTGCTTAATTAAATTTTGTATTTCAATATTATAAACCAGTTCCTAACCTGATTGTTTTATGAGGCATCTTAAAATTGCCAAACAAGTTACCAACAGAGATTTCACATCTCTTGATCTTTACCTTACCGAGATAGGCAAAACAAGTCTAATCTCAATGGATGAGGAGATTATCTTGGCGCGAAGAATAAAAGAGGGTGACCGTACAGCACTCGTCATATTAATAAAATCAAACCTTCGATTTGTGGTTTCTGTTGCAAAGCAATATCAAAATCAGGGATTGACTTTGCCCGATTTAATAAATGAAGGCAATTTGGGCCTCATAAAAGCTGCTGAACGTTATGATGATACGAGAGGATTTAAATTTATATCCTATGCCGTCTGGTGGATCAGACAATCAATATTACAGGCAATTGCGGAACAATCACGAATAGTGCGACTTCCATTAAACAAGATAGGGGCGCTATCAAAAATCAATAAAGCATTTACAAAACTCGAACAGGATTATCAACGGGAGCCAATGCCCGAAGAAATTGCAGATTTGCTGAAATTACAAATCAAAATTGTGAAGGAAGCCTTGGAAACATCCAATTTCCATGTTTCTGCAGATGCACCGTTACACGAAAGTGATGGTGATGAAATGACACTTTTTGATACTTTAATCAATAGAGAATCACCAAGTCCTGATCGTTCTCTGATTAATGGTTCTTTAAAAATTGAAATTGAAAGAGTGCTCAAAACTTTACCAGAACGTGAAGCTGAGATTCTGCGTTATTATTTTGGATTAATCGGCGATGGACCTTTGTCAATCGATGAAATCGCAGAATTATTAAAACTTACACGCGAAAGGGTCAGACAACTGAAAGAAAAAGGGCTGAAAAATATAAAAAATTCACATAGAAGTAAACTGCTCCGTTCGTTTTTAGGTTAAGCAGATTCTGGCCTTTTAGGTAACCAATCGCAATAGCAGAAGGCAAAAATGGCTGTAAATCTCTTGATTTACAGCCATTTTGCTGTGGAGCTGCGGGGATCCTCTACCCCCTTGTATCTATCTGTTTACCACACCTTTAAAATTTGTCTATTGTGTTTTTTGGTTTATTGTTGTCTTTTTGTTTGTCTGATAAATAAAAATTGTATTTGCAGACAATTAGTCTATAACTACACTGATCTGCATTGTATTATACTGTCTACGATTATTTTGATGGTGGGTTACAGACTTAATATTGAGTCTGATAAATAAATACATTATGATTTTTACTCGTATTCGATAAATTCAGGCCCGATCGCCCGGGTGTAATCATTCATCAGCGCAACGAATTTCCTGCGGTTAGTCTTAAACGCTGAGTTAAGCTTATGATTCGGAATATCCATTAGGTTATTGAGACTGTGGAATATTTCGCGACGTCGGTCCAACTGATATTCCCCAATTTCGGCGTCAATATCTCCCAATAGACTCATAATACGATTGCCGTATTCTTTTAATGTACACTTCACATTTGGAGCTTCTGGTTTAGTCAAGCTCAACAGCTTATCCCGTAATGCAATAATTTCAGTGAAATTCTCGTTTAAATGGTCTGAATTTGTCTGTTTGTTGTTCATTTGTCTATCGTGTTTGGTTAATATTGCAATGGACTACCCGCAATGGGCAGTATCGTTTTTTACACTAACAGTCAATTGGGGATCAAGTATTTTCTTTAAGCTTTCTATGTGATCCTTCAAATCTTTTATGCGAATGTCTTTTTCTTCGCACATTCCACAGTTCTTATACGATTGTATCGGCTCATTGGCTTCATTTTGTAAACTTATTTCTTCATCATTAAACATCCTACCAACACCAGTCAAAAGCCAACGCGCATCTACATCTGGCAGCAAACCAATAATTAGCTGAATCTTTTTTAATGGAATAGGCGCTTCGGCATTAATCCAGCCATTCCATGTTTGTCGCGGCGTTCCTAATTTCTTGTAAAAATCAGGCTCATTAATTTTTTTCTCCTCAATAATTTCGCTAATGCGTTTGTTTATAGATTTTTCCATGTAGAATCATTCTAAATTACGTATGTATAATAAAATCATGTTACATGTATCATGTTTTTATTATACATTTGATGCGTTAATACAATACAATAATAACACAAATACAATACAAATAAAAGCCATTAAAACAATGACAAAAAAAGAGCTTATCAAACTGAAAAAGAGCCTTCCAAAAGGATACCGTGATGTACTTGCCGAAAAATTCAATTGCAGCATGTCAACCGTGGATATGGTATTGGTGGGCACACGTAAAAATATTGAGCTGATTAAGGTTGCGATTGAGCTTGCCAAAGATCATAAGATAGAGATGGAAAACCTTTCGAAAGAAATTAAGGGGCTATGAATCTACCTGCAGGGATTGAATCGGGTTTCGAGATCTACCTAAGTAAATCGGATGTACGGGTTATGATCGATGGCATAAGAGTCGATTACCTCAATTTACCCGAAATGACACGGGCCATATTTTGCGCCGAGATGTACGCCAGTAAAAGGGTGATTGAAAGTCTCCGAATGATGGGGCATTCCCATCCCGACGAAATGGAACTTAAGTTTGTAGGTTGCCGGTATGGAGCAATCAACGAAACCCCCGATTTGGTAACCGGCATCACAATAGCCGATGCTCCCAACTGCGAAAACATTGGTCATTGCCTAGGATATGGAACCGTCTGCCTTATTCCCTGCAAATTAACACGTAAAGAATACCAGGTTGCCCGGTTTATTGCTATCGGTAAACTTGACAAAGAGATTTGCCATTTACTCGAAATCACTCTCCCAACGTGCCGGACATATTTTGTACGCATCCGCGAAAAACTTGGTTTGAATAACCGGGTTGAAATAGCCCTTTGGGCACAGAAGCTTGGAATAGTTTAAAATAATTAATCAAATATCATGAAAGAAGAAATCAAAAAGTTTTTAGAGTTTAACGGTAAGTTGATTCATTTCCTTTCCGTCGATGGCCAGTATTGGATTGCTTTAAATCCCATTTGTGATGCACTCGGCATTCTTTGGAAAAAACAGCATGAAAAGCTCCAAAATGGAGAGGATATTTTCGGTGAACTATCCACCGATCAGGGGATGGTTGCCGCAGATGGGAAGGTCAGGAAAATGACTTCTTTGCCCGAAAAATACGTGTACGGATGGATTTTCAGTATTCCAATTTCAGGATCTATGTCGGACGAAACAAAGAAAAACCTGAAAGCCTATAAAATGGAATGTTGTGAGCTGTTATATGCCCACTTCCATGGAGCCACCATCCAGCGCAAAGAGTTGGTCAAACAGAAAGCAGCTAACTATTATGAAATTGAAGCACTGAAAAACAAGGTGTTCTCAACTGACGAAGCAATACTATTAGCCGAAGCTGAACGCAAACAAAAGGCAATTGATAAAAGCCTGAAGAATACCGACTATCAACAATTCACCGAAGAGATGGATCTGTTTAAGCAGAACATCGAGAACAGCCCCATTTAAAATTTTTATTTCTCCTCCCGCGTACCGGTTAACCAGACTGGCGCGGTTTATTTGCCGGATTAGTTCAATTGGCAGAACGTTCAGTAGCTGAGAATGCTGAAAGATAAAACGGTTCGATTCCGGTTTCCGGCACGAAGATTTTGATTTTGGTTTTCTATGGGTATCCTGTTAACCAGACAGGACCTATGGAAATCAGGAAAAAAAACAAAGCGTCCCCCAAAGACTAAAAAAAACAGATGGAAGTCACAATCAGAATAATGCTAATCAATCGGTTCACGCCTACAGGACTTGACGATTATAAAAAGAACAGGTCAATGAAACTACCTGTTCATGCCAGATGCAGTGATGAAGATGAACTTAACCGGTTTGTCAAAACGATTAAGGTGTCAGATAAAAACAGGCTTTCTCAAACAATTGGAGAAGAGGTAACACGAATCAGGGCATGTGCAAACTTTAAGGTCGTAAACAGTGCTGACTACGGAGATAAGCTAATTGGTGAAATTGATGTTTGGGGGTACGGCGACTGGAGCTTCCAATGTTACATCCCTGTTAAATCGAACAAATAATATTACCCACGGTGGGCAGCCGTCGTTCTTATCTTAATTAACCCACGGCAATGGGAACACAGCCTAAAAAAAAGTGCGAGAGACGGCAATCTCTCGCACTAAGGCAAATAATATTTTTAGTCCAGTTCTAATGAAATAAAAAACAAAACAGTGCCTGACCATCCTGTATTTTCTTTATACGGATGGATGGTCGAAAGGTTTCAGAAAATGAAAAAATAATTTAATAAAACCAATAACAACCAAATCCATGACAGCACAATGTAAAACCAACAGCGGAGGATTCGACATTACCGGATTGACAATCGATCAGGTACACCAGATTAAGCTCTCCCTGATCCACCTCGCAAAGAAAAACCTTCCCAATACAACCAGGGACGAACGCTCCTTCAATGAAGCAATGGTAAAGAACATCAGCGATGCACAGCATCAGCATTGTTGCACCTCCGCAAAGCAATTATCATGAATGTTATAACAGTTGCCAAATCAATCAGCATCATCGTTTCAGTTACTGAAGCGGAATTGATTGTAAATGCTTTGCGCGATAAAAATGCCAAACACGAACTCGAGCGCACAATGACTCCACACCTAAAGGATCAGATCATCACTGCAATAATGCTGATCGAAGGGGCAATTCCTACACTAAAAGATACTCCTGAATTGCCGCAAGTGGCTTATGATTTTCAATCTTAACAACGCAACACTATGAAATTTAAGACAAAATTGAATGAGTTTTTCAATCCGCGTTTCACAACCACCGAGTTGGAAAACAGCAATACCCGGAGCAGGGTTATATACGAAATCACCAGCCTTATTTATGATGATGAGCGTCAACGCTTCCCTACCCGTGCAATTGGAAAAGTCACGACAATAGCTGGCACTAATCTTAATGTGGTATGGGATCAAAACGGGAAGTGCATGAAAGACGGCAAACGTCTTCCGGAGTATGACATTATCCGGGCAACCCAGAAAGAGACAGATGCATCAAGACCTGCTTTTGTAGCGATGGTTGGAATATTATTAATGGTAATCATCACTTTAATATTCGACTAATGGTAATAGCTGTAATTGGCGATTACGAGTCGCCTAAGTATCAGGAATTGCTTCAACGTGTAAAGATTTCAAAACCGGAAGAACACGTGCTTGATTTGTCGAGACACCAGAGTGTAAACTGGAAGAAGATGCTCGATGCCCGCTTTGCAGATATCGAAACTGCACACCAGGTTGTTATTTGCAGCGATTGGCGCATTCACTTCGATGCCAAGCGTGATATTACGCAGGCTCAGCTGCTCAATAAAGAAATATTCATCGATCGTGAGGGCCAGTTTTTACAGTTCCCCGAACATGCTCATATGATATGAGAAAGCACATTATCATATTCAGCACAGGCTTTGCTCAGGTATTCCTTGTATCAGCCAATACTTACTTTATAAGTCGCACTACATGGTTTGGAATCGCAGTCTGTGGATTCGGTATTTCCTACCTCTGGACAATTAATGTACGCCGGGTAACAATCGGAACGAAAACGGAACAAGTTATTTACGCTACCGGTGCAATGTTGGGAGGACTGACTGGGGTGATGATGGCTAAATTAATTAAACACGAATAATCTCATCATCTTATGATTCAAAATGAATTGCCACCGATGGAGTGGCCGGCAATCACTATCCTTATTTTATTGGTCTTGGCAGTTGTCGCAACAATCTTTTACGTCCGGTCAGTCACCAGAACCGGGTTCAATGATCCACCTGCAGGTGAAGAAGAAGACAACTCAATCGGTGAAGCTCTGAACTGGCGAAATGAACAGGAATTTAAATAATACAATCAATCATTAACTAAGTTTTTAGTTCTAATTATAAAATCAATTATCAATGAGTAATTTAGGAATCAAAGTAAATCTTAAGAAGTTAAAAAACGTCGCAATCATCGACGTGAAGGGACGCGAAACCACCAAACGTGGAGTATTTATCCCGATTGATGACAATTCATTATTTATCAGTGAAAAGGGATACTATTTAAACCTGGTTGCCTTCGAGATGAAGGATCACAAATATGACGATACACACCTGGTAAAGTTGAGTCTTGAAAAAGAGGTGTATGATGCAATGACTGAGGAAGAGCGAAACGCTCAACCAATAATCGGTGGAGTACGCCCCATTGTTGCTGCTAAATTTCAGACGGAAGCAGCAGGAACCGTGGATGCATCTGCGGGTGACGGTACAGATGACTTACCTTTTTAATTGCTGAATTATGCACAGGTTATTCGTAAATGAATGTCACAAGGGCTTAAGATTTGGAGATCTGTTCGCCGGAGGAGGTGGTGTGACAACAGGAGCATTGGCCGTTGCTGATGTACAAGTTGTCTGGGCACTGAATCACTCAAAAGTTGCAATTGAATGTCATGCCAAAAACCATCCTGAGACAAAACATTACCAGGCTGACATCAGGACTCAGGATGTGTCGGAACTCGAAGAAGTTGATGTACTGTGGGCATCAACCGAATGTACGCAACACTCAAAGGCTAAAGGGAATAAAAATAAGGAGATTGGCAGTTACACCCTTGGTTGGGAAATCCCTCGCTATATCACTCATTGTAAACCAATGGTGATCCATATCGAGAATGTTCCGGAATTTCTGAAATGGGGACCAATTGACGAAAACGGTAAACCGATTAAAAGTCGCGAAGGAGAAGAGTTCAATAAATGGGTTGAAGCCATTAAAGGCCTCGGTTATCCTAATTACGAACACCGTTTCCTGAATGCTGCCGATTTTGGATGCCCAACACGACGCCTCCGGTATTTCGGAATCTTCACAGTTGAAGGAGTAGAAATTAAATGGCCGAAACAAACCCATCAGGAAAAAGGGTTGATTGGATTAAAAAAGTGGGTGGCCTGCCGCGGTTATCTGAATCTTGAGAATGAAGGTGTTTCAATATTCGGTCGTGAATTCAACATGCAACTTCGTAAGCAGCACAGAAAGCCGCTTTGTCCGAATACTTTGCGACGTATTGCCGGAGGGATCAAACGTTTTGCCCCCGAAATGTATATGCTCATGACTTACCATGGCAGTGGTCACAATTGCCACTCCATTGATCAGCCAATAGCTACAATCGGAACCGTAGAAGCAAAGGTGCTGATCTCGTTTGAGAAGATGCAATTCATAACCGATCATTGCCACACTGATAATTACAATCATCCAGACGAACCGCTTAATCCACAATTAACCCGGGAGACAAAGCAACTGGCAACCATTCAGTTTATCAGCAAACAGTACAACTCTAATGGTCATCCCGAAGCGAATAACCAGTCGATTGATCAGCCTATCGGAGCATTAACCACTGAGCCAAAAAATCAGGTAGTAAGTGCAGAAGCAAGTTTTATCAGCCATCATTATGGAGTTGGTTATAATCAGTCGCTTGATTCTACTCTTGGAGCAATAACCACAAAAGAGAAGATCCAGTTTATATCTGCTTACTTCAATGCCGGTGGAAAACCGGAGTCGCAGAACCAGTCTATTGAAAGGCCATTGAATACTATTCTTACCTCGCAAAACAAAAAGGCAATCGTTACGGCCGGTAGCGATCTGTTTGATTTTGATGTCAAAATGAGATTTCTGAACGCTCACAGCGAGCTGGGGCCAATCATGGGATTCCCTACTGACTATTTCGAAGGATATTCGGGAAAAGTCGCAACAAAGATGATTGGCAATGCGGTGCCAACTCAAATGGCGAGAGCGCTGATCGGCATGACATCAAAGAGTATTGAGCAATTTAAAGAGGAGTTAATCTATTTATAATTATGGACTTCCAAACACCACACGAAGTGGCCAGCTATATGTGTGGATTAATTCCATCTGCTGCAGTAACAGTTTTAGAACCTACACCAGGTGAAGGGAATATTCTTCAGTACCTCGAAGGGTACGAGGTAACAGCTCCGGATAATTACTTTGACTTAGAGACCAATCGTTTTGATTGCATTGTAATGAATCCGCCTTTTTCATCAAAATCAGCTTACGGAATACCGGATGATTTGGAACTTAAAGGAATGAGGTTTGGATATTTCCTGCTCTCTGAATGCATGAAACGGTCTGATCATATCATTGCATTAATGCCATGGTTCACAATTGTAGATTCGGATGTGAGACTCCGGTACCTGAAATCATTTGGCATCAAATCAATTACCTCATTACCGCGAAAAACATTCCAGTATGCAAGAATTCAAACCTGTGTACTCGAATTGGAGAAAGGCTATTCAGGAGAAACGAAATTTCATGTATTCGATTTATTACAAAATAAGAATTAGAACTATGAAACCAAAAACTGAAAAACAATTACAGGCACAGATTGATCAATTCAATGGAGCTTGCCCAGTCGGTAATACAGTTAATCTAAAACTGGATTCAGGCAAAGTAATCGAGGTTACGACAACAAATAAGGCTTCTATCCTTGACAGACACACTGCTGTAATTTGGGTCAAGGAATTCAAAGGATGCTATTTGCTTGACAGGGTTAAGATCAGAAAGCCCAAATTAACATACGCTTTAAAATAATCAACCAGTATTTATAATTTAAAAACAACAAAAAATCATGGCTTTAAAAATTGAAAAAGAAACAGCAAAAAAGCTTTATCCTAATGTACCAGAATGGTACCAAAAGGAAATGGTAGCAGAATTCGGGGAAGAATTCTTTAAAAAAGAAGGCTACGAAAGCATCAAAACCTTTGATGATGCTTGCAGGGCAATCGGTACAACGGAGCTGGAGTTCAATGAAAAGTTTTCCATCCTTGGACTTGACATTGATACCTTAAATTATGAAAAAATTAAGGTGGTGGCGAAAGCCATCAATAACTGCTGGGTTCCCGACTGGAGTAATAGGGATCAATACAAGTATTACCCATGGTTTGAGGTCTTGTCTTCCGGGTTCGGTTTTTCGGATTCGTATTACGGCTGCACGTTCGCGAGTACGGGTGTCGGTTCTCGCCTTTGCTTCGAATCCTCGGAGAAGGCAAAATATGCTGGCACTCAATTTATCGACTTATACAAACAATTCTTACTCTAATACTTTAATAATCATGACAACAAAAACTAAAAAAACAGCAAAAAACGACGCAAAGTTTGATTTCAGAGCTATCAAAACCTTTAAAGATGCCTGCATAAAATTGGCATTAGATCCTTCAAAACTTCCTGATGTATCAATGATCCCAGAAGAGTTTGGCAAATCTATTCTTGCCGCTTATAAGTTGATGATCATCTACAAGGCCATCAACAACGAATGGGTTCCCGACTGGAGTAATAGGGATCAATACAAGTATTACCCATGGTATGGGGTCTTGTCTTCCGGGTTCGGTTTTTCGTGTTCGGATTGCGACTGCACGTACGCGGGTACGTATGTCGGTTCTCGCCTTTGCACTGAGACATCAGAAAAGGCAATGTATGTAGCTGAACAATTTAAGGCTGAATATCAGGAGTATTTTCTTTACTCCAAATAAATAAAAACGGTTGTATGCTGTTAGTGCTGTCAGTCTTGTCTTCCAGGTTCAGTTTTTCGAATTCGAATTACAACTACACGAACACGAATACGAATGTCAGTTCTCACCTATGCGATATTTTCAGCATAAGCCCTGCCCACATGGCAAAAAACAACAATTTGAAATGAGCGTTGGTAGCTCAATTGCGAAAACGATCTTTTAAAGCAAAGGCAAAAGACATGAAAAGAATAGGAAATTTATATGAAAGGATCTGCAGCATTGAAAATATTCAATTGGCAGATTCATTGGCCAGAAAAGGAAAGTCAAAACAACCTGGAGTGATCGTTCACGATCAAAACCGTGATGGGAACATCCAACAGCTTCATGAAATGCTGACGAATAAAAACTACAAAACATCAGAGTACACGACGTTTACAATATGGGAGCCAAAAGAACGCTTGATATTCAGGCTGCCATACTTCCCTGATCGCATTACTCATCACGCGATCATGAACATCCTGGAGCCTGTTTTTATTTCAACTTTCACGGCGGATACATACTCTTGCATTAAAGGCAAAGGTATTCATGCAGCTGCTAACACTGTTAAGAAGGCATTGAAAGATACCTACGATACCCGTTACTGTCTGAAACTCGACATAAAGAAGTTTTATCCGAACGTCGATCATGACATTTTAAAACAACTTTTGAGACGGAAAATTAAAGACAATGATTTACTGGATCTGCTCGATGGGATTATCGATAGTGCTGCCGGTCTTCCAATCGGCAATTATCTCAGCCAGTACTTTGCCAATTTCTACCTGACTTATTTCGATCATTGGATGAAAGAAGTAAAGGGAGTAAAATACTATTTCAGGTACGCGGATGATCTTGTGATTCTATCCGATAATAAACCATCTCTACATCAGTTACTTTCTGAAATCAAGTTGTACATGACTGATAATTTAAAACTTACCATAAAGAATAACTATCAGCTTTTTCCGGTTGATGCCAGGGGAATTGATTTTGTGGGTTATGTTTTCCGACATACACATACGCTACTCAGGAAAAGCATCAAGCAAAGTTTTGCCCGGATGCTGGCTAAAAATAAAAACGATCAATCCACCGCCAGTTACAAAGGATGGGCATCACATTGTAACAGCAAGCACTTATTAAACAAATTATTGCATGAAAAACTTTAGTCAATTCAATATAAAGCCTAAGACAAAAGGTTTTGAAGGCGACAAAATAAAAATGTCGAAAATACTGAATCGTGAAATTGTAGTGCATCACTTCAAGATTGAAGATTCAAAGGTTTTCAAGAACAAGGGATCAGGGAAATGCCTTCACCTGCAAATATCAGTTAACAGTGAGAAGCATATCATTTTTACTTCTTCCAGCTTTCTGATTGAAGCAATACAGCAGGTTCCTGAAAATGGATTTCCGTTCACTACAGTTATTGTAGAAGAAAATGAAAGATATCTATTCACATAAAAAAACACTTAAAATCAAACTTATCATGTTTCACATTATTTCATTGACACACACCAACAAAGGTGACAAGTTTATCACACTTTGGAGACCTAACAACGCCGGGTATTGCTACTCTAAAGAGATGGCCGGAAAGTATGAAACTCCCGAACCGGGTTATCATGATTCAGATTCCAACATGCCAATTTCCGAAGAGGAAGCTGATAAACTATTCATGCAACTCCCATACGATGGTGAATTAAAAACCATGATCCCAAATTGTATTCGCGTGTGGGATGCTCTTGACGTTAAAATGACAAAGCACGGATTACAGAAATTACCAGTTAAAATTTAAATAATCAAACTCATTATGAAAAACATTGAAGCACTTGAAAGAATTGATCAGGCCAATGGAGCCAAAATTGAAAAACTGATTTGGATTGCAGGATCGTTCGAAGGCAGTGAACTCACTGACCTTCTAAGCGAATTGGATGATGATCAATGGAAAAAACTATTTCCGGAAATTTTTCAAAATAAATACTTCGAAGAAACCAGAGATGATATAGAATGGGTCAAAGGATTATTGGTAGACTTTAAAAAATTGGGTCTAATCGCTGAAGTTAATATTCCTACATGTGATTGTTTCTCCTATACAAATGGAAAACCAACCAGCTGGTCTTCACATCCTGGTATTTGCAGAATTGAATATATCTATGCTGAAACACTCGAAGATCTAATGTCTGAAGTTGAAAAGGTTGCAGAGAAGCTTTTCAAGGAATATGTCAGAGCAGACAAGAAAAAACTAAAAAAGAAGATTCAGTAATCATGAAAATATCAGAAGCTCTCGAAATTGTCGGTAATCTGGCAGACTGGCACCTGAACGCTATGGGGATTAACCCTAAAACGCTGAAGAAAATTGATTATTCGCTTGATCAAATGATTAAAGCGAATAAGATTGTCGAGAAGTACGACAAACGACAAATGGTGAAACCCGGACGGAGAACCATGCATGTAACATTAGATGACCGGTTAATTGCCGCTCAATATGTTGCAATGAATTTTACAGCAGATTACTGCAACCAGGCTGAACCAAAGTCCGGCGTTAACGGCAAACTTGTATTTGTCCTTTGTTCAACTGAGTGATCAGCCTTTATTCCAAAATTCTTTAATACTTAAAAACCATGCCATCATTAAGCTTTCAAAAACAATTTGTCCCGGGTATCCTTGCGATGCTTGATAAGGACTATGCTACCCGGCTTAAAATTAAGCCTAAGACTACGACCATCCGGGCAACCCGAAAGAGACCTTTCAAAAAAGGTGATAAGCTATTCCTGTTCTCCGGACTCCGGACAACGAGTTGCAAGAGATTGGGTACAGTTATCTGCCTAAAGGTTGAAGATATTGAGATATCGGAATTTAACGGTAACCACATTCTCAAACCCGCGATCATGTTCAAACTCGATGGATCAACTCTTTCAAGGAGCCAAATACAAAACATTGCATCGGGTGACGGATTTGAGAAGTGGGAAGATATGATTACCTGGTTTCGGAAAAACCATGGCCTACCATTCACTGGCCAGCGGATCCACATGGATAATACTTACGATCGCAAGTATTACCTGCACAAAAAAACAAAAGATCTGAACCTAAAGGTCAGGTTGACAAAACTTGAAAAGACGATCGAGATTACTTCCGATCAGGTCGAAACAGTCCGCAAGAGCAAGCACATCACCGAACTTGCCCGAAAGCATCAGTATGGAGTACAAATCATTAATCCTTTATTCAAATGAAACTAATTATTTATCACGGCAAACAAGGCACAGGAAAAACTAATCAATTGTTATCTGCAGCAGATACAATACTTCATCCGGGTTTGGAAACGCAAATGATTGTAAGGGAAAGGCTTATTGTAATATCTCATCAATTAAAGTATCGCTTTATCGATGAATTTAATTTTGAAAATGATTTAAACCTTATCGATCCTTCTGAATGTGATACCCTAAATATCTCCACTCAAAATCTTCCGGAAAATTACATTGAGATTTTGCATAATAGATTTGGATCAGCAGTTGAGATTTTCAGGGTAAGAGAAACCATGTTTCCAATTTGCAACTACTTATCAGAATTTCATGGAAAAATAGTTGCAGACGACCTGGCTGGACGCAGGACAGTTTTCCAATCAAGAGATGAGGCGATCATGATATTATCGTCAAGGATTACTCCTATTGAAGTTGGAAAAACTATCGAAAAGACAATTACCGTAAATCTCGTCGCATTCAGTTCAGCTGTAGTCTTAATGATTTGTCACCGGTTCTATTACGCAAATAAAAATAACCGGCTAAGTACTGCCTGGTGTTTGGCAGGAGCCAAGCTATTCGGAACCGAGCATGAAGATGAAATAAAAAAGGCGGAAAAATACATTACTGCAAAAGGTAAAAAAAGCAAGCGGGTATATGTATCGATAGTAAATTTATAAATCCTATATCCAAATGAACGATACTGCCACAGCAACAGAACAGGAAATCATCACCATCCCCCAGGGAAGGAACCGATCACCTTACTTTCATATTATTCAGCCGTGCCCCGGAATTGAATTCAAGATTGGCCAGCCAATACGCTGCAAGAATCCAAAAACACACCAGATCACGACAGGTGTTGTGACAGAACATTACTGGACAATCGCATGGACTGAAATGCCGCTTTGGGCAAGGGTGAAATTACTTGAGATTTATGGTGTAGAGCCCGGGTTACTTCGGACTGCCTTACTTGCATCGGATCCCGGCTTTAAAGATGACTGGGCCAGACTAATACTAATCCGCGAAACTATTTGAAACTATGACCATTAAAGAAGCAATAGACAAACTAAAGGAGAACATCGTTGAAGTGGTGAGTCACTACGTTGAATTGAAACAACATGGCCGAACACACGAAGGTTGCTGTCCTTTTCACAACGAGAAAACGGCATCATTCAAGGTGTCGGAGGCAAAGGGCATCTTCAAATGTTTTGGTTGTCAAAAAGGTGGAGATGCAATTTCCTTTATTATGGAACATGACAAGGTTGAGTTTATGGATGCTGTGAAAATTGGTGCCCGAAAACTAAACCTACAGGTTGATTGGAACGAGGATAAGAAGGATTTTAACGTGGCAGAATACCAGCACAAAGAATCACTCCGGATCCTTTGTGGTAAGGTGGCTACTTATTATCAGCAATGCCTGCGCGAAAGCAAAACAGCATCCGATTATATCACAAGCCGTAATTTCAAGATTGATGAAATTGCGGAAGAGGATCTGCTGATGATCGGGTATGCTCCATCCGGAAATATACTGCTTGAGTGGGCGAAGATAAATAACATCAACATTTCGCTGCTGAAGGAAGCTGGACTGATTGCCAGAAATGAAGACCGTCAGCAGGATTACGATTTCTTCCGCGACCGCATCATGTTTCCAATCTGTGAAAAGACCGGCAAAGTAATTGGGTTTACCGGCCGTGATCTCACCGGCAAAAAAGGGATCGCAAAATACATGAACTCGCTTGATACGGAGATATTCCGCAAAGGAAATGAACTGTATGCACTGAACGTGGCCAGGCAACAGATCAGGGTTGAAAATCGGGTGTATATGGTGGAGGGCAATTTCGATGTAAAGCGATTGCACTCAATTAGTGTATTGAATGCAATCGCACCATGCGGAACTGCACTCACCGTCGATCAGATCAGGTTATTAAAAGGCTATACCAAAAACGTGACCATCATCTACGACGGTGACGAAGCCGGACGTAAGGCCATCGACCGCAATGGGGAATTGCTCGTGAAGGAGCAATGCAATGTGATGGTGATGGAAATCACCAAAGGCGAAGATCCTGACACCTTGTTTACTTCGCTCGAAAAGTTCGACGAATTCAAAGAAAAAGCCCAGACCGATTACATTGTTTACAAAACAACAAATGGTGTCGATAAGTGCAAGAACCCCGCCTTTAAGTCTGAGTTTATGAAGGAGGTTGCCGGGCTCATCATGCGTTATGATGAACCATCGACGCACGAGGTTTACCTTGATTTCGTCTCCAAAATTATCAAGCCTAAAAAAGCCTGGCAGGACTACCTTAATAATATTTCTGCAGAGAAAACACCGGTCGAGAAAAAAAGATTCATCCCTGACGGACTGGATTTGGCTGATGTTGACGAACAGGGTTTTTACGTGCAGAAAAACTGTTATTTTTTTAAGACCAAGGACGGGTTTATTCAGCGCAGTAACTTTTCATTATCGCCCATCTTCCATATCGAAAGCACAATTAACGCCAAACGGTTGTACGAAGTGACCAATACCACCGGGATGACACGCGTTGTGGAGATTCCTCAAAAGGATATGATCAGTTTGTCGGCATTTAAACTACATGTTGAGAGTCTTCCAAAGTGCTGGTTCGATGGATCCGAGACTGACCTTAACCGATTGAAACGTTGCTTATTTGAGAAAACGGAATCCTGTAAGGAGATTACACAGCTTGGCTGGCAGAAAGAAGGTTTTTGGGCATGGGGAAACGGGATATTCAATGGTGATTTCATTAAGGTTGATTCGTACGGGATTGTACAACACAACAAACGCAATTACTATATCCCTGCCTTTTCAAGCATCTATAAAAACGAGGAAAACCTGTACCAGTTTGAGCGCAAATTCATTCATACCGAAGGCAATGTCACGTTGAAGGAGTATGCTACAAAGTTTGTGAAAGTTTTTGGCGATAATGCCAAAATCGCGCTGTGCTTCTATTTTGCAGCTATCTTCCGGGATATCATTGTGAAGAAATACGGAAATTTTCCAATTCTGAACATGTTTGGTCCAAAGGGAGCGGGTAAAACAGCGTGTGCCGAAAGCCTTGTGCAGTTTTTTGGACGTTTATCCAAAGCGCCTAACGTTCACAACACGAGTAAGGCTGCTCTGGGAGATCACGTGGCCAGCGCATGTAATGCCATTGCCCACATTGACGAATACCGCAACGACATTGAGATGGAGAAACGCGAGTTTCTGAAGGGAATGTGGGATGGTGTTGGCCGTACCCGGATGAACATGGATAAGGACAAAAAGAAAGAAACCACTTCGGTTGATCAGGCGGTTACTCTTACCGGTCAGCAGATGGCCACTGCCGACATTGCATTGTTTTCGAGGTTTATCTTCCTGTCGTTTACACAGACTGAATTTACAGAAGCTGAGATCATCGAATTCGATAAACTCAAAGAAATTGAGAAACTCGGGTTAACACATATCACACATCAGATCCTCCGGTTAAGAGGCATATTTCAGGATACATTCTTTACGAACGTAAAAGAGGTAACCGAGAAAATGCGCGAACTGATGGGCAGTGAAATCGTTGAGACGAGAATATTCAACAACTGGTTGTTTCCTTTGTCTGCATATGTCACGCTGAACATACATCTCGAATTGCCATGGGATGTGCACGAAACCATTAAGCTGGCCGTTCGCCTTATGATTGCGCAGAACAAGGAAACCAAAAAGAATGATGACCTGGGTAACTTCTGGAAGGTGGTACAGGTACTGATCAGCTCGAACATGCTGTTTGATGAGGGTGATTACAAGGTGGTGTGCAAAGACAAGCTCATACGAACTTACTTCGAAAACGGAGTATGGGGTAAGGAACCGGTAGAACTATCCGGAACAACAGAATTACTTTACCTGACCACGAGCAGGGTATTCTCTTTGTATAAGACACAATGTATTCGTGAAGGCGATAAGCCATTGCCTGAATCGACGATCGCGTATTATCTCAAGAACTCCCCGGCATTTATCTGCGAGACGAAGAAGGAAAGTTTTAAAAAGATAGATCCAAAGACAGGTCAGCAGGAGGAAAACTGGGAAACGAAGGAGAAGAAGCGCACAAGTACCACAGCATTGGTATTTCATGCAGCCAAGACAGGACTCTCATTCAGCACGAGCATTCCTGCCGGAGGTGTAATAAATGCCAATGCCGAAGGTGTATTGAATTTCCCGATGAACGGCGTGAAAGAAGATTTACCTTTTTGATTTTTTCGAAACCCCCCGCACCCCCCGATAAAAAAATCAGGTAAAAGGAAAGTTTTGGAAATTGAGAAAAAACTATTAAAAAATTGCTCAGTGGCAACATTTACTTACTTCGCTTACTTCGCTACTTTTTTAATAATAATATAATACTTAAAATAATGATATATAATAAAATAAACATCAAAAACAGCGAAGTAAGGCCTTACTTTTTCCGACTTCGCTTACTTCGCCTTACTTCGATTTTGAAATTTTACAACAAATGATATTTACTTACTTCGCTTTTTTTAGCCTGTATTAAAATAACAGTCAATTAATTAACCCGAGCGAAGTAAGCGAAGTAAGAAAAGTAAGCAAAATACGTCCCCAGCCTAAAAAAATATTTTTTTTTGCGAAAAAGGGGCAAAAATCGACAAAAACCCAAATTATTAATATTAAAAAACATGGAAAAACAAATTATTGAACAAAAAGTAATGACGATTGAGAGATTGAAAGAATTGCGATCGGAAATGATCAAAGATCTAAATCCGGAACGCGAAATTTTTGAAAAGGCCCGGCAAAAGTGGGATAACTATTGTTCCATTTTTGAGAAGAAATTTTTGATTCAACTGAATCTATATTTTGATCAAATATTGACCGATAAGAATGGTGAAACGGTCAGAATTGGTGATGTATTAAGATGTGGAAAGTTGCTGTACAAGGTAGTGGACCGTAGTCTTCAGATTATATTTGGTGAGATACTTAACAATCCAAGAGTTTTGGTTGTCAAAATAAGTAAAGAAGGAACCATTAATCCAAATGCCCGAAAGATGGATATTTTCAAAAGCGAATTAGTTGATTATGAAATTGTACAATCATGACTACAATAAGTCTATGTCGCCCGGTCCCTGCCCTGCCGGAAGCAATCACCAGGGATCTCCTGATTGTGCAGATGCTAACCCTTGAGCAGCACTTAAGATCAACACACCCGATTTTTGAAGAGGATCTATATATGGGACTTCTTGATAAGCTGGCAGTAATTTATTACCAGGTCAACCATTTTCCTGTTGGCAGGAGAATGGAAATTGAAAGCAGTATCCAGCCAGAGTGGGTAGCACCCGAAAGGAAGTATCAAAGAATAATTATTAATCAATTATAAATCAAGAAAATGAAAACTTTAGAAACATCAGCCTATTTAGAGTACGAACAAGACAGGAAACAACCTGTAAAGTATCAGACACCAACCGATTGTTACATTGATTGGTACAAAAAAGGAGCTAAAGAAGCCCAGCGTTGGATCCCAACAATTGAAGAATTGCCCGAACATAGATTAGTTGTTTTAGCCCATGTTCCAATAATAGACTATCCCTTTATTTTTTGTTATGATCAAATTAAAAGTAAGTGGTTTCAATTATATGATGGTGAATTTTATGAATCAGAAATAACACCAACTAACTGGAGACCAATAGAACGATCTTAAAAAACTAAAAAAGCATGAAAGCAATCATTGATTTTGCAACCTGGTACTCAGGAATGGAAAGAGCCAAAGTTGAAAAGGCATATCAACGCTACCTGCGTGAAACAAAAGTGGACAACAAAAGCTCCAGCTTGGATTTTTGCGAATGCGATCCACCTGGCAAAAGTAAATTTTTGGATTTTTGTTTTGAATGCGGTAAAAGGTTTAAAGATGAATAATATAAAACTTAATGTAGCGGTTGAAATCAGGTGGGAGAACCGCTACTCCTCCACAATGGAGGACGATAAACAGGGCCGATGGGCCAGGGTTGCATATGCCGGCAGATTTAACGGTTTTGGTTTTTACCGGAAGAAAGTAAGTTGCTGGGACATAGCTTGGGTAAAGAAATGTCAGGATAAATTCACTGTTCATACCCACTTCCCAACTATAACGGTTGGAGTCTTCGATACCGTGGAGCAGGCAAAAGCAGCTGTTGAAAAGGATTTCAGGTGGTTTATTGAAATGTGTATAAATAACTAATAATCAATTAATAATTAAAAAATGGTACAACAACCGAATGTAGATAATACTGGATTGCCACCAAAACCAACGATGACACGCGAAGATCGCGATAGAAAACAATTTGAAGTTGCCAGATATTGGGCCGACGATGAATTGTCGAACCAACGGGTATACATTGCCGAAAACAATTTTTTTGAGAAAACAAATCACGCAGACTTATTGGATGCAAGATGTTTATATAAAATGATTCTCAAAGAAATTGAGGAACACAATTCTAAAGTCAAAACCAAGCAAACGCTTCGCCAGAACTTAAGGTATTCATCGAAATGGAAATCGAGTAAGGTTTTTTCGGGTATGTCAATTCCAATTAAGCAAATTGACAAATTGATAAATGATAACCCGGATAAAAACTCATATGAATTATATAGAATGCTTAAAGGGTGGTAACAAAGGATTAAATAATTAATTAGAAATCAAATAATTAACCATATGCATTTAGAAAAACAAGTCTGTACCCTGGAGCAGGCTAAGAAGTTGAAAGAGTTGGGAGTAAAACAGGAATCCTTGTTTTATCACACGAACTCCGAAAAATGGGGTGTAATGCCCAAAAGCAGTATTGATTTTACAGGAGATCCGTGGGCTGCTTTTACTGTTGCTGAATTGGTTCAAATGAATCATAACTGTTTCAATATTGATTACTCCGAAAAGATCATGAATTGTTATTATTCACAAACATCGGTAGACGAAAATTATAGTGCACAATTCACTTATTATCCAACATTCGCGGAAGCATGTGCAGCAAAACTGATCAATGCATTGGAAAGAGGATGGATATCGGCTGAAGAAGTTAATGCCAGGCTGATGGCTTGACGGATTAGTAGTATTTAATTAATCACCAAATAATTAATCAAATGAAAAGAATCGAATTTAAAAAATTATCAAAGGATATTATTGCCGAAGGGATTACAATTGAACTGCTTGAAAAAGTACAAGACTCCGGTAAGTTTTCCCCTGCAATGTTTCAGCCAGGAGACGATCCGGTAACTTTAATTAAAGCAAACGACCAATTCTTTTGGGTGCAATTACCTGACGGGTCATTTCTAAAGGACAAAAGGAATCTAATGACCTTTGATGTTAAATCCTGTATTATCGCACGTGCAAGATACTGGACGCTGTTTTCTGATGTCGAAACATCAATGGATAATGCTCGAAAAGCAGCAGCAAAAGAAAAGGAAATCAACGAAGAAGTTAAGAGGATTACAGCTGATGTAAAAAAAGAAGCGGAGGAGGTTATTAAAAAATACCGCAAAATTGAATCAATGGCAGGAGTCAGTAAACCTGACGTTTTCTATTCGATACTAAAGGATCTGAACCCTGCAATGTTTGAATTCAAGGAAAAGAACGCAATCCAATTCATTACCGACAATCCAACATTTAAAGGTTACGTTGAATCGCTTGAAACAAGACTAAAATCAGAAGATTACGACAGTTTGTATATGAGTCTTAAGACCGATGGTCTACCGCTTTTAGCTTCTTTATCAAATGATAATTTAGGTATATTGAAACAATTCTTCGCACCTGAAAAAATTGGATCGACAATTGAATTGATTAAAGGGCAGAGCCATATTAAAAACGTTGCGATGTTCAATGTGAACCAACGATACTTGTAAAAATGTTTAGTAATCAATAAAAATCACATTAATATGAATAGAACAGAGCAATTATTAGTGATACTCTCCGAAGAATGTGCAGAAGTATCGAAGGAAGTAAGTAAAGCTTTAAGGTTCGGTTTAAACGACCGTGAACTCAATTCAATTTATTCCAACAGAGAAAAGATAGCAAATGAGTTTAATGACTTATTCGCTGTTATGTTAATGCTGAAAGAAGATGGGATATTTACAGATGGTGAGTTGCTTGCCTCAAATAGCATTGAAAGTAAAAAGGTTAAAGTCGAAAAGTGGCTTAAATATTCCAAAAAGGTTGGAACGCTGTCATAAACTGACGGCCAACATACAAATAGCCGCATTCCTCCCAGTTTTGCGGCTATTTCTTTGTTGTATAAATAAAATACTGTATATTTGAATGTTCCTGCCAGCCGTGGGGTATCATTAACTCAAATGAACCCTAAATTCCTATGAAATTTAATGTAACAGTTCCCTGCAAACCCTATGTAAAACGCTTCCTTGAAAATAATTACGGCAATCCGGTTGATTTCCGTAATCATCCAAGGGAGAATGAGATGTTTAACCGCATGCTCAAAAAGCCTTGTTACGACGAGGAAAACAAATACAAAAACGAACTCTGCCTGCACACCCATTCAGTTGAGATTGTGATATCGGAGCGCAACTTTTACCGCCATGGATGGGAGTTATCGAAAACCGATATCGTTTCGTTTGGAAAGTATTTCGAGAAGAATGCCAAAATGCTTATGCGTACGGTGATCAGTACCTATATTAGTTTTGGAACCCCAACCAATGTTGCGATCGTAAAGTTTCAAACCCGGTTCCAGATGGAAGAGGAGTACTGGCCATTCGATAGTATCTCTCGCGATTTCTTCCGGTACAAGACAAATAATGAAATCGACTTTAATCAGTTTGCTTTTTGCCATCTCGAACGATTGATCCTGGTAAACATGTCGAACGCCGGAGCGATAACCGCTCACGCGGTGAAAACCCATGAAAAAAGAATGGTGGCATCTCTTTAAAAAATTCACTAAAATCAATTAAATACATGCGGAATCTGTCAGTGATCACTGACAGATTCTCTAAACAAAAAAACCATGAAGACAATCAACAAACAGACCGAGAATATGGGGGGAGTTCTCCGGTTGTGGGCAGTACTCCCTTCTGATATCAGTGTATCCGGAAAGCAGGTAACCATCGCCTCCGACGCCAACGTTGTGGACATTTACACCAGGGAGGACTCTGCCAGCTTTTCGGAAGATCTCGCGAAGTCATTTGCCGGTAATGCTTATAAGGTTGAGATATCGGCGATAGTTCCGTGCGATACTGCCGACACCTTGAAGCAAATATCCGATATGGAGCGACGGTGTAAGTACCTGGTGATTTATCAGGATGGTAATGGGAGTTATAAACTGGCTGGCACAACCAAGGTACCGCTTCGCTTTTCAGCCAAAGCCACAACTGGTGGTTCAGCATCGGGACTCAATCATTATGCGATCACATTTGCCGGGCTTCAACGTACAAGGGCCATCTTTATCGATAACCCATTTACGTAAACCCCTTAAAAACTAAGTATTTTCTGCTTGAATAGGCGGTACATGTCCTTTGTACCGCCTTTTTTGTGACTTACTCTTGCTGAAAATAGGCAAGAAAAATGAATTACGAATTTATAAAAGATGTAATTGGATCTCCCTGGCAGATCGAACCTCAGACGCTCAACAGGCTTTATCCTGTTTTCCGTGGAATGTTCAGTGGTCTCCAGATTGATAAAGGAAGCGAACCTTCCAATCATTTGCCTTACGTTTTATCAGCAGCAACCCGCGATATCGTAATGGGTTATTATGCCGATGATCAGCCAGAACTGCAAGAGACGGAAAAGCCAAAAGTAAAAGTGGTAAACGTTTTGCCTGTTCGTTCTGTATTGACAAAGCACGATCAGACATGTGGTCCGGTCGGTACCCGCACATTGGCACACCGGTTACTCGAAGCCGATGAAGATGAAAATGTAATCGGTCATATTCTTTTGGTTGAATCGGGCGGTGGACAGGCTACAGCTGTTCCCGAATTAACTGATGCTATTCTAAAATGCACGAAACCTGTTGTTGCGTGGATTGATGGGATGGCTGCTTCGGCTGCTTATTACGTTGCCTGCTATGCCAAAGAAATTATTTCGGGCAGGGAAATGGATATGATCGGATGCATCGGAACGATGACCCAGTTTGAAGGTCGTAAAGCAAAATCACCTGAAAACAGTTTTGGAGAGATATCGGTCACCATTTATGCCGATGGCAGTGAAGAAAAAAATGAGGATTACGAAAAAGCGATCAATGAGTTTGACTTCACTTTGATGAAAGAACGGATGCTTAATCCGTTTAACGACAAATTCAAAGCCGATGTGTTGGCCAACCGTCCAATCGTATTAGAGGAACAATTGAAAGGCAGGACTTACTTTGCCAGGGATGTTGTTGGCTCACTCGTTGATTCAATTGGCCCTCTTAATTCAGCCGTTGACCGCGTACTTGAACTTGCAAATTTTCAAACCGCTCCCGAAACCGGTAGCACTCAACAAATAATAAATTCTAAAAGAGAGATGAAACAATTCGCACATTTAAACACTGTGCTGAACATTCCATCCCTTGAAGCTACAGAAGAAGGTGCTTTTCTGAACGAAGAGCAGCTGCAATCGGTAGAAGAAAGGCTTGAATTGAATCAGCAACTCGTTACTGAGCGCGATGGCGCAGTTAGTGAACGAGACACAGCTACCACTACGCTGGGAACAGCTCAGGCAACTATTGCCGCAGCTTACGATCCGTTCAACGCGATCGATCCGGCTATCGCATCGGCAGAAACGCCCGAATTAAAGGCCGCCGCAGTTCGCACATTGCTTGCTGCACGCCCTGCTACCGCTCCTATTGGAAATCTTGGAACCCAGGATGAAATTGTAACAGACCCAGAAGTTGATTGGGAAGCCATCAACAATCTGCCGCACAACAAACTTGTTGACGCAAACTCTTAATTATTTTCTATAGCTATGATTACTACTTCTGCAATCGTTCAAGAGTACGGCGCATTTTACGCTGATGCAGGACAGAACAAAAAAAGGATTCTGTCTTTACTCTCCCAGGGCCGCGAAATTACAACTCTCGCAACCCCTATTAAAACGGATGACACGATTTTCCGTTTGGCTAATGCAAGCTTTCGCTCATTGGTGCAGCCCTTCCAAAAAACATTTACCCAAAAAGGTGGTGTTGACATCGTTCCTAACGAGATCCGGGTATTCCGTTTCAAGATTGACGATGAGTTTATGCCCGACGAATTGTATGGTACCTGGTTAGGTTTCCTTGCAAAAGGTGGATTGGATCGTAAAGACTGGCCATTTGTAAAATGGTTGATCGAAGTGTATTACAATGCCCAGATCGATCAGGACATGGAACTGAACGAATATTACAAGGGTGTTTATGCTGCTCCCGTTGCCGGTACTGCCGGTGTCAATGGAACCGGAATGGACGGTTTGAAAAAACTGCTTCAGACAGGTGTTGATGCAGGTACAATTAACTCTGTAGTTATTGGTGCTTTGAATGCAGCCACGATTTTCGACCAGGTTGAAGCCTTCACCGATAAAATCGCTGAAGTGTACCAAGGCATTCAGATGGATGTTTGCATGAGTAAGCTTTGGGCTAAGAAATACCTTCAGGACAAACGTTCACAAGGTTTCTATCAGAACAAGTCTGACAAGGAAATCAATACGGGTATTGATTTCACACCACAGAATGTAAAAGGTTTGGCCTGTATGGTTGGAACTGACGACATTTTCTGCACTCCGTCAGAAAACTTCCTGCATCTCTCTCCAATTACCATGAGCAAAAACAGCTGGAAAATTGAAGAAGCCAAACGTGCAGTAGCCGTTATGGGCGACTGGGCTGAAGGTTTAGGATTTGGTATCAACCAGGCTGTTTGGACAAACATCCGTCCTACAGGATCTATCTAAAAAATAATCTTCCCGTCCGTCAAACGACGGACGGGAAGTATTTATAAAAATTTAAATAAATATCTGATATGATAGATTTTACCAATATTGACAAGAATCTTCCCAACGGGGAGAATATGGGCGGGATCACTCAAAAAGTTTATTTTGGGTATCATGCCGATGTGGCCACTTTCCCAACCAAACCGGTTGCACCGCTGACGATTGAAACATCAGCCGTACTTACAGGCGAACTGGCGATGAAAGCCGGGAAACGCATGTGGGAAATGTACCTGACCGACGATACGGGCGAATTCAAGATTGAACCGGTTGGTGAAGTTGATGGAAAATCATTCGTCGAACACCTTACGCTGTTTCACCCTGGACTGCAAAAGAGGATCATCGGATTTATCAACGCAGCCAAGAACGAGAACCTTGTCTTCGTTGTTGAAGACAGCAACGGAAATAAGTTTATCATGGGTGATAAACTTCGTCCCGCAATATTCGCTGGCGCTCCCGATGGTTTTGGTACCGGCAAAGGTACGGCAGCACGCGCTGGTCTCTCGCTTGAGTTTACCTACAAAACATCGAACGTCTACCAGTACACGGGTAATGTTCCGTTGACTGAAGCAAGCGTATAAAACTACTCTTATGTGGAAATTGTATTTCAGATTCATAAAGCTAATGCCAGGCAGGGTGATCACTTCACTATTTGGCGATATTGATTTCAGCAGCGATAACATCAACATCGAGACCATTAAAAAGCTTTATGAAACCGATTTTCCTTATCTGGAAATTACGGAATTAGGCAAAAAGGAACTGTATGGCATTGATCCGGTAACGGAAACTACAACAGTCGCCGAAAAACCCAAAGCCGTAAGAAAACAAAAGGCACCTCGCAGCATTTCTTAATACTTTTTTTCTTTCAACAAAAAACCCGGTCAATCGATCGGGTTTTTCTATTCTCCCCTTCTCTCCGTCAATAATCTGTCCTTTCTACCCGTTTTTCTACCCGTTATTTTTATGATCAAAATAAATAACGATGGTTTGGTTCTTCACCCCTTACGCTTTTAACAGAAAACTTTTCGATGCATGGGATCAATACATGAGCATTGTGCAAAATCCACAGGACTGGGTTTGCATGATGGATGGTGATGTTGCTTTCTTCCGGAACGACTTTGGACATCACATTGAGAAGTATACAGAAAAATATCCCGACGTTTCAATCTTCTCGTGTTATGCAAGCCGGAGCGGCACCGCGTGGATGATGCCAGCCATTAACCAGTTTGACAGTAAAAATATAATTGTGCACAGGGAGATAGCCGAAATTCACGCCACAACACAAACGCTCGACCTTGAAATCATCAACCGGCGCGTGACCGGTCACCTGATGGTGATGCAGAAAGCAACCTGGTTAAAGTTCCGCGATAATATACAGGCAGCTTCAGCAGGTCGCGATCTGTATGGCATCGATACCATCATCTGCACACAAATATTGAATGGCGGAGGAACAATTGCAATGATGAAAGGACTTTATGTTTTTCACTATTACAGGCACCTTGAAGGCAGAAATAATAAAAGTCACCTGGTATGATCGACAACAAAAAGATTTGCCTGATAACGCCTGACCGGAATGACCGGCCAGAGTTTCTGAAGCATTGCATCTGGCAGATGGAACGGCAAACTCTTCGGGCAGGCGCACATTTTATTATTTCCGATCCGGCCATCGAAGGTGTGGTGGATATCGTTCCACGCATTAAAAAAGGAATTGCACTGGCCAAGGAAATGGGATTCGAATATTGCTTCATTATTGAAAATGACGATTACTACCCCGATGATTATATTGAGAAGATGAGCAGCCATTTTGATGGAGGTGCCGGGATTGTCGGAATAGCCGATACGACTATTTACAGTCTTCAGTATAATAATTACAGAATGAGCCAGCATCCGGGGCGTTCGTCGCTGTTTTGCACAGCTTTCGAAAGCAGCGAACTGGATAATTACACTTGGCCAGATGATACCCTCTTATACTTCGACATGCATCTCTGGAAGCATCAGTGTAAAAAAGAATTTGCAACCCTTCAACACCCACCAATCGGCATAAAGCATGGTCAGGGTTTCTGTCCGGGTAATTTTCATAATGGCATTTCGAATGGAGCACCGATGAAAAGATTTGTTGACGATAGCAACCAGGAGTGGCTGAGAAGCCGCGTAAGAAAAGAGAGTTTTGAATTCTATCAGAAATTTCAACCTTAACGTGCAGTGGTATGCACATAAATATTTAGCGAAATGAGTACAAAAGTAAAATGCAGATGCATCTCCAAAAAAGAGGGCCAGAATTGGGATCCAAAAAATCCAATCAGCACCGCTATTGAGTTGGCGGTTCCTTACGACCAGAATTCAATCTATTATCAGATGTCAGGTGGCACGGGATTAGTTTTAAACACCGTCAATAAGGCGGCTGCCGATATGTTTAAAATTGGTTCTGATTATGATATTGTAATCAGTCCGTCTGAGGCTGAGTAGTTTATTATTAACTATTTAAATTTTAAAATTATGAATTTCGGGAAAGCAATTGAAGCAGTTAAAGAAGGCAAGCTAGCTGCTCGTGAAGGATGGAACGGTAAAGGAATGTTTGTATTCATGCGTCCTGCAGATGAATTACAAATTGATTTTGTCGTCAACAAAGTGAAGTCATTGCCACAAAGTGTAAAAGACTATTATCGACAAGACACCGTTGATGAAAATGGTAATTCATTTCCAATAGAAGAAAACGATGTGGTTAAGTTTACAGCATACCTCTGTATGAAAGCCGCAGACGGAACTATAGTGAATGGCTGGCTTGCGTCACAAACGGATATGCTGGCAGAAGATTGGGAAGTTAAAATATAGCAATCAGAGCCTATTGGGTATGCCTTGGGTAAGTGTTTAGATAAAGTTGGACACTCGCAAACTCAGAGTAACAACGCTGTTTGAAACTGAAATCAACTTCTACTACGGCTCAATAAGATCAAAAATGGAGTTGTCCATTTTTAACCAACTAAAAACCATCATGCACAAAGAAGTCAAAATATTTTGCGAAAGCGTAAAGATCCGGTTCCCTGAGTACTTCATTAATAAAAGGGTTCTCGATTGCGGAAGCCTCGATATTAACGGAAACAACAGGTACCTGTTCGACCGCTGCATTTATACAGGTATCGATATTGCAATCGGAAAAAATGTTGATGTAGTAACCCCAGTTCACCTGTTCGAACCCTTCTGGAACTATGATGTTGTGATCAGTTCCGAAATGCTCGAGCACGACTGCCATTATGTGGAAACACTTCAAAAAATGTTTGATCTGACCAAACAAGGAGGACTGCTGATGTTTACTGCTGCAGGAACCAACCGCCCGGAGCATGGCACAACGGACCATCATTCGGGTGACAGTCCAATGACACAAAATTACTACTGCAACATAACCGTTGAAATGCTTCTCCAGGCGCTTACGCTATCTGAGTTTTCGTGGTTCGAAATTTCCTATATCAATACTGACATCCGGTTTACCGGAATAAAACGATAAGGTTATGACTGACGTTGTCTATGTGTTGGGTAGCGGTTCCGGATGGAACAATAACGAACTTCGGTTTAGTCTTCGCAGCATTGGGAAGTTAGGGATCAATGCCGGCAATATATTTGTTGTCGGTGTCAGGCCTGATTTTCTATCTGACGAAGTAATCCATATTCCGGTTGACGATATTTATAACCCAACACTGAACGCTGACGGCAATATTGCACATAAAGTCCTTGCAGCCTGTGCCGATGAAAGGTTATCGGATGATTTCCTTTTTATAAACGATGATCATATTTTACTTAAACCGATTGATCTGAAGGATATCCCCGCATTTCATAAAGGTGATATGAATACCTTCCCGGCAACCTACTGGACGTTGAATTACTGGCGTAACCGGTTAAAACGAACCATGGAAACCCTAAACAAACAAGGACTTCCGGCTAATCATTTCGATTGCCACACGCCCATGGTCATCAACAAAAAGCTTTTTCCTGAAGTAATGGCCCGATTTGATTTCTCGGAAGGAATTGGCTTAACCATGAAAAGCATTTACGGCAATTGCGTTTATGCTGAAACAGGTAAACTACTCGATAGTGAGAAAAAGACAGTATTCGAAAATTTCACTGTTGATCAGTTAACGGCCAGGCTTGCAGATTGCGATCTGATGTCGTTCAATGATTCAGGATTAAATCAATCGCTGAAAGTTTGGCTATACCGACAGTTGCCTGAACAATCAAAATGGGAAACAACGGAACCAGACGACAGGACACTGGCCGTTCTGAAATGGATGGATACCGGAAAGGATTACTTAGAGGGAGTCAACATTTTTATAAAATACATGCATGGTACCAACCTGACTAAACTATTCAGGAATAGCGCCAATGAATCGCTTCGAAAGAAACTTGAATATAAATTAATTAATACAATTTCAGAATTATGAATGAGAAAGAAAAGGTAATTGACTGGATAACATCCGGCATGAATTACAACGACGGGATCAACTTATTGGTTGAACTCACGAAAAAGGTAGATATAGGTATGTATATCGGACGGGAACGATCCATGGCTAGTAAACTGGCTTACGAAATCTGCAAGGCGGCAAAGGTGGCTGATCATGTTACCTGGAAACAATTTATCGAAGATGTGAAAGTTATTCCGGTTGAAACCTTCAATCTTTCCACCGAACATGAAGAATGGATCCTCGCGCTTCTAAAGGAAAATATCGATGAAATAAGGATCGAAGTAGCACTGATCTTTATTGACAAATTGAAACTTAAACCTGTATCTGAGAATCTCGAGGATTTAAAGATTTGTTTGAATGAGTTTTTAGCTGATCTTAAAGTTGAAAACAAAGGTGAAGAGAAGGAATTAACCAATGACGGTTCCGGCACTAAACTACCTGAGATTGTCGCAGGAGAAGAAGATAAGCTAAGAATTGGTGAAGCTGACGGAGAGGCAATGGAAGGCCGTAATTTTTCGGAAGTAAAAGAAACCATTGCCACAAAACCTTTGGAAGAATACCCACTGGTAATGCGCAGGGTAATTATGGAGTATGCCGAATTGTTCCAGGAGCGGAGCCAGCTGCATACTGTGATGGGAAGACTTCCGGAATCAAATACTGAAGCCGTATGTGCAAAGCGTGCAGAACTGTTTAACCTGATCAAATCAATCTCTGATCGTTTGGAGCTGCTTTTTGTTACACAGGAAGCTTTTGCCAAAGAAGGAATTATCCCGGTAGAGTCGGAACTGTTTCCACCTGCAGCAGAACCGGTGGCTGAAGTTACAGCTGACACGACCCTGATGGATGAAGATTCGCTTAAAAAGCAAAAGAAGAACCTTCAAAGCGGAAATTCAAAGGATCAAACGATTCTTGAATATCAGTCAAACGATCGTACTGATGTTAAAAAGCCAATGCCCAATGGTCCGAAGCGTACGAAGATTGAAATGCGTATTGCAGAGCGGAACACCAGGATTGAAGAGATTGAGGTTTTGCTGCTGAAATTTCCAAAATTATGAAAAGGTCAGAATTTTTTAAAAGTGTTTTTGGGGCATTAATTGTATCAGCAATCCCGTTACAGTCTTTTCAGGCCGAGGTGAAAAATAAGAGATACACCTTTGACGAGGTTTTTCATACCCCTTACAATAATGATATCTTGTTATATTTTAGACCCGAATGTGATGTTTATAAGTCAATTAAAAATTCTATTTCAAAAAGAATTGTTGAAAAAAATAGATTTAGATCGTATTTGCCAGAGCACAGGGTATTAATTCCTGTAAAAGATCATTATGAATTAGCAGACTTCATTCCTCTGATCATGTTTCTTGAATGTGTTTACGTCAAGAATAATTTATACTGTGAAACAGAACAAGGTGTATTTCTTCGATTAATTAAAGAAAATAAAGATAGAATGCACCCAGATTTATTTCTTGCCAGATAAATAGGATGTTAGTAAGAAGTAAAGATATCACCCTGGCACCCTCTTCATCGGCAGATGAACGCGCTGTGGATGATGTTGGCATAAAGAAGGGGCAATGCGCTCCTTCTTTTATTGCTGACAATGAAAAATCGCTTACGCTGGCTATTGGTCAGATTGAAAATGGTAAAGAGCATCACTATTACAGCTGGGGTAATTTTAACCTGGTGCGACTGATCGCTTACCTGATCAAACAAACCGGACCCGTTCATGTGCTGATGAGTTCATATTCGTTCAGCACGAAAAGCATTGAGCAGCTGCAAAACAAAATCAGCAAAGGTGAGATCCTTTCGTTCAGGGTAATTCTTGATAACAGGGTCCGGGTGATGAGTCCTAAACCTTTCCAGATGATTGCTGCCAGCTTTAATTACCGTTGTATGTCGGTTCATGCTAAAGTAGCATTGCTTTGGAACGATGAGTGGAAAATAAGCATTGTAACAAGCCAGAATGCAACCGACAACCCGAAATTGGAACGGGGAACGATTTTCACCGACGAACAGGTTTTTAACTTTGATTTAAAAGTGCTTGAAAATGAATTTAAACGAGGAACAACTTAAGGAGCATCTTAATGAGGTTGAAGAATTGGCAGGACTGTTTTTCTCTCCGGAAGATATTGCAGTTAACCTTGAACTGAATGAAGAAGATACAGAATATATAGTTGCTGCAGTCGATGGTAATTTCACGAATAATCCATTTGTTGCTGCATATATTAAAGGCAGACTTTCAACCGAAATTGAATTGCGCAAAGCGATCAGGCAATCTGCTATGAATGGAAGCAGTCCGTCACAGCAAATGATGTTAAACTATTTAAAGGAATCACGGAAATGAGAACAGCACTTGAGGATACTAATTATGAGATGATCAAAGCCTATGCGCTTAATCCTGATACTACTGAACTTTCGGAAGAAAAGAAAGCAATGCTTGAACGGGTTATTTCGGCATCGAAAATCCTCGATAAAAACCCTATTCAAAAACAGGCTGTTGCACTGCATCAGCAAAAATACCCGGATATCAGCCGCAGACAAGCCTATGAAGATCTTCGCTTTGCTGTAAAAATGTTTAACACCCTGCAAACGTTCGATTATGATTTCTGGCGTACCTGGTTAATCAACGATATTGTGAGAAACATCGAATCGTGCAGAAATGCCAAAACGGTGAAAGATCGCGGTGTGATTGCCGCAGAACATGCTAACCTGCTCAAGGTAATTGGTGAAAAGCCGGAAGATCTTCCAGATCCTAAACGCAATGAAAAACATGAATTTTATATTCTTATTCAAAATGATAACCGGCAGGTTAAAGTTGACATTAATAAACTCAAGGACTTACCAACTGCTGCACTTCAGGAATTAAACCGGGTCATCTACGGAGGCAATGAAATCACCGATGTTGAAGCTGAAGAAATCATGCAATCATGATCACTGAACTAATTGATTTAAATGCACCACAGCAATTGTCTGTGATCAACGATGCCAAAAGTGAAGTTGATATCCATGGTCGTGGTACAGGGAAGTCTTACATTATTGGCTGGGAGATCAACAAGATTGTTCGTGAAATGCCGCGATCAATCACCGCTATTACAGGTCGTACGTTTGGTCAGGTATTAACCCGAACGTTGCCTTCTACCCTGAAATTCCTTGAAAAATTGGGTTACGAAAAAGATAAGGACTTTGTTATTGGCGGTAAACCATTAAAAAAGCTTGGATTTAAAGAGCCTTATGAGAAGGTGACGAAATACGAGAACTTTATCTCGTTTGCAAATGGTACCGGGTTCCTGATACTCTCCCAGGAGCGGAAGGGATCCGCACGTGGTCCCAATCTTGACCGCGAAATAGTCGATGAAGCATTGACGCTTAATAAGAAGCGCTATGATGAAGAGGTTTCCCCTGCTAATCGTGGAAATGAAGAGCACTTTGGGTTCAAATCGCCAAAGCGTATCAGCCAGCATCATGGATTCAGGTATGTTTCATCAATGCCTTACACGAGAGAGCAGATGTGGCTCCTCGATTATGGAAATTATTACAAAGAGGAAGCAGGTATTCAGATATTCGATATCTGGAACCGTATCATTAAGCTTCAATTACAATTGATTGAAGCATGTAAAGCAGATGATAAACGTTTATATAAGGATATCTGGAATGAAGTGGTGCGACAAAAGAAGAAGATGTCACCATTTGTTTCGAAAGATGGGATCCTGTTTACACTGGCCAATGCTTTCGATAACATTCAGAACCTTGGCATGTCATACATTGTCAGGGAATACGACAAACAAACCCTGCTCACATTTATGGTTGAGATCCTTAACTGGATCATTGATCAGATAGAAGACTGCTATTATAGTTTGGATACTCAAACACATATCTATTATGATGCCTACAATGATGACTATATCAGGGGTGTGGCAGAGAACAGCAATTGGGATGCAGAGCAGTTGGAGAATGAGAATTGTCTGTTTGATCTGGATTGTGACCCTAACAGAGCGATAGAGATAGTGCCTGACTGGGGCGCTAAGATCGCGCTATTCTCTATTGGACAGGAAAGGAACTACAACTTTGCAACAAAGATCGTTGAACCTGTTGACTGTACAATCAATGAGTTCTTTGTCAAAGCAGATTCACCAGGCGTGATGATTGATGACCTGGTTGATAAGGTATGCAAATACTATTCACCACATCCTACCAGAAAGATCATATACTTCCGTGATCGCTATGGTGACTCAAGGCAGCCGAACGCCAAGAACTCCAAGACCTATAACGAGCAGGCAGTTGATCGCTTTCTTAAGAATGGCTGGGATGTTGAGACACGCGTACATAAAGGAATGGAACCACCACAGCATGACAAGTATCTGCTATGGATGAACATACTTAAAGGTAAAGACACACGTTACCCCAAATTCATCATCAATGGCAGGAAGTGTAAGTACACACTGATATCAATGAACAACACCAAGGTCATTGATAAGGATGGTAAGTTTGAGAAAGATAAAAGCTCTGAACGTAAGAACTCCATCTTACCTGAAGAGGCTACACACTTTGGTGATGCTGTTGATAAGCGCATGTGGACCAAGTACGGTCACCTGTTACACATGAATCAAAGCACATTTGTTTCTCCACGTTGGTAATTATCAATTCTGCCCGTAACTCCATATGAGCAGAATTGATCAAATAGGTATCAACACATTCCTCCCAAAATCGGAAAGAGTTGCTGTTATAGGACTGATGTGGACAGTTACCACCCTGCCCACATGGAAGCGGTATCCCTAATCATCATGACATTCTGCCCATTCTTCTGCACTGTTTCATTTTGATTAGTGATGGTGTAAGGACTGAAATTGAGCAGAAAACCGCCGTGTTTTTCGCCTTTAACATATGCAACTATCTGCATATATCCTGTGAAAATCGCGTGTTTTTCTGCCCTTACAGATAGGGCGAGTTCGGTTCAATCTACACTAAATGATGAAAATTTCAGATTTTCATCATTTAGGTGGTTCATTTTTAGAATATTATGTAATAATAAACTGCATAGGCTTTTTTGGAAAGCACCTCCGCTTTTTCTTTGAAAGAAAAAGCGGGCAAAAAGAATTACACGTCCGCTATCGCTGTTGCTTTTCAGGGACCCCTACGGCCTAAAAATCAAACGTGGTTCTTTTTTCTTGAAATAGAGCGGGTCAAGAAAAAAGAACCAAAAAAGAACCCCTTTGCTCAGAAGGAATGGCTTAGATATATGCGCTGGTTACTCAATTATTGGACTAAGGTATTGATCGCCGCCCGGAAACGTCAAGGGACTGTGGGCACTGCTGAATTATAATTTTTAGTGCAGCACCCGCCGTCACTTCGTGTTTGGTCACTTTCACTTTTGTATTCTTCCCTTACCGGTTAAAACTGACATTCACCCTGGACGAGAATCCGCCCGGCTCAACCTGGTATGCCCAATAATATTTAACCGGCGTGCCAGATGCCAATATAAGTCTGCAGGGCAGCAGCAAAACATATGAATAAGTTTGATCTGTATGAAGTTGTTACACAGAAAATTATTGATAGACTTGAAGCTGGAGTAATTCCTTGGCAGAAACCTTGGAAGAATTCAGGAGGCATGCCCAGAAACCTGATTACTAAACGCCCTTATAACGGGATAAACTTCTGGATGTTGCTTTGCCTGAACTACGGTTCTCCCTACTACCTGACATTTGAGCAGGTGAAATCACTGAACGGAAACGTTAGAAAGGGCGAGAAATCAACGATGGTAGTTTTTTGGAAGATACTTGAGTCGGAAGATAAAGTCGGAGATATTAAGAAAACACCCTTCCTACGGTACTACAATGTTTTTAATCTGACTCAGACGGATGGAATTGATCCTGCAAAGATTCCTGCAGCAGAGGCTTTTGATCATGATTTTAATCCGATAGCTGCCGCTGAATCACTGATACACAACTGGAGTGACTGCCCAAAGATAGAATGGTGCAAAGATGCTGCCTACTATGCTCCGTCTCAGGATTTGGTTTGTATGCCGGATCCACGGACTTTCTTTCACGACGAACAGGTTTACTCCACATTATTTCATGAATTGATTCACTCGACTGGCCACAGTAACCGGCTTGCACGACATGAGAAAATCAAGAATCACAAATTTGGTTCTCAGGATTATAGTCAAGAAGAATTGGTTGCCGAGATGGGAGCAGCCTACTTATGCGGAATAACCGATCTGGAGCAGGAGACCATTCAGAACAATGCATCCTACATTAAAAGCTGGATCAGAACTTTCAAAGATGATCCGAAGGTACTGGTGTTGGCAGCAGCTCAGGCACAGAAGGCAGTAGATTATATCCTGACACATCAGACAGAACCGCCGCTTGCACAATCAGAAGTTCAAACTAAGGAGGTTCCGCAAGGGCCTCTTTCTTTTTAATCTCAAATCTTTAAAATCAATCATATGGAATCGTTTACTAAAATTATTTTGAAAGTATCAGACTGTTACGGAGTACATCATGTTTTTCCTGACTTCCTCGAAATAGCAGTTTGTGCTTTATCATTGGGTAGCAAAGAGGAACATTACCTGAAAATCATTTCAAAGTACAAACCAAAGGAAGTGCAGTTGCTTGCAGATGCTTTTACTTCCCTGATCTGCGAGATGGACAATGAAGGATCCGGGCTGAAAGATTGCCTTGGTGATTTCTTTATGGAGCATCTCTCGTTTGGAAGGAACGGACAGTTCTTTACGCCACAACCCATCTGTGATATGATGGCAATGATTACGAATCCGAACGGAGCCGGGAAGACAGTGGCCGATTGTGCCTGCGGATCGGGACGAACACTTCTGGCTGCAGCACGAATCAGCCGGTTGAACAGTTTCTACGGAGCCGATATTGACCGGACCTGTTGCCTGATGGCGGTAATCAACTTTTGTCTGAACGGAATGACCGGAGAAGTGGCATGGATGGATACGCTCAGTAATCGATTTTACGGCGGATGGCAAATAGCTATTCATCAGGATCAACCGGTTACGTTTGTAAGGGAAATTACTGAAGCCGAAAGTTATATTGCACTCCGGATCCCTGAAGCTAAACCAAAAGAATTACCGGTACCGGAGCCTGAAAAAATTGAAGTGTCTCAAACATCTCTATGGGATCACTGGAAGTTTTAAAGAAAGGGGGTTCCCCCTTTTTTGTTCGCTTCAAGGATTGACGCTCCCTTTTATCACAGCCCCTGAAGTCTTTTCCTAAAAGGTAAGGGATACTGCTCTGATAATTGTATGAGGCAAAGCATTTATCTCACCCATGCATACCGGCACCTTCGGTTTTGCAATTGACTTTATAAGGAGATTGGGACAATTGGTGTGGAAGTTCCGCTGAGTCCATGATAAATTCCGTTAAAATTCTATGCTAAGTAAGCTCTGTTAATGGCGCGTACATTTCATTCACGAAAGGATTTTCCCGGCATATCCTCTCCTCTAAAAAGTGGTTCCGGTATTCCAGTTCCTCCTTGCCTGCCTCTAATTTCCAAGCTGTTCACTTGCGTATAATTTTTAAACTTAAATTTTTATATCATGAAAACAGCTTCAAAAACTTCCGTAAAAACCAATGTTGAAAACCCAAACTTCCATTTTAATTTTAATTGGAATCCTAACGAAGATTCAGCCAGTCTGAAAGCATGGGAAGAAGAAAACGCCGAATATGCCACATGGAACCTTATTGACGATGAGCACGGATCCGCTTCATGCTAATCAGGAAAAGCCTCTAAATCAGGGGCTTTTTTTATGGTCGCTGCGAAAGAAATTTAGAAACTAAAGTCTGAGGAAGTTTGCTGTTAAACTCAAATTATGGGGCAAAGGTATTGATCGCCGCCCGGAAACGTCAATGGCCGTCAGGATATCAGTATGACTTGTTTTGTCACACCTCCGGCACTTCGTGTTTGGTCACTTTCTCATAAATGTATCATTGGTACCGGTTGAAACTGACATTCACCATTGACAAGAATCCGCCCGGCTCAAGTTGGTCTGCCCGAAATTTAAATTTAACGGCGGGCCAGATGCCAATATAAAACCGCAGGGCAGCGGTGAAAAATTATGATTCCAGAAGTAATGGCAGAAGTACAAATCTCTTATTCCTCACATGTGAAGGCCAAAGATCGGATGAAAGTAAATGGCTCTGCCGATGCTGCAGCTGCTTTCAGAGAAATATGGCCGACATACGATCACATTGAATTCAGTTATATGCTGATGATGAACCGACAAAACCAGATCCTTGGATACCATCAACTTTCAAAAGGAGGAATGACAGGGACGGTTGTGGATGTTCGATTGATCTATCAGGTTGCATTAAAAGCTTGTGCCACCAGTCTGATTCTTGCCCACAACCATCCTTCTGGAAATCTCGAAACCAGTGATGCTGACAGAAAGGTAACAAATCAGATTAAACAAGCCGGTGTTATCATGGATATTCCGCTGCTGGATCACCTGATTATGACCACTGATTCATTCCTGTCAATGGCGGATGAAGGATTGCTTTAAAAAGAAAAGGGGAATTCCCCTTTTTTGATCGTTAAGAATATTCGCTCCCTGGTATGTTTAGCCTTGATCAAGGCAATCTCCTTAATGGTAATCCTTCGCTTTGGTTGCATGTTTTTTATTCTTTGGGTTTTAACACGGGAAGCATTCTTCCATCCGGTTGGCTTTCAGTTATTGGCTTACATGGTATAGTCGGGTCCAAAGGCCAGGTTATTTTTGCGACAATGTGACACTTTTGCCATCTCCATCACCGGCCGTCAGATCTATAGGTTGGCAATATCTCCGCATTGGCATCCGTCATATTTCCTTTTCCTTGCTTTTTCTGGATGGTCCTCCTGCCAGTATTTGTTTTAAATGACATGCTAAGTAAGTGTATCTCTCCGGGTACCACTACCCTCATTCAAGGATTTTCCCGGCATATCCTCACTATGCTCCGGTATTCCAGTTCCTCTTTGACTGCCCCTCCATGCTGCACTGATCACTTGCATATAATTTTTAAACTAAAATATTACTGTTATGAAAACTTTCGTGAAAAACTACATTGGAAAAGGAAAACAAGTTAACGGATTACAAATTGCAAAGGTTACATGCAAACTGGAAGATCTTCAAAAATTTGCCTACGAATACGATGGCATTGAATATGTCACATTTGAAGTCGCTAAAATGAAATCACCTGATAATTTCGGACGTGACTACACCGTTTATGTAAGTCAAAAAGAAGAATCTGAAGAGCCTGAAACCAAAAGGCAGGATAAGAAAGCTGCCCCAAAACCAGCCGCTAAATCTAAAAAGACGCCTGCCAAAAAAGAAAAGGAAGATCTGCCATTTTAAGAAAATCAGAGCCTTGTTGATCAAGGCTTTTTTTATGGTCGCTGTTGTAATTACTTCCAAAGTATATAGTCTGAGAAATACCTTGTTACACTCAAATTCCGGCGCAAAGATATTGATCGCTGCCCGGAAATGTAAAGGGCCTGCCGGGTACTGCACAATTAAAACTCCTGGAGCAGCACCCTCCGGCACTTCGTGTTTGGTCACTTTCTCATAATAGAAATATGGTAACTGGCTGAAACTGACATGCACCCTTGACATCAATCCGCCCGGCTCAATATTGATTGCCCGAAATTTAATTTAAACGGCGAGCCAGATGCCAATATAAGACTCCAGGGCAGGAGCATAAAGATTATGAGTAAAGTAAATGTTGCAGAGAAAAACACCACTGGTGTAGCTGAAGTTGCTGAAGTTAAAACTGTAGAAGCTGTTGTAGCTCCGGTGATGACCATTGTGAAGAAAGAAGTTGAAGAACCACGGAGGCTGAGTCTCGACGAGAAAATTCAGAAGGTGGAAGATCTGACATTAATGATCGACCGCTGGCGTACGCTGAATGAATCACGCCGCAAATTACAAACCTTCCAGATCGGGGCTGATTCGCTCAGTTCTGTGATTCTGTTAAGAGATGCTGCTGGTAATGAATTCAAAACTTCCAATTCCACAGTGATCACCTCAGTAATTGATGAGATGAAACGTACTCTGGATGTGAAAGTCAAAGAGGTTGAAGAACAAATCA